>Ga0137403_10003067_pt1 | contig 20141 bp, 18 predicted proteins | sample CZOMad2_1_16fung_FD_122057 | JGI IMG/M metagenome (GOLD analysis project Ga0137403, IMG submission 122057) | Vadose zone soil fungal communities from Angelo Coast Range Reserve, California, USA - CZOMad2_1_16fungal (Hybrid Assembly) | ecosystem: Environmental > Terrestrial > Soil > Vadose zone...
CGATCAGCTTGCGAAACTTCGCGGACCCGGTGACGTTGGTGCGCTCTCCCACATTGACGAACAGGCTGTCGCCGTCGATGGCGAGCGGCTCCAAGCCGGAGAGGCGGCAGGCGCGCGCGATTGTCGGCACGACACGGGGCTCCGCGCCCGCGACCGCCCGTGCGACGGCTCGGATGTGATCGGGCGTGGTGCCGCAGCAACCGCCGACCATGTTGACGAAACCGCTCATCGCGAATTCGCGCAAGATTGCAGCGGTCTCTGCCGGGGTCTCATCGTATTCGCCGAATGCGTTCGGCAGTCCGGCGTTCGGGTAGGCGCATACGTGCGTGTCCGCCATTCTCGACAGTTCTTCGATGTAGGGCCGCAGTTGTTTTCCGCCGAGCGCGCAATTGAGTCCGACGACCGATGGCCGCGCATGCCGGATGGAATTCCAAAACGCTTCGGTGGTCTGGCCCGACAAGGTGCGTCCCGACGCATCGGTGATCGTACCGGAGACGATGATCGGTAGATCGATGCCGACGCCGTCCAGGACTTCGCGTACCGCGAACAGCGCCGCCTTCGCATTCAGCGTGTCGAAGATGGTCTCGATCAGTACGGCGTCGACGCCGCCGTCGACCAGCGCGCGCGCCGCCTCGGAATACCCCGCCACCAGTTCATCGAACGTAATGTTGCGAAAGCCCGGATCGTTCACGTCGGGGGACAATGACGCCGTGCGGCCGGTCGGCCCCAGCGCGCCGGCGACGAAGCGTTGCCGGCCGGTGGCGGCGGTCACTTCGTCGGCCGCCTGCCGCGCCAGGCGCGCGGCGGTGAGGTTCAATTCGCCGATCAGCGATTCCATCCGGTAATCCGACTGGGACACGGGCGTCGAATTGAATGTGTTGGTGGATATGATGTCCGCGCCGGCGAGCAGATAGTCGCGATGAATCGCGCCGATGATCTGCGGCTGCGTGATGACCAGCAGATCATTGTTGCCTCGCAGGTCGCTGCGCCACTCCGCGAACCGGTTGCCGCGGAAATCCGCCTCGCTCAAACGGTGGCGTTGAATCATGGTGCCCATGGCGCCGTCGAGAATGACCAGCCGCTCCCGCAGCAGCGAAAGAAAGGCGTCGGCCCGCGCCGGCCGCGGTCTCGTTTGCATCAGGCCACCTGCGCGTGGTCGGACACCTGCGCGCAGGTTGCGACGCGCGGGCGCAAACCCATCGCGTGACAGATCGCATAGGTGAGTTCGGCGCGATTGAGCGTATAGAAATGAAATTCCTCGACGCCGTGTTCCTGGAGACGGTGTACCTGTTCGATCGCCACGTGCGCCGCGATCATACGGCGCGTTTCAGGATCGTCGTCCAGCCCGTCGAAGCGGCGGCGCAGCCATTCGGGAACGGAGGCGCCGCACCGCTGCGCGAATCGCAGCAATTGCGGAAAGCGCGTGATGGGCAGTATTCCGGGGACGATGTTGATGTGGATGCCGGCCGCCGAACAGCGATCGCGGTAGCGCAGGAATACGTCCGTGTCGAAGAAGAATTGCGTGATCGCGCGGCGGGCGCCGGCATCGATCTTGCGCTTCAGATTGTCCAGATCCGCCTCGACGACGCCGCCCGATTCCGGATGACCTTCGGGGTAGGCAGCCACCGAGATTTCAAAAGGAGCGGTCCCCGCAAGACCCCTCACCAGATCGGAGGCGTGCTGAAAGCCTGGTCGATCCGATCCAGCGGCGCCCTCTCCCGGCGCTGCGACGTTCGGCAGGTCGCCGCGCAATGCCACCATGTGCCGTATTCCGTAACGCCAATAGTCTTGCGCGACGCCCAGCACCTCCTCTTTGGACGACCCCACGCAGGTCAGATGGGGCGCCACGCGCAGATCGGTCTCGCGCAGGATGCGCACCACACAGTCGTGGGTGCGGGTGCGCGTCGAACCGTCGGCGCCATAGGTCACCGACACGAAATCCGGCTGCAGAGGCGCCAGTCGCCGGACGGCCTCCCATAGTTGCCGGGCCATGGCGTCATCGCCCGGGGGAAAGAACTCGAACGATACCGCCGGTTGGTCTGCCATGGTCGCTCCGCCTGAGGGTCCGCCTCAACGTTCATCATGCGAGCCCCCCAGTTGTGACACAATCTCATTATCTTCATGGAACGGATGAAACCGGCTCATGGCTACCACCGCGCTGGAACTGCGTCATCTGGAAACCCTGCTGGCTCTCGCAGAATGCGGCAGCCTGTCCAAGGCGGCGGCGCGCCTGTTTCTGACTCAATCGGCGCTTTCCCACCAACTCAAGGCGCTGGAAAGCCACTATGGCGCCGCGCTGGTCGAGAAGAATATCCGGCCGCTGCGCTTCACGGCCATTGGGCACCGGCTCGTCACCCTCGCCAAGGCCGTTCTGCCGCAGGTCGCCGAGGCGGGCAGGGACGTCGCGCGGTTGGCGCAGGGCCACGCGGGACCCCTGCGGGTCGCGGTGCAGTGCCACAATTGTTTCGACTGGCTGATGCCCGCCATGGACGCCTACCGGTCGCTCTGGCCCGAGGTCGAACTCGACATCATTTCCGGGTTCGTCGTCGACCCACTGCCGCTGCTCGAGCGCGGCGACGCCGAACTCGCCGTCATTCACGACCGGCAGGAACCCAGGGACACGATCGTCTTCAGCCCCCTGTTTCGCTATGAGAGCGTCGCGTTGATGAGCCCCCGGCACCCTCTGGCGTCCAAAAATTGGCTGGAGGCCGACGACTTTGCCGGTGAGACTCTGATCACGTATCCGGTTCCCGACGAGATGCTGGACCTGATGAAGCACTGTTTGACGCCGGCCGGCATCAATCCGAAGCGGCGCACCGCCGAGCTCACGGTAGCCATTCTGCAGTTGGTGGCGAGCGGCCGCGGCATCGCCGCGCTGCCGTCCTGGACCGTCGGAAACTATATCGAGCGCGGCTACGTGGTCTCGCGTCCCATCGGTCCCGTGGGATTGCGCTGCGAGCTGTATGCCGCGGCCAGCCGCTCTACCGCAGATGCCGCCTATATAAAGGAATTCGTCGCGCTCACCCGGACGCTCTCTCTGACGCAACTGGCCGGGGTTTCCGCACTGTAGCCGCGCTCCTATCCGGAGCGATCGCTGAGGTCATGCGCTTTTAAAACGGAAAAAAACATACCCTCGTCCGCGGCGCCAAGCCCGGTCAGGGCGTCAACACGGCGGCTCCCTCGAACTTGCCGTCGCGCAGATCACGGAGCGCCTGATTCGCCTCGCGCAACGGATAGCGCCGGGTGTGCGTGACGATGCCCACCTGAGGCGCCAGCCGCAGGAAGTCGATCGCATCGCGGCGCGTAAGATTGGCGACCGACAACAGTTCCCGCTCTTCCCATAAGATTCGATAGGGAAAGCTGGGAATGTCGCTCATGTGAATGCCGGCGCAAACGACGCGGCCGCCCTTGCGGACCGCCTTGAGCGCCTGCGGCACGAGATCGCCGGCGGCCGCGAAAATGATGGCCGCGTCCAGCGGCTCGGGCGGCATCTCATCCGAACCTCCCGCCCACGCCGCACCGACGGTTAGCGCGAAATCCCGGCCTTTCGAATCCCCAGGCCGCACGAACGCGAACACGGAACGACCCTGCCACTTCGCGACCTGGGCGATGATGTGCGCCGCCGCCCCGAACCCGTAGAGACCGATCTTCCGTCCCTCGCCCGCGATCACGAGCGAGCGCCACCCAATGAGACCGGCACAGAGCAAGGGAGCCATCGCCACGTCCGTGAGCGCCTCGGTATTTCCGGCCTCGCCCAGCGGAAACGCGAAACGCGCATCGGCGACGGTTGCCGTCGCGTAGCCTCCGTCTCGGGTGTATCCCGTGAATAGCGGCCGGTCGCAGAGGTTTTCGCGGTTCATTCGGCAGTAGGAGCACTCACCGCAGGTATGGCCCAGCCAGGGTATGCCGACGCGCTCGCCCACCCGGAGCTCCGTGACCCCCGGCCCGACGGCATCGATTCGGCCGACGATTTCGTGCCCGGGAATGATGGGTACGTGCAGATCGGGAAGTTCACCGTCGACCACGTGCAAGTCGGTGCGGCATACACCGCAGGCGAGTATGTCGACCCGGATTTCGCCGGCCCCGGCCGCGCGGTCGGCAATTTCCATCCACTCGAGCGGTTGCCCAAGGGTCTTGAGCACCATGGCATGCATAAATTTTCCGCTATCGTAGGGCGGACCGCCCGGGTTCGTAGCCATCGGTCAGCGTGTTCAGGAAAGCCACGATATCCTCGATATCGCGATCGCTCAACGATGGCGGATCTCCCAAGTGACGATCGAACGGAGGTTGCCGGTCAAGATTGCCCTGGTACGCTTCCGGCAGATCGTCGAACTTTCGCGTTCCGCCGTCCGCGGCGCGCGGGTACCACTTTTGCGGTTGGCTGTCCCGTTCCGCGTAAAAGCGCACGACGTCGTCGAGACGATGCAACACCCCGTTGTGGAAAAACACGCGGCGCAGCGCGACATTGCGCAAGGACGGCGTGCGGAACAAGCCGCAATATTCCTTGTTGGCGGCGAGGTCGGTACGCAGCGGCCCGCACAGCCCCAGGTCGAAGTACCGCGGATCCGCGTTGGCCGGGATTCGAGCGTTGCGCGGCGCCCCGATCCCCACATAACCGAAGTCGGTGAACTGCGGAAACGCCCCGGCGCGCATGGCGCTCGGATGGCATCTTGCGCAGTTGCCCTTGGCCGGATCGTTGAACGCCGCGAGGCCGCGCGCCTCCGCAGTCGAGAGCGACGCCTGGTGCCGCAACCAGGCGTCGTACTTGCTGCTGTAGGGATAAAATTCTTCAGGAGTTTGCTGATACGCTTCCAACGCAATCAGCACTCCCTTGAATGCCGACGCCGTGTCCTCGAATACGCGCTCGCCGAATGTGTCGCGAAATTGTCCTGCGTACTCGGCTCGCCGCACCATGGACACGACCGCTTCCATGCCGGCATTGGCCATTTCGAATGGCGAAAACAGCGGCAAACGTGCCTGATCGTGCGCCGACTGCGACCGGCCGTCCCATGTCCGGCCGCCGGCCGGTCCCTGGTCAATGCTGTCGTCGCCCTCATCCTCGACAAAATGTTCGGTGAACGGCGGAATATTCTGGGTATACGTCAGGGAGGGGACGGCGCGCACACCGGCGCGCCGTCCGTCGCCGCCGCCCTGCTGCACGGGCAAATCGTTGGGCGGACCGAAGCCCCTGGCGGGATCGTGGCAGCTCGCGCAGGCCAACGTCCCGGACGCGGACAGAGATTTGTCGAAGAACAAGCGCCTGCCCACGGCCATCATGGCCGCGGCCGCCGGAGGCTTCTCGAAGGTGTTCGCATAGAACGGCACGGCGTTGTCGGCCGCGAGCACACGCGCGCCGCATAGCAGGGCGGACCAGAACAGCATGGCGGGCGGCGGAAGAGTCACATCGGGCAGCCTGCCTGCTTCACGTGAAAAAGACATGACGCTGACATAATTCAGCAACCGAAATGTTACAGAGGAGGCCTATGGTGCGGTCCTTCCAGCCAGGATCCACAACAAGGGGACCTTTCCGATGTCGATAAACTCCAGAACATTCGGCTGCTTTGCGGGCACATTGGCGGTCACGCTCATGACCGGCATGAGCATCGAAGGAACGGCTCACGGTGCCGCCACCCAGTCCTCTGCAGGCAACCAGCCGGCTGCCCACGCCCGTGACCGGTTCGTCACCGCGGCGCTGCACGCAAAAGTCGGGAACATCGTGGTGATTTACGCCGAAAATCGCGCCTTCGACAATCTTTACGGCAACTTTCCCGGGGCGCGTGGTCTGCGCGAGGTGATGGATGAGCAGGGCCGGACCCGCCGTGCCTACATTCCGCAGAAGGACCGCGACGGCACCGTTCTGGCGACCCTGCCTCCGACTTGGGGCGGGGTCACCGCGGCGGGTGTGACGCCGGTGGTCACCCAGGCCGCGAGCGGCGGCTTGCCGAACGCACCCTTCTCGGTCGAAACTGCCTTTACGCCCGCGACGGGCTTCGCGCTGTCGACCTTTACCGTTACTCGCGATTTGTACCATCGCTTCTATGAGAATCAGATGGAAATCGACGGCGGCAAGAACGACAAGTTCGCGGCCTGGGCCGATGCTGGTGGCCTCACCATGGGTCATTACGATTACAGCGAATCCGCTCTGTATAAACTGGCACGGAAGTACACGCTGGCGGATGAGTTCTTTGCGGGCGCCTTCGGCGGCTCCTTCCTGAATCATCAATATCTGATCTGTGCCTGCGCGCCGCTGTACCCGAATGCGGACGCGCCCCCGACGGGCGCACATCCCACAATTGCCGTGCTCGACAAGGGCGCCGCGGGAAGCTACCTGCCCCAGCTGACGACCTCCGCCACATCGCCGGCATCGGCACTCGACGGCCCGCCGAGCTACGTCTTGAGCGGCAATATCACGCCGGCCAACTACTTCGGTGACGGTCAGTTCTACGCCGTGAACACCATGCAGGCACCCTATCAACCCAGCGGCAACAAGCCCGTCGATGCCGCCGGCAACGATCTGCTCTATGCCAATCCCGCGGGCGCCACCACGTTGCCACCGCAAACCCAAACCAATATTGGCGATGAACTGAGCGCGGCAGGGGTCTCGTGGAAATGGTATGCGGGATCATGGAATGCCGCCCTCGCCGACGGCACTCAGGATCCCTCGCTGGCGCGCAGCGTCATCTACACGCCGTCCAGCGCGCGCGGCGCGCCCGACTTTCAGGCCCACCATGCGCCATTCAATTATTACGCCAACATGGACCCGGTGACCCACGCCGCCGATCGCGCCGCCCACTTGCAGGACTATACCGACTTGGTCGCCGACGCCGCGGCGGGCACGCTGCCTGCGGTCGCGTTCTACAAGCCCCAGGGCAATCTCAATCAACACGAAGGCTACGCCAATCTCGACGATGGCGACGCGCACATCGCCGGCCTGGTGGCCCAGCTGCAGGCCAGCCCGCAGTGGAAACACATGGTAATCATCATCACCTATGATGAGTTCGGTGGTGCTTGGGATCACGCGGCGCCGCCCAAGGGCGATCTCGTTGGTCCGGGAACGCGCATTCCGGCGCTCGTGATCTCGCCGTTCGCGCGCCGTGGGTTCGTCGATCACACTCCGTACGATACGGCATCCATATTGCGGCTGATCACGCGGCGTTTTGACTTGCCGACCTTGCCGGGACTGACCGTGCGCGATCAGGCGCTCCGCGCGAATCAGCAAGCACCGCTGGGTGACCTCACGCATGCGCTGGATCTGGAGCTGGATGACTGAATCACGCCTGAACTTGAGCCACGACGCGGGCGACCGCCTGAACGCGAGAGCGGGGCGGTCCACCGCTCGCGCCGGGCGGGGCGGGCGGGGGACGTCAGTGAACCGAGGTGCTGGCGTCGCTCGCAACGCCCTTGTTGAACAGCTGACCCACGTCCACCGCGTCGAACACGTAGGCGCGGTTGCAGAAATCACATCGCACCTCGACCTCGCCTCGCTCGGCCAAAATCGAGCGGGTTTCCGCCTCGCCCAAACCCTGCAGCATGCCGCTTACGCGGTCACGCGAACATCGACACCGGAAGTAGACCGGAGCCGGTTCAAAAATCCGCATATCGTCTTCGTTGAACAGCCGATGCACGATCTCGGCGTCCGCCAAGCTCTGTAATTCCTCGGGAGTCAGCGTGGCGCCGATCAGTTGCACTCGGCGCCATGCATCGTCGACGGCTGCGGGATCCGGGGCCGCCGCTCCGGACTTCGCGGCGCTGCGCTCGCCCGGCAGCCGCTGCAGCAGCATGCCCGCGGCGCCGTGTTCGTCGGCGTACAACCACAAGCGGGTGGGCAGTTGCTCGGAATTCTCGAAGTAGATCTGCAGCGAATCGGCGAGGCGCGCGCCCGTGATGGGCACGATTCCCTGGTAGCGCTGCGATCCGTCGTCGCTTTCCAAGGTCACAGTGAGATTGCCGGTGCCGATCAACCCATGCAGGCCGCGCGACGACACCCCGGACTCCAGATCCCCGCGGTAGCGCGCAAGTCCTCGGACGCCCAACCCGCTGGTGCATTGCGCCAACAAGAGCTGCACAGCGCCGGGACCCTGCAATTGCAGTGACAGTACGCCCTCGAACTTGATGGTCGCCGCGAGCAGGAGGGATGCCACCACCGTCTCGCCCAAGACCTCGCGTATTACCCCGGGATACTCCCGATGTTCGATCAACGCACGCCAGGAAGCATCCAGGTGGACCAAATGCCCGCGAATCGGATAGTGCTCGAAGATGAAACGATGCAGCGAATCGCGGTCATGCATCTGAAGCTGCACCACGCATTAAGCTGAACCACCCAGCTTGGCCTTCAACAGTTCGTTGAGCTGCGCCGGATTCGCCTTGCCCTCGGTGGCCTTCATGACCTGGCCGACGAAGAAACCGAAGAGCTTGTCCTTGCCGGCCCGATAGTCGGCGAGTTGTTTCGGATTGGCGGCGATGACCGCGTCGATGACCCCCTCGATGGCGGCGGAGTCGGTGATTTGTTTCAGGCCCCGCTTCTCGATGATGTCGTCCGCGCTCTGCCCTTCGGCCCACATGGCCTCGAATACGTCTTTCGCGATCTTCCCCGAAATGGTCGCATCGACGATGCGCGCCAGCAGGCCGCCAAGCGCTGCGGGCGACACCCGCGAGGCGGCGATGTCGACGCTGTCGCGATTCAGCGCACTGGATAATTCGCCCATCACCCAATTTGCCGCGAGCTTGGCATGCGCCGCGCTTAGTTCCGTGAGCACGGCTTCGAAATACGCGCCAAGTTCGCGACTCGCGCTCAAGACGCCGGCGTCATACACGGAGAGCCCGAGATCGCGGGCCAATCGAGCGGCCTTCTCATCGGGCAACTCCGGCAACGTCGCGCGCACGGTTGCAATGAAGCCCTCGTCGATTTCCACCGGCAAAAGATCGGGATCCGGGAAGTAGCGGTAGTCGTTCGCTTCTTCTTTGGAGCGCATCGAGCGCGTCTCGTCCTTGTCGGAATCGTACAGGCGGGTCTCCTGCACCACCTTGCCGCCGCTCTCGATGAGTTCGACCTGCCGGGCGACCTCATGTTGAATCGCCTTTTCGACGAAACGAAACGAATTCAGATTCTTGATTTCGGCGCGGGTGCCGAATTTTTCCTGGCCGCGCGGCCGCACCGAGACGTTCGCGTCGCAGCGGAACGAGCCTTCCTGCATGTTGCCGTCGCAGATCTCGAGATAGCGCACCAATGTGTGGATCTTCTTCATGTACGCCACGGCCTCCTTGGCCGAACGCATATCCGGCTCGGAGACGATTTCCAGGAGCGGCGTACCGGCGCGGTTCAGGTCGATGCCGCTGGCGTTGGCCAATCCTTCGTGCAGCGACTTGCCGGCATCCTCCTCGAGATGCGCGCGCGTGATTCCGACGATCTTGACGGTCCCGTCGTCGAGCAGGACGTTGAGCGAGCCGCGGCTGACCACCGGGTGCTCGTACTGGCTGATCTGGTAGCCCTTCGGCAGATCGGGGTAGAAGTAGTTCTTGCGCGCAAAGATCGAGCGCCGCGCGACGGTTGCGCCGATCGCAAGACCGAACTTGACCGCCATGCGAACGGCCTCGGCGTTGAGCACGGGCAGCACCCCCGGGTATGCCAGGTCCACCAAGCTCGCCTGGGTGTTGGGAGGGGCGCCGTATGCGGTCGCCGCGCCCGAGAAGATCTTTGAGCGGGTGGCGAGCTGGGCATGGATCTCGAGCCCGATGACAACTTCCCACTCAGCCATCATTCATACCCGCGCGGAGCGTGCGTGTGCCATTCGGTCGCCTGCTGATAAAGGTGAGCCGCGTTGAGCAGCCGCCCCTCGGAGAAGTGGGGTCCGATGAGCTGCAAGCCCACGGGCAATCCGTCGACGAAGCCGCACGGCAGCGACAGTCCGGGCAGCCCCGCCAGATTCGCGCCGATGGTGTAGATGTCGTTCAGGTACATGGTGACCGGATCGTCGATCTTGGCGCCGATGTCGAAGGCCGGCGTGGGAGTCGTGGGTCCGACAACCACGTCGACTTGCTGAAACGCCGCGCGAAAATCCTCCGTGATGAGGCGGCGTACCTTTTGCGCCTTCAAATAATAGGCATCGAAATAGCCGGCGGACAACACATAGGTGCCGGTCATGATCCGCCGTTTGACCTCGGGGCCGAATCCCTCGCCGCGTGAACGCTTGTACAGGTCGGCCAGGTCCTTCGGCTGGTCGCAGCGGTAACCGAAGCGCACGCCGTCGAATCGCGACAGATTCGACGAGCACTCGGCCGGAGCGACCACATAGTACGTCGGCACGGAGAGCGGCAGATGCGGCAGGCTCACTTCCACGGTGGTGGCGCCCAAGGACGTGTAGACCTTCAGCGAATCATGAATCAGCGCGGCGTTGCGCGGCTCCAAACCGTCGAAGAACTCCCGCAGCAGACCGATTTTCAAGCCCCGCAGCGGCGCGTCGAGCATCGCCGGATAGTCCGGCACCGGCTCATCGACGCTGGTGGAATCCAATGGGTCGAATCCGGCGATGGCCTTCAGCACCGTCGCGGCGTCGGCCGCGGTACGGGCGAGTACCCCGGCCTGATCGAGGCTCGACGCGAAGGCGATCATGCCGTATCGCGAAACGCGCCCATACGTGGGTTTGACGCCCGTCACACCCGTCAACGCCGCCGGTTGCCGAATTGAACCGCCGGTGTCGGTTCCGGTGGTGAAGGGAGCCAGCCGCGCCGCCATGGCCGCCGCCGATCCACCCGACGATCCGCCGGGCACCTTCGCAGTGTTCCAGGGATTCCTGACCGGACCGTAGTAACTGGTCTCGTTCGAGGAACCCATGGCGAACTCGTCCATGTTGGCCTTGCCCAACATGACCGCTCCTGCCGCCTTGAGGCGCGCCACCACGGTCGCATCGTAGGGTGCGATGAAATTGTCCAGCATGCGCGATCCACAGCTGGTGCGCACCCCGTCGGTACAGAAAATGTCTTTATGAATGAGTGGGATGCCGAGGAGCGGCCCGCGCTCTCCGGCCGCCAGACGACGATCGGCCGCCGCGGCCGCGGCGAGCGCTCCATCGGCGGTCAAGGTGATGAGCGCGTTCAAAGCCGGATTCAGTCGTTCGATGCGCCCCAGGAAATGCCGGGTGAGTTCCACGCTCGACAGCTCTCTCAATCGAAGGCGCGCGGCGAGTTCGCCGACCGATAGGTTGTGCAGCATCGTCACGGTTTTCGGCGGGTCCTACTCGATGACCCGCGGGACGACGTACAGCCCGGCCTGCACACTGGGAGCATTCCTCTGGTACTTCTCATGGTCGTCGGTTTCCGAGACCACGTCGGGGCGCAAACGCTGCCGCTGAGCGTCGAGCGGGTGCGCCATGGGTTCAACGCTGCCCACGTCGGCGCGCGATAGCTCGTCGACGAAATCGACGATGCTCGACAAGCTGGTCACGTAGACCGGCATCTCCTGTGCGGTGATCGACAGGCGTGCGAGGTGCGCGATCTTTTCTACGTCTTGACGGGTTAGGCTCATATGAGTGCTTAAAAGTGCGTGCGAGTACGCATTTTTAGCTGATATCCATGATACACGTTGCCTTGTTATATGTCTTATCGGTTGTTACATTAGCGCAACTTTTTTAACCCCCATATTCTGCAGAAAAAAACCCCATGTTCAAACGCCTTAGAGGTTATTTCTCAAATGATCTCTCAATCGATCTTGGAACCGCGAATACGCTGATTTACGTGCGCGAGCGCGGCATCGTTCTGAACGAACCGTCGGTGGTTGCGGTGCAGGACGAGCCGACCCGCGGCGGCAAGATCATCGTTGCGGTCGGGGTCGAGGCCAAAAACATGTTAGGGCGGACCCCGGGACACATAACCGCGGTTCGGCCGATGAAGGACGGCGTCATCGCCGACTTCACCTACACCGAGAAGATGCTGCAGTACTTCATCAAGAAGGTGCACGGCAATCGCTTCCTGTCCCCAAGCCCCAGGGTTCTGGTCTGCGTCCCCTTCGGCTCCACTCAGGTGGAGCGCCGCGCAATCAAGGAATCGGCCGAGGGCGCAGGCGCCCGCAGCGTTGACATCGTGCCCGAGCCGATGGCTGCAGCCGTGGGTGCGGGGCTCCCGGTGCAGGAGGCGCGCGGCTCCATGGTGCTCGACATCGGCGGCGGCACCTCGGAAGTGGCGGTGATCTCGCTCAACGGCATCGTATACGCGGCCAGCGTCCGCATCGGCGGCGACAAGTTCGACGAAGCGATCACCAACTACGTGCGCCGCAACTACGGCATTTTGATCGGCGAGGCGACCGCGGAACGCATCAAATTGGAAATCGGCTCGGCGTATCCCGGCCAGCAGGTTCGCGAGATTTCGGTCAAGGGCCGCAACCTCTCGGAGGGCGTACCGCGCAGCTTCACCTTGAACTCCAACGAAATTCTCGAGGCGCTGCAGGAACCCCTGCAGGGCATCGTGGGTGCCGTCAAGCAAGCCCTCGAACAGACTCCGCCTGAACTCGGAGCCGACGTGGCCGAGCGTGGGATCGTACTCACGGGCGGCGGCGCGCTGCTGCGGGACGTAGATAAATTGCTCATGGAAGAGACCGGATTGCCTGTGGTGGTGGCGGACGATCCGCTGACCTGCGTGGCACGCGGCGGCGGCCGGATCCTCGAACTCACCGAGGAACATGGACCGGGCATCTTCGGACTGGAGTAATGCAAGCGACTAGGGAATCCCCTGCCCATGGTCGCATTTCGTAGCACCGAAACTTCCGGTCGAACGACGGGCCTGCTGCTTCGCTGCGTCTTGTATTGCCTGCTGGCATTGGGACTGATCATCTTCGACAAGCGCTACGATCACCTCGGGGAAATGCGCCGTTTTCTATCCGTGGTCGCGTACCCGGTGCAGATCGCCGTCTCCAGTCCATTCCAGGGCTGGGATTGGTTTCGCGAGAGCGTCTCGTCGCGTGAAACCCTGCGTGCCGACAAGGCGAAACTCGAGGCGGAGCTGCGGCTCGCGAATTTCCGTCTGCAGCGCTACGAGGCGCTCGAGGCCGAGAGCCAGCGGCTTCGCGCATTGCGCGAGAATACGGCCGGAGTCGCCAATCGCTTCATCATCGGCAACATCATGGACCTCGACATCGACGCCTTTCGCCAGCGGGTTATGGTGGACAAGGGTGCGCGCGACGGCGTGTTCGCGGGCCAGGCCGTGCTCGACTCCGGCGGCGCCTTCGGCCAGGTCGCGCGCGTGGGAGAATTGACCAGCGAAGTCATCCTCGTCAGCGACGGGACGCATGCCATTCCGGTCCAGGTCAACCGCAACGGCTTGCGCACCATCGCCGTGGGCACCGGCGACATGACCAAACTGAAGCTGCCGTACCTGTCGACCAGCGCCGATGTGGTCGCCGGCGATCTGTTGGTCACCTCGGGACTGGGAGGGGGCTTCCCCGCCGGTTATCCGGTGGGCACCATTACAGAGGTCAAGCGCGATCCGGCACAATCCCTTGCCGAGGTCGGGGTGCGGCCCGCCGCGACGCTGGACCGGTCGCGCGAAGTGATGTTCGTGTGGTTGACGCCGGAGGCAGCCGCGCCGGCATCAGCACCACAGCCGGCGTCAGCGCCGCCGCCGGCGCAAAGAGCGGCGACAGCGCCGGCACAACCGAATGGAGCGCCCAAGAAATGATGCGTGACGACCCTGTCAGGCGTTTACCCATGGCGCTATCGGCCCTGGTCGCGTTGGCACTGTCGGTCATGCCGTTGCCCGCGCCAATCGATGCGTTTCGTCCTGATTTTCTGGTGCTCGTGGTGTTCTACTGGTCGATCGAATCGCCGCGTGCCGGAGGCTTGGCGCTGGCTTTCTTCTCGGGGCTCGCCCTCGATGTGACCCGGGGCGTCGTGCTCGGACAACACGCCCTGGCGCTGACCCTGATGGCGGCTTGGGCTACGAATTTGCGGCTCCGGCTCCGGGTATTCTCGGTCGTATCGCAGTCGCTGACCATTTTTGCTTTGCTGACGGGTTATCAGTTCGTGCTGTTCTGGATCGACGGCGCGACGGGCAACCCGGTGACGACATTCAGCCGGTGGCTCGCTCCGGTGATCGGCGCTTTGATTTGGCCGTTGCTGGCCGGCCTCATGAGCCGCGTGGACGACCGGTGAACTCAAGGAACACGGCATGATATTCGACGAATTCTCCCCATCCCGTACCCGCCGCACGCTGAACGTAGGCGGACGCACGCTGCGCGCATTGGGGTTGGACGGCCCGCTGACCGGCATATTGGCGATCATCCTGTGCATCGGCGTTCTGGTGGTGTACAGCGCTTCCGGGCAGAACATCCGAATGGTCGAGCACCATTTGGCGAACACAGCCATCGCCGTCGCCGCGCTGCTGGCGCTCGCCCGGCTGGCCACCCCGCAGTATCTGCGTTTGTTCGCACCGATCGCGTATGTGATCGGGGTGCTGTTGCTGGTCGTGGTGGCGGTCACGGGACATATCGGCAAAGGCGCGCAGCGCTGGCTCGATGTGGGATTCATGCGCTTCCAACCGTCCGAGATCATGAAGCTTGCGGTACCGATGATGTGCGCGTGGTACATGCACGAGCGCCCGCTGCCGCCGACCTTCAAGGATTTGTTGGTCATGGCCATCATGATCGGAATTCCGACGGCGATGATCGTGGTTCAACCCGATCTCGGCACCGCATTGCTCATCGCCGCCTCCGGCCTGATCGTGATGCTGCTCGCAGGACTGCAGGTGCAGATCATCCTGATATCCATACCTCTCATCGGCGGCGCGGCTTGGGCCGGCTGGCATTTCATTCACGAGTACCAGCGCCAGCGCGTACTCATGTTCCTGAATCCCGAAAACGATCCGCTGGGCGCCGGCTACCACATCATTCAGTCCCAGATCGCCATCGGCTCGGGCGGCGTCTTCGGCAAGGGCTACATGAACGGCAGCCAGGCGCAGTTGGAATTCCTGCCGGAACGCTCCACGGACTTCATCTTCGCGGTCATCGGGGAAGAATTCGGCTTGCTCGGCCAGCTGCTGATTCTCGCGCTGTACGGTGTCGTGATCGGCCGCGCGCTGTACCTCGCCAACCAGGGCCAGGACACCTTCTCGCGGCTGACGGGCGGAGCGATCGCCCTGAGCTTCTTCGTCTACGTGTTCGTCAATTCTGGAATGGTGAGCGGCATCTTGCCGGTGGTCGGAGTGCCGCTGCCGATGATTAGCTACGGAGGCACTTCCATGGTCACCTTGTTGGCCGGTTTCGGCATCTTGATGTCCCTGCACTCACATCGCAAGCTGATCGGTTCCTGATGCGCGGTTCGCATTTCCGTCTGATCTTCTGCGCGACTCTCGTCGTCCTCGGCGCGGGAGTCCGTCCCGCCGCGGCCATCGATACCCGTCGCGCCGACGTCAAGAGCTTCATCGTCGAGGTTTCCGGCAGGGATTCGATCAGCAAGCGGCAATTGCGCAAGCTGCTGAACGGCGCGAAAAGCCAACCCGCCATCATCGACGCCATGAATCGGCCGGCGGAGAAGGCCAGGCCGTGGTACGAATACCGCCCGATCTTCCTGACCGAAAAACGCATTCAGGAAGGTGCTGATTTCTGGATAGCGCACCGGCAGGAACTCGACCGCGCAAGCGTCAAATCCGGCGTGGCCCCGGAGTACCTCGCGGCCATCGTCGGCGTCGAAACATTCTACGGCCGACTCACGGGGTCCTATCGAGTGCTCGACGCGCTCGCGACGCTGGCGTTCGACTACCCGGCGCGCGCGAAATTTTTCCGTGACGAGTTGGAACAATTCATTTTGCTTTCTCGCGAGATGGGTCTCGATCCGAAAGTCGTGAAGGGATCGTACGCCGGGGCCATGGGGGCTCCGCAGTTCATGCCGTCGAACTACCGCCGCTACGCGGTCGACGCAAATGCCAGCGGCCACATCGACCTCTGGAATAATTGGGCGGACGTCTGCGCGAGCGTGGGCAACTACCTCAAGGAACACGGCTGGAATGCCGGCGAACCGGTGCTCACCGATGCGGCCGTGGACGAGGACAAGACCGCGGAGCTCGACGGGCGCAAGTTGGCCCTGTCGGATACGGTCGAATCCTTGAAGGCGAAGGGTGTGAACTTCGACAGTTCATTGCCGCCGGAAGCGCCCGCCCTGCTCATCGCCGCCGACGAGTCCGACGGGGTCCACTGGCGCGTGGGCTACAATAACTTCTACGTGATCACCCGTTATAACCACAGTGCGCTGTACGCGATGGCGGTCTACGAGCTCGCCTCCGCGATGAAGCAACGGATACTCCAGCACGACGCGGCCGCTCTCAAGGAGGCGCCGCCGCTGGACGCCGCGTCGCGCCAGCCGCCACGCATCAGCGCGAGGCCGTGACAGTCGTGCGCGCACCAGGAGCCTGTCGGAGTATTTCGCGTGTCAGGCTCCTCGCCCCGGTCGGGTTGGCCGCCGCCTTCGGGCTTGCCGGCTGCTTCACGACGTCGGCTCCCCCGGTATCGAATAACGACATTCCCCCCACGCCGCCGGCCGCGGTCCCCGCCGTCGTTCCGGATGCGGCGCCGCGCGCCGAGCCGCGGTCCCGCCGCGGCAATCCGCCGTTTTATACGGTTTTCGGCAAGCGTTACTACGTGCTGTCCTCCAGTGCGGCATACGTCGAGCGCGGGGTCGCCTCCTGGTATGGTCCGGGCTTTCACAAGGTGCAAACCTCCACCGGCGAGCAATACGACATGTACGGCATGACGGCCGCGCATAAAACGCTGCCGTTGCCCGCGTATGTGAGCGTCACGAATTTGCAGAACGGCCGCAGCGTCGTCGTGCGCGTCAATGACCGCGGACCGTTCGTGGGCAATCGAATCATCGATCTGTCGTACACCGCCGCCTCCCGGCTCGACATGCTCCGCAACGGCACCGCCATGGTGGAAGTGCGCGCGCTCGATTCCCCGCCGACCGCGCCCAATCCGGGGACAACGCTGCTGAGCGCGGCCCAGGCGAGCCCGTCGGGCGGCCGGGCGGGCGCCGCAGCATCGGCCGGCGCGGCATCGACGGGAACCGCAACGGCCCCAGCGACATCCGGTGCCGCGACCCCGGAATCCGGGTCCGCCCCGACCGCCGCGGTCCGGACCGTGTTGTTCGTTCAAGCGGGCGCTTTCGCCGACCCGGCAAACGCCGAACGATTGGCCGCCAAACTGCGCGGCGGCAGATACGGCAAGATTTTCGTCCGCGATGACGTCATCGCAGGCCGCAAGATGTACCGAGTGCGCATCGGTCCGGTTCCCGACGTTCCGGAGTTCGATCGCATCGTGGCGGCGCTGGAGCGCGCCGGCGTACACGATGCGCATCTCGCCATGGACTAGGTCGACAGGCTCCTTGCTCGCACAAACTACCGTAGACTAAAGCACTTTTTACCAAGGTTCCCATTCATGTTCCGTCCCCTGCTGAGTTTGGTTCTCGTCGCCCTGTTCTCATCCGCCCTCGGCCAGGGGCAACCCCGCGCCGCCGCCCCGATTCCGACCGCGCCGAGCGTCGACGCGCGAGCCTTCATCGTCGTCGACTATCGCACCGGCAAGGTGCTCGCGTCACAAGACGCCGTGGCGCGCATGGAGCCGGCCAGCCTCACCAAACTGATGACGGCATATCTGGTCTTCCAGGAGTTGGCCGCGGGCAAGCTCAAGCTCGATGAGCCGGTGGTGGTCAGCGAACACGCCTGGCGATCCGAAGGTTCTCGGACCTTCATCGAACTTGGCAAGCCGGTGTCGGTGGAATTGTTGATATTGGGAATGATCGTGCAATCCGGCAACGATGCGACGATCGCGTTGGCGGAGCGGATCGCGGGAACGGAACAGACGTTCGCGCAACTCATGAACGCCAACGCGGCGCGTCTCGGCATGGTGGGCACGCATTTCGACAACAGCTCCGGGCTGCCGTCTCCGCAGGACTACACCACGGCGCGCGACATGTCCCTGCTCGCCGTCGCGATGATTCGCGACTTTCCCCAGTACTATAAGTACTACTCGGTGCGCGAGTTCGAGCACAACGGCATCAAGCAGCAGAACCGCAACGGCTTGCTCGAAAGGGATCCCACCGTCGACGGCCTGAAAACCGGCCACACCGATTCCGCGGGTTTCTGTCTGGTCACCTCGGCGCTCCGCGATGGGATGCGCCTCGTGTCCGTCGTGCTCGGCTCGACCAGCATGAAGGCGCGTGAAAATGCGAGCGCCGCGCTGCTCAACTACGGCTTCACCTTTTACGACACCAAGTTGGTCGTCAAGGGCGGCGCCGCGCTCGCCTCGACCAGAGTGTGGAAAGCGGCGGCGTCGCCGGCCGATGTCGGCATCAAGGACGATCTGTACATCACCTTGCCGCGCGGCCAGGCGGCCGACGTCAAGACCGCCGTGGACGTTCAGCCGCGGCTGATCGCACCGCTTTCACTCGATGCGAACGTCGGTCAACTGCGTGTATTCACGGGGACTCAGACGCTTGCGACGCTGCCGGTGCATCCGCTCAAGAGCATCGCGGCCGGCGGATGGTGGCGGCGCCTCATCGACACCATCCGGTTGTGGTTCGCGTGAGCAAACCCCTGCCAATCTGCTATTTGAACGGCGCCTACCTGCCGCTGTCCGAAGCGCGGGTGTCGCCGTTGGATCGCGCTTTTCTGTTCGGCGATGCGGTCTACGAGGTGATTCCCGTGTACGGCGGCCGCCCTTTCAGATTGCGCGAACATCTGGAACGGCTGAACCGCAGCCTCGCGGCCATTCGCATGCCGGCGCCCCGATCGCACCCGGAATGGGCCGCCATCTGCGCGCGGCTCGTGGCGCCCTGCGGCGAAACGGACTGCCATATCTATATTCAAGTGAGCCGGGGAGCCGAGCATGGGCGCAATCACGCGTGGCCTGACGGGCTGACGCCGACCCTTTTTGCCTATGTGACCGCACTCGATCCCTTGCCCGCGGCAATGCTCGAGCATGGCGTGCCCGCGGTGACCGCCCCCGATATAAGGTGGGCGCGGCGCGACATCAAATCCACTGCCCTGCTGGCGAATATTTTGCTCAAGAAAATGGCCGCCGATGCCGGCGCATTCGAGACCATCCTGCTCGAGAACGGCGAACTGACCGAGGGATCCTCGACCGCCGTTCATGTGATTTCGGACGGCGTCATCCATGCGCCGCCCAACGGCCACCACATCTTACCGGGCACCACCCGCGACGTGGTGACCGAACTCGCGGCGCGGCTCGAGTTGGATTGCATCACGAGCCGGGTGCCGGAAGCGATGCTTCGCTCGGCCGGGGAAATCTGGCTGAGCTTTGCGACTCGGGGCGTGCTGCCGGTGACCGTCCTCGACGGCAAGGCGGTCGGCAGCGGCAAGCCCGGACCGTGGTTCGTGCGCATGCATGCGGCCTTCATCGACTTCACGCGCGAATTGGCAGGGACGCCGGCGCTATGAGCGGCGAGACTCTTCAGGAATTTCCGAGCGACTTTCCCATCAAGGTGATGGGCCGCCACGACAGCAACCTGCGCGCGCTCACTCAGGCCATCATCGAACGCCATGCTGGCCCGCTCGCCGACGCGAGCGTGCGCACCCGCACCAGCGCTGATGGCAACTTCCTGGCGTTGACTTACATGGTTCGGGCATCGAGCCGGGAACAGCTCGACGACATCTACAGGGAACTGACGGCCTGCAAGTCCGTGTTGATGGCGCTGTGAGCCGCCGCCCCGTCGCGGGGCAGGAACCCCAATTCGCGCAAGAGGTGCGGGGTAAGGCCGAGCGCCGCCGCGCGAACCTCCGAGACACCACATAGATCCGCCAGTTGCGTGACGGCAAGCCCGCGATAGCCGCAGACGTTGATGCGCTCGAAGGGCCGCAGATCGAGCGACACGTTGAGCGCGAGACCGTGATAACTGGCGCCACGCCGGATGCGCAGGCCGATGCTGGCGAGCTTGGCGGCGCCGACATAGACGCCGGGCGCCTGCCGCGAGCCGCTCGCGGCGACACCCAGTTCGCGCGCGTACGCGATGACCGCGTTTTCGAGCGCCACCACCAATTGCCGCACGCCGAGGGCGTGGCGACGTAGATCGATCAGCGGATACACCACGAGCTGGCCGGGGCCATGGTAGGTGACCTGGCCTCCGCGGTCGATCTGCACCACCGGTATG
>Ga0137403_10003068_pt1 | contig 20139 bp, 26 predicted proteins | sample CZOMad2_1_16fung_FD_122057 | JGI IMG/M metagenome (GOLD analysis project Ga0137403, IMG submission 122057) | Vadose zone soil fungal communities from Angelo Coast Range Reserve, California, USA - CZOMad2_1_16fungal (Hybrid Assembly) | ecosystem: Environmental > Terrestrial > Soil > Vadose zone...
CATTCCACGTGGGCGATGTGCCTTTGGAGCGTAGCGGTCAGGAGAGGTTGCCTGACGGTGAAAGAGCTGCTCCTAAAAGGTCTGGTGAGATGGAACTAGGCCATCAAGACGCCAGGCTTGGCAACGCGACAATATGGTGAGTCCAGACAAACTGGGTTTCGACCTACGGGAAAGGCTCCCCCGGCCACACAATATCCTAGTTAGGATGGAGCTAGCCGCCCATCCTGACGTGGGGCAGCCTGCGGGTACTTGGACCGCCGAGGTTGTGAAACACCGCATACACAACCCAAAGGATGAGGCGTGTTACTTGGATTACCACGTCTCCGCAGGGGATACCGCGAAGAGCGGGATTGGTCGTTTGGTAACCAGCACCTACGTTGTCGCGTTTGAGTACATTCATACGAACGTGGGAGACCTGAGTCAGGATGCAAAGGTGAACCGTCCACCGATGCCTGCTTCAGGAGTCGGAGCCATCGTAGTAGTCGGAGGTTGGGAAAGCCAACTACATGGCGAAGGGTGGCAGCCTGTTGGAAAGTCCAATGCAGATTAACCGAATGCTAACCGAGATGAAGTTCTCTGGATGTCGGCGAAATGCAGCGACTACTCAATCTTTGGATTGAGGTTGACCAACAAGTGGAGAGCCCGTTGCAGGGAAACTTGCACGGCGGGTTCGGAGGGGGGAGTGGGGAAACATGACCTGTAGACGAGATACGTCAGTCAATGCGCCTTGCTCCTACCTTACGGAAAGGTGCACGCACGGTTCGGAGGGGGGAGTGGGGAAACACAGTTCGGCTGTGCGCCTTGCCCCTACCCTACACTTTGTGCACGGCCTCCTCACCCTCCCTCCGAGAGGGCTACAATCTTACTTACACATTGAGAAACCGCGCAAGAACCGCTGCGAAAATCAACGTGCAGGAAGTCAGCCACACCGACGAGTTCCGGCGCTTTCTGCAGGGCTATCTGCAATTTTACGCTTTTAGTTCTCGACCCCCGATCAGGCGTCCGCGAGCCGATATACTGAGCGGGTGATTCTAAGATGCATTTTGATCTCTGCTTCTTCGTGATGGCCAAGGGAAGTAATGGTGCTAGAATCCAGGCTAATTTGAGGTCTAGGCGGCTGCTGGCGGCGGGTGATAGGCTGCAGCACGCTGTCGTCTTTCACGAATCCATTCGGCCGTCTCATCGGCATTAGACGGAGGTTAGACAGATGACCATGCACGAATCGGAAGCGCTCGGGGTCGACATCGGCGGCGTCATCATCGACCGTGTGAGCGAGGATGACCAGAACTATGCCGGGGCGGCAGCCGTTGAGGGTGCCTTCGAGGCAATCGCGCGGCTCGTCCAGCGACGGTTCCGAGAGCATGTCTGGCTGGTCTCGCGGTGTGAGAAGTCAAGAGAGCCGGTGTTAGTGGAGTGGCTGGAACAGCATGACTTCTTCGGCTCAACCAGTGTCAGTCGTCATCACGTGCGCTTCTGCCGGCAACGACACGACAAGGCGACGATCTGCCGGCAACTCGGGGTGACCCACTTCATTGACGATCGTCTTGAGGTCCTCAGCCATCTCGTGGGCACCGTGCCCCATCTGTATCTCCTCCAATCGAGAGCTGGAGGGATGGATCAATTTCGTCAGTTCTTACCACATGTGCGCCTCGTCAGGGGATGGATCGAGATTGTGGACGCCGTGATGCCACCTCGATGATGAACGGCCATCCGAGGCACGGCCAAGGGGTTTAAGTCTCCTGGACACGCCCAACAGTTCCTCGCGGCCTATGGTCCCATCGCCCAACACTTCCGCCCGCGCCGGCATCGGTTTTCTGCCTCGGCTTACCGAGAAGAAATGCGACACAGATTCGGTACATGGCAGGAAATCACAGCCCTACCCACTGCAGCTTAAGGATTCCCGACTGAGGCCGTCGTGCACTTGCCTACCAGATGCTCATGTTGACAGGCAACAAGTTGACAAAGCCATGGGAACGGCGCTCAAAGTTTCCCCATCCTGACCTTCCCCTGCCAAGGAGAAAGGCATACCATCCCTGTTCTCGTGGGTCTTCGCCCGAAATCTGGCTCCTATGGCCAGAGACCCTGTCCGTCACCGATGTCAACGATCTGAGGGGGCTTCGAGTCTTAACAATTGTGGGGAATGGCTCACGAACCGCGCCGCAGCAGGAGGTCGGTCTCCAGGCGAATCGTCTCCTCAACGCTCAGGACCGAGGCCACGCGGGGAATGCTCAGGCCGAAGTCGGCGAACCGAAAGGAGGTTTTCGCCTGCACGCTGACCTCCTGGCCATTAAAGGTCGCCGTGGCGTCCCAGGTGATGCGTCGGGTCGTCGCTCGAATCGTCAGGTCGCCGATGAGCTCAAATGATGCGGTGCCAGTCTGGGGCAGTGGGAAGGGTAGACCGCGCACTTCGCTGGGGATAAACACCGCCATCGGATGGCGCTCGGTCTCTAGCGTGTTCCGGCGGACGTAACTATCCCGTCGATCCCTATCGCTGCGCAGCGTGCGCAGGTCGACCGTTAAGCGGGAATCGCTGGGGCGTATGCGTCCCTGGGCATCGAGGAAGAGGCTGCCTTCGATGGCACTGGTGGCGCCCACAGCGTCGCTAGGAAAACTAATACCGGCCAATTGCTCACGCACACGGTAGCGCGCTTCACTGCGCTCCGCCACCACCCGGTAACGCAGCGCTGCCTCGGGGGTCTGTGCATAGGCCGCCCTCCCGAGCACCCGCGTCACCGACGGCGTTGGTTCCCTGGGGCTCCCGAAGCTCGCAGAGACCAAGAGAGAGATGAGTCCGCTGACACCAAGCAACCACAGCACAGCTTTCATGGCATGATGCACCGTCGAATACCTTCACACAGAGTTGGTAGATGCTGTCTCGGCTAATCGCCCCAGTGCGGATGCGGATGTGGGTGGCGACACCTACGCCCCGACCAGCGTAAGATTGAGGGGCTTTAGGACAGATGTGTACGAGGGGGGGCATCGGGGTGCGCCCCTTGACATCGGCTGCTCCTGGCACGCGGCGGACCAGCGGATGAGGATGCTTCGCTTTGCCTCACACGCCGAGCCGAAGGCGCGCTACTGCCGGCCTGCAGGGTGCGCTTCCTCGCGGTAGAGGTCCAGCGAACGCATGACCGGCACGTCGGTGTGGCTGAACAGGATGGCTGGCCGGTCACCGGTGTTGACGTGTTCGTGGAAGGTCCAACTCGGCACGCAGAACACGTCCTTGTCCTCCCAGTCCAGCCGCTGGCCGGCCACGACGGAGTAGCCTGATCCTTCCACGACGTGGAACGCCGCGCTGGAGGTGCGGCGATGGGCCTGGGTGTGCTCGCCGGTGCGCAACAGCTGCACGTAGCACCCGATCGTGGGCATAGCTGGCCCGCCGGTCACGGGGTTGGTGTACTCCATGATGACCCCGTCAAAGGGGCTGGCCGCGCCCTGGGCCGCCAACCGCTCCAGCGCCTCCCGTGCCTGGGTGTATGGATAATGCCACAGCGGCGAGTACTTCGCCGTCGGCGCGGGCTCCCAGGCGGGCTGCAACCCTCCGGCGCCATACTTGGCAAATGAGGGGTCGACTCCCGCGTCCACCGGCTGCGACTCGGCCTCGTACTCTTCGCGGAACCCACACTCCAGCATGCGAATCAACGGCGAGTCCAGGCCGTCCAGCCAGATCATCGGGGCGTCGCTGTCGTTGGCGTGATCGTGCCATGTCCAGTTGGGCGTCAGCACCAGGTCGCCGGGCAGCATGGGGAGGCGGTGGCCGTTGACCACGGTGTAGCCGCCCTGGCTCTCGATGATCAGCCGCAGAGCCGCCGCCGTATGGCGGTGGGCCCGGGCGATCTCCCCGGGCAGCACCACCTGGATATTAGCACTTAAAGTGGTGGTGGCCGAAGGGAACGGCAGCCCTGGGTTGGCAAGGAGGAGCACCCGGCGCTCGGCCTGCTCGGTGCCCACAAGCTCGGCGGCCCGCATGGCTTGTGGTCGCACGTCCTGCCAGTGCCACACGAAGGGCACGGCCTTGCTCTTAGGCTCAGGAGCTCCGCTCCGCTGGCCCCAGAGCGCTGCCATGCTAGAGGCTTCCAGCTCTCGGTAAAAAGCCTGCAGATCCCTTTCGGCTGCGACGATGTGCGAGCGCTTCAGCATGGTCTGCTCCTTTCTGCCACGATGGACAGTCGGGCCTGCCCGACGTCGCATGCGTACCAGCGGTCCGCGAGTCAACACCTCCCCCTCTCGGGATGGCCGCTACTATACGCCGCCTCGTGGGGTCTGTCCAGCACGCCATGGTGCTTCAGCCACGACGTCGTATACGTCACTGCACCTGCGCCAATGCGGCCTTCGCCTGGGGCAGCCAGAAGATCATGTCCATGTCGTGGTAGATGGCGATAGCGGCGGCTAGTTCGGCACGGGCCTGCTTCGCCTGACCGGTCCCAGCATGCAACATGCCAAGACCATGCTGGCAGTGGCCCTGGAGCGGGCGCATACCAAATGCCTCGGCCAGAGTGAGAGCCTTCCGGAAGCCACCCAGGTGGTCGCCCCTAGATCGCGCGTATACGCGGCAACACCGCTTTCCCGAAGAGCTCGAGCGCATGCATGACACGTTGCGGATCATCAGCAGCGGAGCTTTGAAAGAATAGGTCGATCACCCCCGCTCCCACGTCCTCACGGCAGCGCTCGACCTGTTTCACGACCGTATCCGGACTGCCGCGGAGCTTGGAAATCACCTTGTAAGAGGGCGTCTACCTGAGCCAAGAATGCTTGTGCGAGGAGAAAATGTCAAGGATTGCTACAGGTGCGGATGTTCGGGAACGACAAATCGCCAGACAGCAGCATGGACAATATTTTTGCGGAGGACTGTGCATCCCGCACCGTGCTATGGCACAATAGCGCGTGCCTTGCCTCTGGTCCTGGGCAGTGCTGCGATGCAGGTCCCAGCTCTACGAGACATTCTTACGCAGGCTGCCACGTTTGGCGTTAGTAAAGGAAGGGCCCGATGGTCTGGCGTACACTACCTTCCAGGACGGTGTGCTGGGTGTGCGACTGGGGACACGCACAGGCCGGCCTAGATGCTTCCCCGAGAGGAGTAAACACATGGACTGGGTGGAGACCAATGGCGTCGTGCTGCGCTACGAGATGAGTGGCACAGGTCATGTGCCGCTGCTGCTCATTCATGAGCTGGGTGGGTCCCTGGAATTTTGGGATCCCGTGATCTCGGCATTCCAGCAGGACTTTCAGGTTCTGCGCTACGATCTGCGGGGCTTCGGTATGTCGGAAAAGGTCAAGGTCTTGCGGCTTGACGACATACTGGGCGATATCGTCGGCCTCCTGGATGCCGTCGCCATCACCGACCCGTGCCATGTGGTCGGCCCGGCGCTCGGGGCGGGCATTGCGCTGGCCTTTGCGGCCAAGTACCCCGGTCGCGTGCGCCGTCTGGTGGTCAGCAGTCCGGCGACGGGAGTGCCGCCGGAGCGACGCGCGCAGTCGCTGCAGCGTGCCGAGGCGGTCGAGCGCGGGGGCATGCGCACGTCTGTCGAGCAGAGCCTGGCACGGTCCTACCCAGAGCGCTTCCGGGGCAACCGCCAGCGCTTCGAGCAGTATCGGCAACGCTGGCTGACGAACGATCCGGAGGGATTTGCCGCCATCAACCGCATGCTGACGGAGATGGACCTCACCCAGCAGTACGGGCGTATCGCCTGTCCGACTCTGGTGATCGGCTGTACCCACGACACCATCCGCCCGCCGCAGGGGGTGGAGGAGATTGCACGTCAGATCCCGAATGCCCGTTATATTGAGATCGCGAGCGGCCATTTCATGCCGCATCAGACCCCGGAATTGTTCATCAAGACGGTGTTGCCCTTTCTCCAGGAGTCCTAGCGGATAGACCGGCCGACAGCCTTGCCACTGGAGATGAGCGCATGCCAAAGCCAACTCACCTGGCGCTTAGCAGGAGGGCGAGCCTCCGTGGGGCATGGTCAACGTCCTGGGCCCGCACGGTCCGTGACGAGGAGGGGACAAAGCGCGCCTGGGCTGCTTATCGCCAGGCGCGGGCGGAGGTCGGACTCCCCAACATCAGCCCTGGCCACTTCTCGCCTATGCGCCGCTCATCTGTGTAGGCAACACCCACGGGGAGGGCGTCCGCGTGGACAGCTAGCCCCTGCGATGCCTCAAGACGAGTCACCAGACCGTCGCACACGCGAACATAGAGATGGCCCCTTGACGAGGGTTTCGACGCCGACTATGATCAGGGCCGTGCGATGCATCGAGGATCTCGCACACGACCCCGCACGGCTACCGTGCGTCACCCGAGAGGAGAAACGGCATGAAGGTGCAGATCATGTCTCCCGCTGCGAACCGAGTGGATTTCAAGGTGCCCCCAGCCCCCCGTCTGGCCAGCCTGGAGGGCAAGACCATCGGCCTGTACAACAACATGACCGGTGGTGCAGATATCGCTGTGGACCGGGTGGCCGAGCACATCAGCCGGCGGTACCCCAACGTCAAGTTCGAGCGTTACGGGGGCGACCTCAGGCCCGGCCGCCCAGCGCTTAGCCGTGGGAACCATATCGACGCCGAGGAGGGGGCTCGCATTGCGGAGGAAGTGGACGCCGTCATCGGCGCCACCGCTCACTGAGGAGGGTGCACGTCGTGGCTTGCCCATGACATGGTAGCACTTGAGAAGGCTGGCATTCCGGTGGTCGGCATTGTTGCCCGCAGCTTCGTGCGGGCGTGGCAGTCCTGCGTGGATGGATGGGGCCAGCCCAGTACGACCTTCGTCACCATCCCCCACGCCACCACAGGCCAGCAGGCGGACTTCATCTGCAAGATGGTGGATGAGCAGGTCGACGCCATCATCCAGGGACTCACCACGCTGCCTGCTGCCGTGGGGACGGCCATCGGCACCCGGGGCAGCGGCCAGACCACCGAACTTTTCACTGTGGAGTTGGATGCGACGCCCATGGGGCTGGACGCGGTGAACCATTTCCTGGCAGAACGGGACTGGAGCGACGGCCTCCCGGTCATCCCACCCACCCCGGCCGCGGTCGAGCAGATGCTGAGAGGAACGAAACGCTCGCCCCAGGACGTGCTCATGGTGATGGAGCCTGGCTTCGGCCTGGCCACCGTCGAAAAGATCGCCATCAACGCCGTCATGGCGGGCTGCCGTCCGGAGCACTTCCCGGTGCTCCTCGCCGCCATCGACTGCCTGGCCCAACCGCAGATGAACCACCGGGACATGCAGGTGTCCGGCCATACGGAAGCACCGTTGATCCTAGTGAATGGTCCCATCGCCCAAAAAGCCGGGATCAACTATGGGACCTCGGCCATGGGGCCGGGCGTGGTGAATAGTGCTAATACAGCCATCGGCCGGGCGCTGCGTCTGTGCCTGATCAATATCGGCTATTGCAAGGCCGGCGCGGGAGACCCGAACTTCATCGGCTTGCCCACCAAGTTCGGGATGTGTATTGCCGAACACGAGGAGATGAGCCCCTGGCCCCCGTACCATATGGACCGAGGATTCAAGCGTGACGACAGCGCTGTCACCGTGGTAGTCGTGACCGGCCCCACGGATATCATCGATTCCGCGTCCAGGACCCCCAAGGACACCTTGAACAACCTCGCCTCCATGATGTTCTACCGTAACGCTGGGGCCGGCGGCTGGATCAGGGGGTGGCAATCCGCCCAGGTGGGCCACAGCAACAAGCGGGTGTCGTACCAGGGCCCCTACCACCCGGTCATCCTCAGCCCTTCACGCGCGGTCATCTTGGCAGAGGCCGGCATGAGTAAGCAGGACGCTCAGGCCTGGCTGCACCGTCACTGCCGCATCTCGTTGCAGGCTGCCCTGGGCACACGTGGCATACCGAAGGATGACAGCGGCAGGTGGCTGAGTCACCCGGAGCTGCAACACTTGGCGGACGATCCCAGTGCGACCATTCCAGCCCTGGAAAGTCCAGAGCAATACCTCCTCTTCGTCTCGGGCGGATCAACCCACTATGCCCACTTTTTCTATGGTACATACGGCATGGCGACTGTGCCAGTGGAAGAGGGCTAGCAGCCTGGGTATGGTGCATGGACAGGAGACGTGCGGCGCTGCGATCGATTGACGGGACGTTAGGCAGCCTGTGCATGTTTCACGGCTGACAGAAGGAGACATGACAATGGACCATGACGATAGGACCTTATCGATGGCATTCGATCCTATTGTCTATAAAGCAACCACTCGTGGGCTATGGCAATCGGCCGCCGAGGCCTGGCACCGTTGGGGCCCAACGCTCGGTAGATGGTTGGGGCCAGCCACTGAGTTGATGCTGGATATGGCAGGCATCCGCGCCGGCAGCCGAGTGCTAGACGTAGCAGCAGGGGCGGGGGAGCAGACTCTCGTGGCTGCGCGACGCGTCGGTCCCGCTGGTTTCGTGCTGGCCACGGATATCGCCCCCAACATCCTCGCGTTAGCCGCCGAGGACGCTCGGCGAGCCGGCCTGACCCACGTCGAAACGCGCGAGATGGACGGCGAGCACCTTGATTTTGAAGAGGGCGTATTCGACGCCGCCATCTCACGTCTGGGCCTGATGTTTTTCCCTGACCCGCGTATAGCGCTGACCGGCATACACCGGGTGTTGAAAGCAGGTGGGAGCGTCGCCGCTATCGTCTTCTCCACGGCCGACAAGAATCCGCTTTTCTCGATCCCGATCGCGACCATTCGCCGGCGCGCCCAACTACCGCCCCCACTGCCGGGGCAGCCTGGTCTGTTAAGCTTCGGGGACCCGGGCGTGCTCGAAGCAGCCTATAGGCAGGCGGGCTTTCAAAACGTCCAGGTCCAGGCCGTGTCCGCGCCGCTACGCCTGACCTCAGCCGCCGAGTGCGCCCGCTTGGAACGGGAGTCGTTTGGCGGCTTGCACGAGCTACTGTCGGGGCTGCACGAGTCGGATCGCCAAGCCGCCTGGCAAGAGATCGAGACGGCGCTCTGCCGGTTCGAGGGGAACGATGGGTTCGAGGCGCCCTGTGAGGTGCTGGTTGGGGCTGGAACCAAGTAGCTGTATAGGGGCAGCCCAAGGCAACGATCAGGCCTTCATCATTGTGCAAGGCGTCCGCTCTCCGGAGACCTCCTCAGCGCCCGCGGACGCTAACGCAGCGATCGTGCGGCTTCAAACCCACGCCTTCTGTCGTGACAGCACTGTAGCGGCTGGACGATTGGGATTGTCCTGGTTGTATTCTTGGCCGTCAGGGTTGGTGCCACTCCCACCGCAACAATCACGTCGACGTTGTTTCAGCATTGCCGAGCTTGCTCCTGGATGTGACCGAAAACACGAGACGATCGCCGAATTGATGGGCATGCGCAGCCACCTCCACGCTATCGGGAGTAACGGAATCTATTAGTTTTCTCACCATCATATGCGTACAATAGGCTGCGTCTTGAGGCTTTTTGCCGGAGACAGGAGTAGGTGCCACCGCTGGAAGCCGCTCCTAGACCCCTCGGTGGAGGCCTCGTATTGACCACCGCCATACGCTGTGTATAGCCTGATAGCGCGGGCACCGCTGAGGAGGAATCACGTCTTGTCAAATCTACGCATCCCAGGCATTGCGCATGTGCTCGCGGTGGCCAGCGGGAAGGGGGGTGTGGGTAAGACCACGGTGGCGGTGAACCTGGCACTCGCCTTACATCAGGATGGCGTCCGCGTCGGACTGTTCGATGCCGACCTGCATGGTCCCAATATCCCGCTAATGCTCGGTATACCGCCCAAGTCGTCGACCGGCAAACCACTCAATATTGCCGTCGTTCGTACCGACCCCAGGCCTTATATTCCTCCTTTGGAGCGTTTTGGTTTGAAGAGCATGTCCCTTGGGCTCCTCGTCGGAGACACCGACACCATCCTCGCCGACGGGCCTCTCGCCGGGCGGATGATTTGTCGGACCCTCCAGGACGTTGTATGGGGCGAGCTGGATGTCTTACTCCTCGACTTTCCTCCTGGGACAGGAGAACCGCAACGGACACTCCTCAACACCATCCACTTCGATGGCGTGCTGTTGGTGACGACCCCCCAGGATCTGTCGCTCATGGATACTAGCCGTTCGGTGGGCTTATTCCGTCAGACGGGCGTGCCTATCCTGGGGGTGGTCGAGAACATGAGCTTTCTGTACTGTCCCCATTGCGGCGAGCCCATCGAGGTCTTTGCCCGGAGCCAGCGAGAGTGGGCCATCACCGACACCGCCTTCGAACAACTGGGACGTATTCCGCTACACATGAGCCTGAGTCGTGGGATCGATACGGGTCATCCGCTCCTGCAAACCATCCCGGACTCACCAGAGGCCGTGGCATTTCGACGTCTGGCGGTCGAGGTGTCTAGGAAGGTGGGACTCTCCCCCGGTAAACCGCCGCGGCGAGATCGGTGAGCTACTGGAGCATCGCACACGGTCAAAACCCTGGTCAGCCGCAGCGCAGGCGTAGGGTCGTTTGCTGATCGCGTGAACGCCTGGGTTTTCTACCGATTTCATGAATGACAGCAAGGGTGGGCTAAGTGTTCGATTTGCAGTCTGTAGGCACAGATTGCGACTCAGCAATATGTGAGGTTGTCGTGTCCGCATGTGGTTATTTGGGACGGCTATAACGACAGGGAGGGATGCACGTGAGTGGTGCACAATCCCCGGTACGCTGGGGTATCGTTGGTCTCGGCTGGGTCGCGGCCGATTTCGTTGCCCCGGCGATGGTCAAGAGTGCGGGCTCACGGCTCGCCGCCTGCCTAGGCAGCTCGCTCGACAAGGGGCGCGTGTTCGCGGAACGCTTCGGCGTTGAGCGTGTCCACGGTGACCTCGAGGCGCTGATGCACGACCCTGGTGTCGACGCGGTATACATTGCCCTGCCGAACGCACTGCATCATGCAGCCGTGCTCGCCGCCACGCGCGGGCAGAAGCACGTGTTGTGCGAGAAGCCGTTCGCGATGACTGTGGCGCACGCGTGCGAGATGGTCGCCGCCTGCCGCGATGCTGGCGTGATCCTGCGCATCGGCCACCAGCTCCGCCTCGATGCAGCCATCGGGCGCGCCCGCGAGATCGTGAGCTCTGGGCGGCTCGGACGGCTCGCGGCGATCTCCCTCGAGCGCGCCTCTGGCCTGGGACCGCGGACATCGTGGCGCCAGGACGTCTCGCAAAGCGGCGTCATTTTCGACGTCGGGGTGCACCTGCTTGACCTCATTCAATGGATAAGCGGCCAGCCCTTCGTCGAGGTCAGCGCCTTTACCCACCCGGACCGCGGACGAGGCGAGCCGGACGACACTGTGACCGTCCTCGGCCGCCTCGACGACGACTGCCACGCGGTGGTGCGGGCGACACGTGAGGTCGCGAGCGCCGAGAACAACCTGATCGTCGAGGGCTCGGAGGCGACGCTCATCACCTCGGCGCTACGCTTCGCCACGGAGCACGTGGTCCGCGTGCGCGACCGTGCGAACCTGACCGAGGAGCGCTTCCCGGCGAGCCCGGCCTACGAGCTGGAGGTCCTGGCCTTCGAAAGTGAGCTGCGCGGCGAGCTCAGCTTGCTGCCCGACGGCGAGGACAGCGTACAGATGGTGGCGGTCACACAGACAGTCCTGCAGGCCATCGACGAGCGGCGTAGCGTGGCCGTACCAGCGGTGGCGTGGCAGACTCGCGACCGCGGCGCTGGCCGATTAATTTGATAATGCCTACTCACGTTGCTGTTGTTGCTCGGGGCCTTGCACGTGCCGCCAAGGTTTCGAGTTCTTCCGCCGCGGTCTTGGCCCCATCCTCGGCTACCATTGCTTTGGCTAAGCGCTGTGCCCCATCGCGAAACCTCGGCTCGGTCATCACGCGCTGGCGGCGGCGCTGCCCCGGGCCCAGGGCCACCTCCGGCCCCGGCTCCGTCGCGTCGAGACCCCGGCGGTGCGCTTGAGGCCCCGCACGCCCGGTGGGAAACCCGCCAGCGGACCGCTGACCGCCGCAGGTCGTCAGCAGGCCCTCGCACGTGCGGGACGTGCGGCATCAGGAGGCCCACCCTGGCCAACCCGGTAATGTTCCAGATTTGTTGACGCGATTTCTAGATTGGTAGAGCAAATTCATAACGATTCACGAATAATCCAAAGACAATATCATGCATCAGAATCGATTTCGAGAAGCAGATCGTCTTCCGGGCTAACCGCTTAATCCGAGTCCGTAGCGTGAGATGCTTGCGTTCGATCTTTTGCGTGTGTTGTTTTCCGACTTCATGATTGTCTGGGGCAAGGTGACGGCTATACATTCCGGCATTATCAGTATAAAACCGAGAGATCCCAAATGGGCGTAAATATTCTTTCAACTGTAAAAAGACCTCATCTTCATGTGCACCACAGACATAGGCTAAGATTACACCACATGTATGATCAATGGCATGCCATAACCAACGCTGCTGCGCTTTCTTGCCTGCAAAACTCCAGATCTCATCCATCTCCGCTGCTACAACTTTACGAAGTTCCACTTCTATTTCATGTGCCGAGATGAGATGACACGCTGCTATATTCACATGTTGCAATTCAGGCTCTTTTTTTTAATTCATGAATCACCGTACTCGGACTCACGCGGAGGACACGTGCGATATCCCGAATCCCACTACCATTGTGGCTCATATCGACGATCGCGCGTTTGACCTCGGGTAAGAGTCCCTGATAGGTATGGTTGTGTATGAACGTGGAACCCTGACACGTAGAATTTTGACAGCGAAAGTGTTGCTTTCCATTAGACGTCTTGCCATATTTCACCACAGCTACCCCATGACATGTCGGACAGTAAATCGGTTCGAAGGCCATCACACACCTCTCGGAGCTGGACGATCCGCTTGCGACGCCGTAGCCTTAGCGGTCTGTCTCTATCATGGGTGCTCAAGAAAATCAACAAATCCAGAACACTACCGCACGGCGTAGCCAGGCGGGGGCGCATGATGTCCAAGCGTGCCGAACGCCCAAACTGAGCGGCGGCCCACAGGCATCAGAGCCAGGAACGGGCAAAACGCCCACGCTGTGGGCCGTCCGCTCCAGTGCTGAGTTAGGTGGGCCGGCCAGGGCACTCGTGTCGAGGCCCGGCGCCACAACGACTCCTTCTGCATCAGGGAATGGACTCCGACACCGCTCTTCACGCTTCCTCTCACCAGATGCGCGCACACCGCTGATCACGATCTGTATCACCACGGTCCGCCAGGACGAGGAGGTGCGGGGGGATGGTGAGGCCGAGGGCCTCGGCGGTCTTGAGATTGATGACCAGCTCGAAGTTCATCGGCTGCTCGACGGGCAGGTCGGCGGGCTTGGCACCTTTCAGGATTCTGTCCACGTGGTAGGCGCCACGCTGGAACGTATCCGTCAGCTGCGGCCCATAGGCCATGAGGCCCCCCTCTCGGGCAAACACCCCGAATTCGTACATCGCGGGCAGCCGGTTCCTGGCTGCGAAGTCCAGGATCCGGCATCGATGTGTGAGGGTCAACACTTCCGCGACGACGAAGAGCCCATCCGGGCGCTCCTGGGTCATGGCCGTGAACGCCCACTCGAACCCGTCGGGACCGCGTACCTCGAGGGATTGCAGCGTCAAGCCCAGCACCCGGGCCGCGGTCTCGATCTCTCTGAATCGGAGGACCATGCCGGGATCGGCCGAATTCCAGAGCACGGCCACGCGGGAGAGGGTTGGCACCGCCTCTTTCAGCAACTCCAACCGTTTCGCGCTCAAGTCAGTGGCCATATCGCTGATCCCCGTGAGGTTCCCGCCCGGCCGCCCGAGGCTGGTGACCAGCCCGGTGCCTACGGGATCGGCCACGTAGACCATGACGATCGGGATCGTCGAGGCCGCATGCTTGGCCGCCAGGGCGGCCGGCGTGCTCACGGCTACGATCAGGTCGACCTTAAGACGGGCTAGCTCGGCCGCGAGGTCGGGAAAGCGTTCGGCCCTCCCCTCGGAATAGCGCCACTCAATGGTGATGGTCTGGCCGTCCACATAGCCGAGGTCGCGTAGTCCTTGCAGGAATGTGTCAAGGGTAGGCGAGGGCGGAGGACAGCCGGGCGCGAGCACTGCGATCCGAGAGACCTTCGCCGGCGGCTGCGCCGTGCCGGGAGAGGTGAGCTGCGCGGGAGGCGTGGCGGCCTCAAGCGGTGGCCCCACGATGTCCATATGGTGTTTTTTTAAAAGTGCCTTGACCGTCTCCGCCTCTGCACCTGGGAGGTCCTGAAAGAGCTCTTCGAACCCCCCTGGCGTTACGACTCCCAGCAATACGCCGGGCTCTGAGCCGATGTGCTGGAAGGTATGCACCGCATCTTTCGGGATGAAGACAAACGACCCGGCGGGTGCGCTCTTGATACAGTCGCCGAGCTGGAAGTTAAATGCCCCGCTCAACACATAGAAGAACTCATCCTCCGCTCGGTGGATATGCACGGGAGGGCCGCCCCCCGAGGGACTCGTGTACCGCCACACCCCCAATGCACCTCCCGTCTGCTCACGGGTGGCGAGGACCTCGGCGGTGTTCGCCTCGCCCCCGACAGGTCCCGAGAAGCGGGGGGCACTCCCGGGGAGCACGACGAACCCTTGTTTCTCGGCGGCCACGACCGCGGACCAGACGGAGAGCATGGTGAGCACCATTGCTAGACAGGTCAGCGCACAGATGTTCATGGTGGCTGATGTGGACCACCGACCTCGGACGACGACCAGGCAGGCTTTCATGGGTGTCCTCCTATGCAAGCATGGTGCAAGAGCACAGGCCCTTGACCTGCTTCCGAATCCGGCAATAGTCGATCCCGGTGTACGTGTGCTGCCCCGCAGCCTTTTTCCTCGAGCAAGAGCTGTACCTGCACAAGCCTTAGAGGACGATCCGAGTTGGGCTGGTACGGGTTCATATGCAGATGTACGGGGTTAAACGGCCGGGGCGCGTCAGCAGCCGTGAAACTCCCGTCGAACTTGAACATTCGGCAACCTCGGCATCTGTTCACATCCGAACACCAATGGTCAGCTCTACACACACGGAACTGTTCCCAGTAAGCAGGAGAGAGCTCATGTTGAGAACCTTATTGCTGCGTTGGGCTGCCCACTGGCTCTCGTCTCACCTTCAGCAGGGTGACTCAACACCAGAAAAGCCCAGCCGCCTCGACCGTCGTCCAACAGGCTCCCGAACAGAGCCGAGACGCGAGTCACTGATCCCCACCTAATCGGGATAGGGAGGGGCCTCGCGGCCTCCCCCCTCCCACACCACCGGACATACGGGTCACGTATCCGGCGGTTCGGTAGATGAAGTCAGGGTGAGATACACACCCCAACCGGAGCGTCATCTCCCGACGTGCCAGCCGCGACTTCATCCCAGAGGACGAGCCTCGCTCGCCCCCTCGCCGGATGCCATCTCGCCGCTCCACCGCAGGCCACTACTCTCTTCTACCGTTCAGGCCTTCAGCGCACTGTCGCACGCCTACGATGCCGTCTGCTGACTTCGGCGGGGCGGTCAGGGAGGATGGCTCCCCCCTCAGTCCTGTACCAGGACACCCCACAGATCTCCCGCGGTTAGCCGTCATACCGTCTGTGCATAAGCGCCCGATTTATAAAGCACAGCCATGCGTGGATGGAGGACTTTGCTGTTACGTGCCAGCTCGTCCCGACTGTGCCACACCTCATATCGGGTTCCTGTCCGTCGCCCCGCACATTCGCTCCACGCTTCCTTCAGACCCCACCTCGCGGTGACGCCCTTGCGTTTCACTTGTCCTTCGGCTCCACTCACACCTGGACAGGGGACTTTCACCCCCAAGCATGACGGCATGCACGGCACACACGCCCCCGGTGAGCGGCGGCCCACAGGCACCAGAGCTACGAGCTGCCAAAAAGCCTGCGCTGTGGGCCGTCCGCTCCACTGGGTTGTTAGGCTGGGCAAGCCCCTGCACACTCCTATCGGATCACCTCGTCCGCCTGAAAGAGGAGCGCCGGGGGGATGGTGAGGCCGAGGGCTTGGGCAGTCTTGAGGTTGATGACCAACTCGAACTTCATGGGCTGCTCCACGGGCAGGTCAGAGGGCTTCGTGCCCTTCAGGATCTTATCCACATAGCTGGCCGCACGCCGGTGCAAGTCACGATCGCTCGCCGCATAGGACATGAGACCGCCGGCCTCTGCAAAGACCCTCTCCCAGTACATGGCCGGCAGCCGATGCTTTGCTGCCAGGTCGACAAGCGGTGTTCGGTTAAACAGGGTGACGGGGTCTGACAGCATGATGAGGGCGTCGGCGCGCCCCTGGAGGGCGGCGCGGAATGCGCCCTCGAAATCCTCAAGCCGTCGCACCTCCAGGGGCTAAAGCTGGAGACCCAACACCCGCGCTGCCTCCTCCGTTTCTCGCATGGACAGCGCGGCATTGATGTGCGTCGGATTCCAGAGGACGGCGATGCGGGAGACCCCGGCGACGGCTTCCTGGAGCAACTGCAGCCGTTTCGCGTTGAGCTCCTGGGTCATGTCGGTCAATCCCGTGATGTTGCCGCCTGGCCGCGCGAGACTGGCGACGAATCCGGCCCCGATGGGATCAAAATCGAGCGCCATGACAATAGGGATCGTGCGCGTCGCTTCCTTGGCGGCCTGGGTCACCGTCGGCCCCCCCGACACGATGACGTCCACCGGGAGCCGGACCAACTCGGCCGCAGCCTCGCGGAGCCGATCGAGGTTCCCCTGCACAAACCGGTACTAGGCGCGGACTCGGTCAGCAGGACACAGGCTGACTCCGTAATTCGAATCCGACCCCTGTTTTCAATGTTTTCAACGCCCAGCTTGAGCGGCGGCCCACCCAGAATGACTGACAAAACATCCAAAAACCTGCGCGGTGGTCCGTCCGCTCCGAGCTGTTGTCAGGCCATAGCAGTGTGTACAGCAGGATTAAGATATAAAGTAAAGAACTGACCCCTCTTCCCTTTTTTACGATATCCACTCCGCGCCGCCCGCCAGCAGTGGCGGGCGGCGTATAACGCAGTGGGCGAGGGTCAGGAAGTGGTCCGTATCGATCGCATCCGGCAGGCGCTCAACTGGTCGCCTGAGGCATTTGATCAGATGATCGCGACGTTGGTCAGCGACTTGAAATGGGTTTTGTCTTGATATTAATACCTTCAATTCTCGCTGCATTGGGGACGCCGTGTTTCAAGGTGAAGTGCTCGACTTTATCCTTAAATACAAGGTTCTCTGCATCGCTTTCTCCTATTTTCAGTTCCCGAGTACCTATATGTCGATCTTCTTTATCATAAAAAGAAATCGAGACAGACCTAACGTCGGCAGGGGTACTCTTAGTTTTTACTGTGATGAGTAAGTAGTCTGAATTATCGGGATGAAATCGTACCCCCCAATCTACTGCTTGTGCTTCCAAGCCCGATGCAACAAGAATCACAATGACCCACATCAGGAAAACCATCATCTTAGACGGAAGTAGATTTAGCATCATTCAGCTCCTTTCTTTGGTGGGACAGCTGGTATCGGTGTTTTGTCATCACGAAAGGCCGTTGGATCACTCTTTCCTGAATATTCCTCTTTTGGTTCTAAGGCCTGAAAAAGTAGTTTGACCCGCTGCACTTGTTCTTTATCGTATTTTATCCCCGTTTCGACCACGACTGACTTATACTCAATTTTTCCTCCTGCCGTTGTGCCGCGCTTGATTACAAAGCTTAATTCCACCTCCATTGATTTCGGCGAAAAGACTTTAGGCATATCCTCCTTCAGCCGCCTTTCGGCGAATCCTGCCAAATCAGACTGAATGTTGAAAACAATATCGCCAATGCCAGGGGGTTTTTCATCTGATCCTAGTTGATGAACAGGTGAGGGTAACGACACGAACTGACTTAAAAACAATCCAATAGTACAGAAGCCCGTAGCGATTAGCAAATTCTTCAGATAAGGCCTGAATCGCCTGTAAAATTGAGAAACTACTATATCAGGATCGTCGTTCGCCATGATTATTTCGCCCCGGAATATTTCTGATGGGTAATCGTTCAGGTAATGAAAGTAGGAATTACACTGCAGTTTCCGACTCTGCTTCCTTCTGATCGATTGTGGGAAGCAGAGAGGGAGCCGCTTCACACCACAGGGCTGCTTCGCACGCCTCTGTAAGGTACTCCAAGACGTTGCGCTTCTGTTGCTTCAACGTTGCCACCACCGTCATCATACTTCCGACAAAGCGCGAGCCCTCTTCACTCTGCGTACCAATGCTGCCTTTGCGCCAGAGCACACCGGGACGAATCGTCCGCTCCGCCGTATTGTTTGTCGGCTCGATGCCTTCGACCTCCACGAACGTCCACAACGCCTCACGCCGCTTGAGGATGTCTAGACACGGTCCTTCGGTCTTGGGCACACCACACCGCGTGCCCGCGTCCAACAGCCGCTCCACCTCCCGGCGCACCGGGCTCATATACGACTGAAACGTCGACCGTGGCAGTGTCCGCTCGCGCACCCGATGCCACCACGTAAACATCTGGTGCGCCTGCGCAAGCAATGCCTCTTGAGGTCACGGATGGCACGTACCCGCTCGGTCCCGAACAGTTCGAAGCAGCCGACGTGCACTCCTCCGAGGATCGTGATCGGGTCCCCCGCGTCCACACGCATGATGAGCACCGGGGCAAAGTCGTTGCCGATGTCGGCTGCACCGGAGGCGAGGGCTTGGTAGAACCCGCGGGACTCCTCCTGCGTGACATAGTGCACCTCGGTGAATCCCTCGCCCCGCAGGAGCTCTTCCGCAACATACTGGGGGGCCAGACAGAGGCTGAGGCTGTGGTGTACCCTGAGCATCGTCGTCTCGGGCGGCGGTTCTGCGGCGACCGGCCCGGAGGGCACGCCAAGGAGCCCCGCCGTTCCCGCGAGGGTCACTCCTTCCAGGAACCTCCGCCGGCTGAACGGTCGAGCGTATTGGGTACTCATAGAACCCTCCTCTCCAGATGCTGGTCAGGCCGACACCGCGCATGCCGGCCAGTGGACTCTTCTTCCCTCGCACAAATAGGCGCAGCACCTAACGGGACGCTTGAGCGGCGAGCATCCACGCGGCCAATGGACTTGCGGCATGCACCACAAATATGGACCGCGTGGGTGCTCGTCCGACTCCAAGCTATTGTTAGGCTGAGTTCGACCCGCCGTCCACAATAGCCCGCTCTAGCAGAGGAATCACTTGCTTTAATGGCTCGAGCATGTGGTCGCGGAGAAACGATGTATGTCGGTCAAGCACCTCCTGGCACCACTCCGGGCCTGACTTCATCTTGGTCATAAACCGCAAGGCGACCTTGATCCCTATCTGGTTTCCCTTGGACTCGCCCTCCGCTTTCCTGACGGCATTCTTGACTTGGCGTGCAACTGTCCTAGGACTGCTCGACCTCCGGACCGGTCTTGTTGAGGAAACGTAGATTGCGCTGGTACCCCACCGTTCTCCCTTGAAGTACTTGAGTTTGTCCTGGGTGGTGACGTTCCACTTTCTGAATTCTCGGGCGGCGGATCTGTGGTTGCTGCTAGCATCGAGCATCTCTTTCTGGGTGACGATCGACGGAAACTCAGAAGAAATTCCGGACAGGCGGAAGGCCAGCACAACTGCACGGCCGGCAAGATCCAGTGACTCATAGCCGCCCGGATAAGCGATCCTTGTCAGAAGCGCGTCCAGCTCGTATGTCACGCCATGCCTAATCCTAAACTTCCTCTGTGGATCGAGCCCGAGCTGCGTTACGTTAACTAGGAACGTAAGGTGCCAGGCAGCATCGAGAACAGCTGCTGCACGCTCTCCGAGCTGCCGATGGAGGGGAGTCTCAAACCATGCAAGAAAGCCGTCCCCCGTCCACTTGATAAATCTCCCTCCCGCAGCTTCAACTATTATGGCGGAGGTCCAGTAGAACCTTGGAAGGAACGACTCCGGATCATCAATGGTTTTATTATCGTTCAGGTATTTGGACGAATTTGCTATGTCGCAAACCCATACTATGCCACGAGAACGATCGAACTCGAATCTTTCGAATTCTGCCATTATGTACCCGGACTATTGGCGAGGCATTCAGCGCTCAGCCTAACGAAGAAGCGTTTTTGTGGCGCGGAGCCGACACAAAAACGCTGTTGAACTGAACCGCAGCTGCAGCCCGTTTGGAATTTTAAGACAAGCGGAGCCTCTTGGGAAGAACATTCGTGCGCTGGTTGGGGGTTTGTCCGTGATCCACGGAG
>Ga0137403_10003070_pt1 | contig 20135 bp, 16 predicted proteins | sample CZOMad2_1_16fung_FD_122057 | JGI IMG/M metagenome (GOLD analysis project Ga0137403, IMG submission 122057) | Vadose zone soil fungal communities from Angelo Coast Range Reserve, California, USA - CZOMad2_1_16fungal (Hybrid Assembly) | ecosystem: Environmental > Terrestrial > Soil > Vadose zone...
GGAATTGAGAGCGGAAGAATTAACGCCGTCCAGGAAGAACAGCAAGCCGCGGAACTTCAGCGTGCCCTTGATGCCGGCGAGATGCCACGGCTGCGTCCGTTTATTTTTACGACTGATTACAATCCGGGCGATTTTGCCACCCTGCTTCAAGCCGGCGGTATTGAGCTGCTCGATATGGAGACGCTCACCGCGGTGCGCAACGACGAATCGGTTATCCGCTGGGGGCTCGCTCGCATGGCTCGTTATCAAAAATTAAGCGACGAACTAATTGTGCCGAATCTGGATCAGGACATTTCGTTCTTTTACGATCCGACGACCAGGAAATTGCGAAAACGTTTCGAGATGTATCCCGAAGCTCTGCAAGCAACGGTGAAATTTGCTCACGACCTGGATCGAACGCACAGCGAACTGCTCAAGCGCATTCAAGCGGAACGGCAGCACTGAGGTGCGAGCCGCACGGGCATTGGACGGACAGTTAAGATCGACAATTACCGTGGCGCCCGATGGGAAGGCAGCGATTGCCTGCTTTTAGCGCGGGTGAATCGCCATACTATCTCACGCGATTTGAAAGCATCCTATGTTCTATCTTTTCTTTACGGCGCCGCGGTGATGCTCGGCTTGAGCACGCTTAGCGGATCTAATGCGGAATCCACACACCACGTTTACGAACTGCGGTTCTATCATGTCAACGAGGGCAAAATGAATGCTCTAAGAGATCGCTTTGGTAATTACACCGACGCGATCTTCAAGCGGCACAATCCGCATTTCGTTAGCCGCTCAGCTTGAGCCAGCCAATCTCATTTGGATCTCGGCAACGGCCATGCCGCCTTCGCCGACTGCGGCGGCACAGCGTTTGACTGAACCGGAACGGACGTCGCCGGCGGCGAAGATTCCCGGGAGGCTGGTTTCGAGCGGGCTGGGTTGATGTTTGTTCGCCTGCCAGGCTGGTGCACCGGCGACGCTCATTCCAGTTTTGATAAATCCTTTGGCGTCGCGCTCGATTTCGGGTGGTAACCAGTCGGTGCAGGGTCTGGCGCCAATCATGGAAAAAACAGCCGGCGTTCGAACGACCCGGCGTTCACCAGTCTTGGTATTTTCCAATTCGATCTGTTCCAGCTTTTTCCCGCCGGACATTTTGCGGATTTCGGTGTGATAGAGAATCTCGAAGTTGTCGTGAGCCTGCACCCGACGCGAAAGGTAGTCCGACATCTTCATACTGTTTCCCCTAACGAGAAGAAGTACTTTGGCCGTGCCTTCGGAAAGGAACATCGCCGCCTGGCCGGCCGAATTGCCGCTGCCGGCGACAACCACAGTTTCGTTGCGACAAAGCTGACCTTCCAGCGCGGTGGCAGCGTAATAAACGCCGACGCCTTCGAATTGTTCGCGGCCCTCGGCTTCGAGCCGGCGATAATCGGCGCCAGTCGCGATGAGGAGAGCTTTCGCGCGAAGCACGGCAGAGCAACCTTCCGTCTCGAGGCAGACGCGGTATTCGTCATCACGGTGGTACTGCAGTGAAAGGGCCTCGGCTGGGGTGGAAAATTTCGCGCCGAATCGATAGGCCTGTAGCTGGGCGAGCCAGGTCAATTCGCCGCCGCCAATGCCGGTCGGGAATCCAAAGAAGTTTTCAATGAGTGACGAGGAACCAGCTTGTCCGCCCGGAGCATAACTTTCCAACACAACCGTCTTCAATCCCTCGGATGCGGCATACACCGCTGCGGCCAGGCCGGCCGGTCCGGCGCCAACGATGGTCAGGTCGGACAGAATCTCCGTCTCATTTTCTTCCGCGAGCGACCGCAGCAACCCGGCTTCGCGCGCGACCTCGCGCAACGACGGCCGGCGCAACCGCGCACCGGCCGGAGTGATCAGGACCGGCAAATCGCGAGTTGAAAGGTGAAAACGTTCGCTCAACGCCTGCCCCTGTTCGCTCTCAAATTCTACCAGCCGATGCGGGATGCGATTCTTGTCGAGGAAATCGTCGAGCTGATGTCCATCGCGCGCATCCCGGTTTGCCAAAACACGCATCCCCGCGAATACGCGATCGCGGCGAAGCCGGCGCCGTCGCATGATCAAGGCATCGACGATCGTCTTGCTCACCGCAGGAATTTCCGCCAGCGCACGCCGGAGTTTCCCCGCCGGAATGTAAAGAATCTCGGCCTCTTCCGATGTGACGCGTGCCGAACCGAGGATCGATGTGCCCTGGAGCATCGATACGTCGCCCATGAAATCGCGCTCACGCGCGGTAGCGAGGTTATATTCGGTGCCATCGCGTGTCTCGAAGGCATCGATTTCGCCGTGCAAAACAATCGTTAACCCCAAATCGCGCTGCCCGGCTTTAAAAAGCACCTCGCCGCGTTTCACCACCCGGCGTTCGGCCAAAGGCTCAAGCAGCGAAAGCTGATGATCGTTCAACTTCGGAAACGCAATACTTTCGGTATCGCGATAAAACTGTTCGTCCTGTTCTTCGTCGGTCATTTGCGGCCTCTCCGCGAAAACCTAAAACGAATCGCGAAAATAAACAAAGCGAGTCCGGGGTGCGAGCCGCACTGGCCCAGACTGGCATCGAGCCGGACTTGCATTAGTGACAAGTGATGAGCAAGTGGAAAGTAGTGATTGAGATCTCCGGTTTGATTGTGATCCCCCAATGAGGTTGGCCAATTGGTTGGCAATGGCAGCTCTGGCACTCGCCCTCCTGGGTGTTCTTCTTTTCCTTGAGGTCATTCGACCATTCCACAATCTATCGATCGATGGGCCGCTTGCGCTGCTTTCCTGGGGAATCGGGGCGGCCCTTTCCCTGGCTACTCTGTGGCTGAGCGGCAGATCGTTTATACTCAGTGCCGCCAGTCTTTCCGTGAACGTGATGCTTTTACTGGCTGCTTTGTTGGTCTTGTGGCTGATCGGCCATAGCAATTTTGCCTGGCATTGACGCAGAAACCGGATGCGACTTGGAGGAATTCAGAAACGGAGATCAAAAGAAGTGGCATTTCAGGTTGGAGCGCGGAGTGAGGAGCGACGAGCTGATAGAAGATGGAAGATCAAAGATGGAGATAAAAAGATCTGGTTCGCAGAGTTCCACCAAAGGACCAGCCGATTGGTTCACCGGCACAGTTCGCATTGATCCACTATTCGAGCCACCCGAACCGGCGCGTGTTCGTGGCGCAAGCGTCACGTTCGAGCCGGGTGCGCGCACTGCCTGGCATACGCATCCACTCGGTCAGACGTTGATCGTCACCTCCGGACTCGGCTGGGCGCAGCGTGAGGGCGGTCCGATCCAGGAAATTCGGCCGGGCGATGTGGTCTGGTTTGCGCCCGGTGAGAAGCATTGGCATGGCGCGACCCCGACGACCGCGATGACGCATATCGCCATTCAAGAAGCGCTGAACGGCAAGCCGGTCGACTGGATGGAAAAAGTCAGCGACGAACAGTACCAAGCGAAGTAAGAAGGCAGAATTAAGATTTAAGAAGTTCTAATCGGAGCAGGAAGCGGCTCGGATTTGACGACGAAATCAATAGGGCGGAATCAAACTCATGCATTCAACTACGTTCAATGCGAAGGCTTACTCCGCTGCCAGTGCGACATCGCCGCTGGCGTCCACCAAAATCAAGCGTCGCGATCCAACTGATCGCGACGTGCAAATCGAAATCTTGTTTTGCGGCATCTGCCACTCCGATCTGCATTCGGTGCGTAACGAGTGGAGCGAGTTCATGGCCACAAACTACCCGATCGTCCCGGGCCATGAGATTGTCGGCCGTGTTACCAAGGTGGGGTCGGCCGTTACCAAGTACAAGCCCGGCGATCTCGCCGCGGTCGGCTGCATGGTCGATTCAGACGGCACCTGCCCCCGATGCAAAGCGAGCCTCGAGCAGTTCTGCCCGAACATGATTCTCACCTTTAATTCTCCGGACAAGCACCTCGGAGGCGTGACCTACGGCGGCTACTCCGAAAGCATCGTGGTCCAGGAACACTTCGTTCTGCGCGTTCCCTCCAACCTCAATCTCGCCGCCGCCGCGCCGCTGCTTTGCGCTGGTATCACGACCTACTCCCCCATGCATCATTGGGGCGTCACCAAGGGCGAGAAGGTTGGCGTGGTCGGTCTGGGCGGTCTGGGCCACATGGCGGTGAAGTTTGCTCATGCGCTCGGAGCTCACGTCGTCGTTTTCACCACTTCACCCGGCAAGAAAGAAGACGCGCTCCGCCTCGGCGCAGACGAGGTCGTTGTCTCGCGCAACAGCGACGAGATGAAAAAGCACGCCGGCAGTTTCGATTTCATTCTCGACGCTGTCTCCGCCGATCACGACATCAACGCCTATATCAATTTACTCGGCGTTGACGGCAATCTTACGTTGGTCGGCGCGCCCGCAAAGCCGGTGGGCGTTTCGGCATTCAGCCTGATCATGGGGCGCCGCAGTTTCTCCGGCTCTGCCATCGGCGGCATCGCGGAAACCCAGGAGATGCTCGATTTTTGCGGAAAGCATAACATCACCGCTGACGTTGAAGTAATCCCTATCCAGAAAGTCAACGAAGCTTACCAAAGATTGCTCAAGTCCGACGTGAAATACCGCTTCTCGATCGACATCGCTTCTCTCAAGTCTGAATGACCCGAGCTATTTGGGAACAGCTTGACGGCCGCCGGTTCGAACAGAAGGAAACAAAGAGAACAAAGATTAGCTTTGATCTTGGTTTTCGTTGTCTTCTGTTGAGCCAAATTGGGGCGTGAGATGCGATCTTTAGATATGAAGAAGCGCAGACTCGGAAAAAGTAATTTGGAGGTTTCGGCGATCGGGCTCGGGTGTATGGGAATGAGTTTTGGCTACGGTCCGGCCAAGGACAAGCAGGAGATGATTTCGCTGATTCGAGCGGCATTCGAACAAGGTGTGACGTTTTTCGATACCGCTGAAATGTACGGTCCGTTCACGAACGAAGAACTCGCAGGCGAAGCGCTCGCTCCTTTCCGTGAAAAAGTAGTGATCGCTACCAAGTTCGGTTTCAAAATTGGTCCCAAAGATGAGCAGATCGGCCTGGATAGCCGGCCGGAGCATATCAAGGAAGTTGCCGACGCTTCACTGAAGCGACTCAGGACCGATGTTATCGATCTGTTCTATCAGCATCGCGTCGATCCCAACGTGCCAATCGAAGACGTGGCGCAAGCGATAAAGGACCTGATTCAGGAAGGCAAGGTGAAGCACTTCGGACTTTCTGAGCCGGGAGTGCAGACGATTCGTCGCGCACATGCAGTTCAGCCAGTCACAGCAGTCCAGAACGAATACTCGTTGTGGTGGAGAAAGCCTGAAGAGGAGGTGCTGCCAACACTGGAAGAACTTGGAATCGGTTTCGTTCCATTCAGCCCTCTCGGCAGAGGCTTTCTCACGGGGAGGATGAACGAGAACACTACGTTCGACAGTTCGGACTTGCGTAGCACGCTCCCTCGCTTTACGCCGGAGGCTCGAAAAGCGAATCAGGCGTTGGTTGATCTGCTTGGCGAGATCGCAAAACGGAAGAAGGCGACACCAGCGCAGATCGCGCTAGCCTGGTTGCTCGCCCAGAAGCCATGGATTGTTCCGATCCCCGGCACCACGAAGCTGAAACGACTGGAGGAGAATATAGGAGCAGTCGAAATCGAACTTACGCCAGACGATCTCCGCGAAATCGAAACCGCCTCATCAGGAATCAAAGTGGAAGGCGCTCGATATCCCGAGAAGCTGGAAGCGATGACCGGCCGTTGAGCGCGACACGACATTGGCCTCGCAGCGGGAATGAGGCCAGTGTCCTGATTCGTCGGAAGATTGTCATTTATGACATCGTCGACCCAGATTAATCTGGGCGGAAATGAAACCGCTGCGCGTCGGATTAATCGGTTACGACGGAGTCCAGGCGCTCGATATCATCGGACCGTCGGACGCATTCACGATAGCGGACATCGAGACTGACAACGGACAACGACGGCCGTGCTACGAAGTCATCATCATTGGGATAACGAATAAACCGTTTCGCGCTGAATCCGGAGTTTCTTTTCAACCGCACACAACACTGCGCAATGCGCCAACGCTCGATACGCTGATCATTCCCGGTGGCAGAGGCGCGCGTATTGGGCAGTCGAGCAGCCTCATCGCGAAGTGGATTTCGAGTCGGGCGAAACGGATTCGCCGGATCGCGTCGGTCTGTACCGGGGTCTATGCCCTCGCTCCAACCGGCTTGCTCGATGGCCGGAGAGTGACAACGCATTGGCGGTTCGCGAACGATGTGGCGCGACGATTTCCAAAATTGAATGTCGATCACGACGCGCTCTTTTTGAAAGACGGGCCCTTCTATACCGCCGGCGGCATTACGGCGAGTGTCGATCTTGCTCTCGCGCTTATCGAAGAAGATTACGGGCCGCGCGTCGCGCTGGCGGTCGCGCGCGAGCTGGTCGTTTTTCTCAAACGCTCCGGTGGCCAGAAGCAATATTCCGAGCCGCTCGAGTTTCAGATTAACTCAACCGATCGCTTCGCCGACCTGGCGTCATGGATGGTCGAACACATGCGCGGCGATCTCTCACTCGATGCGCTGGCCAAACGCGTTTGTCTTTCGCCGCGCCACTTCGTCAGGCGATTCAAACAGGCCTTCGGCGGGACGCCGGCCGCGTTCGTAGAAAATTTGCGTCTGGACGAAGCGCGCCGCCGATTGAGCGAGCGCACGCAAACAATCGAGAACGTTGCGAGTTCTGTCGGGTTTCAAAGCGACGATGTTTTCCGGCGCGCGTTTCAGCGTCGGTTCGGCGTAAAGCCCAGTAGTTACCGGAGCCGATTCGATGCGCGAACGAAATCGCGATCACGCAGAAAAAAGTCAAGATGATGTCTCTCGCGATCATAGTGGCGGTTTTGCTTCGGAACGCGTTGACCCGACAGGCGCCAGCATCGGGCAAGGGGAACGGGAATTGTCGGCGAACAAAGGAAGCATTTCTAAAACAAACCTGCGGCGCTGCCGCCGCGTCAAAATGAAAGGAAAAGCCAAATGAAAACACTGATGATGTTGTGTGCCTGCGCGATCGCTATCGTCGCGATTCCGACCCAGGCTGCGTCGAATAAGCCTAAAAAAGTCTATGTCTGTCCGGATTGCGGATGCGCGGCTGACAACCGCACTTTCGACAAGCCGGGTAACTGTCCCGAGTGCGGAATGGCCTTGATCGAGAAGATCGACAATAAGGAGCAGCGGCCATCGGTCGCCATCCTGCTGTTCGATAACGCGCAGGTGATTGATTACGCGGGACCGTGGGAGGTTTTCGGTGAGGCCGGTTTTAAAGTTTTCACGGTGGCGGAAAAACGAGCGCCGATTAATGCGGTGTTTGGCCAAAAGATCGTGCCCGACTACACATTCGCGAATAGTCCGACGGCCGACATTCTGCTGGTCCCGGGCGGCGGAGTTCGCAACGCAATAGGGAATCCGGCGCTGATCAAATGGGTACAGACAAACGCGCAAAAATCGAAGCAGGTCATGTCGGTGTGCACCGGCGCGTTTATTTTGTCGAAGGCTGGGTTACTCGATGGTTTGAGCGCTACGACAATCGAGCACGCGATAGAGGATCTACAGAAAGTTTCGCCGAAAACGAAAGTTGTTCATGACCAGCGCTACGTCGACAACGGCAAGATCATAACGACGGCGGGACTCTCCTCCGGAATCGATGGCGCGTTCCACGTCGTCGCCAAAATGAACGGCGAAGGTGAAGCTCAAGCGATCGCGCTCGGAATGGAATACCAATGGGATCCGCATTCGAAGTATGCCCGTGGCGCATTAGCCGATCGATACTTGCCCGATTTCTCCGATGTGAAAGGGGCAAAAGCGAAAATGATTTCCACAGAGGGCGATCTGGATCATTGGGAAATGAAGGCGCTCTTCTCGGAACCAAATTCAATCGAAGGGATTGCCGATCTTCTGAATAAGCGAATTGCATCGAACACACCTCATACCAGGGGAGCAGTGACGTTGAGTCCGTCGGGCACAAACAAATCCGCGATCAATTGGAAATTCACCGACGATGAGGGACACGCATGGAACGGCGAAGAGCGGATCGATCCGGCGCCAGATCAGGAAGGTCAATTTGTAGTCACGCTGAAACTTGTGCGACAGCCGGATGACAAATCGACATGAGGAAAATTGGTCTTCGGAATCGATTCCTACCTGGCGATACGTTGGCCGAGATCGTGGATCTGGTAATCCGTCAGCAAAGCGATTAGAGGTGCGGATGAAGATGTCGATCCAACGATTGGCTATTTTTTTCGCTATCGTTGTCGCTTTCCTGACCGTGCGACAACTGGACGCAGCCGATTCGGAGGTAAGCGGTGTTTTCAAGGGAAACGATCAGCCGGCGAAGTTGGCTTTTGTTTCGGCGCAAAAAGGCACGGCGATCGCGGGCAAAGAAACGATCAAACTCGTGTTTACCGAAAAAGATCATGCCAAAGATCAAAAGGCTGATTTGAAGGCATTGTTCGGCGATTATGGCAGCGCTCTGATCATTGGAATCCAGCCGGACGGAAAGGTAGCGACCTGCGACATCGCGCACGAAGCACTCAAGCAGAAACCAATCAGTTCGCCTTCGTCAGTCAAAATGAGCGACTTCAAGAACGAAGGCGGTCAGATTTCAGGAAAGCTCGTAACGGACGGAAAACAAGAAGCGTTCGGGCAAACCTGGGAAGTGAATCTCATTTTCAAGGCAAAGGCGCCGTAGCTTGCTTGTCACGGGACGAATGGCATTAACCCTTGCCGTAGTTGTCGATCAACGACTGGTGTGTTAGGCGACATCCGGGGGACGGCAGAACGCTCGCCTTTCGAATGGCGCCGTGCCAAAGTCATGTTAACAAAAATCCAAACCAACTCTCACGCTCGCAACGAACTTTAAACGATGGCGCACGAATCGGAGACGCCCTTGGATCCGGGATGTGGGGATCTCGATGAATTGCTGATCTTCGGTAGTTTGGAGACGCGCCGGCAATTTATCAGGCAGGTCGCGGGCACCAGTATTGCGATCACGGTCGGTCTGAATCTCGTCAGCGCGTCGGCCGGGGCCGCGGCACCACCCGCCGCTGCATCGCCCGCAACTGCCGGAAGCGATTCAGTTAAGGTGAACTTTAAGATCAACGGCAAGGATTACGCGCTGGATATCGATCCTCGCACGACGTTGCTCGACGCCTTGCGCGAGCGATTGCATCTGACGGGTTCCAAAAAGGGATGCGATCACGGCCAGTGCGGCGCGTGCACGGTTTTGGTCAATGGCCGCCGCGTGAATTCGTGTCTTACACTCGCAGTCGTACACGAGGGCGACGAGATTACGACGATCGAAGGACTCGCGAACGGCGAAAAGCTGCATCCGATGCAAGCTGCTTTTATCGAGCACGACGGGTTTCAGTGCGGCTATTGCACGCCCGGACAAATCTGTTCCGCGGTCGCGCTGTTAGAAGAAAATCATGCGAACAGTGACGATGAAATCCGCGAATGGATGAGCGGTAATATCTGTCGCTGCGGTGCGTATCCGAACATTCTGGCCGCAATTAAGGAGGCGAAAACGCGCGCATGAATACGCTCAAGACGCGACCGATTCGTCTCGAAGCTTTTAGGAGAGGCGCAGCGCCTGCCGAACCAACGCATCAACCGATGCGGCTGCCCTGCAAATTGGAATCACGTTCATGAATCCATTTACCTATCGGCGCGTGGTCGATTCAAACAAAGCCGTGACCAGCATTGCGGCGAAACCGCAGGGAAAATTTCTTGGGGGTGGCACGAACCTGATCGACCTGATGAAAATGGGCGTGGAAACGCCCGACGTCTTGATCGACATCAACCGTTTGCCGCTTGCGCAAATTGAAGAACTCCCCGGCAACAAAGGCGTGCGCGTCGGAGCGATGGTCCGCAATTCCGATCTGGCCGAGCACGCGCTGATTAAATCGCGCTATCCGGTTTTGAGTGAAGCGCTGCTGTCTGGTGCAAGTCCGCAATTGCGCAACATGGCCACGGTCGGCGGCAATCTTCTGCAGCGAACTCGCTGTTATTATTTCTACGATCCGGAGTTCCCAGCGTGCAATAAACGGAATCCGGGCAGCGGCTGCGGCGCGATTGACGGTTACAATCGAATTCACGCCATCCTCGGCCAGAGCGAACAATGCATTGCCACTCATCCGAGCGATATGTGTGTGGCATTGGCTGCGCTCGATGCGATCGTGCGCGTGCGCGGTCCGAAAGGCGAACGCGAAATTCCGTTCGCGGATTTTCATCGATTACCGGGCAACACTCCGCAGCGCGACACCAACCTCGAGCACGATGAATTGATCGAATATGTTGATCTCCCGGCCATTCTGTTCGCAACTCGCTCGCATTATCTAAAAGTGCGCGACCGCGCGAGCTACGCCTTCGCGCTCGTCAGTGTGGCCGCTGCGCTCGATCTTGATTCGAGCAAGAAAATCAAGGCCGCGCGCATCGCACTTGGCGGTGTTGCCCACAAACCGTGGCGGGCAAATACGGCGGAGAAGAAATTAATCGGGCAAACTGCCGACGAAAAAACATTCCAAGCGGCCGCCGAAGCGGAACTCGCCGCCGCCAAAGGTTACAAGCACAATTCGTTCAAGATTGAGCTGGCCAAGCGCGCGATCGTTCGCGCACTGACCATAGTTGGGGAGATGGCATGATGACTGCGCAAATTTCTGGGGAGCGCAGGCTGCCAGCCTGCACCGTCCGGCAGCTTGCCGGACGGAACCACGATTACCTTCCGCGAATGGCTCTCCTCAAGATGTTCGCGGCAAGCTGCCGCAAACTACAGGCTGGCAGCCTGTGCTCCCCGGAACTATGAACACGACGCCAATTGGAAAGCCGCTCGCGCGTGTGGATGGCCGCCTCAAAGTAACTGGCGCTGCGACCTACGCCGCCGAGTTTCAAAGACCGCATCTCGCTTATGGCGTGTTGATACAAAGCGCGATCGCGAACGGGCGTGTCGTTAAGATCGACATCTTGGCTGCTAAGTCGGCGCCGGGCGTGATCGAAATTCTGACGCGCGAAAATACACCGGGTTTCAAACCGTACCCTGACGATCTGACGAAAAAAGGTGCGCCGGGCGAGAACCGGATGCCCTTGCAAGACGACGAAATTCATTACGCCGGTCAACATCTCGGGGTTGTTGTCGCCGAAACTTTCGAGCAAGCCACGTATGCGGCTTCGCTTATTCGAGTCACGTATCAAGCGCAACCGCCGATTGTCGACCTTCCTGATCAACGCGCTGCCCACACCGCAACTACTCCCGAAAAATTCATTGGCCGCCAAGAATTGCAGGTTAAACGCGGCGACGTCGATGGCGCGTTCGCCGGCGCAGCCCATAAGATCGATGCGACCTATTCTACGCCGATCGAAAATCACAACCCGATCGAGACCTATTCGACGACTGCGGAGTGGGAAGCGGCCGATCGGTTGCTCGTGCACGAATGCACCCGCGGCATCAAACAACTTCAACGCATCCTTGCGACGTGTTTCAGTTTGCCGGCCGAAAACATTCGGATCATCTGCCCGTTCATCGGCGGCGCGTTCGGCTCGAAAGGCTTTCAGTGGAGCCACACGCTTCTGGCCGCTGCCGCGGCCCGGCTTGTCCAGCGGCCGGTGAAACTCACGTTCACGCGTCCGCAAATGTTCGATTCAGCCGGTCAACGGGCGCGGACGGAACAACACTTCACTGTCGGCGCGGACAACAACGGAAAGCTCGTTGCCTTGCGTCACGCGACCACAACGCATTCCTCGCCGGTTTCGGAATACACCGAACCGTGCGGCAACATGTCGCGGATGTTGTATTCCTGTCCGAACGTCGATGTCACTCATCGACTCGTTAAGCTAAATCTCACTTCACCCTGCCCGATGCGCGCACCGGGGGAATGTCCCGGCGTGTTCGCGCTCGAGTGCGCGATGGACGAGATCGCACACGAGAGTGGAATCGATCCGGTCGAATTTCGATTGCGCAATTACGCCGACCGGGATGAACACCAAAACAAGCCGTGGTCGATGAAGAACCTCCGCGAATGTTACGAGCGCGGCGCGAAGAAGTTTGGCTGGTCGAAACGAAACCCAAAGCCGGGCTCAATGCGCGGGCCGGACGGATCGCAAATCGGCTTCGGGATGGCGACAGCAGTTTATCCGGCCGGTCAGCAAAAGGCCGGTGCGACCGCGAGCCTTAACAATGACGGCACTGTGGTTGTGCGCAGCGCAACGCACGAGATCGGCACCGGCACCTATACAGCAATGTCACAATTCGCGGCCGACACGCTCGGTGTCCCGGTGGAGAAGGTCCGATTCGAACTGGGAGATTCTGCGTTTCCAATCGCGCCGAACAACGGCGGCTCATGGCTGACGGCGAGTGTCGGCCCTGCAGTCCTTGGCGCATGTGGCGAGTTAAAAAGGAGAGTGCTGGAGCAATTCGGCCATTGGCCTAACGAACAGGAACTCGCGAGTTTGTCCGCGCCAATCCAAACCGAATTCACCGCCGAACCAAACAAGGATGAGCGCGAAAAGTTTTCCTTCTTCTCCTACGGCGCGGTGTTCGTCGAAGTGCACGTCGATCTTTTCGGACAAGTCCGGGTGAAACGCGCGACCGGCGTTTACGATGCGGGGCGAATGATTAATCCAAAACTGGCCCGCAGCCAGATCATGGGCGGTCTGATCTTTGCCATTAGCACCGCGCTCTTTGAAGGGACGGTTCCGGATCAAGCGACCGGCCGAGTCGTGAATCGCAATCTTGCCGAATATCACGTCGCCGTGCACGCCGACGCGCCGCCGGAGTTCGACATCGATTTCATCGATAAGCCGGATCCGCATATGCCCGACCTCGGCGCGCGCGGCATCGGCGAGATCGGAGTAACGGGCGCACCGGCTGCGGTGGCGAACGCGATTTTTCACGCCACCGGCAAACGCGTGCGTGATCTACCGATCACGCCGGACAAATTGATTTGACCAGCAGATTCGTTAGGCGGCGTGCCCTTTGAGGTGTTCCGGCCGAATGGGCAATCTGCGGATCCGCATACCGGTTGCCGCAAACACTGCATTCGCAATCGCAGGAACAATTGGTGGCACGGGCGGCTCACCCATGCCAAAAGGCAAAGGCGCGTCAGAACCGACGATGTGGACTTCAATCGCCGGTGTGTCCTGCATTCGCGCCACTGCGAAATCCGCAAAAGTGCCTTGTTGCGCCGCGCCTCCGCGAAAAGTGATTTCGCCTTTTAAGGCCGACGAGATACCCCAAATGATCCCACTCTCCATTTGTTGCTCGACACCGACAGGATTAATTACGCGGCCGCAATCAACCGCTGCGACAACGCGTTCAACGCGGACGTTGTTGTCGTGATCGATCATTACCTCAACCACGTAGGCAATGTAAGTGCGACCGAAGTAGGCGTTGCAAGCCACACCGCGTCCGCGGTTTTCCGAGACGGGGCGATCCCAGGCAGATTTATCCCGAACCGTTTCAAGAACGCGTCGCAAGCGGTGGCGATCAACAGTTGTGGAGCCGGCCTTGATAACGTCGGCACCTTTCAACAATTCAAGACGAAATTCGAGAGGATCGGCAGCTCGCGCTTGTGCCACCTCATCGATAAAACATTCGCGCGCGAACACGCTCGATGGCGCGAACACCGAACGCCAGGGCCCGTGTTTCACTGGAAGATCGACAGGCACATAAGCGGTTTGAATCGCCGGAAAATTATAGGGCACGTCGTAACATCCCCAGGACCAATCCTGGTACCAGGCAGTGTCTCGCATCTCTTTCGGGTCGAGCGGTGAGATATTATGAAACGAGCCGGCTTTCGTATGCTTCCACGAGACAGGCATTCCGTGCGCATCGAATCCAGCAGACAGATAATGGACTGAGGCTGCCTGAAAATGGCCATGCTTCATGTCGTCGACACGCGACCAGAGAAGTTGCACCGGCCCTTTGGCCGCGCGGGAGATGTCCGCCGCCTCGATCGCATAATCGACTCCGAGGCGCCGGCCAAACCCGCCACCAATCAATGTGATGTTTACCTCAACATTTGTCTGTCCAATACCGAGAAGTTTGGCCACTTCCTTTTGTAATCTCTCCGGCGCCTGCGTCGGCGCCCAAATCGTACAGCGATTTCCGCGCACGTCGGCCACGCAATTCATCGTCTCGACCGGCGCGTGGGCGTAAAAAGGATATTGATAGGTCGCCTCGATCGTCTTTGTAACCTCACCCGTGCCAGGCGGCGCTTTCTCTTCGCGAGTAATAAATCCAGTCTCATGCGATGCCGCTTCAAGCCGCTTCCAATGGGCATCGGAGTCGAAAGCGTCTTTGGGGGGATCGTCCCATTCTACGGCAAGAGCAGTGCGACCTTTAATTGCGGCCCACGTGTTATCCGCAATAATGGCGATCCCGCGCGGCAGTTTGATGATCGATCGAACTCCATGAACGGCGCGCGCTTTGTCTTCGTGCATTCGCTTTACTTTGGCGCCGGCAAACGGCGGTCGTTCGAGCGATGCATACAGCATTCCCGGAATCTTGACGTCGATACCGTATTGCGCCTTGCCACAAACGATATCAGGCCCATCGATGCGTGCAGTCCGTTGGCCAATGATTTTGAAATCGCTCGCATTCTTCAGCGGCGGATTCTCTGGCACTTGCAGTTTCGCGGCGTCGCCCACTAATGAACCGTACTCGAGACGTCGATTGCTCGGCAGATGAACAATTTCGCCATGCGCGGCGCTGCAACTTGCGCGATCGACTTTCCAACGGGCGGCCGCAGCCGTAATTAACATTTCCCGCGCGGCTGCTCCGGCTTGTCGCAAAGGCCTCCAGCTGCTTGCGATGCTATCGCTTCCGCCAGTTCCAAGATCGGAGCCAGGCGATGGCTTTGCTTGCACCAATCTGATTTTCGTCCAATCCGCTTCGAGCTCTTCCGCCAAAATCATTGCCAGCGACGTGCGGACGCCCTGACCCATTTCGCATTTACCGATTGTCAGACTAACGGCGCCGTCTAAATCGACTCGTATCCAATTGCTAGGCTCGAATAAATTCGTTTCGGCGTTCGCGCCTTGAAGCAAACGGAGTCCGTCAAAGCCAATGACCAGTGAGGCGCTGCCGAACGCCGCCGTTTTCAAAAAATTGCGTCGCGAAGTGATCATCGATTTTTAGCCCGCATCTCCTCCGCTGCGCGACGGATCGCGTTGCGCATTCGCGGATAGGTTCCGCAACGGCAAACCGAGTCCGACATGACGTGATCGATCAGCTCGTCGCTCGGGTTTGGATTTTCCTGCAACAATGCGCATGCAGTCATGATCATGCCGGCTTGGCAGTAACCACATTGCGCCACTTCTTCAGTAAGCCACGCGCGTTGACACGGATGACTGCCGTTGGGCGAGAGTCCTTCGATGGTGGTGAAATTGCGCCCGGCCGCGGCCGAGCACGGGATCTGGCACGATCGCACCGCTTGGCCGTTCTCCAACACCGTGCAGGCACCGCAAACACCCACGCCGCAGCCAAACTTTGTGCCGGTCAATCCCAACGTGTCTCGCAGGATCCATAGCAGCGGCGTGTCGTCGTCTACTTGAACGACATGCTTCGCGCCGTTGATGGTCAGTTCGGTCTTTTCCACAGCAATGTAAAAGTGAGATGCTGGTTAATGCTTTCGTCGGATCGCGTCTGGTGACAAAGAGATCCGGCGATCGTGATCACAGCGAAGACACGGTTGCATCGTATGTGCCAGTTTTCCTGCACTGATGTTTCATTCTCTGCCTGAACCGGTTACGCAATTGATGAATGGTAAATTGCCAGGCTGATCATCCCGGCGCTGGGATTTTTCGTCCCGTTTGCGATACGCTGCAAAACGGGGGCGATTCAAATTCGCCACCAAAAATGATGACGCGCGTTGTCTGGAGTTGAACAGGCGGCATGAGGGAAATTCATCGTGTGCGTCCCGCCACACGAGGACAAAAAGGATGCAATCCCTGACATTTCAGCCGGCGGAACGAGCCATCAGTCGTAGTCGCAATGTTCCTCTTTCAACCGATTGAGCATTGCCTATCTTCGTTTGAATCTTCTCGAAGCTGATTGTTCTGCCCGTGAAAGATATTTACGACACTTTGCGCGAATGGGAGAAGCGCCGCGGCTCGGGCCACCACTCCGGCTCGGAGTTCGCGCTGGCGACGCTCATTCGCGTGAGAGGATTAAGCTATCGCCGGCCAGGTGCACGCATGCTGATTTGCCAGGACGGAACGAGAGCCCGCTCCCTTAGCGCAGGGATCCGTACACCTTTGGAGTGTGCCAGCATGCTGGCGCTTCCGAAACAGTGAGATGTCACCGCAGCCCCAAATTGCGTCGGTAATTTTGGCGGCGGGCGAATCGTCGCGTCTCGGGCAACCCAAACAATTGATTCAATTCCGCGGCAAAACGTTGGTCCGGCGTATGGTCGATGCGGCGAGCGAGGCAGGTTGCCGGCCGGTCCTGGTAGTTCTCGGCAACAGTAAGCGAACCGCTCACGGCTCACCGACAGGGGAGGCGAGAGAACATGAAATCGATCTTGTTGAAGTCATCAGTTCTGAATTGAAGAAAACCGGTGCGACGATCGTTGCCAATCCGAATTGGAAACGCGGCATCGGAACTTCGATTCGCGCGGGCGTTCAGCATTTGATCGAGATCGCGCCCGGGGTGGAAGCGACCGTTTTGTTGGCTTGCGATCAGCCGTTCGTGGATCGCGCGGTGATCGAGGGATTAAGCACGCTTCATCACGAAACACGGAAACCGATTGTAGCCGCGAGGTATGCGGGCACGCTAGGTGTTCCAGCTCTCTTTGATCGAAGTCGTCTGCCGGATCTACTCGGATTGGATGATTCCGCTGGGGCAAAATCGATCATTCTTTCAAATCGCGATCAAGTTGCAGAATTCCCATTTCCCGAGGGAGAGATCGACATCGACACCGCGGAAGATCGCGAACGGTTCTGTAGCGGCAAGAAATAGAGGTGATTGCGCTGAGTCCGCGCACGAAGGGCGAAAACCCGGTTGAGCTTCGGTTAAGATTATCGATCTTGTCCGCGTTTTTATGCGTCTTTGCTGGCTGCTGGTGGCATTCATTGCGGTCGCGTGGTCGGATGTAAGTCGCGCAGAAGACGCGAAGCCCGCGTCGTTTCGCGCGCGAGTCACGGTAGAGAATTGGGACAAAGGCGGCCCACTCTCGCGCTGGGTTTATACCCACATGTCGGAAGTGTTTCCGTGTGGCGTGATCCGGCGCAACGGAGCTATCGTTGATCTTCCGCAGCAGCTTCGTCCGGAGATTGGCGCACTCAAGGTGTCGGACAAGGACGAACCAGACCAGACGCTCGACCAATTCGTTAACAACGGGGCCGTCGATGGCTGCATCGTGCTACATGCCGGCAAAATCGTTTACGAAAAATATCCCACCATTCAGCCAAACAATGTTCATCTGATTTTCTCAGTAACGAAAGCATTCGTGGCGACGGCGCTCGTGATCCTCGAAGACGAGGGGAAGATCGATTTGCAAAAGCCGGTGGAATATTTCCTGCCGGAACTCAAAGAGAGCGCCTGGGCTGGGATTCGTCTCCGCGATGTCGCCGACATGCGCTCGGGTATCGAAGGTGACGAGAGCAGCCCGGACGCATATCGCAATCCGGCGCACAAAGAATATCAGCGCGAAGCTACGCTCGGATGGGAGCCGCGAACGGCGCCGATTTTGCCGGAAGCGGCAAGACGAGGCGACCTGCTCGCATTTCTCGGCACGCTGAAGCGCGAACACAAGCCCGGAGAAACCTGGACTTACACCAGCAGCAACACTTCCGTTCTCGGCGAAGTGATTTCGAAGGTGACCGGCAAAAGTTTGGCCGACAACATAGGCGACTTAATTTGGAGCAAGATCGGAGCGGAGAGCGACGCGTCGATCGTTGTGAACGAGAAAAAATTTCCAGAGGCAGGTGCGGGGATGTCAGCCACCCTGCGCGATGTCGCTCGGTTCGGTTTACTCTTCACCAAGAGCGCCGAGCCGGAACAACGTGGCGTGATATCCGAGCAAATCGTTAAGCGAATTCTCGTAAGTCGCGGGACTACGCTGGACGACCGCGGTATGCTTCCGCTCACTTATCAGTGGGACATGCTGAATGATAAAGGCGAGATGGCGAAAGGTGGTTGGGCCGGGCAACTACTCTACATCAACCGCGACAAAGACGTCGTCGTGGCTTATTCCGGCACGAACTTGACGGCGAATCCGAAAGTAGAACCGCTTCCCTGCCGAATTATCGCCAGGACATTTTTCTAGGTAATCACCGACGATCCGCAGCTGGGCAATTCCATGAAAGCCATTCAAGGTTATCATCTGATCAAACCGGAAGATCTCCTCTGGCGGCCCTCCAACCTGATGAAAATCCCGAACGCGGATTATCTGGAGCGCACCGGGAGCGAGAATATCGGCGCACGGCTCTGGCGGTTGCCGCCCAAGAGTGCAGGCACGTTGCACAAGCATATCCGCGCAGAGGAATTTTATTTTGTGCTGGAAGGCGTGGGTCGCATGCGGGTGGGAGACGAAACGTTGACCGTGCCAAAATACGGCGGTGTGTTGGTCGGGCCGGATCAGTTGCGTCAGGTGTTCAATGACACCGACGCCGAAGTGCTTTGGTTCATCGTGGGCGCGCCGGAGGAACTTGAATTTCTGCCCGGCGCACAGACCAAGCCGGACATGTCGCTCATTTACCCGGTTGACCCGAAGCAGTTGCCGAAGGAATTGGCTGCCGTGGAATGGCCGCCCAAGAGCTGATCCACGCCGAACGCCGAACGCCGAACGTCGAACACCGAACGCCGAAGTCGGTCTGCGCTTGAGACAAGCGCCTCTACAACCCCGCGTTCTCCGCGGTTAAATGCCAGTCCGGCTCGGACAACAAAGAAAACAAAGTTCGGCTTTGAGACTCCGTTGCTTGGTGTCTTCTGTTAAAATTCCTTTGAATCCGGTCTAAGAATTTTCGCTACCTTTTCGATCGTGTTCCAATTGCGCGTCGTGACCGGCACACCCAGCTGCTTCTCGATCTTGCCGAGGTAGCTGATTGCTTTCATCTGTCGACGATACAGACCCAGGATGAATCTGTTTTCGATCGCAATGATCTTTAGCAGCCAGTCATCGTGCGAGGGCAGACTAAGAGGCAGGGGAGGGGGCGTGCGAAGTGGTTTGGCTAGCACGCTGACGAACCGGGTGATGTCCGGACTCGAGGGGTGTTGCTCGAATGGATCCTTTGATGCGAGGTTGATGAGGTCGCGCGCGGGACAAATCATGATCTCGCATGTGAATGGCAGCTTTTTGGCAATCGCCGTTCGAAGAACCGACTCGCTGACGTCTTTGCGCACCACAAATGTGCCGACGGCACCAATGTTAACGATACCAAACTTCGCCAACTCTTTCGCGATCAGCGCCGGCTGACATCGATTAGCGCCGCCAACGTTGACCGCGCGAAGAAAGACGACCCAGCGCATCCGAAGAAATACCATTGAAGACGCCTGTCGGTAACAGATCTTTTCCTGGATCTACGAGAGATCGTTTGGATAAATCGCGAGCTGGCGTGGAGGCAAGCCAGAGGTCAGAAGTCGGAGGTCAGAGGTCAGAAATTCGCTGGATCAATCCAGCATCAAGAATCGAGCATCCAGTATCGTCGGCTCGACAGAGTCTCGCCCCATCGATTAATGGCAAGAATGAAGTAGAAGCGCGGCGGGCGAATGTCTAAGCTGCACGCAGATGTCGAGCGACAAGACGCGGTTGGAGATTGGGCATGTTCTATTCATCGACATTGTCGGTTACTCCAAACTGCTCCTTAAGCCGCAGAGCGAATTACTTGGCGAGCTGAACGAAATCGTCAGCGGGACAAACGAATTTCGGCAGGCCGAGTCAGCAGGAAAATTAATCCGCTTGCCGACGGGCGACGGCATGGCGCTGGTTTTCCGCACTAATGGCGAGGCACCGGTGGAGTGCGCGATGGAGATTGCGCAGGCGCTGAAAAGTCATCCCGCGATTCAGCTTCGCATGGGAATCCACAGCGGCCCGGTCAATGAGGTCGTCGATGTCAATCAGCGAGCCAACATCGCCGGCGCCGGCATCAACATGGCGCAACGGGTGATGGATTGCGGGGATGCCGGACACAT
>Ga0137403_10003072_pt1 | contig 20131 bp, 21 predicted proteins | sample CZOMad2_1_16fung_FD_122057 | JGI IMG/M metagenome (GOLD analysis project Ga0137403, IMG submission 122057) | Vadose zone soil fungal communities from Angelo Coast Range Reserve, California, USA - CZOMad2_1_16fungal (Hybrid Assembly) | ecosystem: Environmental > Terrestrial > Soil > Vadose zone...
GCGCTTAAGTTCCGCGACTGGGGCAAGGTTGCCGCCACTTTCGTTGACGTGGAAACCGGTAAAGCCGTGCGCGTGGCCGCTCGTGAATCTTCCAAAGCGGTGGCAAAAAGCATGCACCCGGAGATCGAAAACAAGAACCAGCAGCAGATGCTGGCCTATCGAGAGATGTCGGACGAGCAGTTATTTCAAGCGCAATCAGTCCATGTGGAACTGCCGCCGGAAGAGTTTCCCGGGTATAAAGGTGAGAGGGTGGTCTGTGCGCAATGCGGTGAAGGCATCAATTTTCGCCGCGAAGTCAAACTCGGGGCCAAAACCGTGTGCCGGGGCTGCGCGGGCGAAAGATATTACGAACCCATCGTTTGATCTTCTGCTCGAATTTGGTTGGAACTTTTGCCCGCCGCCGGGCGTATCACTGGCTAAAGGGATGCAAGGTACAGCTCTGACTTGCCTCAGGGAGGAACTAATGAAGTCGATTCAGTTTCGGACCATTCTGCCGGGTTTTCTCTGTATTGTCGCACTCGCGGGATGCTCCATCACCACTCACGATAAAGGCAACGGCAAGAAGGATGATGTCGATATCCGCACGCCCTTTGGCTCTCTCAGCGTGAAGGAAGACGCCACGAACGTGAAGGACACCGGTCTCTCGCCCTATCCAGGGGCCCGCCTGGCGAAAGATGACGATGAGAAGCACCACAGCGCCAACGTGAATATTTCCAGCTCTCTGTTTGGCCTGAAGGTGGTGGCGCTGAAATACGAAAGTGATGATGCGTCTGACAAAGTGCTCGCCTTCTATCGCAAAGAAATGGGCAAGTACGGCAAAGTTGTGGACTGCACCGGCGGGTTCAACATGAATTTCCACCATCGCGATAAAGACGCCGAGGTAACTTGTGACGATCGCAATGGCTCTGTCCACGAATACAAAGAACAGCTCAAGGTAGGAACAGAAAATAATCAGCGCATCCTGGCTATCAAGCCCAGGGGCAACGGATCAGAATTTGCTCTCGTCTATGTTCGCGCCTGGGGAGGTAATGACACAAACTAAACAGCCACGCCTCGCAACGGTGCGAGCGGCCTGGGACTTACAAAATATTAAAAAGATGGCGCGTCTCGCCCATCTTTTTTAACAGATCGCCACGTTCATCCCACGATTGTAAAAAAGCATCCAATCCTGCTCCGCCTCGCATCACACTGACCTGTCGGCACTAAAAAAAACGAATGCGCGCCCTTTCAAAAGCCCCCTTATGGGAGTTGCGGCTTTACGTCGCCGGCATGACGCCGACTTCCATCCGCGCTTTTGAAAACCTCAATAAGCTCTGTGAGGAGCACATGCACGGCGCTTACAAAATCCAGGTTGTCGACCTGCTGGAGCGCCCAACCCTTGCTCGCGGCGACCAGATCATTGCCGTTCCAACCCTGGTCCGGCGCTTGCCCACGCCGGTAAAGAAAATTATCGGCGATCTTTCCAACACTGAGAGGGTGCTTGTCGGCCTTGACCTTCGTCCGGCGGGCGGGGGACACTAAATCCCGTCCATGAAGAGTTCCAATATCACAATTGTGCTTCTCGCCGACCGAAGGCATAGCCAGACGGCAAAAGTACTACAGGGATTGGGGTACCGCCTGGTGACCACATTCACGCCGGACCATGCCGTCGCCATGTGCGTGAACAATCCAGTGGACGCAGTCATTCTCGATCAGGAGCACTTCATTCAGACCGAAGGCTGGTCTGTGGCCCAGTCTCTGAAGATGATCCGGCGTAATCTGTGCGTGCTCCTGGTGGTGCGTGGAAAACTCGTTGGCGGAGATTTACCCGATGGAGTGGATGCCGTGGTTCCTGAGCATGATGCTCAAGCGTTGACCGCAACGCTGAAGCAACTGCTTAAAGGATATTAGTTTGATCCAGTTGGGCGCTCAGGCCGCGATTGCCCACGCACGCAGCAGTTCATCGCGAAACTCCGTGCCATAGTGCCGGCCCAGATCGGACACTGCGCGCGTGAGATTCGAGTACAGGTTAAAAAAACGCAGCCCGCCTACCTGGCCGAGTGCAGACAGGCTCGGCGGTGACAGCGGCAACCATGACTGCGTACGGAATGCCAGCCACAGATTGATCTTGATGAGGGATAAGGTCGCATAGAGCTTGAACTCGATGGCCGCAGCGTGCAACTGTCTCGCGCAATCGCGGTAACACTCACTATCTTCTTCGCTCTGTCCCACAATCTCTCGTTTGAGTTCAGAGTTCGACCATTCCAGCAGGATATGGGCATTGTGTGATAGCCGAAGCAGATGCTCGCGCATAAAGTGCAGGCTCCTGCGCTGCTCCAGACGTAATGCCAATCCGGTCATTGCTGAGCGCAGGAACTCTTCAGTTTGCGGGTTTAGCAACTGCATCATGCCGGCGGAATCTACGGGCTGCAGAAAGGCGGGCACGTCGCGGATGGTGCGGCAGGGAAAACTGGACAGGCGTCCCAGAAAGAAGTACAGCGCGCTTGCACTGATCAATGCCAATATAACGAGTAAAAAAACGTACGCAGTCATGGCTTGAAGATGCCTCTTACCTCTTGTTTATACCTCTTCAATTGCCCTAAAAACATTTCGGGTGTAAACATGTGCCGGAAGTCACGGAAAGGATCTTCTGGTTCAGCTCGTAGAAACGAAACCAGCCATACCGTTACTGCGGTACAGTATGCCACAATGGGACCATATTGAAAGAAGATTAGAGATTTTAATCCAAGTCCGGTGCGCACCAGTGTGCCCAAAAGTATTCCTGCGGCCGCTATTCCAAACCCAACAGCAATCCCAAAGGCATATTGCCGATAGTCCAGCTCGAAAGTGCGCGCCAGAAAAAAAATAAGAAAAAACACTCCTATTTGCAGGCATCGCACCGCGATCTGCAGGGAATAAATTCCCTCCAGCAAAGGCACCGTTTCCACCGCCCTATGCACAATTGAAATCAGCACCGAAATTGTAAGCATGCCCAACCCCACGAGCGGCAGAAGGAATTTGAACCAGGGCAGGTCATTGAAATTCTCAAATACACGGCGAAAAACTTCGTGGATTGCGAGGAACCCCAGCACGGCATAGATGGCTTCCGCTCCCCAGTAAAAATAGAAATATCTCAGGGTGAGGGTGTGCTGTGAGTATTGGGCGACCGCGAACTTGCAAAGTTCTGCGACTACTGCAAAAACGGTGTAGGTGAAAAAAAAGGGAAAGCCCTTGTACGCCCGGCGGCGCACCAGCAGGAAGGCAAGCCATGTCTGCAAGACCGGCGGGAACAGCCCGAGCGCGATATCTACGTACTTCACCTGTGCGACAGGTTAAACCAGGAAAATAGACACCACAACCTTGGCGTTTCCACACTCTCGTTAGGGATATGGTACTACTTGCTGATCGCGCAGGGAATTCCGGGATAGCACGGCTTATTGCCGCCATCTGCCAGAACAGTGGTGGAACCAAGGGCCATCAAGGCGAGAGCCAGCAATATGCGGACAGTAGACTTTTTCACGGGTCTTTTCCTTCTCCGGAAGACACGTTTCTTGGGCGCAGAGCGTTAAAATTTTGTGTGCTTTGTTGAAGTAGAGTCGGTTTTTCCCGTTTTGATATATCGAATGGATTGTTTTTGTACTTTTTGCCGCTCAAAGTGGCGCTTTTCGGCGCATGGCGCGGATGATTACTTGGCACCTCGTCCCGACTAAGAAAAAATTTGCAGTTCTACCAGAAGCGTCCGATTCACGTTTGCCCGGTTTGCCAAGCCAGAAAAGCTCTTGTAACGTGAAATGTATGCAAAGCGATTGCCACCGCTGCGGACATCCCATCGAAGGGCAACTCGCCTTTTGCTCGGCGTGCGGTGCGCCGCAAATAAGAGTTTCACGAGCAACTGAACCGTCTCAAGAGGAGACGTCCGCGTCTGACTCGGCTCTTCCTCCGCTCTCTTCCGCGGTTTCGTCTTTGCCCACTGAGCTTTCCACTATGGTGGGAATCGATTGGAAATACTTTCTTCGTACCGCCCTTCCTCTGGCCGCCCTTACCGACGTTCTCACGATGGTCCTGCATCCCCTGGCTTTTTTTGTGCTTCTGCCAGCTAACCTTGTGTGGGCCATCTCCCGCTACCAGCGCCGCCGCCCCATTCCCATCCGCAGTGGACAGGGCGCCCGCATGGGCGCGCTGATGGGGCTGTTAAGTTTTGCCTTCTTCCTGGCTTTCTTCCTGGTGACCGTTTCCTTCCAGCATGGGCAGTATCGCGACATCATGGTCAACAGGATCCATGAAATTGCTGCACAGAACCCTGATCCCCAGGCCCAGCAAATGTTGCAATGGTTTGCAACTCCTGACGGATTGGTTATGTTTACCTTTATCGCCCTGGTCACAGTTTTTCTTATCTGCCTAGTCATTGGTACAGGCAGCGGGGCTGTGGTGGTTGCGCTCGGGAAAGGCCGAAAACGGCCTTAACCGGGACGGTTGGCGCATCGCGTCGCCTTCGGATATCATGCGGTGACTATGAATCCTGCCTCCACTCGACTTCCCAACCTGCACGTGAAAGGACGCCTCATGTCCGGCTCAGAAATTGAGCGGACGCTCGTGCGCCTGGCCCACCAGATCGTCGAAAAAAACAATGGTGTGGAAAATCTGGTGCTCGTGGGCATTAAGCGTCGTGGCGTCCCTTTGGCCAACCGGCTGGCCGCCCTGATCCAGCAGATTGAAAAGACGCCTGTGCCGGTAGGCACTCTGGATATCACGCTCTACCGCGACGATCTGTCGACCGTCGGCACCAGTCCGGTAATCAAGAAAGCTACGCCGCTGGGCACTGATATCGTCGACAAAAACGTGATCCTTCTGGATGACGTTCTATATACCGGCCGCACCGTCCGCGCCGCTATGGACGCGCTTTTTGACCACGGGCGTCCGCGCCGGGTGCAACTCTGCGTTCTCATTGATCGCGGGCACCGCGAACTGCCCATTGAAGCCGCTTTCGTTGGCCGTACGGTACAGACCAGCGACTCTGAAATTATCGAAGTCAAGCTTAATGAAATTGATCAGGAAGAGCAGGTCCTGCTGGTGGAACGCATTTCTTGAGCATGCCGCGCACACGCTCGTTACTCGAACTCGAGCACCTCTCGGCGGATGAAATCTCTTTCCTTCTTAAGCTCGCGCGGCGCATGCAGTCCGGCAAGCCTCGTCCTCTGCTCCGCGGCAAGCGCATTGCGCTTCTTTTCTATGAAGCCTCCACCCGCACCCGCGTGTCGTTTGAGTTCGCCGCCAAGCTTTTGGGCACGCACACCTCAGTGATTAACGCCACGGCCTCCAGCATCGAAAAAGGCGAGTCGCTGGTCGATACCGGCAAGACGCTACAGGCGCTTGGTTCCGACTGCATTGTCGTGCGCCATCCCTCTTCCGGTGCGCCCCACGTGCTGGCGCGTAATTTAAGGGTACCCATCATCAATGCCGGCGACGGTATGCATGAGCATCCCTCGCAGGCCCTGCTTGACGCCTATACCATTCTGCGCCATAAACGTTCCCTGAAGGGCCTGCGCATCACCATGGTGGGCGATATCCAGCACAGCCGAGTGGTTCGCTCCAACGTTCATCTGCTCTCAAAATTTGGCGCCCAGCTCATTCTCTGCGGCCCGCCGGAATTACTGCCCGACTACGCCGCTTCTCTCGTCCCTGGCGTGAAAGTCAGCCGGCACATCGAAGAGGCGGCACGAAAAGCCGATGTCCTCATGATGCTGCGGGTGCAGAAAGAACGGCTTGCTGGCCTAAAGCTCGACGCGGACAGTTACATCGCTCATTACCAGCTCACCCCGGAACGCCTGAAGCTGGCAAAAAGCGACGCCATCGTCATGCATCCGGGCCCAATGGTCCGTGGCATGGAAATCCAGAGCGAAGTCGCCGATGGCCCCCAGTCTGTGATTGAAGAACAAGTTCACAATGGGGTCTATGTAAGGATGGCGATTTTGGCGAGTTGTCTGGGGGTAGCGTGATGTTTTCTTTATCCCGACAGTTTGCGAAGCTAACTGGAGGGAACCCTATAGCTATCACCCTCTACAGGGCCAAAATCGTGGCGCACATGCCTATTGTGGTCATTAGGGATTCCTCGCTGCGCTCGGAACTTTGGAGATCTGCGCAAATCTGTGGCGAAATAGCTTTTTCATGAACAATAAAGGAACTCTCGCAATCCGCAACGGTCTCCTCATCGATCCCGCTGAGCGTCTTGAGGGTAAGTATGATCTCTTGCTCAAAGACGGCCGCGTGACCGAAGTCGCGCCCGCCGGCAAACTGCGCGGCAAGGCTGATGAAACCTTCAACGCCCGCGGACTCATCGTCGCTCCCGGCTTCATTGATATTCACGTCCATCTGCGCGAACCCGGGCAATCGCACAAAGAGACCATTGCCAGCGGCACCCTGGCCGCCGCTGCCGGCGGATTTACTTCCGTCTGCACCATGCCGAATACAAATCCTGTGAACGATTCGCCGGAGATTACCCGCTGGATGCTCGATCCCGCCCGCGGCGCGCACGTCAATGTTTTCCCTGTCGCCGCCGCGACTGTCGGCAGCCTGGGCGAGCGACTCACGGATTTCGCCACGCTCAAACGCGCAGGCGCGGTAGCACTGAGCGATGACGGCAAGCCCATCCTGGACGACAAGATCATGCGTCAGACGCTGGCCGCCGCAGCCGCACTTAATTTGCCTGTGATCCAACACGCGGAAGATTGCCGCATGACGGAAGGCTCCGCCATGAACGCTGGCCCGACGGCTTTCCGCCTTGGTTTACGCGGATGGCCCAGTGAAGCTGAAAGTTCGATCGTCGAGCGCGACATCCGCCTTACCGCCGAAACCAAGGGCCGTTACCACGTCGCCCATCTTTCTACTGCCGCTGCGCTGCGCGCCGTCCGCAAAGCCAAGCGTGACCATCTACGCGTGACCTGCGAGATCACGCCGCACCATTTCACGCTCCTCGATGAGGATGTGGGCCAGTACGACACCAATTACAAAATGAATCCGCCTTTACGCTCGCACGAAGACCGCGAAGCCCTGCTCGCCGGCCTGGCTGACGGAGCTGTAGATTGCGTCGCCACTGACCATGCGCCGCACGCCGCGCATGAAAAAAATCAGGAGTTTGATCGCGCGCCCTTCGGCATTACCGGCCTCGAAACAGCGCTGGGCCTGTGCGTGTCAGTCCTGCATTATCGCCACAACATTCCCTTGCGGCGCATCGTCGAATTGCTCTCCGCCAATCCCGCACGAGTGATGAACCTGCAAGGCCGAGGCACGCTGGCCGTAGGTGCCCGCGCCGACATCACCATCTTCGATCCTGCAAAGAAATGGACTTACCACGTCGCTCAGTCGCACTCGAAATCAAAGAATTCGCCGTTCGATGGAAAGCAGATGCAGGGTAAGGTAATGGCGACGGTAGTGGGCGGGTCTTTAACGTTCCGAACGAAGTGAGGAAACCCTACAGCCACATTGCTGTTGATTACACGCCGAAATAGAACCAGATTGGCCGTGAATCCACACGAATAATCACGAATCCCAAGGCTTCCCTAAATAGATTCGCGTTCAAGTTTCCAATCTGCGTATATCTGCGAAATCTGCGGCCAGGTTTTCCATCGGGTCTACCGAATGATCCCCATCCGTGTTCCCACCTTCTTCAGCACTTCCAGCGCCTTCGCCATCTGGTTCTGTGTATGCGTCGCGGTCATGATGGTCCGCAGGCGCGCCTTGCCTTCGGCGACCGTGGGGAAGGCAATCCCGGGAGTAAAGACGCCTTCATTGAAAAGCTCACGGCTGAACTCCATGGTCAGGCGTCCATCACCGATGATGATCGGCGTAATCGGTGTTTCGCTGGGCGGCGTGCTGATCCCGCCAATGTTGAAGCCCAGCAGTCCCAGTTCTTTCTTGAAGAACCTGGTGTTCGCCCAAAGCTTGTCCATCAGTTCGGGCTCCTTCTCCAGCACATCGAAGGCGGCAATGCACGTTGCCGCCACGGACGGCGGATGCGACGTGGAAAACAGAAACGGACGCGCGCGATGATAGAGAAAATCAATCAGGTCCTTCGATCCGCACACATACCCGCCCAGGGCGCCAATGGCTTTTGAAAGCGTACCCACCTGCACATCAACTCTGCCGTGGACTTTGTAGTGATCTACCGTTCCGCGGCCGTTGCGCCCCAGCACACCAGAAGAGTGAGCGTCGTCAATCATCATGATGGCGCCGTATTTCTCCGCCAGGTCGCACAGAGCGGGCAGCGGGCCAATATCGCCATCCATGGAAAACACGCCGTCGGTAATGATCAGCTTGTGCCCCGGCTCGCCCGCAACTTCTTTCAGCAGCTCCTCCGCATGCAACGTGTCTTTGTGGCAAAAAACTTTTATCTTCGCCCGTGAGAGCCGCGCACCATCGATGATGCTGGCATGGTTCAGCTCGTCGGAGATGATGAAATCATCTTTGCCCAGGATCGCCGAAACCGTCCCCGCGTTCGCCGCAAAGCCGGACTGAAACACCACGCAGGCCTCAGTGTTCTTGAACCGCGCAATCTTTTCTTCCAGCTCCATGTGGATTGACATGGTCCCGCTGACCGTCCGTACCGCGCCCGAACCCACGCCATACTTTTTGGTCGCCGCGATGGCCGCCTCACGCAGCTTGGGATGCGTCGTCAATCCCAGATAATTATTCGACGCCAGATTGATGACATGCTTGCCATCGACCGTGCACTCCGGCGCCTGCTCGTCCTGAAGTACACGCAGGTTGAAGTGCGTGCCCTTCTGCTTGAGCTCGTTCATCTGGTCTGTCAGATACGACAATTGCGGACGGGAAGTAGTGGTTGGCGTCATCTATGAATCCTTCTGCTACAGACATTTCAGCAATTAGCAATTGGCAGCTGGCAATTAGCCAAAGCTGGCCGCTAAGACAGTCAGGCTAGTTGCCAATTGCTATTTGCTAACTGCTCCGTTCGGATACAACAAAATTTTACTCGACTCGCCCGTCCGCAGGCGGTCCATGCCTTTACTGAAATCGGCCATGGGCATGCGGTCCGTGATTACCGGATCAAGATCGAGTTTGCCGGCTTTGAGCAGCGCGTTCATCTGGAACCATGTTTTGTACATCAACCGGCCGTTGATGCCCTGCACCAGCGCGCCTTTGAAAATAATGTCGTTAGCGAGGTTCAGCTCCATCGGCTTCGATGGAATGCCTAGCAGTGACGCGCGACCGCCGAGGCGGAGAATTTTGAAGCCCAGCCGAATCGCGTCCGGGTGGCCTGACATTTCCAGGATCACGTCCACGCCGGTGCCGCCGGTGGCGCTCATCACCTGTTCATAGACATTGTCTTTGGCCGGATTGAGCACATGGTCGGCCTTCATTTTTTCCGCCAGCTTGCGCCGATGGTCATTGATTTCCAGCGCGAAAACTTCGCTGGCGCCGCACGCGCGCGCCACGGCAATGCAAAACAGGCCAATCGGTCCGCAGCCGATCACCGCTACCGTCTTGGCGGCAATCTCTCCGGCCAGAACTGTGTGCACGGCATTGCCCAGTGGATCGAGCACGCTGGCATAATCCGCCGGAATGCCAGGATCAATTTTCCAGATATTTGATTCGGGAATTTTCACAAACTCCGCAAATGCCCCGTTGGCATCCACGCCGATGATCTTTACGTGCTGGCAGATGTGGGCTTCACCGGTGCGGCACTGGTAACACTTGCCACAGGCCACATGCATCTCGGCGGAAACAAAATCCCCTTCCTTCACCACTGTTACGTTCTTGCCCGTGGCCACCACGTGCCCGCAGAATTCATGGCCGGGAATCAGCGGCGGCTTAATGCGGTTCTGTGCCCACTGGTCCCAGTTGTAAATGTGCAGATCAGTGCCGCAGACAGAAGCCACCTTCACTTTCACTAGTACATCGTCCGGGCCAATTTGCGGAACGGGCATCTGCCGGACCTCCGCACCCGGCGCGGCATCCGATTTCACTACGGCAAGCATGGTTTCAGGCATTCAATTCCTAAGCTATGACGAGATAAGAAGGGCAAACTCTTTATTTTAACAAACTCAAGGCAGAGTCCCTCCCCGACGACAAGCGGGCTGCTTGAACACAAAAACGCTTTAGCAATTCTTGTTTGCCAATGACTCCTGGATGATCGATAATTAAATAACTGGTTAATTAATGACCTCTGCCATCAAATCCGGCAAGTCTGGCTCCCGCGGCGAGCCCGAGAAAACCCGCGCCGCTATCTTGAAGGCTGCTTTGGAAGAGTTCTCTCATGAAGGCGTTACGGGCGCACGCACCGACGAGATTGCCCGCCGCGCCGGCGTCAATAAAGCCCTGCTTTATTATTACTTCAAGGATAAAGAAGGCCTCTACGCTGCAGCCCTGGAGCAGGTTTTTTCCGGCCTGCACGAACGCGTTGCGAGCGTGCTGGAGCGTCCTGATCTTCCGCCGCGCGAAAGATTGCTGCTCTATGCGCAAACCCACTTTGACTATATTGCCAGCGCGCCGCTATTTCCGCGGCTGGTACAGCGTGAGTTTATGCGCAGTGCAGGCCGCGCGCTCTCTCCTGCGGCCAGCCGGATCATGGAACGCCACGGCAAGCCCTTGTATAGCCGCCTGGAAAAGCTTATCGAGGAAGGCATTAGCGCCGGCGATTTCCGCAAGGTCGATCCCATCCAGACCGTGACTTCGATTATCGGCACTATCGTTTTCTATTTCATCAGCATGCCCGCGCAGCACTTCATGCATGCAGGCGATCCCGCCTCTCCGGAGCGGATCGCGGCCCGCCGCGCCGCTGTGCTCGATTTCATTTGCGCTGCGATTTTCACTCCGACCGCGGCCCAGAAAGTCTGCAAGCCGTGAGCCAGCGCAACCGCTTCTTTGCCTTTCTTGGGCTGCTGCTGGTCCTCGCAGCGATCTATTATTTTTTCTCTTCCGATCACTCGTCCGATCTCGTGCTGATCGGTACCGTTGACGCCAATCAGGTTGTGGTCAGCCCCAAGATGAGCGGGCGCATTGAGCGCCTTGCAGTGGACGAAGGCACCGAAGTTAAAGCCGGGGACACGATCGCGGTGCTTGACGCGCAGGAACTCACCGCCGATCGCCAGGCCGCTGAAGCAGTGCTGGCCAGCCTTCGCCATCAGGTTTCGCAGACGCGTGCCACCGAACAGCAGACCGCCGGCGAAACCTCCAGCGGCGTCGTCAACGCACAGGCGCGCTTGCGCGCCGCCCAGGCAACACTGCTTCAGGCGCAGGCCGATTTGCAGCGCATCCAGGGAGATACGCGGCGATCCGTCGCCCTGGCGCAACAAGGCATCGCTTCGCAACAGCAGGCAGACCAGGCCGCGGCTCAGCTGAAAGCGCAGGAAGCCTTGGTGCGCGCCGCAGAAGACCAGTCTCGCGCCGCGCAGGCGGATCTGGTAACTGCGCAGGCGCACACACGCCAGACGCAGGTTGCGCAGAGCAACGTGGCGTCAACCCGCGCACAGCAGCTCAACGCCAAAGCCCAGTTGGAAGCCGCTGAAGCCCGCCTTGGCTATACCAAAGTTACAGCGCCAGTGAGCGGCGTCGTCACGGTGCGTGCAGCTCGCGAAGGCGAAGTCGTGAATCTGGGCCAGCCCATAGCCATCATTACCGATCTGAACGACACTTGGGTTCGCGCCGCCATTCCCGAGACCGAAGCGGTCCATATCGCTCTCGGCGACCAACTCCGTGTTCGCCTGCCTTCCGGAGACATCGTCGCCGGCAAAGTTATTTTCAAGGCGCCGGAAGCTGATTTCGCGACCCAACGCGACGTGAATCGCCGCAAGCGCGACATCAAGGCCATCGCGCTTAAACTACAAGTGGATAACAGCAAGAGAAATCTCGTTCCCGGAATGACGGCGGAAATCCTGGTGCCTAAAACCAAAGTGGAAGGCCGCTGATGCCGCCACACGCGATTCAAGTGGTCGATATCGTGAAACGCTTCGGGAACTTCACTGCCGTCGATGGTGTCTCTTTCGCAGTGGAAGAAGGCGAAATCTTCGGTCTGCTCGGCCCCAACGGCGCGGGCAAATCAACCCTGATCCGGATGATGACCACCTTGTTGGACATCACTTCCGGCACCGCCATCATTGAAGGCGCCGACGTGCGCAAGGCGCCCAATACGGCGCGACGCTCCATGGGTGTGATCCCACAGGCCATGACCAGCGATGGCGATCTCACCGTTTGGGAAAACCTGAGCATCTACTCCAAGCTCTACGGCATACCTGCCGGTGATCGCGAAAAGTCTATCGACGAATTGCTTACGTTGGTTGACCTCAATCAATGGCGTGACGCTCCGGCGCGCAACCTTTCCGGCGGGATGCGCCGTCGGCTTGAAATCGCTCGCGGTCTGGTGCATCGCCCGCGAATATTTTTTCTCGATGAGCCCACGACCGGCCTTGATCCTGTCTCCCGCGTTGCCGTCTGGGAAATGATTACCAGCATCAAGCAGCAGCGCAACCTCACAGTTTTAATTACGACGCACTATATGGATGAAGCCGACCGTCTTTGCGACCGCATTGCCATTGTCGATCACGGCAAGCTCGTTGCGCTCGACACGCCTCGCAATCTTAAGAACAGCATTCCCGGCTCGAGCGTGATTGAAGCGCAGTTTCTCCATCCTCCAGCCAGCTGGCAAAAGACGTTGGAAGGTCTGACGGGAGTAAAGTCGGTGCAGCCGGAAGGCGCGGACATGTATCGCATTCTTACTGAAGACGGATCACGCACCACCACCGCCCTGGTCGAGACCGCGGTCCGTTCCAATGTTGTGGTGAAAACACTCACCGTGCAAAGCACAACGCTGGATGACGTTTTTGTTCATTTCACTGGAAGACAGCTGCGCGATCAGATGGTGGACTCGCCGCTGTACCAGTCTCCTGTGGCGTGGGGCAAGTAAGCGTGCTCAGCTTTTTTAAGAGCGGGCGCATGATGGCCATCGTGGAACGCGATCTGCGCAAGTTCTTTCGGTCTCCAGCTCTGATGGTTGCCGCCATGGTCTTCCCTCTGGTCCAGCTCATCGTGCTGGGCAACGCCTTTGGCGGTAAGATCAAGGACGCCAAGATCGGAATCGTCTCTCACGATACCGGACCGCAAGCCATTCGTGTGATGGAAGCTCTGCGCGCGGTGCAGAGCAATGCCCGCACCTTTCAACCCATTGTTTATCCCGACGAGCAAGTCATGATCGCCGCCGTGCGCCGCGGTGAACTAAATGCTGGCTTGGTCATTCCGCCACAGTTTTCGCGCAACGTCTATGAGCATACTCGGCCCCACATCGGCCTGGTGCTCGATAACACTGACAATTTCATGACCTCTACCTTTGTGGATCAGATGACCCAACTGGTGGCGGCGCTCAATCAGCCGGAGGTACAGCCGCGCGTGGTCCAGCAGATTGAGCTTCAGGTCGTCGAGCTTTATCCCTACGTCGAATATATGAAGTATCTTTTGCCCGGCTCGATCACGTTGGCGATGTTCGTCAGCGTAATGATCGGTGGTGGCATTGTTTATATCGACGATAAGGCCCGCGGCGTGCATGAAGGATATCTGGTTACGCCTATCACCAAGTTGGAATTGGTAGCAGGTTTGAACGTTGCAGGCGCGCTCAAGGCCATGGGAGCGGGTGTGGTGCTTACGATTCTTGGATCGTTGATCGCCGGCGTGGGATCCACTTTTCAACCGGCAAATTTTCTCTGGTTGCTTCTGCTGATCGCCGCCACTTCATTCGCGTTTATTTCAATGATGTTTGTCATGATGGTGCGGGTGAACGATCCGCTGATTCCTCGCGCCGTCTTCGGCATTCTGAATACCCTGCTTTATTTTCCCAGCGGCGCTATTTACCCAGTCCAGGCTTTTCCCCGGTGGCTGCAATGGATCGCCTGGATTGACCCGTTTACCTATTCTGTGCGCGGCTTCAAGGCGGTCCTGCTCAAGGGCGTGGGACTGGCTGCAATCTGGCCTGACCTGCTGTATCTTGGTGGGTTCGCCGTAGTGGCTTTCGCGCTGTCAACATTGCTGTTCAAACGCACGCTTTAAAGGAACCTTCGCATGGCACTGATGGATGCAAAAGAGTACGATCCGCGACCGGCAGAGAAACGCCGGAAAATCATTGCGACTGCGGTCGTGGTAGTGATCGCCGTGTTGGTCTATCTGTATATTACGCGCTACGATTCCGAGAAGAAGGTCATCAACAATTTCTTCCAGGCCATCGAGCAAAAAGACTTTGATAAGGCTTATGGAATCTACGAAGGCGATCCCGACTGGAAGCAGCATCCGGAAAAATACGCCAGCTATTCTGCCAACCAGTTCAAAATGGATTGGGGACCGCAAGGCGAGTACGGAGTCATCACCAGTCATCGGGTGGATTGTGCCCTGGAACCGCCCAAGAAGGAATTTGCCGCTCCCAGCGGTGTAGTCATCGTGGTCATCATCAATAATCGTGCTGAGCCCCGGTCAATGTGGGTAGAAAAAAAGAGTAAGACTGTCAGTGACTCGCCCGTTCCGGTGGCATGTCACGGTGCACAGTAAATTGGACTGAGTTGGCGAGAGTTTACTCTTTCGCCGCGGCCGCGAAAAGATTACTTACTTTTTGAACCGACGCCTCGTCTTCTGCGTTCAGGCAAGTCTGTGATCGGTCGATCTGGCGCATCAAGCCTGTGAGCACTTTCCCCGGCCCCACTTCAATAAACGTCTGCACGCCCAGTCCAATGAGGGTCTGCATGCATTTGGCCCACTGGACAGCGCCTGTTACCTGGCGGACCAGCGCCTGGCGAGAGCCTTCGGCGGTAGCTTTCGGTGTCGCATCAATGTTCGCGATCACCGGCAATTCGGGATTGTTGAAATGGAGCTTTTGTAAATCTGCTTCCAGCCGGTCCTGCGCTGGCTTCATCAACTCGCAATGAAACGGCGCACTCACCACCAGCATCACCGCGCGCTTTGCGCCGCGTTGTTTAGCCAGATCAGCAGCACGTTCAACCGCCTTTTGATGGCCTGAAATCACAATCTGGTCCGGCGAGTTGATGTTTGCCGGAGAAACAACTTCGCCCTGCGCCGCGTCGACGCAGACTTGCTGGAGTTGGTCGAGCGCCATGCCCAGGATTGCCGCCATTCCGCCTTCATCGGCTGGCACGGCTTCCTGCATGTAGCGTCCGCGATTGTGTACCGTGCGGACTGCCTCGGCAAAAGGAATGGTCCCAGCAGTCACGTGAGCGGAGTATTCGCCCAGACTGTGCCCGGCAGCAAACTGGGGGACAATTCCCTTCTCTTGCAGCACACGAGCCACCGCAGTGCTCATCGTCAGGATCGCCGGCTGGGTGTTTTCAGTCAGCTTGAGCTGCTCGTCAGGACCCTCAAAGCAAAGCTGCGAGATGGAAAAACCCAGAGCGTCGTCGGCTTCCTGAAACGTATGCCGAGCGACGGGATAGAGCGATGCCAGCTCTTTTCCCATTCCTGCTGCCTGTGATCCCTGTCCGGGGAAGAGAAAAGCAACCGGGCCGTGACTCATGCGGATTCTTCCGCCTTGTCAGGGCCGAGGTACGAGTCCGGCCGCATGGAATCTGATCGCGCCGCACCAAGCTCTTTCTCGATATTGGTGTTGATGCCTGACTCATAAAATTCCTTGGCTACACGGATGGCATTCTTCATGGCGTTGGCGTTGGAGCGTCCATGCCCCACAATGGCTACGCCTTTCAGGCCCAGCAGCGGCGCGCCGCCGTATTCTGCGTAGTCGAGCTTGCGTCCGAAGTTGGCGAATGCCTTGCGCGCAAGCAGCGCGCCTACTTGCGAGGTGATGGTCGAAGTGAGGGAATCTTTCAGCAGGTAGCGCACTGCTTCCACCAGCCCTTCAGAAATCTTCAATGCCACGTTGCCCACAAAACCGTCGCAGACGATGACATCTACTTTGCCGTTGTATAAATCGCGGCCTTCCACGTTGCCCACGAAGTTAAGAGGCAAGTCCTTGAGCAGAGAATGCGCCTTGCGCGTGAGCTCATTGCCTTTGCCTTCCTCTTCTCCAATCGAGAGGATGCCCACCGTGGGCCTGGCATTTTTGAAGATTGCGCGATAGTACATTGCGCCCATCAGGGCAAACTGCGCCAGGTTGTGCGGTTTGGAGTCCACATTGGCCCCAACGTCAATCAGGATGGAGGGCTTGTCCTTGCCCGCCGAGGTGGGAAATACGCTGGCCAGCGCCGGACGGTCAACTCCAGGGAGTGCGCCCAACACCATCTTGGCGGCGGCCATCGCGGCGCCGGTATTGCCGGCAGTCACGAACCCCACGGCCTTTTTGTCTTTCACCAGCCGCAGGCCAACGTGCATGCTGGAGTCTTTCTTCGTGCGCACCGCCTGCACGGCCTTTTCTTCCATTTCGATGACTTGGGTGGCATTCACCACGTCAATCGGCAGGCTTTGCGCCGTAGGATGGCCGGCAAGTTCCTGGCGCAATCGGTCTTCCGGCCCAACCAGTAGTACTCGCACGCCATAGTGGCGCGCAGCCAGCAGTGCCCCTTCAATCTCGGGCTTGGGATGCCGGTCTGAACCCATTGCATCGACGGCTATGACAGTTTCCACTGGCTTTTGCACTTAGGAGTTGTCTTTTACCTGCACTACTTCCCGGCCTTTGTAGTAGCCGCATTTTGCGCACACGCGATGCGGCATCTTCTTTTCATGGCAGTTCGGACATTCCGAGGCGGAATGGGCAGTAAGGAAGTCATGTGCGCGGCGACTCGAAGTGCGTGCTTTTGAGTGCCGCCGTTTTGGATTTGGCATTGTTTCCCCTTCTGATGGCGCCGGCACAAGCCTGAGCGCGCTAATTTTCTTATCGTTCTAACTTCTTGCGAATGTCTTCCAGCGCAGACCATCGCGGATCGGGCATCGCCGTCACGCAATCGCAGCCTTCCAGATTCAGGTTCGTGCCGCACTGGGGGCATAGCCCTTTGCAATCGGCGCGGCAAAGCTGTTTCACCGGCAGAGCCAGCAGGATCTGCTCCTTCAACACATCTTCCAGCAACAGTCCGTCACCCTGATAATAACCAATTTCTGTGTCGGCCTCACTGATCGCAACTTCGTCTCTTGTCGCGTCCACGCCCAGCGGCCGGTATAGCAAATCAAATTTTTCCGCCAGCGCATTATGCACCGGATCAAGACAGCGAGCGCATTTCACTTCGACTTCCGTCGAAAAGCTGCCCACCAGCCTGATGTCCTCAACCACATTTCGGCCACCGCGGTTTTCGCGAATCAGTTCTGCGCGTCCTGCCGACTTCAAGGGAGCGGTCTGAACTTGATCTTCCAGGAGCTCAATTGCGCCGGGCGCAAAAGACTCATCAAATTCCAGATTTCGGAGCTCGAGATCCTTTACTTTTATGAACATAAGGGGCGCTCCGAAAATTCAGTGGCTCTGGTTTTGTCGGGGGAACGCTGGGACGATCGGCGACCGATGCCTGACGATCATTGACAATACTTAAGGATAAAGGGGGTATGTTCAGAGTGTCAAGGAAGTAGCGTGGCGGCGGGCTTTCTCCGCCGCCTGCTCACGCACTTTTGTAGTTAATAGGTTAGAGGTTACGAGTTTCAGTTCCGGTAGCTTCCTGCACCGTGCTGGCAAAACGGTCAGCCTGTCCACGAATTGCAGAAACAGTGGTGCGAACTTTATCGCGACCCTGGTTCGCCAAATCACGCGCTGAGTCCGCCAGATCACTGGCCCGTTGTGAAAGATTTTCCCGTGTTTCTTCGCCGCTCATCGGGGCAAAAAGAATCCCCAAACCAATACCAATTCCCAACCCTGCCAAAAAGGATTTCATGCTCAAGACTCCTGGTGGATTTGGCAGCAGATTGAGTGCCGCCTGCTTGTAAAGATGCGGATTTCCCGCGAAGGTTGCCGCCTAAATTAGATGAAGTCCACCGTGGCCGGCGCTTGTACTCTGCCCAGTTCTGGATGACTGAATTCTTACTTGGACTTGGCCATCTTTTGCGACGCTAACTGCGCCGCGGGGCTGCGCGGATCCTCTTTCTGCAATTGCTGGTAGATCAGAGCTGCCTGCTGCGGATCTGTGCTCTCATACATCTCGGCCAGTTCCAACTGCGCCTGAGATTTTGATACCGTTACCGTCGGGTGCTCTGAAAGATCTTTGTAAATTGCTATGGCCTCTGGCGCCCGGTTCGTTCCCCGATACGTTGATGCAAGGGCCATTTTCGCCAATGCAGCCACGTCCTTGTCACTGAAATTGGCCGCTGTCTTCAGCTCTTGCTCCGCACCCGTCTTGTCCCCCGCCTGAATCAGCGCTATGCCGCTCATGTAGCGGGCGATCCTTCCCGGAGAAACCGTCGAATATTTGTCAGCGATTGCCTTAAACTGTTTTTGCGCCGCTTTTGCGCGGTCAGCCATCGTGGGAAATGTAGGGCCGGCATCTTCAGCAGGGGAAGGAGAGCCTGCGGGCACAAGCTGCGCGTCAAACGTGCGCATGGCCGCTGACAACTCCGTATTAGCTTGATCAGATTGCCGGCTGCGCCACGTGATCACGCCAGCCGTCAACAGAACGGCTATCAATACAAGGCCGACTGTCCAAATCACCGTTTGACGGTGACCCGTGGCCCACAGCGCTGCACCCTGGGCGGTTTCGGCGAACTTATCTTCTTTCAATTGACGACGGGTATAACCTGGCACTTGGAACCTTCTCGGTGGGATAAGTGGCAATGAAACCTTGAGTTTAGCAAGAAATCGCCAAGTCGTCAAACGCCGCTCGGTATTATTATTATGAAGTCGGGAGTTAGAGGTCTGACTTTTCGTCGCGAAGATCACAAACTGGCCTTACGCATCTAAATAACTTGCGCCGTAAGGATTAACCGGCGCCGACTGAGGCAACAATGCGTAAACTTGGTATCGCAATCGCCGTCATTGTCGTTTTATTGATAGCCGCGGTTCTAATCGTGCCGCACCTGATTGACGTGAATCAATATCACGGACAAATTCAGTCGCAACTCGAAAAACGTCTGGGAAGGCAGGTCACTCTCGGCAAGATGGGTCTGCGTCTATTCCCGCCAGCCTTCGACGTCGAGAACACAACCATCGCTGAAGATCCTCGCTTCGCTTCGGGCCGTCCATTCGCGACCGCTGATAAGTTGGCTGTAAGCGTCAAGTTCTGGCCTCTGCTGCGCAAGCAACTCGAAGTTAATTCACTTGAACTTGTCCATCCGCATATTGAATTGGTGCGCAATGTTCAGGGCGTCTGGAATTTCGCAACTCTGGGACAGGAAGGAAAACCCACTGCGGCGCAGAAAGTTCCTGCGCAGCCAGCACAAGCCCCAACAGCTACAACAACCACCGGTCCGCCAGGCGCGCAGCCTCCTTCAACTCAACCCGCAACCAAGCAGCCCGCAGGCCAGCTGACGCTGGCGAATCTGTTCATCAATGATGGACAAGTCGCAATTACCGATCTCCAGAAGCACCAGTCTCGGGCGGTTTACGACCATATCGATCTCAACGTGAATGATTTTGCCCCTGACCAGCAATTCAGCATGAAGTTGACGGCCCACCTTCCGGGAGAAGGCAAGCAGGCAATCTGGCTGGAGGGCAAAGGCGGCCCAATAAAAGAAGCCGACATGCTGAATACCCCCTTTGATGGCACGTTGCGGCTTGATCAGGTATCCACGGGCGCGGCACAAAAATTCCTGAACTCGCAATCACTTAACGGAATTGACGCGGTAATCACCGGCGACGCCAAAGTAAAAAATGCCGGTGGCAAGCTCGCTTCCAGCGGGGCGATTCGCATGGAGAATGCTCACATTCACAACGTGAATGTGGGCTATCCTATCGCGCTCGAATATGACATTGCCGACGATCTGACGAATGACGTGATCCAGATTCACAAAGGCAATCTCAAGCTGGGTGCAACTCCCATCTCGCTCGCTGGCACGGTCAATACCAGGCCAACGCCATCGCAGATCGATCTGAAGCTCACCGCGTCCAGTGCTTCCATCGCGGAAATGGCGAGGCTGGCGTCCGCTTTCGGGGTGGCATTCGGCAAGGACGTGGATGTGAAAGGCCAGATCAATGCCGACATCCAGGCGCGCGGAGCTATGGACAAGCCGGCCTTGAACGGACAGCTCTCCGCCCGCAATCTGGACATCAGCGGTAAAGAAATCC
>Ga0137403_10003074_pt1 | contig 20122 bp, 19 predicted proteins | sample CZOMad2_1_16fung_FD_122057 | JGI IMG/M metagenome (GOLD analysis project Ga0137403, IMG submission 122057) | Vadose zone soil fungal communities from Angelo Coast Range Reserve, California, USA - CZOMad2_1_16fungal (Hybrid Assembly) | ecosystem: Environmental > Terrestrial > Soil > Vadose zone...
GTGGCAAGATGACTGTTGAAGAGGCTATTCAGGCGATGCTGCCATTTATCTACGATTCCGGTACCTCGCGCGAAGAATTAGAAAAAGATATTGAACTTCGACGGCAATACGCCGCATCGCCGCAGGGCTATTATGCGCAGCTTCAGGGAATCCTGGCTTATGAATCGCGCAGTCGATTGTCGCAGATTGCGTGTCCGACCCTGGTAATACACGGCGAGACGGATCAATTGATACCGGCGGAAAATGGCAGAATGATTGCGGGTTTGATCCCGGGTTCAACGTTAGTGATGATTCCAAACGCGAGCCACATTTTTATGACGGACCAACCGAAAGCCACCAACGACGCGGTTCTCGGGTTTCTGGGTCAAGCGCACTGAAGCGATATTATGGAAGATAAGGAAACTAATAGATGACAGCGAGCACGAATCATCAATGGCGATTAGTAACCAGACCAACAGGTCTGATCAAAGAGTCAGATTTCAAATGGGTCGAGGAACCGATACCGACTCCGGAAAATGGTCACGTTCTGATTCGCAATATGTATTTGTCGCTGGATCCGGCCAATCGTGGGTGGGTGACAGATCGAAAAAGTTATGTACCTCCCGTCGGTATTGATGAAGTAATGCGCGCGGGCGGGATTGGCACTGTCGAAAAATCGAATCATCAGAATTTTCAGGCAGGCGATATCGTTCAAGGAATGCTTGGATGGCAGCAGTACTCTGTTGTCGATGGTCGCGCGCTAACCAAATTGCCAAAAGATTCGCAGGTACCGCTGACCGCCTATCTCGGGCTATTCGGATACATAGGATTGACGGCCTATTTTGGTTTGCTGGATGTCGGAAAACCAAAACAGGGTGAGACGCTGGTGGTTTCAGCCGCGGCCGGCGCCGTCGGTTCGCTGGTTGGGCAGATCGGCAAAATCAAAGGCTGTCGCGTTGTCGGCATTGCCGGCAGTGAAGAAAAATGCCGATGGATAGTCGATGAACTTGGATTCGATGCAGCCATAAATTACAAGTCAGAACCGGTGTTCGAAAAACTGAAACAACATTGCCAAAATGGCATCGATGTCTATTTTGACAACGTCGGAGGGGAAACCCTGGATGCTGTTTTAGCTTTGATCAATCTGAGGGCGCGCATCCCCATCTGCGGCATGATTTCACAATACAATGCGACAGAGCCTGTGCCGGGACCCTATAACCTGATCAATTTGATCTCGCGACGGGCGCGGATGGAAGGCTTTCTTGTTCTGGATTATGTTAACCGCACTCAGGAAGCGATGACCGAACTGGGCCGTTGGCTCGGCGAAGGCAAAATCAAATATAAGGTCGACGTCGTAGAAGGACTCGAAAATGCGCCAAAGGCCATCAACAAATTATTCGATGGCAGCAATCAGGGAAAACTAATCGTCAAAGTGTAGGTTATAGCCAAAATGGTTATGACTGGGAAAAGTTCAGAGTACAAGCTTTAGCTTGCCGATTTGTAAGCAGCAAGCTAAAGCTTGTACTCTGAACTTTCCGCTCAGTCTCCGAAAAGTCATTTCTCGATCAGTAATTCGTTCCGAAAGTTAATCACAAAGGAACACCATGGACGATCCACGTAAAGACGATGGCCGTAATCAGGCGTGGTTTGCTTTGTTCATCCTGTTTGCCATTAATACGATGAACTTCTTTGATCGCCAGGTCATCGCTGCAGTCACAGAGCCGATTCGTAAGGAATGGACGCTCAGCGATACGGCGATGGGTTGGCTGGGTACAGCGTTCACGTTGTTGTATGCGGTGGTCGGAATACCGCTCGGGAGACTGTCAGACCGGTGGGTGCGCGCGCGTATCCTGAGCATCGGTATCACGGTGTGGAGTCTGCTGACAGCGGTATCCGGACTTACATGGAACTACTGGTCGCTGTTTGCGGCCAGACTTGGTGTAGGCGTTGGTGAGGCGAGCTGCGCTCCGGCAGGAAATTCGCTGATCGGTGACCTGTTCCCGGCGCGGAAACGTGCGCGTGCTATTTCGATTTTCATGCTGGGACTTCCGATCGGCATCTTCCTCAGCAATTTTTTGAGCGGGATGATCGCAAAAAAATACGGATGGCGATCGACCTTCTTTGTCGCGGCTGTCCCGGGTTTGATCCTGGCATTTTTGGCGTTCGCCATAAAAGAACCGAAACGCGGCGGAGCTGAAATATTTCAGGTTGTCGGCCACCAGCAAAAAGGTTCGCCGTATTGGCGCGTTCTCAGCATTCCAACAATGTGGTGGATCATCGCTTCCGGTGCGCTGCACAATTTTAACGCGTATGCGGTCAACGCTTTTATGCCTGCGTTCCTTGGGCGTTATCACGGAATGGATCTGGGACAGGCAAACAAAGTGGCCGCGTTTGTAATCGGGGCCGTCGGAATTGCTGGCTTATTGCTGGGTGGTCTTGCCGCGGATCGGATCTGCAAAACAAGAGCTAACGGTCGATTGTTGCTGGCCGCATGTTCGTTGCTGGTTTCAACACCGCTGGTTTATCTTGCCCTCGAACGACCGAAAGGCGACATTGTTTCTTTCATGGTTTTGATGGGCAGCGGCTGGATGTTGATCTATGTCTATTACGTAACTGTTTACTCTGCCGTGCAGGACGTTGTCGAACCGGGTTTGCGGGCGACGGCGATGGCGCTGTATTTTTTTGCGATGTACGTTCTGGGTGGCAGTTTTGGCACGTCGATCATTGGAATGCTCAGCGATCATTACGCCAGGGCCGCAATGCTCAGCGCCGGTGTTCAAGCGGTAAACGGCGTGATCCCCGAACAATTCAAAGCTGCCGGATTGCACAGCGCGTTGTATGCTGTTCCTGTTGTCAGTCTGGCGCTTGCGGTAGTGTTGTGGATGGCTTCGAGATGTGTGGCAGCCGATATGCAGAACCTGCACAACTGGATGCGCGACTGTTCACCGAACACCGAACCGGTGATTACCGCGCGCGTCGCAGCATCGGATTGATCCGCGATTTATTTCAGATCGTCGTTCAACGAATTCAGGAAATCGATCAGCGCAGCTATATCGGATTCGCTTATCTTTATGCGGGCCAGACCGTCATCGGCACTCCTGACCTGGCCGGCCCTCGCCATCACGCTGAGACGCGAAAGTTCCTCTAAAGCACTTTCAAGCGTCGTGTAAGCGCCATTGTGCATATAAGGTTGAGTAAACGCCAGATTACGTAATGTCGGCGTTTTAAAGGTCGCGATCATTCGTTCGAGAAATCTATCGTCACTCTCTCCAGGGCGTCGCAATTCGGAATCGGTTAACTTAACAAAATTCCAGTAACCTAGGTCAACATTGTTCGGTCTTTTGAGAGATGGAATTTCGCGGAGCTCCATCACTGGTCGCACAGCGTTTGGGCCAGGAATCGATTTTGATGCGAAACTTCCTTCGCCGTGAACTTTGTCGAATTCGCTCTGACTGATGCCAATGTTGTGAAAAGAATGATCTGTAAACAGAGGCGGGACGTGACACGAAATGCAGTTTCCTACAGAGCGTTCACCTTTGGTTCCATAAAAGATCTTCAAACCTTTCAATGCGCTGGCGTTGAAGTCCGCGGACAGTTTCAGTTGTCGTTTTGATTCCAGTGCGGCAATTTTGGCCGCTAACCGCGAGGCAAAATCTTCTGCGGATTCGCCCGCCCAGGTCGAGTATCAAGACCGTTAGTCTGAATGAACTTGTCGTAAGGCGAATCTCTTTTTGTCTTGAGCGATCTCACATACGCCGAGACTGCATCGGCTATAAGGTCGATTGTCTGATCGGTTGATAATGCATTCAGGTCAACGCGATATACTTTCTTGAATTCATCGCGATACGGCATTTCAGCCCTTTCGCCTTCGGCGTTATCCTTTAGCAAGACGTTGTAGACCTGTTTGAAAGCCTGTTCGCGTTCACCAGGCATCCAGCCAAGCGTGCGACCCGAAAGTGTTCCTTTTACCAATTCTTCCAGCGATCCGAACTCGCCGTCATAATGCAATCGCGGCATTTCGCCGGCATCGAAAACCGTGGGAGCGTTGCGAATGCCTTCTCTTCTTTGATCTGTCATTCTCGATGGCACCCAGCTTCGAGCCAGGAAATCTGTATACGCGCGCGTCCCTTGAGGATCCTGTTTGTACAGATGACAGTGACTGCAACTGGACGGCAGATCGCCGTTTGGTGACGTGAAACGATCATCGCTGAACAGGCGCGACCCCAGATGAAGCTGCTCCGCAGTATTTATCTTTTGCGCCGTTGCGTGCGTTTGTGCGAAGTAAAAGACGGTCACGCCGGCGAAAACGGCGAGCACAAGAGATTTGATTGATCGCACATTAATCATTGCGGTTCTGTCAGTACCAACCGCGGTAGCGGTTGGGTCCTGGCAACGTGACTGCTCACCATCGTATCAACCCATCCGCTACCGCAGATGGTACTGACATAGGAGCAGCCTAAAGGCTGGACTCTGAATGTTCGTGAACTCGCGCGTTAAGCCTACGCATTCCGCGTAGCCAGCGATCGTAATCTGTTGCCTTGTTGCGGAAATATCTTTCGACCTCAGGATGGGGAAGAATCAAAAAATGTTCTTCGTCCATCCCTTTTATCACTGCTTCGGCCACTTCTTCTGGCTCAATTGCGCCGGCACGAAGAAACGTTTCGCGGTTGCCATCTTCACCTAACAACATGCGAGTGCGAACACCCTGTGGGCACAAACACGAAACCTTGATCCCAGCGTCGCTATGTGAGATTGCCAGCCATTCGGCAAACGCAACTGCGGCGTGTTTGGTTACTGAATATGGTGCAGAGCCGACCTGGGTTAGCAGTCCGGCCGCCGATGCCGTATTCAATAAATAACCTGAACCACGTCCGATCATTGCTGGCAGCACAGCTCTAGCAGCGTAAATATGCGCCATGACGTTAACGTCCCATATCTGTTGCCAGGCATTGTTTGGGACCTCAGCGCCTCCAGGCATTCCGCGAGGGTCCGCTGGCGGCAGGTGAACATCGGCGTGTCGCGCAAGGTGTAGGAGCTGGCTTTTGTCTCGCGCAGCTCTTGCACCAGGTCAAGAAAATCCGCCGGGTTGTCAGTCTCAAACGCGACCACGAATTCCTGATCGTCCAAACCAAACGAATACGTAGTGTGGAGTTTCACGGACCGATACTTCGTGCCTATGCGTATGTGCTCGTCCATCATCTCCTGACGTTGATCCGGTGTGCGCGCATACCATTCACGGGTTTTCACAAAAGGATAGACGAAAAGATAATCCGACTTGCCGGGGACGATGTGCAGGCGGTCTTCAACGTGGTCGGGATTGTCTTTATCGATATACATCGACCGCTTGGTCATCGACAGAAACGATTGCGCCGGCTCGAGGTACTTCGCCATTTGAGTGTGGTTGAGACGCGAGGTCATCTCCTGAATCGGATCCAGCTCCGACCCGATGCGCCAGATCATGAAATCAGCATTTGTGCGCAGCCCTATGGTTGAGTAACTGTGGATCAACAGCTGTTTACGAAACTCATCGACCGCCTTGATAAACTCCTCTTTGCAGTGTTGCTGGTCGTCAGCCGCGATCGTGCGCCACTCGGGACGCGCGCGATAGAAAGTGAAATTAACAAACTGCCGCGGCAGCTTTGCTTTTTGCTCCTCGACTTCATCGCAATTGGGGGCGAGCCGGAGCGAGCCTCTCGCCGCGATGCCAGGTTCTTTGTCCGTACTCATTTGCAATAACCTCTAAAACTGTGAAGAGAATTCGCTTCGGCTGTAAAAGCGATGATTTTGACGCGCTCATGTATTCTGCCTAGTCTCAGGAGTGATTGCAACCGAGCATGGAAAACTTGCCTGCTTTCGACGGTGCGTGGAGAATGATTGCCGATGTGGCATAACAATTCATCCGGTTCGGCGCCTGACCGATCACGGCGGGCCTTTGTCCTGCTTCTGCCCCTCGCGGCAATTGGCGGCATGTTTGCAACCATCGCCACCGCCGCGTTTCGCTTTCTTCGTCCCGCGGTCGCAGCCAGTAGTGAAAAATGGATAGACGTCGCATCGGTCGCCGAACTTAGCGGCAACAAGCCGGTGCTGCGAAAAGTCGTTGCGGAGAAAGTGGCGGGTTGGGCCAGGTCTCTTGCGGAGCATTCCGTGTACATATTGCCGGGCAAGAACAACCAGGTGCTGTCGGCCGTCTGTCCCCACGAGGGCTGCGAAGTTTCCTGGCGTGACGACGAAAACGTTTTTTCCTGTCCCTGCCACGATAGTAATTTCGCGGCCGATGGATCGCGAATTTACGGTCCGGCGCGGCGCGGACTCGACCCTCTGCCATCGCGCATCACAGACGGCAAGCTACAAGTGCAGTATCTAAGTTTCGTCAACAACACGCAGGAGCGAACACCGCGCGGATGAGTGCAGCAGAGAAGATTGATTTCGGCGATCTAAAATTGGCGCGGCCAAAACCTTTGGCAGACGCGAGCGATGGAGGAGCCACAGGCTGGCGTTGTTGGGTCTGGACGACTACCGCCGTTGTGTTGATGCTTTTGTTCGTTCAGCTCACCACTGGTCTCTTGCTTGCTTTCTATTACGTTCCTTCCGCGGATCACGCGCACACGACGGTGAGTTTCATCGAGAAGGCCTTGCCGTCGGGTTCCTGGATACGGGCGCTGCATCATCACGGCTCGCAATGGCTGGTGCTGTTTCTTTTCCTGCACCTGGTCGAACTCTTCTGGCGAGGCGCCTACAGAACAAAGGTAACTCGCTGGGTGGGCGCTGTAGTTCTACTGGCGTTGGTAATGGCCGCCGGGGCGACCGGTTACTCGCTGCCGTGGGACGTGCGCGCATTCTTCAGCACAAGAGTGGCGGAAGGAATCGTGAACGGATTACCACTCGTCGGCACTAGCGCCCGCGCCTGGTTGCTGGGCTCTAATGAAATCTCGACTCTAACTATTTCAAGATTCTTCGCGCTGCATGTTTTCGTGACGCCACTGCTGATCTTGTTGGTGGTGGGCTGGCAGCTTTTCGTCCGCAGTTCAACCCGGCCTTACGCGACAGCAGAGCATGACTGCGAAAACAGAGGGCGAAGCACGGTAAAGAAAACCTGGCGTTCTTCAGTCCTTAATCAGGCAACTCGCAACGTGCTGACGGCGACAGTTGTATTTGTGCTGCTGGCCCTGTTTGCACACAAGTTTCCCGCTCCGCTTGGTCCTTCGGCAGCAAACGCGGCCGCAGATTATTTGCCGCGACCGGGGGCGCAGTTTGTCTGGTTGTATCAAACTTTGAAGTATGTCCCCGGCGCCTTGGGTTCGTTGGTTGGAGTTGTGCTGCCCGGATTGGTGCTTCTGACACTCGTTGGATTGCCCTGGCTCGATAAAACGCCACTCAAGCTCATTATGAATCACCCCAGGCGCAACACCGGTGCAGTGATCCTTTCGTTGTCGCTCATTTTTATCGCTACTATGACGCTAGTCTCTTATGTGAGCGACCGCCGCGACCCGCGCACGCGGAAACAACTGGCGCGGCAGGCGGCGGAGGAGACCGCCTTTCGGCGGGAACCTTTCGTCCCGGCTCTGTTAAAAGAAGACGCCGGCGCAACCAGTCCTGCTGCGCTGGCGTCGCCGTCGCCGGGCATCTCTGCAACGAGTCCGCCCGCTGCGTATACGAAGTTTTGCGCGACGTGTCATGGCGCACACGGCGAGGGCGCGCGGCAAGGTCCACTAAAGTTTCCGCCGCTATTAGGCGTTGCGGAGAAACCGCATCGCTCTGTTGACGACATCATTGGCATACTCAATGATCCGACGGCTTATAGACTCGAGCCGCCAATGAAGTCTTTCGCAACGAAGCTTACTGACGATGAGAAGCGCGAGATTGCGAATTGGATAGTGACCCTGAAGAAGACTCAATAAACAATCCGTCCAACGTTTTCTGGCAAGCTGAACTTAACACTGTATGCAGAGATTAATTTTCATCGGACTCGCCGGCTTCGCTGGAACCTTGATGCGGTACTGGCTGTCAGACTGGACCGCGAGAAGGTTCGGTGAAACGTTTCCGACCGGCACACTGGTCGTGAACTTGATTGGTTGTTTCCTGGCGGGTTTGCTCTTCTGTCTGATGTTTGATCGCTACCTTGTCAGCCCGACGGTGCGCACGGTTGTCTTAATCGGACTGCTCGGAGGGTTTACCACGTTCTCTTCGTTTGGCCTACAAACGTTTACGCTGCTTCGCGATGGCGAGATGGGCCTGGCGCTTTTCAATATTGCCATCTCAAACGTTGGTGGCCTGTTGATGGTTTGGGTCGGCTATTCATTAGCGAAAAGTTTGTGAGGCGCTTATGACTATTCCAGAGGAAGGCTATCTGCTACGCGTCTTTATCGGGGAAAGCGATCGCCATGGCCACCACCCGCTTTACGAATCAATCGTCCTTCAAGCGAGAGAGGCAGGACTTGCTGGAGCGACTGTCTTGCGCGGTGTGATGGGTTACGGCAAACATAGCATATTGCACACTGCGAAGATTCTGCGACTCTCAGAGGATTTGCCGATGATCATCGAAATCGTCGATAGCCTGGAGAGGATTGAAAAGTTTTTGCCGGTGCTTGATGAACTAATCAAAGATGGCCTGGTGACGATCGAAAAAGTCAGAGTGATCCACTATCGCGCGTGAGGTACGCAACGGGCTGCTGCGAGGACCTCAAGTCTAAAGTGACAACTCGATACAGAACCGTAAGCGGTAGCGACCGGATGCCAGACTCAACCGACAATCGGATCTTAAATCGCGTGAGCATAAAGAATGAACACCAAAGCGGTGTTGAGTCTAGCATCCGGTCGCTACCGCTTACGGTTCTGTATCGCGTGCTATACTTTCTGCCCCCAACTAAAACTGATAATACTGGAGAGGTTTCGATGAAACTTTGCATACTTGCGTTAGTTGTAGTTCTTACCTCGCTCCTCGTCAGTGGTTGCAGCCAACCCGCAAACGAGAATGTGAATAACGTTCCCAAGGCTACGCCCGCTGCGAAAGCCACGGCAACGCCGGATGAATTTGCCGTGGCTCGCGCCAACTACGCCAAGCACTGCTCCGCTTGCCATGGAGACGAAGGCAAAGGCGGACTGGTGAAGGTTGATAATGTGAAGCTAAAGGTTCCCAGCTTGAGAGAGGGCCATGCGCTCCATCACCCTGACGAGAAATTCGTCAAACAGATCACGAACGGTGGCGACGGCATGCCGAAGTTTAAGGACAAGCTCTTACCGGATGAAATCCACGGGTTGGTGCACTTCATTCACCATGAGCTCCAGGGAAAGTAAACTGGTCAATCGTAAATAGTAACTCGTAGATAGTAGTAAAGATTTACTATTCACGATTCACGATTTACCATTTACGAAGAAAGCACCCGTAGCTCAGTTGGATAGAGCGTCTGACTTCGGATCAGAAGGTCGCAGGTTCGAGCCCTGCCGGGTGCACCATCCTTCCGCGTTCCAAAAACTCATCATACGACTGACAGGAACTTGAGGGCTCAACGGATATCTCGCCTTATCATCACGCTCCGGTCGCATCGCTCGTCACCGTCTTTCGCTGTTTATTGGGAACGTAATCGCGTGTCCGGTACCCTAAATAAACTTGACGCGGGCGCGCGATCTTCTGCTCCGGATCCTCAAGCATCTCGACCCATTGCGCCAACCACCCGGAGGTTCGCGGGATCGCGAACAGCACGGGAAACATGTCTACCGGTAAACCCATCGCCTTGTAAATAATCCCGGAATAGAAATCCACGTTGGGATATAACCGGCGCTTCACGAAGTATTCGTCTTCAAGGGCGATGCGTTCCAGCTCCAACGCCACATCCAGCATTGGATCTTTGCCGGTTACTTCAAACACCTCGTCGGCAACTTGTTTGATGATGCGCGCGCGCGGATCGTAGTTCTTATAAACGCGGTGGCCGAAGCCCATCAGCCGAAACTCGCCGGCCTTCACACGCTTTATGTATTCCGGAACTTTATCGATCGAGCCAATCTCGTTCAGCATGCGCAGCACCATTTCATTGGCGCCGCCATGTAGCGGACCGTAGAGCGCGGCAGCCGCACCGGCCAATGATGAAAAAGGATCAGTGTGGGCGCTACCGATGCTACGCATGGCATTAGTGCTGCAATTCTGTTCGTGATCGGCATGAAGGATGAAGAGCACGCTCAAGGCACGTTCCAAAACCGGATTCGGCTGATACTTCAACTCCGTAGTCTTAAACATCATGTTGAGAAAGTTGCCTTCGTAACCAAGGTCGTTATCCGGGTAGGCGTAGCGCATTCCGATGCGATGGCGGTAGGCGAAAGCGGCGATGGTTGGAACTTTCGCAATGAGCCGGTAAATCTGTTTCCTTCTACTCTCGACTTCAAAGATATCTTTTGCGTCCGGATAGAACGTCGAGAGCGCGCCGAGAGTGGCTTCAAACATCCCCATCGGATGCGCGTTGTAATGAAAGCCGTCGATCACCTTCTTGATGCTTTCATTGATAAAGGTGTGATAGGTGATGTTGTGGGTCCAGGCTTTTAACTCAGACTCGGTTGGTAACTCGCCGTTGAGGAGGAGATACGCAACTTCCAGATAGGAGCTCTTCTCCGCAAGTTGGTCAATCGGATAGCCGCGATACTCCAGGATACCCTTGTCGCCATCAATAAAAGTGATCCGGCTTTTGCAGGAAGCCGTGTTCATGAACGCCGGATCGTAAGTCATCAATCCAAAGTCTTCGTCCGAAGTCTTGATCTGGCGAAGGTCCATGGCCTTGATGGTGCCGTTCTCGATCGCGACCTCATACTGCTTTCCCGTGCGATTGTCGGTGATGGTTAAAGTGTTCGCACTCATGGGTGTCCTCTCCTGCTGCTTCTCGGTAGGTTGCAGAATACAAAGGCAGATTAACTCTCCGGCAAGTAACTAATCAAATTTGTGACTGCAGACTGCACTTGTGTGGAGTCGCGGACTGTACGCCTGGGTGTAGACACTCGCATCAGAACCGGAAGCGACCGGCTTAGCAGTCAACCAGATTTCAATCGCCGGTCGCAATTCACTCGAGTGCGGACAGTCACAGTTGAGGTCTTGGGCCGGTCGCTACGGCTCCCTGTGCTGATGTGATGAGCGAAGCATCGATGTTTGAGACCTTTGATAGTATTCCCTTGGGGGTCATTGCAGCAGCGACCTATCGGACCTGAAAGAGTTCGGAGTTCGACGTTCGGAGGTAAGGGTCTCGCCTGATAGCCTAAATGTGAACCGAACGACAAAGAATTGGCCCGCCAGCTGGACGGGCCACTCTTTCTCACCTGAGACTTTGGATCAATTGTCGGGTTATCTCCTGGCGTCTTTGATTTCCCGCTCGGCCTGCTTCTTCGCCTCATTGGCCTGATGCGAACTCAAACCAAGGTTATGCAATGTGCGACCCAGACTGTCGCCCGAAGCCAGGCCGGCCAGAATCGCGTTCCTGGTGATGTTAGGAAATCTCGCATGAAGATTTTGTTCAAGACGCGTTGCAGCAACATATTGCCCAAACTTCAGGTTTGGATTGACTGCCAATGCCGCCTGATAGCCGCTTCTTAGAGCGTTTGCGTTTACGTGTAGCGTGTTCGCGATGCCGGGATGCTCGCGCAATTCTTTCTCGGCTTGATGGCGGTTATCCGCTGCCAGCCGAGCTCGATCTAAACCAGCATCCGAGCGCCCATTTGAACGATCAGAGGCATTTCGGAGCCCGTCATCCGAGCGTCCATTGGAGCGATCAGAAGCGTTGCCGAGGCCGCGACCGACTCCAACTCCCGCTGGTGGGCCGCCAGCATTACTGGCGCCGCCGCCCGAACTCCGTCCGCCGCCGCCGCCTTTGCCCTGGCCTAGTGCAGTTGCCGTCAGGCTCAATACGAACAGGGAAACCATTGCTACGTAAAACATTCTCTCGAACCGTATTTTCATCATATGTTACCTCCAGAATTGCGTTTACTTCGTGCCATCCCCAATCTATGAGTCGAGGGACAAGAGGAGAGATCCTTATTCTACCAGTTAGGTAACCTTTTTGGAGCAGACGGGCGCTGAAAGAAACCATAATGTAATGTAAAAGTCACAAGCACAGATCAGGCAACTGCGGAGAGGGGTCGTGAAAACAATTGAGCGTACTGGTCTTTCCTACTTCACACCAAGCAACTCAACATCGAAGATCAATGTTGAGTTTCCCGGGATATTGGGCGGTCTTCCCTCTGGCCCATAGCCCAGGGCGGAAGGAATAACCAGTCTTCGCTTGCCGCCGACCTTCATCGACATTAGTCCTTCGTCCCAGCCCTTGATGACGCTTCCGACGCCAATCCTGAAGTCAGCCGGTCTGCCATGGTCGTAGGAGCTATCAAACTTCTTCCCGTTTGCCAAAGTGCCGGTGTAATGAACGGTGACTGTCTGACCTTTCTGAGGCGAGGCCCCGGTTCCCTCCGTCAGGTCAGTATACTTGAGCCCTGAAGCTGTGGTGATTTCCGTGCCGCCATTTCCCGCGCGCCGCTTGATCAAATAACCGATAGCAGTTGCGGCGAGCACCAGGACAACGACGATGGCGATTATTCTGGCCTGTCGATTAGGACCTGACGGCGGCTTAGCTTTTGCTGCTGGATAAAGGCCCTTAGGTCGTTTCTTAGCCTTGCTGGTCTTTCGGTGTCTACTTTGCGGCAAGAGTCGCTATCTCCTCTGAATGTGTGGTCGGATCAGGCAACCTTTATATCCGGTTTCCGAAACAGGTTCAATCGTGCAGGCCGACAATACGCAGCGATTCAGGGACTCTTGCCCCTAAACCACTTTTGCATTTGGGTAATCCAAGGTTAGAATCCGAGCCATTCGAACCCGTCCAGAGATTTCCCACAATTCGAAGGAGCCTTTATGAGCATCAGAATTCGACTATCACTTCTTTTCGTCATTGCCTGCACTCTCTTTCTCGCTGGTATTTCACAAAGTCTGCGGCCGGCGTTTGCCAAGAACAGCGCGCACGATCCTACCTGGTGGGACAAATATCAATTCATTCTGAACAGTGGCTCCGACGGGAGTGCCGGGCCAACTACCTCGGTGAGTTTCGGAACGAACGTGGATGTTTCGAATGAATGCGGGCCCCAAAGCGAAACCTTTATTACGATCGATCCCAGCAACCCCGCGACGCTTGCCGCCGGTTCAAACGAAATCTTCCGGCTGCCGATGCGCGGTTATTTTTCTTCGGATGGTGGAACCAGTTGGGGCGGAGTCGATCTGCCGCTGCCCCCACCAAAATCGAAGACTGGGATTGATTTCGGATCGGATCCAACGCTGGCATTCGACAGCAGTGGCAATCTCTTCTACGGCTATATCGTAGTCTTTTTTGCCAAGGGTAACGGCATCAACGGTACGCAAATGGCCGTAGCGCGCTCCACCGATGGCGGCAAAACCTATCCGTCGGCCACGTTCTTCGATTTTGAGAATGGCGCGAACCACTTCAACGACAAACCGATGATAACTGCCGACGCGAACCTCGGCAGTCCATTTCGAGACAACGTTTACATTGCCTGGGACGCGGCTTCAGGTGGATCAATCGGTGGCGGTGTGCGGCTGGCTACGTCAAGCGACCACGGCGCGACCTTCTCAACGAAACGCGTCGATGACCTTTCCGGCCCAGGAAAATCCATTGGCGCGTCTCCGGCGGTTGGGCCAAACGGAGAAGTCTACGTCGCCTGGAACGACTACGCCGCCAACGCCATCGTGTTTAATAGCTCTTTCGACGGAGGCCAGACGTGGGGCAATCCCGTTACCATCTCGCCGAAAACTCTACCGTTCGATATCGGCATTCCGGCTGAGTCGTTCCGCGGCGCGCTGGTTTATCCGTCGCTAGGCGTAGATACCTCAAGCGGAGTTCATCGAGGCAGAATCTATTGCACCTGGATGGATCTAACAGCTCTGAACGCGACTGACATCTTCGTCTCGTATTCAGACGATCAGGGAGCGACCTGGTCCGTTGCTGCTCCGGTTACCGATCAGTTTCTGTCTGCGGTCGATCGATTCAACCACTGGATGTCGGTCGACCCGGTGACGGGAGATGTAAATGTAGCTTTCTATGACACGCGTAACGATACCACTGGGTCGCGCTATCAGACTGACTACTATCTGGCGCGCTCGACAGATGGTGGAGTGAGTTGGACTGCCCCTGACATCAGGGTGAGCACTGTCAGTTCTAACGAGCACGATTGCAACGGCACCTTCCCCTGCGTTGGCATCAACTACGGAAATCAGCAAGGTGACTATGAAGGACTGGTTTCATTTGGTGGTGTTTCGTATCCCGTCTGGACAGATAGTCGGAGGCAACTGGATGCGTCCAGCGGTTGCCGTCGTCCTTTCCTGATGGAGGAAGTGTTCACAGCGAAGGTTGAATGACTTTCCTGCGGAAGGGCGAAGAGAGTTAAGGAAGAAGGGCACGGCAGTCTGTGCCCTTTCTCTTTGGCCGCAGACTCACTTTAGCGTTTTCGAAAAACTTTCAATTATGGGCTTCAATGGTAAACTGTCCGCCCTGTTGCCAGTCCAAAGAATTGTTCCGACAAACTTCAGGGACCTCTGTTTGAGTTGGAAGGCACAATCCAAAGTTCAGGAGAAAGAGAATGTTTCTTTGCAAACGCATCGTCGGCTTCGGTCTGTTCATCGTCCTTATGACGCAGGGCGCCGCGCTCAGCCGCGCACAGGAGCCTTCCGCAACGCCTGCCCCCAGCCCACAGGAAACTCCGTCTCCTAACGACCTGATTTCGAAGCCGCCTTTCGAAGAAGCGTTTCAAAGGCTTGAGTGGCGCAGCATTGGACCTGCGAACATGGGTGGACGTACAGCCGACGTTGAAGGCGTTTCGGGAAACGCTAACATCGTTTATGTCGCGACTGGTTCAGGCGGACTGTGGAAAACGGTCAATGCCGGCGTGACCTGGAAACCGATCTTCGAGCGACAGGGAACCTTTTCGATCGGTGACATTGCACTCGCACCGAGCAATCCGGACGTGATCTGGGTAGGTACGGGCGAATCAAACGTGCGCAACAGCGTTTCCTTTGGAGATGGTGTTTACAAATCGACTGACGGCGGTAAGAACTGGCAACACATGGGCCTGAAAGATACGGAACACATCTCTGCTATCGCCATTCATCCACAAAACCCTGACATTGTTTACGTCGGCGCAGTCGGTCACGCCTTTGCGCCTAACGAGGAGCGCGGTGTGTTCATGACTACCGACGGCGGCAAGACATGGACGAAGACCCTCTATATCGACAAGGAACATGGTGTTTCTGATCTGGAAATAGATCCCACCAACCCAAACATTCTATACGCCGGTATGTGGAGCTTCGAGCGCAAGCCCTGGACGCATCGCAGCGGTAGTGAAAGAGGCGGCGTCTTCAAATCGATCGACGGCGGGAGAATCTGGAACAAGTTGACCAATGGTTTGCCGAAGTTGCTCGGCAGAATCGGTGTGCGGGTGGCGCCCAGCAATCCGAACGTAGTTTATGCAATTGTCGAGTCGAAAGACGGCACGCTTTATCGCTCGGACGATCGCGGCGAGACGTTCAAGCAGGTTTCGAAACAGGCAAACATCGTTTCGCGCGGATTCTATTACACGCGCGTGCGAGTTGACCCCAATAACGAGAACCACGTCTATGCAGTCGCCTCAGGCTTGTTTGAATCGATCGATGGTGGCAAGTCGTTTCGCTCGATAACCGGGAAGACCCACATCGATTATCACGCGTTCTGGCTGGACGCGAAAAACCCCAAACGCATTTGGGTCGGAGAGGATGGCGGCATTGCTGTTTCGTATGACGGCGGTGAGAACTGGGAACCGGTCTACAATATTCCGCTGGGCCAGTTTTACCAGATCCATGCCGACAATCGTCTGCCGTTTTATTACGTGATGGGTGGGTTGCAGGACAACGGCACTTGGACTGGCCCAAGCCGCACTCGCGAACCGGCCGGAATCATGAACGACGATTGGCGCATGGTGAGTTTTGGTGATGGCTTTTACATACTCAACCACCTCGACGATCCGGAACTTTATATCTCAGAATCCCAGGGCGGAAACATTCTGCGCACAGACTTTCGCACCCGGGAGCAGCAGGAAGTGAATCCCTGGGGACGCGGCAGTGGCGACGGGCCCGCGCTCGGCGAAAAGTTTCGCTTCAATTGGAACGCGCCCGTTCTGCTATCGCCTCACGACAAGAACACGCTCTATTTCGGCGGGAACGTTGTTTTCAAATCGACTGACTTCGGGAAGACCTGGGAACAGATCAGTCCGGACCTTACAACCAACGATCCTGAAAAACAGAAGGATGCGGGCGGACCTATCGCGTTTGAGAACTCGACCGCTGAATACCACACCACAATCATTAGTCTCGCCGAATCGCCCGTGCAGAAGGGACAGATATGGGCCGGCACGGACGACGGGAACCTTCAGGTAACAACTGACGGCGGAAAGAACTGGACAAACATTGTCCGTAATATCTCAGGCCTCGCGGCCAATTCGCCGGTTTCGCATGTCGAGCCTTCGCGCACGAGCGCGCAGACCGCGTACGCTGCTTTCGACCGCCACATGCTCGATGATTTTCGCCCCTATATTTTCAAGACCGGCGACGGGGGAAAAAGTTGGCAGAATGTTGCCGGCAACCTGCCGGCCAAAGCCTACGTACAGGTTGTTCGCGAGGATCCGAAGAATTCCAACCTGCTTTACGCCGGGACCGAGCTTGGCCTGTTTGCTTCCTACAGCGGGGGCAGGGAATGGATCGCGCTAAACCTAAAGAATCTACCGAATGTTTCGGTGCACGATATTCTGGTTCATCCGCGCGAGAACGATCTCATTCTGGCAACGCACGGTCGCAGCGTTTGGATTCTTGACGATGCCTCGCCGATTCAGCAGATGAGCTCGGCAATCTTGAATAGCAACGCGCATCTGTTTCCCGTTCGGCCGGGTTTACGTTTTGCCTCCCGCTTCACGCGTTACGGAATTGGGGACAAGGCGTTTGCTGGTCCCAACCCGCCATATGGGGCGTTGATAACCTACTACCTGAAAACCAAACCCGACGAAAAGACAGAATTCAAAGTACAGATTCTCGACGACCGCGGAAAGCTGGTGCAGGAACTCGATAAACCGGCGAAAGAAAAGGGACTGAACCGCGTGAGCTGGAATTTGCGCTACGGCGGCGCGGAGGTGCGGCGTCCGCCAACGGAAGAGGAGACAGCGTTCGGCGGGCCGCCACGTGGGCCACAGGTTCTGCCGGGGAGTTATGAAGTTAAGCTAATAGTTGGTGACAAGACGCTCGAGCAGCCAATCGACGTCCGTCTCGATCCAACGATCAATGTTTCACTTGCCGACTTGCAGGCGCAACTCGATTTGCAGATCAAGCTTCGTGACATGCAGTCTGCCGCTAACAGCGCGCTGCGTTTTCTCGACAGCATCGAGGAGCAACTCAAGCATACGCAGACGACGGCTAAAAATCTCAACAAAGAGCCGGACAAAGAGATGATGAAAGCGTTGGAGGATTACATAAAACAGGTCAACACGCTCCAGGATCGGTTGGCGCGACGCTCGGAGGGTCTGGGGCTTGCCGGCAAGTCGCAAATTGTAAATAGGATTGGGGACATCTTCTTCGGGTTGGACGCCACCAACGCGGCGCCAACTACCGCCCAGCGCCAGTACTTTCAGGAAATCCAGCCGGAGTTTCGTGAGCGCATGACGGAGGCAAACCGGTTCATCAACGATACCGTGCCGCAGTGGAACGAAAAGTTGCGCGCCTGGAATCTGCCGACACTGACCACCCGAAAGCCGGTTGATTTTTAACTCTTGCGAGGAGTAAGAGCGGGGCCTCGTCCCCGCAGTGTCTTGCATAGCCTTCAATTGAGGTGAGGAATGATTTCACACTGGCTGAAAGCCTCGCTGCTTGTTCCCCTGATTCTGGTTATTGCCTTGGCGCAAGGGCCGCCTGTCGAGACCGGCCCCTTTCGGAAGCCTGATCTAGTAGAGCTCATCAAACTCGATCCCTCAATCAAGCTCGACATTCGCTACGCCACCAGGAACAACTTCCTCGGCAAAGCTGTTTACAAACAATCGCGCGCTTTTCTGCAACGACCTGCGGCTGAGGCACTAGCTCGAGTTAATCAGGCCCTGCGAAAACAAGGTTACGGCCTGGTTGTTTTCGATGGTTATCGTCCGTGGTCTGTGACAAAGGTCTTCTGGGATGTCACGCCCGCGGACAAGAAGATTTTTGTGGCAGATCCCAGTAAGGGCTCGCGCCACAATCGCGGTTGCGCGGTCGATCTATCACTGGTTGATTTGAAGACTGGCGCCGAGGTCAAGATGCCGAGCGAGTACGACGAGATGACGGAACGTGCGCACATCAACTACGAGTGTGCGACACCTGAGGCAAAACGTTTACGAGAACTCCTGCGGGAGGCGATGGCTGGAAGAAGCCTTTTCCGCTGGCGCCTGCACGGTGTCGGAGTTTTCTCTTTGTTCCGTATTTGCGAGTTCATTGACTTCGCTGTTGAGCGCGGGCAGTGTAACCGCATCCGACGGGCGCTTGGGTAGCGGAGAGAGAACCAGCCGGGAGCCCGGAAGATCAATATCAACCAGGAAGTGTGCGAAAACATCGGCGCCGATCAGGCCATCTTGCGAGGAGTTGGAGGATTGGTTGGTTTCATCGTCATTTCTATCAACGCAGAAGATCTAATTCTGGCGTGGTGCGCCCCGAGACTGTACCTACTTAACTACGTGATTAGTGCATTGCATGGTGGGTGTCACTGATGACTGGCCGGGCGTGCTACAGCCGTGCGCCCGCTCCTGAGAGGAGAAGCCGATGTGCGGATGCGATATATGGACTGGTTATGTCTGTGAGTTCCATCGCAGGAAGAAGCATGGCGGGGCGATTGAGAGGGTGAAGTGCTACAGAGACGATAAGTAAGCGCCTCTGGAGTTGGAGACGCCTCGTTGCGACTCCCGGCGCTTCATCCTCTGAGTTGCCCGGCGAGCGAGAGAGATAGCGGAGGATAAACGATGGAAACTGAGCAGCGCGAAAGAATCACGATTCGGCGATGCCCGCATTGTGATGGACTCATCAAGATATTTCTTGAGTGTGGCTTACGAAAGGGAGACGAAGGAGATGCATTTGATTGGAAGGTCGGGTTAGCGGCTGAACAGATACAAGTTGTGGAACGCGCAAGAAAGGTGGGTGTGCTGGCAGCCTTTGAAAGTGTTGTGAATGAGTCTCAGAAGGGGAAAGTTCCCAAGAGCATCGAGAAGTTCTTTCTCACCTTTATGAATATGGCCGTGCCGCGCCGCATCCCGCAATTCTGCATGGACAAACTTAATGACGCGTTTGGTGGAGAGAGAATTTCAGTTTACGGGGCGCAGGGTATCGCGCTCATTCTTGCCGGAAATGAGATCCGCTGGTTCGTGCCGTATGACCTCGTGCGCGGAGTGCCGCTGTCGAAAATTGGTGGTACTGGAACCACGAAGGGCGCCTCCATAGACGAGGATGCTTTCGTAGAGTGGATTCGCACGAAGCATGGGTACGTTGCTGGGCGGGGAGTCATGCTGGATAGCATGCGAGCTAAGTCACGCGGAGCATTTGCACGGCTAGTTCAATAGGCTATCTCTCTGACTCGCACGGAACGAGGAGGCAGGCGTGAGTTGTCATAGCAGTACAGACGGAAGTATCACCATCTGCCGCCCAGACTTCACCGGCCAGAAGGTGCGCGTGCTGTGGTGCCCCAAGTGTAAGCAGAAGCGGCGTGTGGTGCAGAGGTTCTACGAGTCATACGACAGCGCGTTTGGGATTGCCAGATGCGAGGGCTTGCGGCGCAAGTGGGCGCACATGGAGAAGTGCGGCTATAAGTGGCGGTGGGGGAATGAGGAGGCGCTCTGATGACTAAATGGCAATGGTGGGCCGTAGCGATGATACTTTTTGGTCTGACAGGTCTATTCAATGTCTTTTACTCTGAAAATCCTTGGATACGAGTGGCCGCAGGGATAGCGATGTGTGCTGCTTGCGAGTGCAGCGGCTTTATCTTCGGCGCCTCGAGATTGAGCCGGATGGAATTGTCCTCGCGCGCAGCCTGCGGCGGCGGCTCAGCTAGTTTGGGCAGCATCGCATACCACTGGCCGGCTG
>Ga0137403_10003075_pt1 | contig 20113 bp, 14 predicted proteins | sample CZOMad2_1_16fung_FD_122057 | JGI IMG/M metagenome (GOLD analysis project Ga0137403, IMG submission 122057) | Vadose zone soil fungal communities from Angelo Coast Range Reserve, California, USA - CZOMad2_1_16fungal (Hybrid Assembly) | ecosystem: Environmental > Terrestrial > Soil > Vadose zone...
TGTTGCTCAAAAATAATGCGGCAGCGTTCGCGGCGGAATGCCTTGAGGCCACATTGCGTGTCCACGAACGGCAGCCACAAAACGATTCGAACGATGCGATTGAAAATAATTCCGGCAAATTCGCGAAACGGCGATTCGTGGACTTCGATCAGCTTTCGATTCAGGGCGCGCGAGCCAATGGCCACGTCGCATTGACCGAGCGCGGAGAGAAGTTTGTCCGCTTCCTCGATTGGGGCGGAAAGATCGGCGTCGGTGAACAGCACGTTTTCGCCTCTGGCTTCCACCATGCCGTGACGCACGCTGTAGCCTTTGCCGCGGTTTTCGCCGTTTTTCAATACACGAAAATTTGCGATGCGATCGCTGAAAGCTTCACCAACCTCGGCGGTACGGTCCGTCGAGCCGTCATCCACCACCAGGACTTCGGTGCTGCGGTCGGAGGCGTTTACATACGCAGCGATAAGTTCCAGAGAACGAGGAAGACGAAGTTCCTCGTTGAAGGAAGGAATGATGATAGAAAGCTGAAAGGACGGCACGCTTGGAAGCGAGGATGTCATGGCTTCAAGCCTGACTCGCAGCTGCAGCATGTTTTTGCCATGCGCGAGTGTTCAGGATTTCTTCGATCTGCGACAACGCGAAATCGCATTCTTCCTCTTGATTGTAAAAATGAGGAGAAATGCGAATTCCGGCCCGCGGGCGATAGTCCACAAGAATGTTTCGGGCCAGCAATTCGCGGCAGACTTCGAAGGCGTGTGGGCAATCGACAGACACGGTGCCAGCGCGCTCTGCAGGATTTTGCGCGGTGTTGACATGCCAGCCGCGTGCGCGAGCACCCTCGAAAATACGCGTGGTCATTCGGACGGATTTTCCCCGAACGGCCGCCGTGCCGACTTGATTGAGAATTTTGAGGCCGGGCCGGCACGCGTAAAGCGCCGGAATATGCGGCGTTCCGTTTAGAAAGCGATAGGAATCATCGCGCGGATCGATGGCGCCCGGTTCGAACTGAAATGGACGGCGATGGGCGAGCCATCCCGTCAGCGTCGGACGCAATTTTTGCCGCAAATCTTCGCGAACGTAGAGATAAGCCACGCCGGGGCCGCCGCAGAGCCATTTGAGTACGCCGCCAACGGCAAAATCGGCGCCAAGTTCTCTCACATCGAAGGGCACAGTGCCAGTCGCTTGGAATACGTCAAGAATCACATACGCGCCGACGCGGTGAGCTTTTTCGATGATGGCTTTGGCGTTGACGATGAATGAGCTACGGAAAAGCACCAGCGAAATGGGAACCAGGAGCGTGGTTTCGTCAATGGCGGCGAGAAACGGTTCTAACTCAAAACGGATGGAGTTGCCGCTGGGAATAAGCTCGACGCGCGCGCCGTGCCGCCGCTGCTCGTGATAAAAATATTGCACTGACGGAAATTCCAGGTCGGTCATCACCACTTTGTTGCGCGGGCCGCGAAAATCAAAACACGAGGTAATGACGGCTTGCGTGGCGGTGACATTTTGATGCAGAGAAATTTCACCTGGCAGGGCTCCGATCAGCGGCGAAATCTGATCTGCGACAGTTCCCGCAAGATCCCACCAGGAGTCTTCCCAGGCGCGAACGCCGCGTTCGGCCCAAGCATCGGCATAACCGTGCAGCGAATCGTAAACGCCGCGCGGCATTGCTCCCAGCGAATTGTTGATGAGATACGTGGAACGGCCGAGAATCGGGAATTCACTGCGCCATTTGAGCAATTCATCCATGAGGGGCAGCTCCCGCCGCGGCTTTGGGCGAACGAAGTTTTCGCCAGATAAAATAACACACCGTCAGGAATATCAGCCACGGCGGACCGGAGAGCAATGCGACGTGGAAGTCCGGAATCCACCACGTGGAGGCGAGAACAGCCAGCAGCGCAACAATTCCTGCAACGGAGCTCCAGATTCCCAGCGGAGCAATACGGGTGATGACGCGATTTTCTTTTGCCACACGCAAGCGGAATGCGATGTGCGTCGCCAGCGTCATTAGCCAGATAAACGGTCCGCCAAAAAAAGCCACGCCGATCAGAAACACAAACGCCGTCTCTTTGAAAATCTGCGATAGCACCAGGGCTATGGCCATTCCGACGCTGGAAGCGAGCACCGCCGCGACCGGCATGCCTTTTTTGCTCAGCTTACCCAGAAATATCGGAGCGAATCCGCTGCGCGAAAGAGAAAACAACATACGCGCTGTGAAGTACAGATTGCACAGCGCGCTGGAAAGCGCTGCCGACAGCACCACGAAATTCATGATGTGGCTAGCCGCAGGAATTCCGACTCGTTCGAACACGCGCACGAACGGACTTTGCCCCAGTCCGATCTCCGGCCAGGGAACCAGGCCAACCACCAGCGCGAGTCCTCCCAGATAAAAAAGTGCGAGAAAACCCAGAGTACGCCGCAGCGCGCGAGGCACCGCCGTTTTCGGATCGGCGGCTTCGCCTGCCGTTACGCCGACAATTTCCAAGCCCAGAAAACTGAAGATAGCCATGACCATGCCGAGTCCGACTCCACTCCAGCCATGCGGCGAAAATCCGCCGTGCGCGGTGAAATTATTCAATCCAATGCGAGGAAATCCGACGCCAAAGAGAAGCATCGCACCGAGAATCAGGAACGCGACAATGGTCACCACCTTAATCATCGCGAACCAATATTCCACCGAGGCAAAGTCTTCAATGCTAAACGTGTTGATCAGAACCAGAATGACCGAGAAGCCGGCGATCCACATCCACGCGGGCGCGTGCGGCAGCCAGAATTTGCAATAGATGGCTGCAGCGACAACTTCGCTGCCAACAATCATCACCAGGCACAGCCAGTAGGTATAGCGGACCGCGAATCCGGCCCAGGGATGCAGATACATTTCGGCGTACAAGCCGAATGAGCCGGCGGCGGGATGCTCCACCGCCATTTCGGCCAGCGCCCACATTACGGTGAGAGCGATGATCGCACCGGCAGCAAAACTCAGAATCACGGCCGGACCGGCGAGGTTCACACTGATCGCGCTGCCGAGAAAAAGTCCCGTACCGATGGTGCAGCCGAGACCGATCATCGCGACTTGTCGAGACGACAGTTGCTTGTGCAAGCCTGCTTCGCGCTTGGCGACGTCCTGCTCAATCTCCCGCGCGGCATCTCCGGCTCTCAACGATTGAGAAACGGCTGCGGACGGTTCTTCCAGCTTGGCGGTCATTGCGCTGCATCGTAACAAACGAGCGGCGCAAAAACCTAATAAGCACAATTCCCTTTCGCGACTCGTCTCCGACTATCCGGCTTATTAGCGGGTCATTGCAATCTCGTCGGTAGTTTGCGAATTTGCGGACATGTGCTTTAATCGCGTTGTGAATGCGCGTTGTGAATTCGCCAAAAACGTCGCGCACTTTCAGGACAAATTTTTGTGTTGGGAAAAAAGCACCTCTGGTCGCGAGATTTGCATCAGAGATACATGGTCACTACAGCTCCCAATCCGAGTATGACTTCGCGAGAAGTGCTTGCTGCGTGGCGCAAGATCCTGGCCGGCAGTGCCCCCATGTTATCCATTGAAATTACTCGTGAGTGCCCGCTCAGCTGCCCCGGCTGCTACGCCTATGGCGAAACTCACCTGGGCAGCGGAGGAGCCACCCTTCGCGAACTGAATGACCTGCGCGGAGACGCGCTGGTTAATGGTGTGCTAAACCTGGTGCGAAAGCACAAGCCCATGCATGTTTCGCTAGTAGGCGGCGAGCCTTTGGTGCGGCATCGCGAACTTAGCCGCATTCTTCCCGCTCTCAGTGAGTTGGGCGTTTTCACACTCGTCGTTACCAGCGCTGTGATTCCTATCCCGATCGAGTGGATGAAAATCCCTCGTTTGCGGGTCGCCGTGTCGGTGGATGGGCTGCCTGAAGATCACGATATCCGGCGAAAACCGGCAACGTACGAGCGCCTTCTTAAGAACATCGAGGGCCGCGAAGTCAACATTCATTGGGTCGTCACGCGCCCGATGCTGGCACGCCCCGGCTACCTGGAAGAGTATGTGTCTTTCTGGAATGCGCAGGCGGAGGTAAATCGAATCTGGGTCAGCGTTTATACTCCGCAGATCGGTGAGCAAAGCACGGAAATGCTTAGACAGGATGATCGCGTACTTCTAGCGCGCAGCCTGCCTTCCTTAGCGAAGCAATATCGGAAACTCTTAATCACCGAGGGAATGGCTGACGCTATCGTCCATCCCCCGAGCAGTCCGGATGATTGTCTCTTCTCCAAAATGTCTGCCAATTATTCGGCGGACCTGCAGAGCCGCGTGGAACCTTGCGTTTTCGGTGGCGCGCCCGATTGCTCGCAGTGCGGTTGTTCGATCAGTAGCGCCTTGCACTGGATCAGAACGATCAAGGTAGCAGGTCCGCTGAAGGTTGACCATTTCGTTAGAGGTTCAATCGGCGTCGGTAAGCTGGTGAATCGCCTGCGAACCCGCTCGATACAGCCACAGCGATGGGATTCTGGTTCCGCGAAACCTCCGGCTGATCTGGTGCAAATCCAGCCGTGACGTTTCGCTACGCAAAAGCGCTTCTCTAGCAAACTTCAATACAACACGATCCGCATCTGCCGACAGTCGCCGCAGCAACATCACTGGATCATCTGAGCAGTAAGATAGAGAGGCCAGTAATCACCACCGGAGGTGGTCGCGTGGATTTGCAAGCGCACAGGACTTTTTTCGCGGAGCTGATTACTTCCAGCGCCGGAGGCGCGGCAAACCATCCGCGGCTGGCTGCAGCGTTTGCCTCAACATTGCGCGAGAATTTTGTTGGTCCAGGCCCATGGAAAGTTTTTGCTGGCGGCGGGTACGTTGAAACGCCGACCGCTGATCCAGCCTTTCTGTACCAGGATGTAGTGGTCGCGATTTCGACCGAGCGAAAAATCAACAATGGGCAACCGATCTTGCATGCAATTTGCCTGGCGGCCCTGAATGTCAAAGAAGGCGAAACTGTTGTGCATGTCGGATCTGGCACCGGATATTACACTGCTATCCTCGCGAAGCTCACCGGCCCAAGTGGATCAGTCCTAGCGTTCGAAATCGAGCGAGACCTTGCGGAACGCGCCAACAGAAATCTAGCCGCATTGTCGAATGTTACCGTTCGTTGCGCCTCCGGCTCGCAAGGCGCGCTCCCCGAATGCGATGTAGTTTATGTGAGCGCTGCAGCTTCTTCTCCGTTGGACACTTGGCTGGATGCGTTGCGCGTGGGTGGCCGACTGTTGTTTCCGTTGGCTCCAACTGAAGGACCGGGGGAAATGCCCGGCGTTGGAGCAATGCTTTTGATCAAGCGCGCGTCTGTGGATCGATATGAAGCCAGATTTATTTGTGGCGCTGCCTTTATTCCGTGCGTGGGCGCCCACGATGACCAGACCGCGGCGAAGCTTTCTGCGGCGTTCAAGCGCGGCGAGTCCAGAAACGTGAAGTCACTGCGGCGCAACTCGCCTCCCGACGATAGCTGTTGGTGCGCCGGCAACGGTTGGTGGTTATCCACGGCGTGAACTGTGTTCTCGACCATGTGGTTTTCCTACTGAATTTTCTTGCATTTTGCCGATACCGCAGCAGAAGGCTACACGTTCCCTGTTGTGCCACCTGCACGCTGGGACAGTCACCGGTCGAACATGACTGTACTTCAGTCCAAATTCCCACCGACGTGCGGATTCGCCACAATATAGGTGCGGTAAAGAAAGTCCGAAATGGACGGGTGCGGGCCGTACTTACAGCCCGCCTAGAGAATGAGGAAGTTCATGAAAGCCGTACTCGCGCTGATCGTTATCTACGTTGGAACATTTCTGGTTGCCATTCAGGGAGCGTCGAACACTTCGGTCGAAGCTTCGGAGCAGAACAGCACGCAGGCCAGCGCTGCGATCGATCCAGTGAAAGAAAAAGAGATTCGCTCGCTACTGGAACTGATTGGCGCGCGCGATGCGATTCAGGATGCGGCCAGCTCGGCGACCGAACAGTACCGCCAGAAAATGCTGGAAACTTCGGCGAATAACGACCGCGCGCAAGTGCTGACGAATGCGTATTTGGCGGAATTCCAGAAGAAATTCGATGCGGACTCCGTCACCAACCAACTGGTAGGAATCTACGACAAGCATTTTACGGAAGACGAAATTAAGGATTTGCTGGAATTTTATGGATCGCCGCTGGGACAAAAAGTAGCAGCAGAAATGCCCAAGATTACCCGCGAAGCGCAACTGGCGACGCGCACCGCCAGCACTCAGGCCGCACGCCTGGCCTGGCAGGACCTTCGCTCCGAGTACCCAAATGCCGGAGAGAGTTTTCGCGCATTCAACACTCACCGCAGCAATCCCAACCCAAACGTGCCAGTCCAGCCGCGGTCACAGCCGTCAGGCACGCAACAAGCCCTCGGCGATTCGCAGCAGCCATAGGCGGCCGTTGTGCCACTGGAATACTTCATTACCGACCCCAACACGTAGAACACGGCCTTGAGGCTGCGCTACAGGATTTCAATTGCGGACCGCATCCTACGCAATAGTGCCTCGGACCTATTCGCGGGTGGCGCATGCTTTCCTGGTGCAATTTCCCGCACAACGCCGAGATACTCCACTGTAATAGAGCTCCGTAGTTAGCATAGCAGCTCTGGGTGGCCTTCGTTCTTATCGAAGCCACCCAAATCGTCTAAGATTTTATCGTCCCGAAAACACCCGTCCACTCCCCCACTCGGCGCAGGATTGTCGAATGGGACGCCGCCGAAATGAATTGAACTGGCTTTTCTCAGTCGAAGCGCTTTTTGATTTTTACGTCTATGCCGAAGGTGCCGTTTTGGTCGCGCAGGGCGACTACCGAGACGTTGCGGTTTACGTTGTATTCGACCTGGATGATTTGTTGCTGGGTGGAGCTGACGTTGCTGACGTAGGTGATGGTGAGATTGCGCGCGATTTGTTGTTCTACGGTGACGCGGGCGGCGGCGTTTTGTTCAGAGCCGCTGGAAGCGACTTCGGCGAGGCCTGGGTCGACGCGGAATCTGGTGATGCCAAAGAGTTTTTCGAGGCGGCCGCCAACCTGACTGGAAATTGCTTCGGAGAGCAAGGCCGAAGCACCAGTGCCGACGCCTGCTGAGCCGGCTCCTGTGCCGCCGCTGCGGACTGCGGCTTCGGTGCTGGTCTGACCTAGCGCGAGCAGCGTGACGATGTCGTTGCTTGGTAGCGGCGGATCGGAACGGTAGGAAAGCGAAATCTTATTTGCGGGGCCGCTGAAATTCAGAGTTATTTCGTACTGTTGAATGGTGGTGGTGGCTTCGAAGTTGACTTCTGGATTTAACTGAAAAGGGTTGGCAAAGTTCAGGTCGCCGCGCGCTACCTGATACCGGCTGCCATGAAACATCAGATCGCCGGAAAGAACGTGGATGTGTCCGAGCAGAATCGGATGTTCCCAACTGCCGCGGATGCGCAGGTTTGCGTCGGCCTCGAGTTCGGCATTCGGCCACTCCATGCGCGCGTCCGGAGTGGAGACGGCTTCGACATCAAACTGCAGATTGCGCAGGAAAGTTGAGCCGGTGGATGGCCCAGCGCCACCTGGACCGCCGCCAAACAGCGCTCCGGCCGTTTCCAGACCGCCAGCCAGGTTGACACGTTCCATCTGCACTCGCCCGGAAAGCACGCCGCCGTCAGGAGTTCCAGTGAGGCGAAGATTTCCGGCGACTTGCCAGCTCATGCCTTCCGGGTAGCGGATGCGCGCACCGTCGGTGTGCGTTGAAATATCGAAGCGCACGGGACGGTCAGCGTAATACACGCTGCCGGTCAGCTTTAAAATTCCGCCGCCGACCTGCGCGGTGACATTTTCAAAATACAGCCGTGAAGCGTCGAAAATGAGATCGCCCTTGATGTCGTTCAGTCCAGTGGGGAAATCGATGGCGCGAGCGTTGGCATTTTCAATGTGCACCTTGCCGGTGACGCGCGGACGATCGAGCGTACCTTCGAATGCGGCGTTAATCTGTGCCGGTCCGCGCGCATCGAGGTCCGGGACGAATCCGCTCAAGAGACGCAGGTCCAGCGCGCCATTGAGATTGAGATTGAGGGCGCGGCGGCCGGTGAAGAGCACGTTTCCGGCAATTTGAATGTTGGTGTCGGTGCCTTTAAAGGTCGCTGGGTCAATTTTGATTTCGTCTTTTGACGATCGGAAGTGAACCGGCCCGGAATTTTCCAATTGCACGTTGGCATAATTCAACAGGAGGCGGGTGAAGTTTGCGTCGACCACCAGGCTTTCCGGATGCTTGAGATTTCCTTCGACGCCAACTTCGCCGTCCGCTGTTCCGTGTCCGGTGATGTGCTGAACGTGAAGCGCCGCGAGAAGAAAGGGATCCAAGGCGATATTCTGCATGCTGACTTTGCCGCTGAGCGGATAGGGATCACTCAACCCAAGCGTGTAACCGCCGGACAATCCGCCATTGGTCATCGCGGAGTGCAATTCCAGCTTTGCGAACCGGCCATCGGAGTGGAGATCACCATCGAAACTGCCGATGACTTCCTGGCCCACACGGAAATCCACCACGCGGATACTGCCGTCACCGATCAGCGCGTTATAAGGACCAGAGGCTTTCAACCGGAAAGTAAGCTGGCCTGCAATCGGGAAACGCTGCGACTGAATTTTTTCAACTTTATCGAGGGGCAGCGCCGCGCCGACCAGGTCCGCGGAAATATTCTTAGTGGAGAATTGATAGCCGAGCGAGCCGGTGATAATGCCAGCGCCGCGGCCGACTTCTTTTCCAGGCGCGAACACTCTCAACTCGGCGTCAGTGATGCCTGCCTGATCGGGCTGCACGTTGAGCCGGCCACGCAAACGATTGAATTCGACTCCATACACTTTTCCGTCCGCGAGATCGAAAAGGCCGTTCACCCCGGGTTCAGCGCGTGTTCCTCGACCGTGAAACTGTCCGGTTAACATGCCTTCCACCGGGTAGGATTCGCCGGCCAGCGCGAGGACGCTACTCACCGGGACTTTCTCGAGATTGGCGTCGGCGGTCCATTCGTTCTCGGGACGGAAACTCCAGTGGTCAAGATCCACGGTGCCTTCGAGGTCCGCCTGCATCGCGCCGGAGCGGAAGTGGCCGCGGGCGACGGACAACTCGGATGGCGAATAAATTACATCGCCCTCCAATAAATCCAGATGCGCTTTGCCGTAAACGATTCGTTCGCCGCGAAGATGGCCGCTAAAATTCGGCTGGCCCAATGGTCCGGTTAATCGGCCATCCCAGTTGGCGGCGCCGCGAATATGTGGCGCAGTTTCTTCGGGAGTGCCGGGAATAACTTCTTCAATGGATTGAATGAAGTCGTTAAACGATTCGAGTTCGCTGCTCTGAATGTGCAAATCGAGAATTGAATCCCGGTGGCCCAGCACGCCGTTGGCGCGAATGCGGTTGCCGGGAGTGTCAAATTCCGCGTACTCGAGGGTCAGGATTTCGGGATCTTGCTGGTAGTCAAATTTCCAGTCGGCGGTTACGGGCATGTGCCCGGGGGCGACTTCTTCCGGCGCGACCCAGGTGGATTGCCCGGAGATCGCGAAATGGTCGAAGGCGCCTTTCCACGTTTCCACGGTGTCCGCGGACAGCGTCGAATCCCAATGGAGCCGGTCAATTGGAAAACCGCGATGGTCAATTGCGGGTAGAAGTTGCGCCACGCGAACGCCATCGACATGGGTTTGCGCGCGGAAATCCAGGCCCGGCAGCGTCATCGTCACGCGACCTTTCACGCTGCCACCAAATGCGAATGCGGCAAAATCGCGAACGTCGAGACCGTTTTTATCAAGCCGATAGGTTCCGGTGCTGCGCAAACCGCCCTGATGAAAAATGTCATAAGTCAAAACGATCTCGGAACCAGAATATGCGCCAGTGCCTTTTAGTTCGCCGCCGACGAAAGTGCCTTCGCCGCGCAGATCTACTTTTCCCGTCGGGGTCATGGGCGAGCGCAATATTTTGCGAAAATCCACGAGATTCACCCAGCCGCGGTAACGGTATTTCCATTGCGGCGACTTGAAATCGGACATCTCCGCCTGCAGATCGAGTCGCGAAGTAGCGATAACAAACTGACCTTGTTCGATGGTAAAGCCGTCATGCCAAAGCGTGAATTTCGCCGAGGCGCTGATGGGTAGCGGAAGAAAGCGCTTGTCCGTGAACTTAATATTTTGCCACTCCAGATTTCCGGCGTAGAGCGGATGATCGAGACTGCCGCCGGCGTCTAGCGTGAAGTGCAGGTCGCTGCCTTCCAGAGCAAGCGGAGTCTGGACGTCGTTGTACAGGACCCAGCCGTTCTGAAGTTCCAGGTGGCGGATGCGCAATCCAAAAAGTGTTTCGCGCTGTGGTTTTGCCGACCTGCGTGGCACTGCAGGAACGTTCGTGGACCCATCCTTTTCAACCCGGATGTGCACATGCGGTTCGCGGACCACCAGTTCCGAGAGCGAAACTTCACGTCCCCAGACGGAATCGATGTGCAGGCCCGCGCCCACTTCTTCCGAAGCGAAGAGCGGCTCGGTTCCAGCCGGCTCTTTGCCGTGAATTACGAGACCTTTTATGGAGCCATGTAGCGCGAGCCACTGAATGGAAAGACTGCGAATTTCGGTGCGGCCACCAGTCATGGCATTGATACGGCGAATTGCGATGCGACGAATCAGGGGATTACCGGCGCCGCTTCCGAAAAAGACAATCACGGCAATCAGCGCGAGGGTGATATGCGCGGCCAAAATCCAGGCAACATGGCGCAGCCATCTCCACTTGCGGCGAAGTGCCTGCTCGCTCACGGTTGATTCTCTCCGAGCATTTTGGTCACGTGAATGCGCGCTTTACTTTCGCTCAGCCAAAGATCCGCCTGCTGGTTGATACCCTTCTGCACTAAAGCTTCCTGGATGTAATCGTGAGCGGCGTCAAGGGCGGGTGGATTCTGTCCGCGAGCTTTGGCCCGAGGCAGGAGCGAATTCTGATAGAAATCCTGAATAGCTTGCTCGTTTACTTGCACCGAAGGACGAAAGCGGGAATCCAGATAATTATTCAGGTAAATCTGATCGGCGGTGAGGCGCCGCACGTCGGCTTCGCTTAAACCTGAGAGCCTTCGCCGGGCTTCATAGTCGTCCGGGGACGCAAAACTTTGCAGCAGCCGCTGCTGGCCGCGGTCAATTTCAGCTTCAGAGGGCTTCGGTGTTCGCGCCACGGTAGCTTCACTGCGGACAATCCATTGATCGATCAAGCGATTGAGAATCTCCCAATCGCTTTCCGATTTTCCGTCCACCAACAATTGATAGCGGGAAAGGAGCCGAACGTCACTGAGCAGGATTACATCGTTGTCTACGCGCGCCACGATTCGATCAATCACTTCTTGCGCGAGCAAAATGGGTGGCGCGAGGACGGATAGGAATACCGCGCAGCCGATGATCCGTCGGAGTTGGCGTGCACGTTTCATCAGAACGAGGACCCCAGACTGAAGAATACCTGCAAGCGCGGTAGTTGCGTGGATTGAAACCCAAGCGAACCCGTCGGGCAAGTGGTGGTGGTGGTGCCGCTGGGACAGGGAATAGGAATCACGAAAAATGGCCGGTTCATCTGGTAGCCGAGATCGACGCGGATTGGCCCGACCGGCGTTGCGTAGCGAACCCCCACCCCGACGGTATGCGAAAAATAGTTCAGTTCGTTGGTGCAGTTGTAGAGGCACTGTTTGGGATTGGCAGGATCGAAGATCGGCTTGGGAGAAGTCCAGCGAAGCGTTACGCGGTCCACTTTACTGTAAACGTTCCCGCCATCGTAAAACAGAGTTCCTCCGAGGCGTGTTCCGACGTACGGCAAATGCAAAGGGAAGCGGAATTCCTGATTGAAGACCAGCAATGCTTGTCCACCTACGGGAAAGCCGGTGAGCGCATCGCGTGGGCCGGCCTGATTTAGACCGAAGCCGCGCAACGATGTACCGCCTCCCGCGAAAAACCGTTCGGGAAGAGGAATGAGGCGTGGCAGTGGAGTTTGAGTTGGCGGCGGAAAAGTGAGGGAGATGGTGTCGCGATAGGGTGACAAAATGCCCAAGCGAAACGAGCGCGCAAAACTGAAGCGGCGTCGGATGGGATGATACGAGGAATTCTGGTAGAGGAAGCGCAGGAAACTGGCGCTGGAAGCAATATTGGTGTCGGCAATGCCGAAGTCCGCGGTGTTGAGCCAGCCCTTGCTGGCATCGGCGGGATTGTCGCGAGTGTCGCGCACCCAGGAGGTACTGACTTGAGAGACCAGGGTGGGCTGCTGAAAAAGGGGAATTTCCTGCGGGGGAATGTTGAGATTGGAAACGATGATCTTGCGAAAGCTGTAGCGGTAGAGCAGCGTGGTACGTGCAGAAATGTGGTCGGTCATCTGCACCGAGCCTTCGTAGCGCGATTCGCTGAAGGTATTGATGTCCTGGGTTTTCTCGGCGTAGGCCGTGGCTTGCAGACTTAAGTGCGAATTGCCGAAAGCGTCGGGGACGCTGTAACCGAGCAGCGCGCGCCCCTGGAGACTGCTGCCGCGGAGTTTCAACGAGAGGGAATCGGCGCGCCCAGTCAGATTCAGCTTGGAAATTTCGAAAATGCCGCGCGGCGCAGCCTGCACTTCTCCGGTGGTCGGATTGGTGGTGCTGGCAAGGCGCTGCGCTTCAAATCCGCCGCCGTATGCGATGGTGTAGCGTTTTGCTTCTTCCACAAGTACGACGATGTCCTTGTCAGTATCGGTGCCGGTCGGATTTTGCGGTGAAATGGTGACGCGATTAAAGACTCCCAGATTGTAGAGCCGCCGTTGCGAGTCGACGACCTGACCTTCGCGCAGCGGTTCAGCCGGCTTAACCCGCACTTCGCGTTTAATTATGCCGGGCCTGGTGCGGTTGTAGCCAGTGATCAAAACCCGACGCACGTGGACTTGCGGCCCCTCGTGAATGCGATAAACCAGGCGTACCGTTTTCGCAACCAGTGGACCGGTTTTCTTTTCCGCGCGAGTTTCGCTCGACCGGTCGACCAGCTTTTCGGTCTGCTGGTTTTTTCCGGAGGCTGCCTGTTCTTCGACGGGCTGGACCTCCGATTCGAATGTGGCTTCGGGAAATCCTTCGTTGAAGTATTGCGCGAGAATATTGGCGCGATCGGTGGCCACGTTAAAATCGGAATAAGGCTGGCCCGGCAGCGACGCGATCACCCCAAGCAATTCCTGTTTGCCAAACGCCTGGTTGCCTTCGATGCGCAGGTCCGCTACCCGGGTTTGCACGTCTTCAGAAACCACAAAGCGGATGAACAAATTCCCTTCTTTTTTTTCATAGTTGTCGTCGATTTGCGCTGCTACGGTTGCGGCCGGAAAACCATTGGCCCGGTACAGGTTCTCCATGGACTGCCGATCGGCCTCGATCAGGCGCCGGCTGAACCTACCGCGCGAGCCGAAAGCAGCTTTGTAAATCTGCAAGCGGCTGGTCAACAATTCCTTGTCGAAATAATGGTTGCCGGTGATTTCGAGTCCGACCAGTCTGTGGCGGGCGCCACGTTCGATGGTGTAGGTGATGACTTGTTCCTGGCCGTGCCAATTTTTGGTTTCTACATCGCGCACGGCCGAAGCGTACTCGACGCTGGAGTCAAAATAGCCGGCCCGTTCAAGTCGCTCACGAATGTTCCTCTTGCCCTCTTCCAGCAGGTCGGGGTCGACCGCGCCCTCCTGGAAGATAGGCACCAATTTTTTCAGTTCGCCGTTGGACAGTTTGGCGCCGCTGACTTCGACCTTAACGCGCGCTCCTTCGGAAACATCCAGGGTGAGATCGATGGTATTTTTCGCGCTATCGTACGCGCCTCTGCGTACGGCTGCGCGGCCGCTCAAACGGCCTTTCTTGATCAGGAATTTGCGAATTCGGTTGGTGCCACTCTGAATTTTGCCGTTGGTCAGTTCCTTGCCGGCCTGCAGCTTAAATCTGGCGGCGATTTCGGCGTCCGGGTATTCGGTATTGTTGGTCAGATGAATCGCGCCGACACGAACGCGAGAGCCCGGCTGGATGTGCACCACAATGTCCATTTGATGTTCGGCAGAGTGCGGGCGCAGTTCGATATCGACCTTCGCGGTGTACAGTCCTTCTTCCTGTAGCCGGGTTTTCAGGCGTTCGACGCCCTCGTCGAGAACTTCCTGGCGAAACGCATTTCCCAGCGTGATTTGCATGGCCGCCGCAGCGGAGGCTTCGCTTGGAGGCGCTTTCAATCCGAGAACAATCAATTGATTGAAATAGAGATTTTCCTGGACGATGAAATCAATCTGCGTTCCGCCGTCCGCAGGTTCAGCGACGACTTGTATGTCGGAGTAGGCGCCAGTCCGGTAAAGCGATTTTAGACTGGCTGCAACTTTCTCGAGGTCAAGCGGTTTGCCAACCTCGACGGTGACGACGTCGCTCGCAACTTTTAATACTTCGCCTCCGGTGGTGATCACACGAACGGCCTTCACCAACGGCGCTTGGCCCGCTGAAGGCGTTTTCGGAACGCCAACTTGTTGGGAGCAAAGGCTTGCGGGCACTCCTCCGCAAAGGAACGCCGCGAGCACCGCACCACAAAGCCCTCTCACGCAATCCGCCCTCATGCTCCCCAATCGCTCAGACGAAGCGTAGCACAGGGCCGTTGCCTGCCTCGCGCTCTTTGGAGCTATCATGAGACTGGGCGCATGGCTCGCTCCGAAGAGGTCACTTCTCCTGCCTATAAACCCCGTTTTTGAAAGATACTCTCGCCAGATTCTCTTCTCCAACATGGGTGAAGAAGGGCAAAGAAAGCTCCTGGCAGCGAGTGCCGTCATTGTGGGTTGCGGCGCAATCGGAGCTTCGGCCGCGCAGCTGCTTGCCCGCGCTGGAGTCGGACGGCTGCGGATCATTGACCGGGATTTTGTCGAGCCTTCGAACCTGCAACGGCAGGCTCTTTTTGATGAAAACGACGCCCGCGAGTCCCTGCCGAAAGCGGTGGCCGGACGACGCAAGCTACAGCAACTGAACTCCGAAATAAAAATTGATGGCGTGGTTGCTGATCTCACTCCGCGAAATGTAATGGAATTGCTGGATGGATTCGAGTTGCTGCTGGACGGCACCGACAATTTCGAAACGCGCTTTCTGCTGAATGATTTTGCTATTCAAGCCGGACGGCCCTGGATTTACGCCGCCGCGGTTGGTAGCTACGGCTTGACGTTCACCATTCGCCCGGGAACCACGGCGTGCCTGGCGTGCCTGCTGGAAACTCCGGATGCCGGAGCGCAGCTGGAGGAAACTTGCGATACCGTCGGTGTGCTGGGCCCAATCGTGAGCCTGATCGCATCTGTCGAGGTAGCCGAGGCACTGAAAATTCTTTCCGGCCATCCGGAAGCGCTGCACGATCGGCTGGTTTCCTTTGACATTTGGAGCGGCAAAATGCAATCCATAGACGTTGCGCGCAATCCGCAATGCCGCGCGTGCGTGGCCCATGAATATTCCTATTTAGAAGGCAAATCGCAGCCGCACATCACTTTGTGTGGCCGCGACTCGGTGCAAATTCATGAACGCCGCCGTTCGCTGGACCTGGCTGCGTTGGGCGAAAAACTCTTCGCCCTGGGGATCATGGTTAAGAAGAACGACTTTCTGTTGAAATTTGCTATTTCGCCGTACGAGATGACGGTATTCGGCGATGGCCGGGCAATTCTGAAGGGTTCGACCGATCCCGCTGTCGCCCGCTCGCTGTACGCACGTTATATCGGCGCCTGATTTTTTCTAGAAAGATTCTATCCGTGGAATTCTTGCTGAAAGTAAAACGAGTTGCTACTAGCGGAAGGCTCCGGTGCGGCCAGGGGATGAGCGCATGTTGGCGCGATCGAGATTTTCGCGCAGATTCATCAGTGTAAGAAACGTGCTGAGGATGCGGGCTTTAAGATCGTCCGTCAAAGGCATGCCGCTGGTGGCGACGCGCGCCAGTTTTTCGCCGCTCTCGGTGATGAAGCGCATGATTTCGCGCTGCCGCTCGTGTGGCGCATTGCCCAGGGCCGTTTCGCGGCGCATCTCGGAGCAGTTACCTTCCAGCGAGAGCGTGTAATGCAGAACGCAGAGCTTTTGCTCGTCCAGCGCGGCGGGCGCAGAACTCTTACAGCCCGCAATTTGGCAGGGATTGGGCATCGTTGTGTCTACTAGGAAAGGTAACAACAGCTCCGGCAAGAAAGCCAGCATGGCGGTTCGTGATGTGCGCTTCACGTCAGCCTGCCCCTTTGGCCATGGGCCGCACGCGACCATAAAAATGCGTTGACAGAATTATTCATTTGCATGTATTTTTATACATGGCGGTAAAACGTTCGCGGGAAGCATGGGAAGCGCAAAAACATTTCGTCATGGACAGATCTTGCGGCTGATTACAGCCGAACGTATCGCGAATCAGGAAGAGTTGCGGCGACGGCTTTATATGCAGCGGCTTCGCGTAACCCAGGCCACTCTTTCGCGGGATTTGCAGGAACTGAAGCTGGTAAAAACTCCCGAAGGCTATCGCCCCGCTTCCGCTCTTCCTGAAGAGACCGCTCCGATTGCGCCGCTGGCCCGCGCGTTGAGTGAATTCCTGGTGGACATCCGGCCGGCCGAAAATCTGCTGGTCTTGAAAACGCCGCCCAGTGGCGCGCAGCCTCTGGCTGCAGCGGTGGATGGAGCAAAATTTCCGGAAATTGCCGGCACCATCGCCGGGGACGACACGGTTCTGATCATCACGCCGAACAAGCGGCAGCGCGAATCACTGCAACAGAAGATCGAATCATTTGTGGGCCGTCCGTTGCGCAGCCGCGCTACATAAATATGAAGGCTCTAAACAACATTGCGGTCGTAGGTATCTCCGGCTATACGGGTTTGGAGTTGGCCAAAATACTTTTGCGCCATCCCGAAACGCGTTCGCTGACGTCTTATATGCGCGAAACGCAGGGCGCGCGCTGCCTTACGGAGCTTTTTCCGCAACTACGCGGTTGCGGGCAAGCGCCGGTTCGCACTCTGTCGGTGAGAACGATCGCCGAAAGCGGGGCTGGCACCGCGTTTCTTGCTACGCCGCATGAAGTGTCGGCTGAAATCGCTCCGCAGCTTTTGCACGCAGGACTTCGCGTCGTGGATTTGAGTGGTGCGTTCCGCTTTCACAATGCAGAAACTTTTCAGCGCTGGTACAAACTGCCCGCGCCACATGCCGCACAGATGGCAGGAGCTGTTTATGGGCTGCCTGAGTTTTATGCAGCGCAAATCGCGCAGGCCAAGCTTGTGGCCAATCCTGGCTGCTACGCCACCAGCGTGATTCTGGCGGTTCGTCCGCTGGCCGATGCCGGCTGGATCGCTTCCGGCTCGACCGTGGTATGCGATTGCAAATCCGGCGCGACGGGAGCGGGCAAAGAACTGCGACGCGACCTGCAATTTGCCGAGCTGGACGAAAATTTCAAGGCTTACAATCTCTTTTCTCACCGCCACACGCCGGAAATCACCGAGCACACCGGCTTGCCGGAGTCGCAAGTTGTTTTCTCGACACATTTGCTGCCGCTCGCGCGGGGCATTTTGTCCACCATTTATTTAACGCTGAATGAAGCGCAGTCGCACGAATCAGTCGAGACGCTTTTTCGCAAAACCTATGCCGGACGTCCGATGGTGCGCATCTGGAAAGCCGGGACTTTGCCGGAATTGCTGCATGTCGCGCACACAAATTTTGCGGATATCGGCTTTGCGCTCGATTCATCCGGACGCCGCCTGGTGATTGTCAGTTGCCTGGACAATCTCGGCAAAGGTGCGGCGGGTCAGGCCGTGCAAAATTTCAATCATTTTCTTGGAGTTGAGGAGCAAACGGGACTGCAATGAAACTTGTCATAAAATTCGCCGGGGCCTTGCTGGAAGACAAAACGACCGTGCAATCACTGGCCGAGCAGATTGCGTCGCTGGCTGGGCAAGGCCACGAAATTCTAGTTGTTCATGGTGGCGGGCGCATTTTCACGGCCACGTTGCAGCGCCTGGGCATTGAGAGCAAATTTGTCTCCGGACTGCGGGTTACGGATCGCGAAACGCGCGATGTTGCGGTAATGGTTTTTGCCGGTCTTCTGAATAAACAATTGGCGGCGGCAATTTCTGCTGCTGGTCAGCCCGCTGTGGGAATTTCCGCGGCGGACGCGCAATGCTTCACCGCCGAGCCGTTGGTGCACAACAATATCGAGGGCAGCCTTGGTTATGTGGGCTACTTGACCGGCGCGAATACCAAACTTCTCAATACTTTCTGGAAAGAAGGCATCGTGCCCGTCGCGGCGTGTCTGGGCCTGGGCCCTGACGGCGAGCTTTATAACATCAATGCCGATCACATGGCTGCGGCTTGCGCGGAATATCTGCAGGCCGATCATCTGATTTATCTCACCGACGTTCAGGGAGTTCTGGGCGGCGACAAAATTCTTCCCGCCGTCGCGTGCGACGAAATTGGCGAACTGGTGCAACGCAAAATTGTTTCCGGCGGCATGGTGCTCAAACTCGAAGCCGCAAAACGCGCAATCGAAGGGGGCGTTCGCGGGGTGCACATCGTCGGCGGCACGATTCAGGATGGCCTGCTGGCAGCCGTTCACGCAGCCGAATCAAATGCGCCGGCTTTTCGCGGCGAAATTCCTGGCACTCGCGTCATGCGCGAACCCGTTCCCGCCGTTGCTTCAGCAGCTTTTTCGGTAGCATAATGCGCAAACCAAAGACAAGCCGGGTCGCTGCATCCGTTTCGCGTGCGTCTCGCAAACGGTCTGAGTCTAAATCCGTTCGACCGGTGCCTGCGCTCGGCGACGCCGAACAGTTTCTCTTGCCGACGTACAAACGCTCCTCGATCGTGTTCACGCACGGACGCGGCGCGTACGTTTTCGATTCGAGTGGGGGAAAGTATCTCGATTTTCTTGGTGGCATTGCCGTCAACGCGCTGGGGCACGCGCATCCTCGCATCATAAAGACTATTCGCCGCGAATCGGCGCGAGCCATTCACTTCTCCAATTTATTTCACAATGAATTTCAAGGGCCGCTGGCGCGGAAACTTGCGCAATGGTCGGGCCTCGACCGCGTTTTTTTTGCCAACAGCGGCACCGAAGCCATCGACGGCGCATTGAAGCTGGCTCGGCTGTGCGGACACTCCGCCGATGCCGCGCCGGCCCATAAAACTGCCAAGACACGAATTCTAGCCATGACCAATTCTTTCCACGGGCGCACCTTCGGAGCGCTCAGTGTCACGGCCACGGAAAAATATCGGGCGCCGTTTGAGCCGCTGGTGCCCGGCGTGGAATTTGTAAAGTTCAACGATGTCACGGATCTCGAATCGAAATTCGACGATACCGTTTGCGCAATCATTTTGGAAACGATTCAAGGGGAGGGCGGCATCTTCCCGGTCACGGAAGCTTTCTGGGAGCGTGCCCGTGCTCTTACGACCAAACACGGCGCGGTGCTGATCGCCGACGAAATTCAGTGCGGACTGGGCCGTACTGGCCGCTATTTCGTCTATCAGAAATTTTCTTCCAAGCCGGACATAGCCGTGATCGCCAAGCCGCTGGCCGCCGGGCTGCCGCTCGGGGCTATCATCACCAACCAGGCGGTCGCGTCGCGCGTAGCACCCGGATTGCACGGCACGACTTTTGGCGGCGGCCCGATGATCTGCGCCGTGGCACTGGAATTTCTAAACATCGTCGAGGACGAAAAGCTTCTCGCAAACATTCGCGCACGCGGCGATGAACTCCGCGCGGGCCTCGAAAAACTGCGGACGAAATTCGATTTCATCAAGGAAGTTCGCGGCGAAGGCTGCATGTTTGGCGTGGAACTCTCTGTTGAGGGCGGCTCGTTCGTGGCCGAAGCGCTCAAGCGCGGCTTGCTCATCAATTGCACGCACGATTTTACGATTCGCCTGCTTCCGTCGTTTCTCATTACCAGGGCGCAGGTGCGCGAATTTCTCGGTTTGTTTGAAAAAATTCTTTCAGAAACCCCGCGAGTGGTCCCGGCAGCGGAATCTTCTTCATCCAAGGCTCCGTTGCCGGCGGCCATGTCCGCGACGAGGTGAAAAATGGCAACTACAACGCTCGCAATACCAGTCCAACAAGCAAACGATCTGCTCACCGGAGCCGAATGGAGTCCCGCTCACTCGCGCGAACTTCTGGCGCTC
>Ga0137403_10003076_pt1 | contig 20109 bp, 16 predicted proteins | sample CZOMad2_1_16fung_FD_122057 | JGI IMG/M metagenome (GOLD analysis project Ga0137403, IMG submission 122057) | Vadose zone soil fungal communities from Angelo Coast Range Reserve, California, USA - CZOMad2_1_16fungal (Hybrid Assembly) | ecosystem: Environmental > Terrestrial > Soil > Vadose zone...
ACCGTAGCGCTGGAACTTGAAATCGGCGACGAGGTTTTGCGGCTATTCAACACGCTGACGACTTTTGGCACGCCTCAAGACGTGACGCTGCAGGAGCTACGCATCGAAATGTCTTTTCCTGCGGATGACGCGAGTGACGCACTTCTGCGGCGGTGGGCGGAGTCACGTGCGCCGGTTGATTGATACAACCATCATGGAAACAGGCTTTCATACTTCTCACTGTGCGTACGCGAAAAACCACCGGGCCCAACAAAATGGAATCGATCACGAAATCGCAGTCGGCCAGCTTGCTGAGATTGTCTGCAGAACAAATATCAGAACTTGCAAAAGGTGATTATGAATGAGAGTTTAGACCGATGAGTGTTCGTGGCGTAAAAATCCTAATCGGTGTAGTGCTCCTGCTGACTCTTGGGCATCACGTCGTTGCTCAGAAAAATGCTACGTCAGCGCCGTCGGCAGGCCCGCTTGGTGGGCAAAAGCTGGAGCTTATTTTACGATCGTCTAAGCAGAAATACGTCGTCGGCGAGCCGATCTATCTCACCCTTGAGGTTCTGAATCGAGGCAATGTACCCGCAGAAGTGCCGTTCGGCTGCTGCGAACAGCACATCACTGTGGCTGGGCCAGGCATACCGGATTCGAGCCCTTCTAATCGTGATCCGAAAGAGACCGAGGTTCAAATGTGTTCCTGCCCCGTCGTCTTCACTAAGGTATTGCCTGGCAAGAGGTATCGGGAGCAGCTTCTGTTAAATAAGTCGGCCGGCGATGAATGGTTCAGAGACCGACTGTTGATCGAGCACTATTCGCTGAAGCATTCGAGAACGTACAAAGTGAAGGTTGCGCTATCAATGGGAGATCAAGGATCCTCCGGTGGCTGGCTGTACGCCGAACTCGATGTAAGAGTCACAGAAGCAACAAGCAAATAGTGAATCTCCGCCCTCACTTTCTCCATATGTCGCACATTGATGGCGCTAATACTGGCAACTATAGGATGGTCCTGAAAGAGTGGGACCTTATGAATCCGTAAAGGGGGGTTAATTTTGCGATATCGCGATTTCTTCCGGATGCTTTGCTATTCTGCCTGGTTCACCGCCGTTGTTTGCGGCTTCTGCATTGGGCATCTTTTGGGCGCACAGGCCCAAAGCGCCCCAGTCTCATCAGGGCTGGATGTCTCGGCTGATGAATCAAACAGAGAGATCATTGCGGGGAATCCTGAAGCGATGAAAGAAGCGGCGAACAGGAATGACAAAACCGCGGTCCCATATCTTCGGCGACACTTGAAAGACCCCGACAAGCATATTGGCGGACTCGCTTACACGGCCGAAATCGCACTGGCCAAGCTGGGTGAGATTGATCAGATCAAAAAGATGGGCTGCGACCTGCGGTCAGGCAATGACGGAAGCCAATTGAGAACCCTCCGTAAGCTGGAGTGGGTTGGAGGCTATGCCTCTATTGCCACGCTTCAGAGCGTGCTCATGAATAATGCGGTGAATGAAAGGATTGTTGACAGAATTTCCTTGCGCCAAAGGGCAATCACAGTTTTGGCGAGATTAGTTCCTGAATTGAAGATTCCCCCTGGAATCAGGTTGGGCATGCCGCCGACCGAAGACCAATATGGGGAATGGAGTAGTTGGTTGTCGGAACATCGCAGCGAGTTATCGAAATTGCAACCTGCGGAATATGTGGATCCGAGCCCGGGTGATTGCCAAGAAACCCAAGATTCTGCAGATACGAGTAACCGGGCGCATTCCGCGAAATAGCGAAACTCTGAAGGGATGGGGCTAAGAAATAATGCTTGCGACGTTTTTTTTCAGGGAGTTGGACCGCGCTCGTGAAACGCTGAGACGAATTCTCGCTCCTCCCGAGCCATACCCAGCCATGGTGCTGGATTGATCGTGGAACATGTTGATGAAGAATGATGCTTCGAAGCGGATCGTTTCGCATTTCCTCGTTGGGCCCGCGATGGAGCAGGAACAAGGGCAAGTAGCATGACTTGTGCTGATGGCTTCACGGTAAAGCTCATATCCCCTGCAACCAATGAAACCGAACCGACTTGCCGCTTGTTCCATCAGGGATGGGACACCTGTCAGGATCTTCCGGGAACAGTTTTGGAAGCCAGCCTGAAGGCCGACAACGAATGGCTATTGTTTCTGACACATGACATTCCATTTGAAGAGAGTCTGGAGATTTGCGTGCTCGGTTCGAATTTTGAAGTGCTCGACCGCGCCGCGCTGATGGCCCCGAATGCCACCGGCGGCTTCGAAGATCTGCAGATTTTGTCAGAGCAGCGAGTGCGCTTCCGTTTTCTTGGAAAAGGATTCTGGGAACTGGAGTTGCTGAAAAAGCCAGGCTTTCGACTGCCTTTGATGAGTGAGCCTTTGGGCGTGGTCAGGCCGTTTGGGTTCTCCCGTCGCTTTGCCCTCCATCATAGGATATAGGCGTCCAATAAAGGAATTTACATCAATTTGACAAAAATACTGCTGGTGCTCTGTTCAATAGGTGAACTTGTGCGGGGCAAAAGAGACTGAGGTGACGACACTAATGAAGCGCGGACGGGGACTTCGGAGGCTTCACCTGCCCGGACAACACATGCCACTGAATCTTTCTTCGACATGCAAAGGCCCGAATAGTGATACTTATTATTTGGACCACTATCTCTATCGTCAGTTTGTCCGTTGCGGGTGATCAGAAGACATCGAAGGAGAACGATGTTGGCTCACTGCTTAACACTTCGAGACTGTCGGTACTCATGGGAACGGCAGCATTGTCTCGACCGTGAGTGGATCCGAGCCCTAGTGACTGCCAGGAAACGCGAGATTCTACAAACACGAGTACTGGGTCACACGCTAAGAAGTAGCGAAACTCTGAAGGGATGGACTAAGAAATAATGATTGCGACGTTGCTCTTTGCAGGGTTTCAGATGCAGTACCCGGCCGAAGGTCGAATGGTGATCATCGACCCGCCTTCTCTGTGGATCACATTATTCTGGTATGCCGTCGCTCTAATGGGGTTGTTGGTCCTAATCGGAAGCCGATCAATCCGGAATCGGGCCGTGATTGTGGTTGGCCTCATCCTTCTTATTGGAGGAGGACTCGCTGGCTGGAAATCCTCGATCCCCTCTAGGGTCACCATCGACAAGCGGGCGGGTACCATTGTCTTCCGCGACAACTGGTTGGGGGGCGACTATGTCCAGTCTCTGCGGGAATTCAAGTTCGCTACCGTGGAGACCGGAGACGGCTCCTATCGCTTGGTCTTTGTGATGGAGGGAGCGCATCGCAAAAGTATGGGGCCGTTTTCGGATCAGCGCGGCCAGCCAGAAGCAGCCCATGCCATTAACCAATTCCTCGGCATGGAAGCCAAGCCGTGACCACATGAATTTGAACGGTCCCGAGATGAAGCTCTTGTTTGACGACCAGTACGCTCCGATTACGACGCGTATCGGCTTTCTTGCAGCCGATCATAGGCGGGTAATCGACATTTTCGTGGCTTGGATGAGCGACATCCGTAAAAGAGTTCGCATGGAAGCTGTTGCCCCACCCTTAAAGGATGCGTTGGAAAGGCTTCTCCCACTTACTACGCATGAAAGACGGCGTTTTCTTTTTGTCCCCACCGCAAGTCAATGGGTAGCGTATTTTGACAATGGGAAATTGGGAACAGATGCTTCGAGCGTTGTGGGCCACATGGCGAAATTACTTTCCTGCCGTTCTGTAAGCGTTACCGCCATTTCGGATGAAAGAGAGGCGTGCCGCCCCAAAGGTCGCCGCCGCGCTTCAATGGTTTTTGAATTATTTGAGCCGCATGACACCAATTGGCTGAACGTGGGACGCAGCATTGCTATGATGTACGACGATAAATGGTTTTTTGAACTTCGAGGCGAGCAGCAGCCTTTTGAAGAGCCCGACAATTAAATCAAGTCGAATATTCAAGAACGATTTACCCTCGAAATACTTGATCGGTATTTGTGCGCGTTGGGAATCCGTGCTTTTGAAGAAAGTTTTTATTTGCCTGTTGGCATGACCGGTGCTCTCTTTGAAAAGAAAAGCGCTCCAGTTGCAGGGATGAAGGAAGGAGCTCTAGAGGACGTGTTCGCTCGCCGTGGATAAAGAGACTTAGAGTAGGAAAACGCTCAAACCATTCTAGGAAACTTGGTCGCTCACATAAGACACGCCGATACTGGTCCGTGCCTAGCTTGTTTGCGGCGCTCCGGATTGTCGGGTTAGGCATACTTCATCCACCCAAGCGAATGAGGACAGTGCCCCATACTCGGATTAAAAGTTTCGCTTTCCGTAAAATTACACTCGACTTGTGCTTAGTTGCCAAAATGGCAGCTAAGCTAATTGGCGAAATAACAAAGCGGACTATCTTTCATTGTTTCGTTCCACTCCATAAAGCGATGGCTGGTGCGAATTGCGAGTCCACGATTCGGCTAATGTCGAATTCATTGTCGGCAGTGAAAAAGAAGCCTAGAAATCTGAAGACCAAGCGGGTGCCCGGGTACTGACGCGCGGGAGTAGGTCCAGGACAATGCTGGCCGGCGAGATAAGTTTGTTTAACCCTAAATCATCATTGATATCCCGCTTGCCGAAGGGCGGGTATGTCAGTTCTTTCGGGCGCTATTTGGTCAAGATTAAAAAATACCTCATAACTAAGATGCCACGCTGAGACCAAACAGATAAGGAGACGCTTGATATTCTCAAGCGAAATTTGTACCAACTCTGATAACTGTCTATTCACGGATGGCGTGATAGCGTCTACTGAATCCATAGATTATTCGCACCGGGAATTCTAGCTATCGACTTCCTGAGAATCGGAATGAACGGTTGCGAACACCACCTGCCAACATAGCCTCACTAGTACTCAGTAGTATCCGCCAGTGATGGTCGGGTCGTAAAACACTGAGGTAAGTAATAGTAAGTTCAACATGCCCCAAGTTAGGCCCTTGTAGTCGTTTGGCTCTACCGGCCCGTAATTTTGTGCGACAGCTTGCATCTTGCTAAAACGAGGAAACCAGTCCGTGAGAAATACTTCGTGCTCGTGTGTCACTTTGCGCATTTTCTCGGCTCTAATTATGCTTCTGGGATTGCTTGCGCTGTCGGTGCCCACTGATGCGCAGGAGAACATTCCCAGAAAACTGGGCTCGGTAGGAGACCGGCTTTACCTGCAAAGCGAACGACGTCTAGGCACTTCCTATACAGGAAACGCTGCTGCAGTTCAGGTCCTTTCCTCAAGCGAGGCAAAACCGTCGGCGCTGGCGACAAGTGACCTGGACGGCGACGGCGTTGATGATTTGATCGTCGGATATTCCGCCCCAGGCGGAGGTGTGCTCGCGGTGCACCGCGGAAACGTCGACGCATTTGCTCCGCAGAGCCACGCCTCCTGGCTGGCAATCGCGCAGGGTCGCTTTCCTGATCCTTTCTTGACGGAAGGCAAGGTGATTGAACTGCCGGAGGCGCCGGACTTCGTGGCAACGGGCAGACTTGATACGCAGGGCAGGCTGGCAGTTGTGGCTGCGGCGCGCGGCGGTCAATCCTTATATATAGTCGTGCGCAGCCCCAAAGGGGCTTTCTCCGTTGCGGGGAACATTGCGGTTCCCGGGAGAATAACAGCGCTCGCGACTGCGGATCTCGATCCGGACACAGCCTATTCCCACATTTTGGTTGGAATCAGCACTCCAAGTGGTGACCAACTCTCGATTCTTGAAGCAGGACCTAATGGAATTACTCGAATTGCTGAGGTCTCTTTATCGGGGCCAGTCACATCGTTAGTGACAGGTGATTTGTATGCAGATCGCTTCCCAGACATTGCTATTGCAGCAGGCGGACAGCTCGCCATCCTGCGCGGCAGCGATGTGCATGATGTGCGTACGGGTATGAGATCGCCGCAGTTATTGCCGGAAAACATTCCCGTACCTCTCTCTGTTACTTCACTGACAATTGGCTCTTTCCTTTTCGACCGCAGTGGAAGAGTACAAATCGCGGCCCTCGCCGCAGACGGAAGCACACATATCGTGGCGCGAGAGCACCGCGACAGCCGCCCGCTAACGCTGGAAGAAATCCAATTGCGTAGACGCGCCATCGTAAACCGCCAACCTGATCCATTGGCAGTTGCTATCGACACAAACGAAGGCTGGCAAGTGGCCGAGAGTTTCCCTGCATTGGTCTCGGCTCCGGGGCCAACACATCCATCCTTGCTGTTGCGTACACGGGTCTCCAATGGCTTCGGGGACGACGCGATGCTATTGGATAACTCTTCCGGGCAAATGCATGTGCTTGCGCATGAAGCAGCAGAAAGTTCGACGGACGTCATACCCGCGGGTCAGCAGTCTTCCGCACATCTGACCATGGCTTTGGATCCTTCGAAGCCAGTGATTGCAGCGCTGCCGGTGCGCGTCAATATTGATGGCAGGCCGGGATTGGTTGTGCTTAAAGACGGTCAGAGTGCCCCGGAAGTCATGATGCCGTTGCCAGATCCAACGTTTTTTGTAAACCGCACGGATGATCCTGCACCAGGTGCCGTGGCTACCACTTGCAACAATGTTAGTAGCGCTGACACCTCGACCTCATGCAGCTTGCGCGAGGCAATCCTGAAGGCCAACAACGCTGCCGGGACGGACACGATCATGGTACCGGCCGGCACTTTCACACTCACGCGGGCTAGAAGCAATGGCGTTTATGACGGCAAACAGGGAACTTTGGAAGTTCTGGATTCGGTCAATATCGTCGGAGCGGGGCAGAATTCCACGATCATTCAGGCGGGAACGAGCAACGCAACCGGCGTTGACATGCTGATGGCAGTAAATGAGGACATCAACCCGTTCTCCAATGCCACGGCGAGTATTTCAAACCTCACCATGCGCTTCGGACACAATCGAGGTAGCGTGGCCGGCACTGATGGTGACGGCGGCTGCGTGGAATTCGATACCGGAACGAGTGGTACCGCAAATCTGATTTTGGACCACGTTACTCTGACCGGGTGTAGCACCAACGACGGCGACGGTGGGGGCCTTGTTATCTTCAACTTCACAAACCCCGGAACCGGACTCGCCACCATTACTAACAGCATTATTCAAAATAATTCGGTGACGTCAGCGATACCTTCCTCGGCTGCCAGCGGGGGCGGGATCTGGGTTACTGATCCTGCTCGTATGCTCATGTCGAACACCCAGGTCATCAATAACAGCGCCACCCAGGCGACCGGAGTGGGCAGGGGACTTGGCGGAGGTATTTTCATTTTTTCTGCGGGGGCGTTGTCCCGTCAAACCATCATTCACGGGAGCACAATCTCAGGAAACAACGCCTCCGGCGAAGGCGGTGGCATCTGGAGTTCTTCCAATCTCCTGATTGATGCGAGCGCCGGCCTGACCACGATTACCAACAACAACTCAGGCGCAAATGGCGGCGGCACCCACGTTGGCGGTGGTGTATACCTCAACACTTCGTCTCCTGACTCCGCCACATTCAACAAAGTGACCATTGCCGGAAACACGGCAACAGGAAGCGGTGGTGGCATCGCGTCAGGTAACAACAGCGGAGCTGGGCCGCTAACCATCAGCTTTAGCCGCTTGGCCGGGAACACTGCATCTGGCGCGGCCAACATCGACAACAATCACACGACGATTACCGCGACGAACAACTGGTGGGGTACGAATTCGCCCGCAGGAACTATCACGAACAATAACTCAGCAATCACTACTTTCGATCCCTTCATTCAGTTGACCCACACTGCGAGTCCGGCCACCATCGGGATCAATCAAAGTGCAACGCTGACTGGTGATATGAGCAAGGACAATCATGGCAGCGGCGCTTCGCTGTCTGGAAATCTGGATGTCCTGGTTGGATTGCCGATTACGTTTGATACAGCGGTTCTCGGTTCCATTGTCGAAGCACAACCCGAAGCAATTCAGGTTAGCGGCGGGAACACTGCGACTTTTACTGCCGGGGGCGCCGGCGGCTCCGGGCACGCCAACGCTACTGTCGATCAGGCCACGGTCACGGCGAATATTGCCATTGTTGAACCGCTGCACATCGTAAAGACCTTCAGCCCGACAACGGTCGCAGTGAATGGATCGAGCACTCTCACGTTCAATGTGACAAATCTAAACGTCGGTGCAGTCGACGCGAGCTTTACCGATACCTTCCCAATAAATTTGGTAGTTGCCGCAACTCCGGCCGTAACCAACAGTTGCGGAGGTACGTTTACTGCGGTTGCTGGCGCAGCCAGCGTGGCATTTACAAATGCGTCTTTGCCGGTGGGTGGTTGCACGATCACCGTGGCTGTCAAATCGGCCACTGATGGGGTCTTCAACAATAGCGTCACCATCAATTCCACTGCTGCGGGCACCAGCGCTCTATCGACCTCCAGCGCAAGTCTGACAGTCATCACTCCGCCGGCAATCACGAAATCATTCGGCGGTGCCACACTGCCTTTGAATGGCTCAACCAGCCTGACGTTCACTATTAACAATCCGAACACGACTCAGACGCTGAGCGGAATTGCCTTTACCGACAGCTTGCCGTCCGGCTTGGTCGTTGCGACCCCTTCAGGCTTGAGTAACACCTGCGGAGGAACAGCTACGGCGGTCAGCGGCTCTTCGTCTGCGAGTTTGAGTGGTGGAACCCTTGCGACGAGTGCGTCGTGTACAGTGTCGGTCAACGTAACCGGGACAACTGCCGGAGTGAAAAATAACAGCGTCACGGTGAGTTCGACCAATGGCGGGACGGGGAACACATCCAATGCTTCGGTCACCGTCGCAAGTCCGCCGGTCATTATCAAAGCGTTTGGAGCAGCCAGCGTACTGTTGAACGGCTCAACCTCGCTGACCTTTACGGTCCAGAACAACAACACGACTACCACTCTCACCAGTGTCGCTTTTAGCGACACTTTACCGGCGGGATTGACAGTTTCTACACCGAATGGTCTGACAGGGACCTGCGGTGGGGGAACCATTACTGCCACAGCGGGCACGAGCGTAGTCAGTTTGTCGGGAGCCAGCATAGCTGCGAGCAGCTCGTGCACATTCGCAGTGAATGTTACCGGTAGTACGGCGGGCACAAAGAACAATACGACCGGAAACGTGAGTTCGACGGAAGGAGGCACAGGAGGGACGGCTTCGGCAATCCTCAAAGTTGAAGCGCCACCATCGATTGCGAAAGTGTTTAATCCCACGACAATCGCCCTGAATGCAACCACGTCGCTGACGTTTACGATTACGAATCCGGCAGCAAATGTAGATCCGCTCAGTGGTGTTGCCTTCTCGGACCCGCTGCCAACGGGACTGACGGTGGCGAATGCCTCGGCAACGGTTTGTGGCGGAGCGTTGACGACGACGGCCCCGACCGGCATTGCGCTTTCGGGTGCAACCATCGCAACCAACAGTCAGTGCCAATTCAGCGTGACAGTGAGCGGAGCGGCGTCTGGTCAATATACAAACACGACCGGCAATGTGACTTCCACGAACGGCGGCACGGGCAATATTGCGTTGGCGAATCTGACCGTGGCGACGCCGCCTTCGATTTTGAAGACATTCGGTGCACTTAACGTTCCGCTAAATGGCTCGACGAGTCTGTCATTTACGATCAGCAACTCGGCAAACAATACGTTTTCTCTAACTGGCGTAGCTTTCACTGACAGTCTGCCTGCTGGTTTGGTTGTCGCTGCGACTCCGTCTCTTAGTAACACTTGCGGCGGTACGGCGACAGCCGTAGGCGGCGCTTCCAGCGTGAGCCTGGTAGGGGGAATTGTGGCGAGCGCTTCCTCATGCACAGTGTCCGTGTCCGTAACAGGAGCCGCCGCAGGAGTAAAAAATAATAGCGTGACCGTGACTTCAACCGAAGCCGGCACGGGAAACACTTCCAATGCGTCAATTACCGTCGATGTGCCGCCGGTGATCATCAAGGCATTTGGTGCAGCCAGCATCCCACTGAACGGCTCGACCTCATTGGCCTTCACGATTCAGAACAACAACGTTACAACCAGCCTGAGTGGTGTGGCCTTTAGTGACACGCTGCCGGTTGGATTGGCTGTATCCACACCCAATGGCCTGACTGGGAGCTGCGGTGGTGGAACCATCACAGCAACACAAGGGACGAACGTCGTGAGTTTGTCGGGAGCAAGTCTGGCGGCAAGCAGCTCGTGCACATTCTCTGTGAATGTCACTGGTACCACAGCGGGTTCGAAGAACAATACGACAAGTAGTGTGACATCAACTCAAGGTGGCATGGGTGGAACTGCGTCGGCGAGTATTGGTGTTGTTGCTCCGCCGTCGATCGCGAAGGACTTCAATCCGACGGTCGTGCCTCCGAACACGAACAGTGCGTTGAGCTTTACGATCACAAATCCGTCGGCCAATGCGGTTCCTCTCACAGGCGTTGCATTTGTGGATACGCTACCGACGGGACTCACGATCGCCAATCCGAATGGACTTACTGGTTCCTGCGGTGGTGGAACCATAACCGCGACGGCGGGGGCAGGCGCGGTCATGCTGGCCGGAGGTACCATTGCCGCTGGTGGCTCTTGTACTTTCGCGGTGAACGTGGCGGGACTGGCGGGGAATTACACAAACACTACAGGCGCGGTGACATCCACAAATGGAGGCACGGGGAATAACGCGAGCGCGAACCTAACAGTGGGAGCGCCGCCGAGCATCGCTAAATCCTTTGGTGCGGTCACGATTGGTCTTGGGGGTTCGACTACCCTCAGTTTCACGATCCTGAATTCCAATGTGTCGCTCGCCCTGAACGGAGTTGCATTCAATGATTCGTTACCTTCAGGCTTGGTCGTAGCCACTCCAAATGGATTGGCCGGTAGTTGTGGTGGCGGAACGATCAGCGCTGTCCCGGGTTCGCAGGCTGTTTCGCTGGCAGGCGGAACGATCGCAGCGAGTAGTGGATGCACTTTCGCCGTGAATGTGACAGCGGTTTCGGCTGGCAATCAAGTGAACACCACTGGCAATGTGACGGCTGCAAATGCAGGAAGCGGAAACACGGCGACGGCTTCGATCACAGTGCTTGCCCCCGATTTGGCCATTGCGAAGACGCACACAGCCAGCTTTTTTCAAGGTCAAACCAATGCGGCCTACACAATTACCGTAGGCAACACCGGACCGGGCACAACAGCGGGCACAGTGACCGTAACCGAAGTTCCACCTGTAGGTTTGACCATTACTGCATTAACCGGCCCGGGCTGGACCTGCAACGTGGGTACCTTGTCCTGCAGCCGCAACGATACGTTAGCGACTGGTGCGAGTTATCCAGTCATGACGGCGACGGCGAGCGTTGACACGAATGCTCCTGCAAGCTTTACGAACAATGCCACAGTTATGGGCGGCGGGGAACTCAATGTTGCGAACGACTCCGCCAGTGATCCCACTACCGTTACTGCGCCGCCTGATTTCACACTTTCGCTGGCATCCTCAACCATTACGGTCCGAGCTGGGAAAACAGCGAACTACACCGTCACGGTTACGCCACAAAATAATGCTTTCTCAACCCCTATCACTTTTGCAGTGACCGGTCTTCCGGCAAAGACCGAATTTTCGGTTACTCCGCCAACTGTAACTTTGGGAACGAATCCGGCAACGGTCACATTGATGGTGGCGACCACCGCCGGCGATCCATTCGTAGCCAGTAATTCGCGGATAAGCCGTGGCGTGCTGCTCGCGTTCTTTTTGCCAATTTCGGGTCTCGTGTTCACCGGTTTCGGATTGCGCAAGCGTGTCTCGAAACTGGGTAAGGCCCGGTGGGGGTTAGTCGCTGTGGCGTTCATTTTATGCAGCGTTGTTTTGAACGGATGCGGCTCAGTGAAAAACTTCCAGAGACTGGGCACGCCGCCAGGAACGTACACCATCACCATTACCGCCACTTCGAGCGCAACGCAACATTCGGTGCCCGTCACATTGATCGTTCAGCCTTAGAGCTTTTTGGAGAGCATCTCGATGAGGAGTTACTACTTCTTCAAACTTATTCGGCCGGGCATATTCTGTGCTGCGACTCTCGTACTCGCTTGCGGTCTTTCGAGCGTTACCAACGCACAGGAGCGGCCAGTGTCCACGCCTCAGTTTGAGGCCTCTGCCAACTATTCCTTCGTTCGAGCAAACGCGGGGAATTCGAATGGCGGTTTTAACCTGAATGGAGGTAGCGGGTCTCTAGCCTACAGCTTCACAGACCGCTTTTCGCTAGTCGCGGACTTTGGTGCATACAAGTTTAGCGGCTTACCTGCAGGCTTGGAGAGCACGATGTACACCTATCTTTTCGGGCCTCGCGTCTCCCTTCGCAAATCGGGCCGTATTACTCCGTTCGCTCAGTGGCTCCTCGGCGGCGGGCGGTTGACCGCTAGCACCGGCAGTGTCGATGCCGGCGAGAATGGATTTGCCATGGCCGTCGGTGGTGGCGTTGATATCGGGTTTCGCCCTCACATTGCAGTTCGTCTGATTCAGGCCGAATATCTGTTGACTCGGTTTCCGCGCGTCAACGGTGATTCCGCCACCCAGAATGACGTGCGGCTTTCAGCGGGGTTGGTCTTTCGATTCGGTAATCGTTAATGATATTGGACGGGTGAATATTCTCCACTCATATAGTTGTAGTGGTTCCGTCTACTCGCCCCGGCAGCATTCCTTCAATTTACAGAGGTTGGGTTTCGGCCAATCCCGAATCCATTGCCCGAAATGGACCGAAAGCCTACAAGACTCTAGAAACGTTGAATCCAGTGAATAGTGCTGAACGCGTATGAGGGCCAGCCCTCATACGCTTGAAGCTCTACTCTCTAGCATGGGTTTTTGAGGCGGCGATCAATTCGCCTAGGGCGCGGGACCCAAGTAGTGAGGAAGACCCATGAGCACTACCAACGGAAATCACGATTCCCGGCAGACGGCTGATGTCCACGTCCAGGAAGTCATTCGCGCGGCAGAATCCGAGCTAGTGACACTGCTGGAACAACGCAGCAACCTGATGAAGCGCATCACTAGGATCAAGAGGACCGTGGTCGGTCTGGCGAAGATGTTCGGCGATGACGTACTCAGCGAAGATCTTCTTTCTCTGCTTGGGCGCAAGTCCGGTCGGGAGTCCGGAATCACCGAGGCTTGCCGTGCGGTTTTAGTCGAATCTGTGACCACTCTGACTCTACGCCAAGTCTGCGAACAGCTCGGGCGAAAGTTCCCCCGCTTGCTTGAGCGGAACAAAAACCCGGTGGCGTCCGTCAGCACCGTTCTAAGGAGGTTGGTGGGGTATGAGGAAGCCAAGACTTTTCTGACTCATGATGGAAAGCGTGTCTGGGAATGGGTTGCCGAACGGCCCTCCCGCGTTCCCGCAGAAAAGCGTTAGGAGCTCTATGCCGAACAGAGTCTACGACGTGATCGTGGTGGGAACCGGAGCTGGCGGAGGAACGGCGATGAAGCTCCTCTGTGAGGCGGGGTTGGATGTGGTTGCACTTAACGCTGGACCTCGCATCATACCCGCCAAAGACTTCCGCAATCACCGGCAACACTACGATATGAAGTATCGGGGATTTGGGGATCCACACATCCGCGCGAAGTATCCGCCTCCGTGGAATGAAGAGCAAGAGCACGCTGGCGAATACAGCGAGGGCCCGAAATTTTGGGAGCACGAGATTGTCTACACGAATGCTCCGGGCACGAACTGGGATTGGCTTCGGTGCAAAGCAACAGGTGGGAAGGCAAATTTTTGGGGGCGGTCCTCGTGCCGATTTGGGGACATTGACTTTAAGGCGGCGAGCCTAGATGGCTTTGATGTCGATTGGCCAACGGACTACACAGAAATGGCACCCTACTTCAGCCGGGCGGAAAAATACATGGGTGTTGCCAGTACCGTTCAGGACCGGCCAAGTAATCCGGACGGAGAATACCTGCCAGCGCTACCTTATCGCTGTTTAAACCATATCCTGCAAAAAGGGGCGGAGAAAATTGGAATACCTTATCTTCCGGATCGGTGCGCACAACTGACAATCCGTCACAACGATCGCCCGCCTTGTCATTACTGTGGAAACTGTGGTGCCGGCTGCGATACCGGATCATTTTTCTCGCCGACGTGGTTCACGATTCCAGATGCGGAGCGGACCGGGAAGCTCGAGTTGCGGACCGATGCGTTAGCCAGAAACGTGCTGGTGGATGGGAACGGACAGGCCAAGGGCATCGCATACATTGACCGAACCACCCGGCAAGAGATGGAGGTGTACGCGAAGATTGTGGTGTTGGCGGCGTCGTGCCTGGAGACAGCGCACATCATGCTTAACTCCAAGTCCCGGCATTGGCCCACGGGAATCGCAAATTCCAGTGGCCAACTGGGGCGTAATCTTTGCGACCATCTGTATGGAACTCCGGCCGAGGGGTTCTTGCCGCAGTTAATCGGCCAACCGGCTCGCCCTGACAACATTTCCAATGCCTCGGTCGCTTGGATGCCGCGCTGGCAAAATCTACAAAATCCTCACGAAGAAAAATTCATTCGCGGATATGCCGTCTACTCAGACGGAGGCTGTGCCGAATCTCCATCCTATTACCGTGAGTTGGAGGGTTTCGGGAAGAACTTCAAGCGCGACATCAAACGCTATTACCCGGCGCCCGTTGATTTTACGATCCAAGCTCCTTCACTACCAAGTCCCACAAACTATCTAGACCTCGATCCCGAAGTCAGAGATGTATACGGGATTCCTGCGTTGCGTTTTCACTTTCAGTGGGGGCAAAACGAACTGCTCATGTGGGAGCACGCCAAGGAATCTATCGTCGCACTTCTCAAAACAGTCGGGGCCGAAATTCGAAGTGTAGGAGATAAGCCCGATGTGCCGGGCACGAGTCTGCACGAGACTGGACCTTGCCGCTTTGGCAACGATCCCAGGAAGTTTGTTACGAACCGTTGGGCGCAGTGCCACGACGTTAAAAATCTCTACATTTGCGATGCCAGCATTTTTCCCAGTCCTACGGACAAGACGACGACCATGCCAATCGTGGCATTTACTATGCGCACGTGCGAGTACATACTGGAAAACTTTCGGAAGGGAGAGCACAAGCGGGCTTGAGAAAAAAACTATTGTCGAAACCATCTGGTTCTTGGTTATGTCTGTTGTTGGCGCTCTCGGTCGCCTCTCTCTTTATGCGCTGAGTCAGTCGCAGATCCTTACTCAGATTGGAAGCAGTTGTGTAACGGCAAGGATTTGACGGGTTGGAAGCTGATCGGTCAGGGCCATATGACGCTAGCGGACGCCATGCTCAAAGGCGGAGGAGAGGGTGCAGGCTTGCTCTAAAGGAGGCCCGGGCACGACTCTGAGCAGGGACGCCGGCCCGATCAAGGTTGGATCGATTGCAAGGCTACAATCGCGACGAAATTGTTCTCTTCAAAAAGAGGTCTAGTGAAGCCGTTGGAGATTAAGAAATGATACGACAGTGGCGAGATATTGGGCTTCGCGTATTGACCGCTTCACGCGCTGGGGCGGTGGTGTTGATCGCTTCCTACTGGTTGATCGCCGGTGAGCCTAACCCTAAGCAAGTTCGGGAAAAGAAAGCGCAAGCGCAGGTGCAATTGCCAGAGGGCGAAGGCAAAGAGATCGTGAGTCAGAAATGTGTGAAGTGTCACACGCTGGACAAAGTGACGAAAGAACACCGCACAGATTCCGAATGGCGCGATCTGCTCAAGATTATGGTTGTCCAGGGTCTCGAACTGACTCGCGAAGAGGACGAAACCGTATTCAAGTATCTGACCACGAACCTTGGCAAAGCACAAACTCCGAACATCGCGAAGGTGGCTAGTGCAGAAAGCGGTGGAAGAGAGATCACGTATAGCAAGGATGTAGCCCCGATTTTTTACAAGCACTGTGTGGCGTGCCACCACCCGAATGACATCGCACCGATGTCACTGATGAGCTACAAGGAAGTGCGCCCGTGGGCCACATCCATCCGGGAAAAAGTGGCGCAGCGCGCGATGCCGCCCTGGCATGCGGACTCGAAGGTCGGGGAGTTCTCAAATGATCAACGACTGACGGAAGCGGAGATTGGGACGATTCGTGCGTGGGTGAGCGGTGGCGCGAAGGAGGGGGACCCGAAGGATCTGCCGCCTGCTCCAGAGTTCCAAGAAGGCTGGCATATTAAGCCGGATGTGGTGTTCAGCGTTCCCGAACACGTCGCCTCCGCCAACAATCAAGATGACTTGCGGTATTACTACATTCCGACAAATTTCACGGAAGACAAATGGGTGCAGGCGGCTGAGGTGCTCCCGAGCGAACACCGCGTAGTTCATCATGCAGGAGTCCTGGTGATATCGGCAGACGACGCGTTGAACCATCGAGAAGATACGTCAACGATCACTCCAAGCCAGAGCAAGTTCTACTACAAAACTGGCACCGCGTTGCATATTAAACCAGAGATGCCGGTAGTAGACGACGGGTGTGCATCCCCCACCGGCGGAGAAGTTTCGCCGAAGGTATTGGACTGGGACCAAGAGAAGGCCACACAACTGGCAATTTACCTTCCTGGGCACGGCGCCGAGGTCCGGCCCGAAGGCTACGCGGTAAAAATTCCGAAAGGATCGTACCTTCAATTTGACGTGCATTACAGTAACCGCTTGGGCGAGGATCTTAAGGACCACACGAGCATTGGTCTGGTTTTTGCCAAAGAACCCGCGAAGCACGAGGTGGAAGAGTACGAAATGTGGAACGAACTATTCTTGATTCCTCCCAACGCGGACAACCATCGTGTCACCCGGTGCACCACCGTGCCCAGGGACGTGATTGCTCTTGCCTACACAGCGCACATGCATTTCCGGGGAAAGAGCATGACCACCGAGGCGATCTATCCCGATGGTCTGCGGGAAGTGATCATGAACGTGCCGCATTACGATTTCCGCTGGCAGGAAACGTACTTTCTCAAGGAGCCAAAGTTCCTGCCAAAAGGGACAAGACTGGAAATGACGGGATACTTCGACAACTCCGCCAATAATCCACTCAACCCCGACCCGTTGAAAGCGGTGCGCTACGGCGAGCCCAGCAACGAGGAAATGATTGGTTTCTGGTTGCAATTCGCTCTGGCCCATCCAATAGATGTGAAAGTCGTGGCTGCCGAAGCAAAGGATCAGTAAGACATGATTTGTGAGGGTGCATGAGACTGTATCCGATCGGGGCGACTCTGCTCCCGTTATTCCGGGCGAGTTTAACGTTGCGTGCCGGAACCGAGGAGTCGGCAAGAGAAGTTAACTATTGCACTTTGCCGATCCGCGGCGCGTTGATTTGAAAAACACACAGGTGGAGGCTAACCACTAACCTATGCGCGAAGTCGGAGTCCACATGACTACGATGAATCGCTGTTTGAACCCGTCAAAAGACAATTCGCAATGTATGAACAGGCGCAGTCAAATTCATGGAGCATCGAAGAATGAAATATACGCGGCGCAATTTCTTGATCACATCGGGAATGGCGGCAGCTGCTCCCTATATCGTCGGTGCCACTGACAAGGCTGGTATCAAGCGGCCCGTACTTGGAAACGGTGAGCACGCCTATGAAGCGATTCACGACTGGGGTGAACTTCCGCGCTCCATGAAATACGGCAACACTCATGGAGTTTGCGAAGATTCGCAAGGCAACATCTATATTCACCATACTGTCCATGCCACCAGCGAAAGCACCGACACCATGGTGGTATTTGATGAACAGGGGACATTCGTTCGTTCCTGGGGCCGCCAATTCAAGGGCGGCGCGCATGGTTTGACGCTGCGCAAAGAGGGAAGGGAAGAATTTCTTTACCTCTGCGACTACGTGCACGGCATTGTGACCAAGCGCACGCTGAAAGGTGAGGAGGTATTGACCCTCGGCTACCCGGCGGAATCGAAAGCGTACGAACCGAGGGAGGAAAGGCCGTCGGTAAGCTATCAGCCCACCAATGTGGCCATTGCGCCGAATGGAGACATTTATGTGGGCGATGGGTACGGTTCCAGTTACGTCAACCAGTACAACAGGCTTGGCGAGTTCATTCGGACTTTCGGCGGACTCGGAAAGGAACCAGGTCAGCTCAATTGTCCACACGGCTTATGGGTCGATACCCGCAGTGAGACACCTGTGTTAGTTGTAGCTGACCGCGAAAATGGCCGCTTGCAGCGATTTACGCTCGATGGCAAGCATATCGACTTCATTTTGGGTACCACGAAGTTGCCGTGTCACTTTCACGAGCGAAACGGTGAAGTGGTCATCCCCGATTTGCAGAGTAAAGTGGTCATCCTCGACCGCGAAAATAAGGTGCTGGTCGCTCTCGGCGAAGGTGAATACACCGAGCGCGAGGCGGACAAGCTACGTGAAAGGGAAAGAAGCGCATTCGTACCCGGCAGGTTCGTCTGTCCTCACGGCGCCTGTTTCGACCACAAGGGGAACATTTTTGTTGTGGAATGGGTTGAGTTCGGCAGAGTAACCAAGCTGCAAAAGGTTAGCTGAAAAGCGGACTGGATTGTCTGAATGAAAAGATCGAAGTACGTGTGTGTCTTCCTGCTTCTGTTCTCGCTGCCGGCCATGGCAGCGCCCGCGGATGACGAAGGCTGGATTCCGTTGTTTAATGGCAAAAACCTCGACGGTTGGTATAGCTTTCAGCCAACGACGGGGAGGAACAATGACCCCAAGAAGTTTTTCAAAGTAACAGACGGGATGATTCACGTCCTTGATCTCTCGGAGGACCCGCACGAGTGGAAGGGGGCTGTCGGTTATCTAGCTACCAACCAGGAATACTCCGATGTCCGAATCCACCTCGAATACAAATGGGGCGTCAAGCGCTTTGCAAGAAGTCTCGAAGGCAAGCGGAATAGTGGTTTGATGTACTTGGTGGTTGGTCCCGACAAGATGTTCCCGCGATCGGTGGAGTGCCAAATAGAAGAGACCGACACAGGAGATTTGTGGCTGGTGGACGGGATCTCCATTACGACTTGGCTCGTCGATCCTTACTCTTCGATGTATTCCGATGATCCGAGTGCTCCCGGGGCGAAGCGAGTCATCGGAGGACCAACAATTCCGGCATCACGTGTCCTCAAGTCCGGGGACTTCGAGGACCGGACAGGCTGGAACACGGTCGAGGTGATTTTGGAAGGCGACAGATCGACTCACATCATTAATGGGAGGATCGTAAATCGTGCGTGGGACATCAAGCAGCCTGACCCAGCGGATCCAAATCGAATGATCCCATTGAAGGTCGGTCACATCGCATTGGAAGCGGAAGGTTCGGAAATTTGGTTCCGCAACATAAAGATCAAGCCACTCAATCCGACAGGCTCCGCCACTAAGTCCGAAACCTCGCTCCCGGGAGGAAAACCTTGAGCAGGGGATTGGGCGTGCACATGCTGACCACCAAGATTGCATTTGTATCGGTTTTGCTGGTGGCGGTTTGTCCTTCTCTTGTGCGGGCACAAAGTAACCACCCGGCAACCGGCTGGAGGCAATTGTTCAATGGCCGCGATTTGACTGACTGGAGGCATGTGGGCGACGGGGACATGCGGGTCGAAAATGGCCTGATTCGGACCGCCGGACGGGGAGTAGGTCTGCTTTATTGGATTGGTGGCCCGGTGAGCAATTGCATCATTCGGGTTGTTTACCGCACGACAGGGGAGTACGACCGTTCCGGCATCTTTGTCCGCATCCCGGTTGAACCGCACGACCTCGAAATGCCTAGTGATTACGGCTATCAAGTGCAGATCGACAATCATCCGGAGACATCCTACGAGGATGAATATCATTTCACGGGAACCCTTTATTCCTTCACTAGGCCGTTGGCCCGGCCATCGAGACCGCCTCCAGAATGGAACACCGTGGAAATAACCCTGGATGGTAGGCGCACCATTGTGATCTTGAACGGAACGAAAGTGACCGACTACGTCGAAGGCGATCCAGTGCCCGCGAGGAAGCTTAACTGGGAACCCCAACGTGGCCGCCGGCCCGACGAGGGTTGGCTGGCCTTGGAAAATGATGACGGGAAAAAACATACCGTCTTTTTCAAAGAAATAGCGATCATGCCGTTGCGCTAGCTAGTTGGCCGCGAGGATACAGGAACGAGATAGCGCCCGCTTAGAGTGCATAGAATTGCCTGTCACTCGCATGTGGCATAGGCCGGGTTCGCTGGCGCCGGGCGCGGAGATGGGACTTTA
>Ga0137403_10003077_pt1 | contig 20108 bp, 16 predicted proteins | sample CZOMad2_1_16fung_FD_122057 | JGI IMG/M metagenome (GOLD analysis project Ga0137403, IMG submission 122057) | Vadose zone soil fungal communities from Angelo Coast Range Reserve, California, USA - CZOMad2_1_16fungal (Hybrid Assembly) | ecosystem: Environmental > Terrestrial > Soil > Vadose zone...
CGCCAGATGGCGCCTACGTATACTACGTGCAGACTTGGAATCCGCCGAGCCCCTTGTGGCGCGTGCCGGCCTTGGGCGGCGCTGCCGTCAAGGTGCTGGATGGAGTTCTGCAAGCTAACTTCGTGGTGCTCGAGGGAGGCATCTACTATATCGACCGGCCCTCGGGTCAGGGAGCCAACCTAATGATGGATGCGCTCGGGTGAAACCCGGCTTCAGTACTTCGACTTCGCGACCCGCAGGTCCACGACGGTGGCTCGCAACCTCGGCAACGTGTTCGTTGGCCCCCTCACGGCCTCTCGGGACGGCCCCACGATTTTCTTTACCCGGATGGACTCCTCCGTAGACGACCTGATGCTGGTGGAGAACTTCCGGTGAGGTCGCCCTGCAGGCGCCCGTGTGTCGACTCGCATTATCGCGGTTGCGAACCTTGTTTTGCTATCACCGCCGTTACGCCGGTCTGATCCGCCAACCCAGTAGGCCAGGCGCGATTGCCTGTCCTGCTATGTAAGAAACCGCCTCGCCATGCGACTACCTGTTTGGAAGCCAAGAAAGATGCTCGCAGAAGCCGCCGGGGCGAACCAGACCACCACATTCCGCGCCGCTGGGAGCGGCCGGTTTTGCGAGCTGTTCGAAGCCTATCAGCCGGCGATGCGGAGGCTCGTGGCAGCCTACGTGATCAATGCCGCCGACCGCGAGGACCTGTTGCAGGACATAGCCACCGGAATCTGGAAGTCGCTGCCGGGTTTTCGTGGCGAATCGAGCGAGCGGACCTGGATTTATCGCATCGCGCACAATATCGCGATCCGGTATGCGGCTGGCGTGCGGACGCGCAGTGCGCGGGAGCCCATGCTGGAGGACACTTTCGACCACCCGTCCAGCGACGCTGGTGCGGAAGCCGCGCTGCTGCTCGACGAACGGCGGAGGATTCTCGTCGAGAGCATCCGCGAGTTGCCGCCGGCCGACCGGCAGATTGTCACGCTGCATTTGGAAGGATTGAGCGCGGCCGAAATTGAGGAGATCACAGAGATTTCGCAGGGCGCCGTGGCCACGCGGCTCACGCGTATCCGGAAAAACTGAGTGAACGCGTACAGGCGGGAGGCCGGGGGCAATGAACAGACCCGATGATCTGGAACAACTTTGGAAAACTCAGCCGGTGGGTCCGGCGATGGAGGGAGAAGAAATGCGCAAAATCGTTATGGCCAGGATGGAGAAGTTCGATCGCGTCATTCGCAAGCGGGACATCCGTGAAACGGTCGCGGCCCTTGTCGTGGCTGCGTTCTTCACGTATGCCGCCTGGCGGCAGACCAATGCCCTGACGCTGGCCGGCAGCGTCATTATCGTAGCCAGCGCGCTTTGGACTATCTACTATATATGGCGCCACGGAACCGAGCCCTCCGACCCGAATCCCGACCAGACCCTCGCAGGGTATCAGCGGGCTCTGGCCAGAAAATACGACCACCAGATCCGGCTGCTGCGAAACGTAAAGTTCTGGTACCTGGCGCCGATGTATGTGGGCCTGCTGTTTGGCAGCGCGGGCATGCTCAAAGAGCACGCCGAAAAAGGCACGCTCAAATGGCAAGATGCCCTCGGCCCTCTCTTCTACACCCTGGTGTTCGCGGCGGTCTGGTGGCTGAACGAGGTGCACACCGTGCGCAAGCTGCAGCGTATGCGTACGAAATTGATGGCTGGCGCCGAAGAACCGGAAACGTCGTGCTAAAGGCAGCACTAGGAGCATTAAAGGATGATGGCCGAAATAGATGAGTGCGCCCGGAATCGTATAATGAACCCAGCCATGAATCTCAACCGCCGCAGTTTCCTGCAAACCGGCGCCGCGCTGGCCGCCGGGCAGATCGTCAGGTCCGCTCCCAACGAGCGCATCACCGTGGGCCACATCGGCGCCGGCGCGCGCGCCCATGAGCTTATGCAGGCCGTCATGGCCAATCCCAACACCGAAATCGTGGGAGTGGTCGATGCTTACACCGGCCGTGTCGAGCGGGCCATCGAGCGCACCGGTGGCCGGGCGAAGGCGTATCCCACCCACCACGACCTGTTGGCCGATAAATCCATCGACGCGGTAGTCATCGCCACGCCCGACCACTGGCACAAGCAGATCATCCTCGAAGCCCTTCGCGCGGGCAAGGATGTGTACTCGGAAAAGCCCATGACCTACCGGTCGGCCGAAGGTGTTGAGATCATTGAGGCCGCGCGCCAAACCCAGCGCGTCATCCAGGTGGGCAGCCAGGGCATGAGCTCCAAAACCGAGCAAGTCGCCAAAGATTGGGTTCGTTCCGGCAAACTGGGCAAGATCACCATGATTCGCGCATCGTATAACCGCAACACCGCGGAGGGGGCATGGCTCTACCCCATTCCGCCCGACGCCTCCCCCAAAACGGTGAATTGGGAGATGTTCCTCGGCCCGGCGCCCAAGCGGCCGTTCAGTCTCGAGCGCTTTTTCCGGTGGCGCTGCTTCTCAGATTATTCGGGCGGTATCGCCACTGACCTGTTCGTGCACCTGTGCACCACCATTCATTACTTAATGGATGCCAAAATGCCTGCGCGTGCCATGGCCATGGGCGAACTGTATCGCTGGAAGGAATCGCGCGACGTCCCGGACACGCTGAACGCCATTCTGGAGTACCCCGAGGGCTTCACGGTGTCGCTAAGCTCGACTTTCAATAATGAGTTCAGCCAGCAAGCCGGTTTTCAGATCCTGGGGACCGAGGGCACGCTGGTTATGGGTTTCGATGGAGCGGCTTTCTACCCCGAGGCCCTGGTAAGCGACAACCGCTGGATCGTCGAAAGCTGGCCCAAAGCCCTCGAAGACGCCTACTATCGTGATCCCAAAGTGATTTCGACCGAGGTGGAGCCGGCCAAGAACTTCAAGCGGCCGGAGCCCGAGCGCTACAAAGACGACGGCCCGGACCCCACCATCCTGCATTTCGGCCACTTCTTTGAATCGGTCCGCACACGGAAACCATACTGGGAGGACGCCGCCGCCGGCCATCATGCCGCCGCCTGCGCCCACCTGATCAACCTTTCCGCCCGCGAGCGCCGCATGACCGAGTGGGATTTCACCCGCGACGACATCCGCGGCTAATTTCTGAACGATTTCGCCGGCCGGCAACATCCGTTTGCAACCGGCCACGGCCACTCCGTTTCTGAATTTCGTGGGAAATGAACGCCTGCGGGTCTCTCCATTTGGCGAAAGGCTCAATTTCAGTGGCCAAGCGGCTAACACACGTTAATTTCCCCGGTTCCTCCGCATTTTATTTCTGAAAACCGTATAACCTCGTATGCTGAATTGAATTCCACGTAATATTGCTTACCGTAAGCTCCTGATTCTTCGTTAACAAGTGTTTTGGTCCACCACGTGCTCGGGGTGTCTTTTTCTGTTACCAAAACTTCGACGGGGGTGTATTATGCGCAAGAGCACAATTTGGGTGACAATAGCGGCGCTGACTGTCTTAGCCGCCGTTCTGTTTGGCCAGGCACTGGATAGCGTGCTGGTCGGAAATGTGACGGACTCGACCGGAGCCGCCGTCCCCAATGCGACCATCACCGCAACCAACAGAGAGACCGGAGTGAAGTACACCACAAATACCACCTCCGGCGGCGAATATCGTATTAACAACGTGCCCGTGGGCCGATACGACGTTTCAGCGGCGGCTGCTGGCATGGCGACGGCCACTAGAGCAGACGTGAGCATGGAGCTAAACCATACCACCGCTGTCAACCTCACCTTGACGGTGGGCGCACTGAGCACAGTGGTGGAAGTTGAGGAAGCGGGCGCGACCATCGACACATCCACCGCCCAGCTGCAGAGTACGTTCGACTCGAAGAGCGCGGTTGACGTGCCTCTGGCCGGTATCTCCAGAACCCTCGGCACCTCGGGCATTTATAATCTCAGCCTGGTTGGCGCCGGTGTCGCTACCTCAGGCGGAGTCGGCCAGGGAACCGGCCCCTCCATCTCGGGTCAACGGCCGGAGAACAATACCTTCAACCTCGACGGCGTAGACAATGACGACCGCTATGGCACCGGCCCGGCGATGGTTATCTCCAATGAGGCTGTCGCTCAATTCAACCTGCTGCAGAACCAGTTCAGCGCCGAATTTGGCGGTGCTTCCGGTGGCGTTTTCAACGTCGTGATGAAGAGCGGCACCAACAGCGTTCACGGGTCCATCTACGAATACTTTCAGAACCGCAACCTGAACGCCATGGATGCTGAGAACGTTCACGCGGGACAAACCAGCCTTCCTCGCTTTGACAGCAATCGCTTCGGCGCCACCGTGGGCGGCCCCATCGTCAAGAACAAGCTGTTCTACTTTGGTAACTACGAGTACAATCCGATCGGCCAGTCCGCGGCGCCGGGTCAAACGGTATGCGCGCCGACGTCCGAGGGCCTTTCCATTCTCAATGGCATGAGCGGTCTCAATTCGACCAATCTGGGGATCTTTACGAAGTATGTTCCGGTAGCTGCGTCCGGATCCGCCGATTGCGCCAGCTCGAACACCACTGACCACCTTCCCACCGCTGTGAATGGCGTGAATATCCCGACTGGTCCGCTGTCGTTCGCGTCACCGAACTACAACAATGCTTACAATGCCGTAGTCGCCATCGACTGGAATATCAGCGATAAGGATCAGGTTCGCGGCCGCTACATCTACTCCAATTCCACCGGCATCGATTTCCAAGCTGCGCTGCCCGTGTTCTTCCAGCCCTCGCCGGCAGTCGCCAATGCCGGCTCGATATCGGAATTCCACAATTTCACCCCCACCATGCAGAATGAGCTGCGCATATCCTTCAGGCGCTATAACGCGAATACGGGCTCCGGAAACTTTGCATTCCCGGGCCTGGATATGTTCCCCAATCTCACCTTCGACGACCTCGGCCTGCAAATCGGACCGGATCCCAACTCGCCGTTCGGCGAGATCGCAAACGGTCTTCAGGCCCAGGATAACCTCACTAAGACATGGGGCCGGCATACGCTGAAGGTCGGTTACGCGTTCTCAGACGTTATCTTGACCGGGACCTTCGTACAGCGCGCCCGCGGTGACTACGATTACCACAACCTGGAGCAGTATTTGCTCGATAGCTCGCCTACCGGTGGAGACCTGAGCGGAGTAGCCGGGGAGCGTAGCGTCGGCGCCAACAACGGTGTTCCTTTCGGCTTCCTGCAACACTCGGCATTTGTCAATGACGATTTCCGCCTTCGCCCGAATCTAACGATCAATCTCGGCGTGCGCTATGAGTATGTCACCATGCCAGTGGGTTCGCGGGCGCAACAGTACAGTTCCGTCGCCGATCTTCCCGGCGTCATGGTCTTTAACAGGCCGCATTTTTCACCAAACGATTGGTCGCCGCGCATCGGCTTTGCTTACTCGCCGGGTAAGAACGGTGTCTGGTCCATCCGCGGAGGTTTCGGCCGGGCATTCAACCTGACCTACATCAACCTCAACCAGAATGCCTCTCCGCCGTTCTATCAGACCACGCGCGACGTAGATCCGAGCGTTTCCACTCCCAATTTCCTTACCAACGGCGGCTTGACGGCAACCCTGCCGTCGGGGACGGTATCGGTCGAAGACGCCCGCGCGGCAGTAGCCTCGTACACCTGGAGCAATCAGCGCCCCTACGCTTTAACTGGATCGCTGGGCGTGCAGCGGGTCTTCGCCAGGGACTACGTCGTCGAGGCGCGTTACGTCTACACCAAAGGTGTCCATCTGTGGAACCAGACCCGCCACAATATCGTTTCCAAGGTAACCCCTACCGAATTCATTCCCACGTTTCTGTCTGTGCCGGACGCGTCGACGTTCGCCGGCCTGACAACCACCCTCGGTGATATCAGGGCCAAATCGAACAACTATCTGGCGCAGGATGGCTTCCCAAACGCCATTGTGGGATACCATCCCTGGGGGAACTCGCGCTATAACGGTCTGCAACTGCAATTGAACAAGCGCTACTCCAACAACTTATCCTATATCGTGGCCTACACCTGGAGCCACGCGTTTGACGATTCCACGGCGACCAATTTCTCGACCATCTTGTCGCCGCGCCGCGCCCAGGATTTCCAGAATCTTCGCGCGGAATGGGCCTCTTCGGCCCTGGACCGCCGCCATCGCTTCACCTTCACGCCGATTTACGATTTCAAACCTTTCCAGAACGGCAACTGGATGATGAAGAACGTGGTGGGTAACTGGAACATCAGCGGCACATACACGTTTCAATCGCCGGAGTATGCAACCGTTCAAAGCGGCGTTGATTCCAACCTGAACGGCGATTCCGCCGGTGACCGCGCTATCATCAACCCGGCCGGGGCGGCCAACCTTGGCAGCGGCGTCACCGCATATAATGCGGCCGGGCAGGCCGTACCGAAAACTTTGGGCGTCGCCCCTAATCTCGTCCCTAATCCCGTCATAGCAGCCTACGTCGCCAACAACCCCAATGCCCGTTACATCGTGGCGGATTTGGGTGCCCGCTCCACCAGCGGACGCAATACTTTCCCGCTTGGTCGGACCAATAACTTCGACGTGGCGCTCACCAAGCGCATCAATATCACCGAGCGGTTCCGTTTCGACATCAGCGCTCAGGCCTTCAATCTCTTGAATCACCCGCAATTTGTTGGCGGGTGGCTCAACGACGTGACGCCGTACGGTACGGCTTCCATCAGCCGCTCCTTCCTGGTCCCCAGCAGTTCCTCCTTCGGGGCGTACAACCAGGGGACGCCTGAGGTTGGGTTCTTCCCGAGCAACTCGCGCGCGCTACAACTCGTAGCCCGGTTTTCTTTCTGACGACGAACGAGTTTTGAGCGTTAGCATTTCCAGGGCGGACCTTCGGGTCCGCCCTTTTCGTTTGACGCAACAGTCTCCCAAATACCATCGGAATCGCTACTTTCAAGGCCCGCCTGTATAATCGACAACAGGGCCGCTTCGCCATGAAAAAACGCCTTCTTTACGGCTCGGCGCTGGTTCTGCTGATGATCTCGGCCACGCTCGTGATCTGGCAGGGCTCCTTCGATTTCGGCGATTACCGGCCGAACCCCGGGCAAACGCTTATTTTCTGGGCCGTCTCCATCCTGATCTTTCTGTTGATGGTGACCCTGGGCTTCATGCTGGTGCGCATCGGCCTGAAGCTCTACGTGGAGCGCCGCAGTAATCGCGAAGGTTCGCACATCAAAACCAAGCTGGTCATCGGCGCGCTGGCGTTGAGTTTCATGCCGGTGTTCTTCATGGTGCTGTTCAGCGTCCACGTGCTGAACCGCACGCTCGATAAGTGGTTTACGCGGCCTAAGGAATTGGAGCGCGTGGACTTCATCCGGATCGCCAAGGTGCTGGAGGACGAGGTGCGCGAAAAGGCCGATGCACAGGCGGCGCTGGTGGCATCCCGGCCCGAGACGCTCGCGGTGCTGGCGGGGAAGCGGCGCATGGATGGCCTCCTGGAACGGTTTTGCCGCGCAGAGAATGTAGCCGCGGCTGAGATTATTTCCGCGACTGGGACAGTGGTCGATCGCTGCGGCGCTGCCGGCGCCTTACGCGCGGGCAAAGACGGCATCGTGGTGAGCCGTTGGGTGGAGGCGGGTGGCGAGACCATCGGACGCGTCGTGCTCGCCCCGCACATTCCGCTTGACGTGGCGCAGCAGCGCGCCGCCATCGAGAATTACAACAATGCCTACGCGCGGCTCGCCACCAGCCGCCAGGAAGTGCGCCGGTCGTCTCTGCTGCTGCTGGCGCTGATCGCGCTGTTTGTCCTGTTTGTGGCCACGTGGATCGCGTTATTCCTGGCGCGCCAGATCAGTGTGCCCATCTCGGCGCTATTGCAGGGAGCCCGCGAAGTCCGGGCGGGCAATCTCAGCCACCGCGTGGAGGCCCCGGCCATCGACGAGCTGGCCAGCCTGGTCCGCGGCTTCAATGAAATGACGCGCGAACTGGAGAGCAACAGCCAGGAGCTGGACGCGCGGCGGCGCTTTACCGAGGCCATTCTGGAGAGCATCCCCACGGGTGTGATCTCGGTCTCTTCCGACGGCCGCATCCAGCGGGTCAACCGCGCATTGAGGCAGATTTTCTCCGAACAGCAGGTGCAGCATGCCACGCGCCTGGAAGATCTGTTCTCCCGCGAAGACGCGGCCGAGATCCGGTACCTGATGAAGCGCGCGCGCCGCACCGGCATGACCTCCCGGCAATTGGAGCTGCGCAGCGACCGGCGCACGCGGCACCTCTCCATCACGGTTTCAGCGCTTGAAGAGAAGCTGCGGTCGGGCTGCGTCATCGTGGTTGAAGACACCAGCGACCTGCTGCGCGCGCAAAAAGCGGCTGCGTGGAATGAGGTGGCGCGCCGCGTGGCGCACGAAATCAAGAACCCGCTCACTCCCATCGGGCTCTGCGCCGAGCGGATTGCGCGCCAGCTCGAGCGCGTGCCCCTGCCTGAGGAAACTGCCCGCATCGTGAAAGATTGCACCGAGACGATCGCTGACGAGGTCGAGTCCGTCAAGAACCTGGTGAATGCGTTTGCGCAGTTTGCCCGCTTCCCGGCGGCGCAGCCGGTGAGGTGTGATCTCAACGAGGTGGTGGAGGGCGCGCTGGCGGTCTTCGCCGGCCGTTTGGATGCAATCGAGGTGCGCACCGAGCTGGCGGCGAATCTTGCGCCGGTGAATATCGACAAGGAACAGTTCAAGCGGGTGGTGGTAAACCTAGTGGACAACGCCGCCGAAGCCATGCAGGACGCGCTGGTCAAGCAGGTGCGCATTGCAACGCGCGCCGCAACAGTGGATACGGTTGAGCTGACGGTTGCCGATACCGGTTGCGGCGTCACTGCCGAGGACCGCGAGAAGCTATTCCTGCCGTACTTCTCCACCAAAGGGCGCGGCACCGGCCTGGGCCTCGCCATCGTGAACCATATCCTCGCCGATCACAGCGCGCACATCCGTGTGGAAGAGAACCTGCCCGCCGGCACGCGCTTCATCATCGAAATTCCCGTCGCCACGGACGCCGCCGCCGAAGAAGCCCGGGCGGCGGAGAGCGCGATTCCCGCTACGCACGTATGAAGCCCGCGAGGATTCTGGTGGTGGACGACGAGCCCGGAATCCGGCAATCCCTTTGCGGCGTGCTGGGGGATGAGGGCTACCAGGCGCGGGCCGTGGCCGGCGGTGAAGAGTGCCTGGAAGATCTGACGCGCGAGCCCTCGGAACTGGTGCTATTGGACGTCTGGTTGCCGGGGATCGACGGCATGGAAACGCTCGCGCGCATCCAGGAGATTCCCATCGGCGACCGGCCGGCGGTGGTCATGATCTCCGGCCACGGCAACATCGAGGCCGCCGTCAAAGCCACCAAGCTGGGCGCTTTCGATTTTCTGGAGAAGCCGCTTTCCATCCAGAAGCTCGCCGTGGTGTTGAAGAACGCGTTGGATCACCGGCGGTTGCAGCTCGAAAACATGCGGCTGCGCGGCGACACGGAATCGAAATACCGCATCATCGGCGATAGCGTTCCCATGAAGGCGCTGCGCCAGCAGATGGAGCTGATGGCCGCGACCAACGGCCGCGTGCTGATCTACGGCGAGAGCGGTACCGGGAAAGAGCTGGTGGCGCACGCCATCCACGCCATGAGCCAGCGGGAGTCCGAAGCTTTCGTCGAAGTGAACTGCGCGGCCATTCCCGAAGAGCTGATCGAGTCCGAGCTTTTCGGGCACTTAAAAGGCAGCTTTACGGGCGCCACCGAAGATAAAACGGGGAAATTTCAGAAAGCCGACGGCGGTACGCTCTTCCTGGACGAAATCGGCGACATGAGCCTGCGCACGCAATCGAAAGTCTTGCGCGTACTCGAGGAGCAACGCTTCGAGCGTGTCGGGTCCAACGAAACCTTGCGCGTGGACGTGCGCGTCATCGCCGCAACCAATAAGAATCTCGATCAGGAGATTGCGCGCGGCGCTTTTCGCCAGGATCTCTTCTACCGGCTTAACGTGATCCCTTTTTACGTGCCGCCATTGCGTGATCGAAGAGAAGATATTCCGACGCTCGCGAGATATTTTCTGAGCGAATTCAGCTCCGCCTACGGAAAGAAAACGCGGGAACTCAGTGATTCGGCGATGGAAGTCTTGTTGCGCTTTCCTTGGCCGGGGAATGTGCGCGAATTACGAAACCTCGTTGAGCGGCTGGTGATTGTATGCCCGCAGCCGCGCATCGAGCCGCATCATTTGCCGCCGGAACTCTTCCGCGGCGTGGCCGAAAGTCCCCAGCATCCTTATTCCACGCTCCATGAAGCGCGCAGCGCTTACGAGCGGGAATTTATCCTCCGCAAGCTTCAGGAGCACCGCTGGAACATGACGCAGACGGCCACCGCGCTGGGCCTCGAACGCAGCCATCTCTACCGCAAAATGAAGTCGCTGGGAATTGCTGCGCCGGACTGAAGCGCCGCTGACGGCTGGAATTGCCGGCGCTGCGCAGCCACGAACTTCTTACTCTGTTTTGCCCTGATCCTTGCTCAGACCTTCCAGTTGAAAATGCCAATCCAGCTCGCGCACTTTTTGCGGGCTCTCCCGCCAATCCGGCACGACCTTGACGAATAACCCCAGATAGATCTTGGAGTCCAGCAGGGCTTCCAGTTCCTTGCGCGCTTCCGTTCCGATTTTCTTCAGCATTTCGCCTTTGTGGCCGATCAATATTTTCTTCTGCGAATCGCGCTCCACGTTCATGACGGCTTCGATTCGCAGCAACTTGGGTGTCTCTTCAAATCTTTCCACGACCACGGCGAGTGCGTAGGGCACTTCGTGGTACATCACCTGCATCGCTTTCTCGCGAATGATTTCCGCCGCGAGAAACCGTTCCGGCTGGTCCGTCACCTGGTCTTCGGGAAAGTGTGGCGCGCCTTCCGGCAACTGCTTCATGATTTCCTGGAGCAGCTCGTCGCAGCCCGCGCCCTTTAGCGCGGAAATTGGTACGATGGCCGAAAACTCAAACGCTTTCGAGAACGAATCGATCAGCGGCAGCAGCTTGGGTTTCGGCAACCGGTCGACTTTGTTGAGCGCAAGAATGGTCTTCCCGCGAAAACGTTTCGCCTTTTCGAACAGCAATTCGTCGGCGTGCGGGTGCATGCTGCTGGCGTCCACCATCAGCACCACCAGATCGATTCCTTCCAGCGCAGCGGCCACTTCCTGCATCATCTGCCGGCCCAGCGCGGAATTCGCTTCGTGCACCCCGGGAGTGTCAATGAAAACGATCTGGCCCTCAGGCTTCGTCAGGATGCCCTGAATGCGGTTGCGGGTCGTCTGCGGTTTGGACGTGACGATTGCGATTTTCTGCCCGACCAGCCGGTTCACGAGCGTGGACTTGCCCGCGTTCGGCCGCCCAAGAATGGCGACGAACCCCGATCGAACCGCGGCCTTCTCCGGCTTTTCTTTTTCACCCATGCTTGAAATTTTGCCTTGCTTTCAGGATTTCTACAGCTTCGTTGGAGCCGCCTTCATTTGTTTGCGAATCCGCACGCGCAGAACTTTTCGCTGGTTCGCCTCCAGCACCTCGAAGCGATGCCCTTCCAGGTCGACCTTGTCGCCCGGCGCGGGAACTTTTCCGGAAGCGTGGCTGAGCAATCCGGCCAGCGTGGTCACCGCTTCATCGGTCTTGTCGCCGAACTTTACGCCGAGCAACTCTTCCACGGTGCCAATCGCCATGCTGCCGCGCATGACCAGGCCGCCATCCGCTTCGCGCACCACGTCCGGCGCCGGCGGCTTTCCGTCGTTTCCACTTTTGCCCACGATTTCTTCTACCAGGTCTTCGATGGTGGCGATGCCCGCGACGGTTCCGTGCTCGTCAATCACCACGGCGAGAGGCTGGCCCTTCTGCCGCATTTCGCGCAGCAGCTCCGAACCCGCCTTCGTTTCCGGAATGAACAGCGCCGGTTTCGCGAGCTCCCGCACTTTGCGCTTCGGCAAATCCTGATCCGCAACGTGCAAAAGATCCTGCGCGTAGACAACGCCGAAAATATCGTCCAGCGATTTCTCGTAAACCGGTATTTTGTTGAATTTCGTCTCCACCACTTTGGCGTGCAGTTCTTCAAGCGTGGCATCCGCCGGTATCGCCACGATGTCCGGCCGCGGCGTCATCACTTCCCGCACGCGCTTGTCGCTGAACTCCACCACCTGCTCGATCAGGTCTGCTTGTGAAGGCTCAATGATGCCTTCCTCTTCCGCCGCTTCCACCAGCGCCTCAATTCCCTCTTCCGCGCGCTGCCCCTGCGTGCGTTCCGCATCCTGCTCCGAAATTCGCGCCAGCGATTCCGCACCCTCCAGAAAAACACGGACCGGCCAGACCAGCGCCATCGCCAGCCGGATCAGCGGGAGCAAAGGTTTCAGCCACCGCCCCTCCGTCCGGTAAAGCAGCATGTCCGGAACGAAGTGCATTGCAATCACAACTTCCAGCGAAAGGAATACCAGAAACTGCACGCCCGCTTCCCATCGGTTGGGCACCAGATACACCACGGCGCGCGTTGTCTCCAACACCACAAACGCCAGCCAGAAATGCCCCAGGATGCGGAACGTCCGCCCCCCGCTCCTTCTATTAATTTTCAGTTTGGGTTCAATTTCCGCTTCGAATATTTCCAGGTGTTCGTGCACCCGGCCCGTGGTCATCCGCCCCAATTCGCGATAGATCAGGGTGATGTAAGAAAAAATGGGCAGCCCCAGTGCCAACACCAGGACGCTGCCGACAAATGTCCAGGTTTCCCAGAGTTGTGGCATTACGCGATTCCCAGTTTCCGCCGCAGTCGCATCTCGATGCGTTCCATCTCGCCGCGGTCGGTTTCATGATCGTATCCCAAAAGGTGCAGGACGCCATGCAGAATCAACACTTTCAGCTCCTCTGGTAACTGCCGCCCAAGCGATTTTGCATTTCGCCGCGCCACCTTCGGCGAAATCGCGATGTCCCCCAGGAATCCGCCGCGCGCTTTCCGCACCTGCTGCCGCAGTGTTCCAGGTTTCGCAGAATCCGCGGCCACGGGAAACGACAGCACATCCGTCGGCCCCTTCTTCTTCCGATACCTCCCATTCAGCCGAGCCATCTCCGCATCGCCAATCAGGCGCACCGCCACACACTCCGGTCCCAGCCCGATCTCCCCCTCAACATTTTTCAGGAACTCTTCCAGCGGCCTAAGCTGCACCCGAACCACCCGCTGCCGATTCTCAATCGCCACATGTGGCACAGGCACTCTTGCCTGTGCTCTTCTCTTCCTTCTTCTCCGCGCCCTCTGTGTCTCTGCGTTCAGATCTCTTCTCTTTCTCCGTGTACTCTGTGCTCTTCCTCTGTGACCTCTGTGTGAACTCTTCTCTTCATCCGTCTCCATCTTTCTCTTTCACCCGACCATTCGCCAATCCAACTTCCGCTATCTATTTTCCAATTTCTATTTTCTAATTTCTATCCATGGAACTAATCGACTCCCACGCCCACATAGACGGCCCCCAATTCGCCGACGACCGCGAAGCCATGCTCTCTCGCGCCCGCGCCGCAGGCGTCTCCACCATCCTCGCCATAGGCACCGGCCCAGGCCCCGAAAAACTCGACGCCGCTATCCCTTACGCCGAAGCCCACGACTGGATCTACACCACCGTAGGCATCCACCCCCACGACGCCAAAGAAGTCACTCCCACTCATCTCGAAACGCTCGCCGCCCTCGCCAAACATCCCAAAGTAATCGCCTGGGGCGAAATCGGCCTCGACTATTTCTACGACCACTCCCCGCGCGAAGTCCAAGAGCGCATCTTCCGCCAGCAAATGGAACTCGCCCACGCCGCAAAACTCCCCATCATCATCCACTGCCGCGACGCCTGGGACGATTGCCTCCGCATCCTCGAAGAAGTCTGGAAGCCCACCGGCCTCGGCGGCATCCTCCACTGCTTCACCAGCACTCTCGCTCACGCCCAGAAAGGCCTCGACATGGGCTTCCTCATCTCCTTCACGGGAAACATTTCCTACCCGAAAGCGCAAAACATACGCGACGTCGCGAAAGCTTTGCCGCTTTCAAACATTTTGATTGAAACAGACTCTCCGTATCTCGCCCCGCAACCCCACCGCGGCAAGCGCAATGAGCCCGCCTACGTTCTCGAGGTAGCAAAGGCGCTCGCGAATGTGAGAGACTTGGAGCTACCTGAAATTGCCGCCCAGACCACCGGAAACTTCCGGAGGTTTTTTCGGCTGACTCGGCCGGATGCGCCCACGGTCGAAGTGTCCCGCTGACAGGGCGCGGGCCCGGAGAACGGAAATCGCTTTACTGACCGTCAAAGAGATTTTTGAACTGGTAAGCGAAGACCTCGTGAAGGTCGAGCAGGAACTCTCGCGCCAGAGCGCCTCCGCTTACCAACCCGTCTCCGAAATCACCAGCTATCTCCTCGGCGGGGGAGGGAAGCGCCTCCGCCCCGCCTTGCTGCTGCTCGCCCACGGCTACGCCGCAGGCAGCGAAGGCGACTCTCGCAGCGCTATAAAGCTAGCCGCCGTAGTCGAACTCCTCCACAGCGCCACTCTCATCCACGACGACGTCATCGACAGCGCCGACACCCGCCGCGGCCGCCCCTCCGCCAATTCCCGCTGGGGCAATCACCGCAGCGTTCTCTCCGGCGACTGGCTCTACATGCAGTCCTTCCACGTCGCCCTGCAGGAACGCAACTTCCACGTCCTCGACATCCTCATCGATCTCACCCAAAAAATGGTCGAAGGCGAACTCCTCCAGCTCGAAAAGATCGGCCGCATCGACGTCTCCGAAGACGATGCCCTCAAACTTTCCACTTACAAGACCGCCTGCCTCTTCAGCGGCTGCGCCCGCCTCGGCGGAGTTCTCGGCGGCCTCGATGAAGAACACGAAACCGCGCTGGCCGACTACGGCCGCTACTCCGGTCTCGCATTTCAATTGGTGGATGATCTGCTGGATTTCACCGCGTCCAGCGAACAACTCGGCAAGCCCGTCCTCAGCGATCTGATCGAAGGCAAAGTCACCCTGCCCCTGATCTACGCCATGGAAAACGGCCACAGCGAAGCTCGCGAAATGGTCGCCCGCGTCCTCGAAGAAAAAGAGTTCGACTCCGTCCAACCCGAAACCCTTGTCGCCCTCGTTCGCGATTCCGGCGCCCTCGACCGTACCCGCAACCTCGCCCTCGACTACGCCGTCCGTGCCAAAGCCTGCCTCAACGGCTCCGGCTTCTCCGAATACGCCCGCGCCCTCCAAACCCTCCCCGACTTCATCCTCGACCGCGAATCTTAACCGCCAGGTCCAACCATCCGTGCAATCTATCGGACCAGCTCCACTATTCCTCTCTCACGCATTCCGTCCGGGATAAGACTCGAGATTCCTCGATCCATCGTTACTAGAGTTCCGCGGTTGCGGATTGCCATCCCTAGCAGGTACGAGTCCGTGACTTGCTGATGCCCCAAGATGCGACTTGCAAATGTTTCGATCAAATCCAGGTAATGTGCCTCAGCGGGCCAGAAAACATGCGATGGATGCGCCAGGTTTTTCGCCAATAACTTCGTCGACTGCTCCACCGTTACCGCAGCGCGCGAAATCATGGGATTGCTGACGATTCGAACGAATGAAGACTGCGTGAGAGGACAGGTGGCCCATCCTCGGCCGGAATGTTGCCTGAACCAGCTTTGTGCCTTTTGGTGATCGCTATGGGCGGGCCAAAACAGTGCAACAAGAACATTTACATCCAGGAGGGCGGCTTTCATTACTGCTCCGCATCAAGTTTCTTGACCATCTCGCTGGTTACTCGGGGCGAGTCGGGAGGAAGGTCAAATACGTGCAATCCATTCACTATTCGGGTGGGGGTAGGAGTGGCGAAAGCCTTCCGAATCAGTTCGGATATAGCGTCACCCAATGCCAGTGACCGGTCCGCTGCATAGCGCCTCACCAGTTCAAGAACTTCATCATCTATGGAAAGTGTCGTCCTCATGCTTCAACGATGCAGGAACTCATGCATGATGTCAATGGCATGATACAGCATCAATAACGAGAAACGGTGCGACTCGGCATCGAATGTGCGATGTGGTACTTTTCGGAGGGCGACTTCTATGCTCCCCTTCAAACTCGTCTACCACGAACGCTACGACCTCAACCTCGGCGCCCACGTTTTTCCCTCCGAAAAATTCCGCTTAATCCACGACAAACTCCTCAACGACGGCATTGCCGAACCCGACGACTTTCTCCGCCCGGAACCTGCAACCGACGCCGACATCCGCCGCGTCCACACCGAAGACTGGGTCCAAAAACTAAAAACCGGCACGCTAACCGCCAGCGAGCAGATGAAACTCGAAGTCCCCTATTCCCCTGAACTCGTCCACGCCTTCTGGCTAGCCGCCGGCGGCACAATCACTGCAGCCGAATCCGCCCTCCAGGACGGCTTCGGCTGTAACATCGGCGGCGGCTTCCACCACGCCTATCCCGGCCACGGCGAAGGCTTCTGCGCCATCCACGATGTAGCCGTAGCCATCCGCACACTCCAAGCCCGCAACAAAATTGCCCGCGCCATGGTCGTGGACACCGACGTCCATCACGGCAACGGCACCGCCGCCATCTTCGGCAAAGACGATTCCGTCTTCACCCTCTCCATCCACCAACTCAACAATTACCCTGCCCACAAACCGCATTCCTCCCTCGACCTGAATCTTGAAGACGGCGTCAGCGACGAAGAATATCTAGCCGCGCTCCTCCCCGCCGTAAAAAAGTCCGTCGAATCCTTCCAACCCGACATCCTCTTCTACGTCGGCGGAGCAGACCCCTACCGAGAAGATCAACTAGGCGGTCTCGATTTAAGTATGGAAGGTTTAAAGAAACGCGACGCAGGCGTCTTCACCGAAGCCCGCCGCAAAAATATTCCTGTAGTCACAACACTAGCCGGCGGCTACGCCCGTCGCCTCGCCGACACTATCCAAATCCACGTAAACAGCATCCTCGCCGCCAAACAAGTCGCCGAAGATTCGCGCCAATCGATCGGCCACCCGTCCGCGTAGCGGCCACCTTCAGGTGGCCCCGCTTGCCTTTGTAGGGGCGGCGCTTGCCCCGCCGTCTTGTTTTTCTCTTGCCCTTGTAGCGGCCGCTTTCTGAAGCGGGCGCTTTTTCACGCTACCCACAGACATACCAAATATCTTCCGCTACTCCGCAACCGCCGCGGGCGAATTCATCTCCGGTGGCCGCAACGTCCTCTCTATCGCCTCAACCAATGTCTGATCCGAACCCTCCGGATCAAACCCCTCCGCCCGATACGCGATCTTCCCCGCCCTGTCCAGGATCAATGTCGTCGGAAACGAATTCACCAGCAACAACAGATCCAATCCATCCGCAAACAACACGCTGTTCTTCGGCTTCTCTTCCGCCAGATAAGGCCCTACCAACGTCTCATCTTCGTCGCAATTCACTTCAAGAAAAACCACGTTCTTCTCCTGCCCTGCGAAGTGCCCGGCCACTTTCTCAAAGTGCGGCTCCCACTCCCGGCAAGGCCCGCACCACGTCGTCCAGAAATTCATCACCAGCACTTTCCCTTTGGTCGTTGCAAGCGCATAAGGTATTCCGTCCGGCGCCCGCCGCAACACAAACTCCGACAGCTCCTTCAATCCCATGTTCCGCGCTGGTTTGGGAGCCGCCGCCGCAGCCGCATTCTCGTCATACGTCCGCAACAAATACTCCCCGAGCCCATCTTCCGATCCATGCGCCAACCGCCACGCGTTTCCCAGCTTCTTCCGCAATTCCGCGCGAGACGTCCCTGCCGCCGTTCCATCCGCCAGCGCGAACGCCAGCGCATACTGATGAATCGCCCCAGCCAGGTCTTTTCGCAATTCCGCCAATTCTCCCAGCCGCTCCGCCGAAGGCGCCCCCGGCGCCCGACGGTAACTCTCCTCAAAATCCTTCTGCGCTTCTTGCATCTCATTCAGTTTCTGGTGCAATCGCCCGCGTACCAGAAAGATCGCCGCGGCATCCCGCTGCTTATCCTTTTCAAATTGTTCATTGGAAACGCGCGGAGATTTTTCGTTCGCCGATTCCCGCCCGATCAATTCAATCACCCGAGTGCAGTAATTCGTCGCCCGCCGCCACCCCGCCGCGTCGCCATACCGCTCCAGCAACTGCACCGAAAGCAAGTTGGTCGAAAGATCCCCGGGATCAAGCGCCACCATCCGCTCCGCGTACTCCGTCGCCGTCGCAAAATCCCGAAGCTGCAGGCTCGTTTCCACAATCGCCCGGTAAATCTGCCCCCGATGCGAAGATTGCGGATACTTCTTAAGGAAATCCAGCAGGTTGTGCATCAGCGCCGCCCGATCATTGCTCGCCTGCTCAATCGCCTTCTGCAAATCCTGCTGCTCAAGCGCGGCCGCCGCTGCAGCGGCGGTCTGCTTGCTGCCGCCGCTCTTCGCGTTCGGCGCAGCCGCAGGCACACCCTGCCCCGCCTCCGGCTTCTCCTGCGCCCACCCGCAAGCCGTACCAACCCACGCAAGCACACCAATTCCCAGAAGTATTCTCACTGCTCTTGTCAGAACGAAGTTCACCACGCCATTGTACAAGGGAATCTAAACTGTAGCGGCCACCTTCAGGTGGCCCTCTCTTAATTCTTCAACGTAGCGCTGGCTTTCAAGCCAGCTCTTGGGTTTCTCCGGCTCTTGCAGCACCTGTCCGCTGCGGCGGATGGGCGACCGTTTGTCACAAACTTAAATCCTCACGACCCACTCGAAACATTCACACTTCCCGAAACCGTATGCACTTCCACCCGCCCCGCCGAGCCCCCAATATGCGCCCGCAACGAATGCTTGTTCTGCTCTTCCAGAATCACGGGAATGCTCGTCCGAATATCTCCTGATGTCGATTCTGCCGAAAGCAGAAAACTCGCGTTCGATGGCACGCGCAATTCCACCGAACCCGAAATCGTCTTCAGCTCCCACAGCCGGCTGGCACCAGGATTTCCCGAAACCTGGATGGTTCCAGAAATTGCGTGCACCTTCACATCGTTATTTGCGCCCACCACTTCAATCGTTCCGCTCGCCGTCGACGCATCCACGCGATCGCTGGGGTGCTGAATCCGGATCGATCCCGAAGCCGCGCTGACCTTCACCTCGCCCTTCACATCCGCCACCCGCGTGTCGCCCGACGCGCTCGAAACCCGCAAGCACCCGCCGATCCCAGACGCATCAATCGACCCGCTCGCTGCATTCAACTGCGTATCGCGCTCCACACGGTAAACGTGCACATATCCCGAAGCCGAACTTGCCTTTACCGGCCCCTTCACGTGATCAATCGTGATTCCGCCCGAAGCCACGCCAGCGTCGATCTCCGTGTCATGCGGCACTTCCACCTGGTAATCGATCGTCACATTCTTCAGCCACGACGAATTCTTCCCAATGCGAATCGTGCTCCCGCTCTGCTCCAGCGGCGGATTCGAAGCCACCTCTTCCACGCTCTTGCCCGAGCCTCCGAATATCGACCACCCGCCCGGCGAAACCTTCCCATGCACATGCACCGTCCCGTCCGCACTTCCTCGAATCTCAACATTCCCCGATGCGTTGCTCAACTCAATCCGCACCGGCGCCGTAACCGCAAAAGACCGATCAAACGTAGCAGTTTCCGCGGCAATCGCAGGCAGGGCATAAGTGGCGAGAGCTGTGAGGAGGAATACTCCGGAAAGAACGGCTGCACGGCGTCTATTCATGGGCTCTATGTGCTCGGCGAGCCAGACTCTCCTGGTAGCCAAGCCCTCCTGGTAAAAGATACGCAGTCCTGGCTTAAGATGTTCCGGCCGTTTTGGAAAGCGCCTCGTTCAGCGACCCCTGTCGGTAACCCTCTAAATCTAAAGCCACATAGGCAAAGCCGGCCGCTTTCAACGCTTGCGCAATAGCCGTTGCCATCTTCGGCTCAAGCCCCCGCGCCAGCTCATCCGGAGCCAATTCCACCCGCGCCAGCTTATCGTGCAGCCGCACCCGGAACTGCCGGAACCCCAGTTCGCGCAGCGCCGCCTCGCCCCGCTCCACCAGCGACAACCGCTCTGCCGTAACCTCCGTCCCGTACGGCAACCGCGACGACAAGCACGCCGACGCCGGCCGGTCCCAGCAGGGAATTCCCGCCCGCCTTGCCAGAAATCGTATCTCTGCCTTGTGCAGCTTT
>Ga0137403_10003079_pt1 | contig 20103 bp, 25 predicted proteins | sample CZOMad2_1_16fung_FD_122057 | JGI IMG/M metagenome (GOLD analysis project Ga0137403, IMG submission 122057) | Vadose zone soil fungal communities from Angelo Coast Range Reserve, California, USA - CZOMad2_1_16fungal (Hybrid Assembly) | ecosystem: Environmental > Terrestrial > Soil > Vadose zone...
CTCGTGGGGATAGTCGCCGTCGTCAGTCGCCGCCGCCGCTAGAGATAGCCGGCCCGCATGATGAGCTGGAAGACCGTCGGCGTTCTCGTCGTCCTCGTCACGGGGCTCGGCGGGTTCTTCTGCTACGACACCTACTGGCTGGAGCCCGCGCGCGAGAAGAAGGACTCCGTCAAGGGCCGCCTCTGGGAGGTCGAGCCCAAGGACGTCGAGTCCCTGACCATCAAGCGCAAGGGGGACACGGTGCGGCTCCGGCGCACCGACACCGGCTGGGAGCTGCTCGAACCGGTGAAGACGCGCGCCGACCGCGGCGCGGTGGACGCCATCGTCACGACGCTCGTCACCGCACGGGTGGATCGGGAGGTGGCCGCGACGCCCGGCAAGCTCGACGAGTTCGGGCTGGCGCCGCCCGAGACCGAGGTGACGCTCGCGGTGAAGGGGCGCGCCCCGCTGACGCTGCTCGTGGGCGCCAAGAGCCCCACCGGCGCCTGGCTCTTCGCCAAGGAGTCGGACAAGCCGGCGGTGGTCGCCCTGTCCGAGATCGTGGCCCGCGACCTCGCCAAGCCGGTGACGGAGCTGCGTGACCGCACCGTGCTCGCCTTCGACCGCAAGGGCGTGGGGCAGGTGGATATTCAGCTCCTTGGGCAGCTCCCCGGGGAGGCCATCTCGCTGGAGAGCGTGGAGGCGGGGAAGTGGCGCATCACCAGGCCGCGCGTCCTGCCCGCCGATCCCGACGTGGTGGCCGACTTCCTCGAGAAGCTCGACGGGGCCAAGGCCAAGGACTTCGTGGAGGACGCGCCCCGGTCGCTGGCGCCCTACGGCCTCGATCGTCCCACCACGGTCACCCTCTGGGTGGGCAAGGACAAGGAGCGCGCGTCGCGCAGTCTTCTGTTCGGCCGAGAGGACAAGGACAAGAAGGGCGTCTACGTGATGCGGTCGGGGGAGCCCGGCGTCATGCTGGTGGGTGAAGAGCTCTGGGCCGCGGTGCCCAAGACGATCGGCGTGCTCCGGGACAAGGTGGTCCTAGCCTACCAGTACGACAAGGTGAGCCGCGTGGAGCTGGCGGGGCCGCGCGGCCCCCTCACGCTCGAGCGCGAGGGGATCGGCTGGAAGATCACCGCCCCGGAGGTGCTCAAGGCCGACACCGGCGCCGTCAACGGCGTGCTGTGGAGAATCCGCGACCTGCGCGCCAGCGGTTTCCTCGCCGAGGATGGAACGGCCATCCCGCGTCTCCTGCCGAAGCCCGAGGTAACGGTGCGGCTCTGGGAAGAAGGAGCCAAGGAGCCCAAGGTGCTGCTCCTCGCCGCCTCGCGAGAGACCCGCGGCGGCCAGCCCGCCGCGGTGGCGGCGGTGGAGGGGCGCGGACCCGTGGTCCTCGTTGACGGCAAGGTCCTCGACGATCTCGCGCGCGGCACCGATGACCTCCGCGACAGGAGCCTCCTGCCCGCCTTCGAGATGGGCGATGTCAAGCGCGCCCGCCTGGTGTCCAGCGGCGCCGCGCTCGTCGTCGAGCGCCAGGGCGAGACCGCCTGGCAGGTGGTGGAGCCCAAGCGCGGCGGCACCAAGGAGCGGCGGGTGGCCGATCTCCTCCTCTCGCTCAAGGCGCTGCGCTGGAAGTCCATCGCCTCGGCCAAGGGCGACGACGCGGCGCGCTTCGGCCTCGACAAGCCCGCGCTGGAGATTACCCTCCTCAAGGCCGATGGCGGCGAGATCGCGGGTCTCCTGGTGGGCAAGTCCGAAGGGCCGCTGACCTATGTGAAGCTCAAGACGTCGCCAAGCGTCTATGCGGTAGACTCCGGCTTGGTCGGGGACCTCCGCAAGGCGCCCGTCGAGATCCCGGGCTAGCCGGGAACCGGTGGGTCCCCCACCGCGTTATGCGGAGAAGGAGAGCGCGATGAGTCAGCCGATCCGGATCGCGCCAGGCAGAACCCTCACCTCGTCCATCGCCATGGCCCTCTCGGGCCTCGCCCTGCTCGCGGCCCTGGGTCTGGGCCTGGAAGCGGCGGTGCCGGCCTCGGCCGAGACCCTGCGGATGGGCGCCGGATCGCCTTCCCCGGGCGGGAGTGCGGGACCATCGGGGCCGGCCCGGCCCCTGTTCCGTCCCGCCCCGCCCACGGTGGTGAGCACGGCGCCCAGCGTGGTGTATCAACCGCGGTTCCTCTACAGCGCGCCGTTCAACCACGCGTCGCCCTTCAACCACATGTCCCCCTTCAACCACGTGCCGCATTCTTACTTCCCCTACCGGGCGCCGTCCGCTTTCGCGGGGGCGTATATCGCTCCCTCGTATGGTCAATGGACCCCCGGGTACTGGGCCTATACCTGGATACCACAGGGCCAGGCCACCAGCGTCTGGGTGCCGGGCTACTACGACAAGGACAGCGTCTGGGTGGCGGGCTACTACGCCACCCAGGTCGTGCAGAGCGGCTACTATCAGCCGTACTGGGTCAGCGGGTACTGGGCTCCTTGACGGCAGGCGGCGGCGCGCACGGCCGCCCTCCTCTTACCCCCGCAGCTCACCAGGAGGATCCTATGAAGGCCGTGTCCACCACGCTCGGCATCGCGCTCGCGGCAGGAGCGCTCGCCCTCGGGCTCGTCACCGCCGCGCCTGCCCTCGAGGTCGGTCAGAAGGCGCCGGACTTCACGCTGGCGGCGCCCGGGGGCAAGACGGTCAAGCTCTCGGACCTTCTCGGCAAGGGACCGGTGGTTCTCTACACCTTCATCCAGGCGTTCACCAAGACCTGAACCGAGGAGATCAACGGCTTCGAGGCGAATCTTCCCGCCTTCGAGGCCGCCAACGCCCAGGTCGTGGGCGTGAGCGCCGACCACGTGGCCACCATCGAAGCCTTCGTCGCCACCAACAAGACCAAGCACGTTCTCCTCTCCGACTTCCGCCGACAGATGCTGCCCGCGTACGATGCCCTCGTCACCGACGACAAGAGCCCCATCTTCCGGTACGCGAAGCGCGCCTACTTCATCCTCGACAAGGATGGGGTGGTCCGCTACATGAAGATCCAGACCAACCCCCTGGATCTCCTCAAGCCCGAGGAGGTGCTCAAGGCGCTCAAGGATTCGGGCGCATGAGGTCGGGTCCTCTGCGGGGCCTGCTCATCGGCCTCTCGCTTGGCCTCGCGGCCGCCGCCCTGCCGGCGGCGGCCGCCGGGCCCGACTGGGCGTCCTTCAAGGCGGTGCCCTATGAGCCGCCCAAAGCCGCCCCAGAGTTCAGCCTGCCCGATCTCGACGGGCGCCCGGTGGCGCTGGCCGATTTCCGGGGCAAGGTCACCCTCGTCTTCTTCTGGGCCACCTGGTGACCGGATTGCCGGGAGGAGTTGCCTCCCGTCAATCGGCTCTACGCTGACCTCGAGAAGAAGGGCCTCGCGGTGCTGCTGGTGAGCTTCCGCGAGGATGCGGCCCTGGTGAAGCGCGTCGCCCGCGAGCGCGGCTACGTGGCGCCCGTGCTCCTGGACGCGAGCGGGGACGTCACGGGCCGCCTCTACGGGGTCTGGGGGCCGCCCACCGCCTACGTGGTGGACCGGCGGGGCCGGCTCCTGGCTCGGCTGCTCGGCGGGCACGACTGGACGAGCCCGGCCGCGCGCCGCCTCCTCGAAGAGGTGCTGGAACTGCGCTAGCATGAGGTCATGAGTGCCGCCTATATAAAGCAGCTCGAGCTCGGGCCCATGCAGAACTTCGTGTACCTGATCGGCGATCCCGAGACGCGGGAGTGCGTCGTGGTCGATCCCGCGTGGGAGATCGACGCCATCCTCGCGGAGGCGGCCGCCGACGACATGCGGATCCGCGACGTCCTCGTCACCCATACCCATCAGGATCACGTCGGCGGCCACCTCTTCGGCCACGACATCCCCGGGGTGGCGGAGCTTCTCGAGAAGAACCCCGCCAAGGTGCACGTGCACAAGGCGGAGCGCGAGTTCCTCCGGGGCTTCGGCTCGGATCTCGTGAGGGTCGAGGGCGGCGACACGCTTGCGGTGGGCAATGTTCCGCTGACGTTCATCCATACTCCCGGCCACACGCCCGGCTCCCAGTGCTTCCTCGTGGATGGGCGCCTCGTCTCCGGTGACACGCTGTTCATCCGCTCGTGTGGACGCACCGACCTGCCCGGCAGCGATCCGTCGGAGATGTACCGGTCGCTCACCCAGCGGCTCGGCGCGCTGCCGGATGCCACCGTGGTGCTGCCGGGCCACAACTACGGCGGCTCCCACACCACCATCGGGGACGAGAAGCGCGGGAACCCCATGATGCGCTTTCCGTCCATGACCGACTTCCTCCGCGCGATGGGCGGCGGCCGCGCCTGACGCGCGCGCTCGCCGTCGTCAACCCCGCCGCGGGCGGCGGGCGTACCGCACGTCTCTGGCCGGGTCTCCGCGACCGGCTGCGCCGTCTCGGCCTGGCGTTCGACCACGTGGAGACGCGCGCCCCCGGCGACGGCCGGACGCTGGCGGCGGCCGCGGTGACGGCGGGCGTGGAGCTGATCGTCGCCGTGGGCGGAGACGGGACCCTCAACGAGGTCGTCAACGGTGTCACCAGCGAGGACGGCCGGCCGCTCGCCGCCGTGGGCGCGCTCCTCACCGGCCGCGGGCGTGACGCGACGCGAACGCTGGGGCTGCCGCGCGATCCCGGCCGCGCCGCGGCGCACCTCGTCCACGGAGGCGAGACGCGGCGCGATCTGGGCCTCGTCCGCCGGGGTACCGACCACCGCTTCTTCTTGACCGCGGCGGGCGCCGGCTTCGACGCGGTGGTGGCCGCGCGCGCGGCGACCATGCCCGGCTGGGGCACCGTGCCCTATCTTCGCGCGGTGGCGACGAGCCTTCGCGCCTACCGGCCCTGGGCGCTGCGTCTCGCCGTCGATGGCGCCCCCGCGCGCTCGCTGTCGGTCACCGGGATCGTGCTCGCCAACGGGCCCTGTTTCGGCGGCGGCATGCGGGTAGCGCCGGGCGCCGATGCCGCCGATGGGATGCTGGACCTGGTGGTGCTGGGAGCGCTCGGCCGCGTGGAGCTGATGCGCTGGCTGCCCACGCTGTACTGGGGTGGCCATCTCCGCCATCCCCGTGTCACGCGGGAACTGGTGCGCTCAGTGCTGGTCACGAGCGAGGCGCCGGTGCCGCTCCAGCTGGACGGCGAGCCCTGGGGAGCCTCGCCCTTCGAGGCCACGGTCTGCCCGGGGGCGCTGCGGCTGCGCGGCTGAATCAAGCCGAGCGCCCGCGCGATGGCGCGTCCCGCCCGCGCGGCGCCGCGGGTGAAGCGAGGGCCACCGGCCCCTTTCTTGACTTGCCCCGTCGCGCGTGATTTCATCGGGCCGCTATGAGGGGTCAGTGAGGAACTGGCTGAAAGTCCGGTTCATCACGGGCTTCTTCGTCACCGTCCCCGCCATCGCCACCGCGTGGCTCCTGTACGTGTTCTGGGACGCGATCGACAGCTTCTTCTCTCCGGGATACGAGCGGATCTTCGGGCGCCGCATCCCCGGCCTCGGGTTTCTCACCGCCATCGCGCTCATCCTGGTCATGGGCACCATCGCCACCAACGTGGTGGGGCGGCGCATCCTCGCCCGCGTCGAGCGGGGGCTCGGGCACGTGCCGATCTTCCGCAGCATCTACCCGACCATCAAGGAGCTGCTGGCGTCCTTTTCCCCCGAGAAGCGCGGCTCCTTCAAGGAGGTCGTCCTCGCCGAGCATCCGCGCAAGGGCGAGTACGTCTTCGGCTTCGTGACCTCCGAGATCCTCGTGGAAACTTCGGAGGGCAAGCGGCAGATGGTGACAGTATTCGTGCCCACCAACAATCTCTATCTCGGCGACGTGATCGTGGTGCCGCGCGAGGAAGCGCTCGCCACCGGGCTCAGCGTGGAGGAGGGCATCCGCATCATCCTCTCAGCCGGGACCGCTTCGCCCCCCCGGCTCCCCCGTCAGCGCGGCTGAGCCGCCGCCGGCCCATTCCCGTAGCCAGCGGTCGATCTCCAGCCCCATCGGATACAGCTTGCCGAGGAAGAAGTGGTCGGCGCCCTCGATGATGGCGGTGCGCGCCCCCGGCAATCGTGCCGTGAAGCCCTCGAGGTCGGGCAGGGGACAGTACTGATCGCGAGTGCCCGCGACGATGAGCAGCGGCGTGGCCCCGGTGGCTCCGGTCGGCACCGTGGTCCAGTCGAGCATGCCCAGCGGCGGCGCCACCAGGCAGAGCGGCAGGGATAGGCCCGAGCGCTTCGCGGCGACGCGGGCCGAGACCCAGGCCCCGAAGGAATATCCCAGCAGGCCGAGGGGCGCGTCTCCCGAGAGGCCCGCCTGGGCCCGTGCGAGCGCCGCCCGCACATCGTCTTCCTCCGCGATGCCTCCGCCATGGGTGCCGCCCGAGGCCCCGACACCGCGGAAGTTGAATCGGAGGGTGGTCAGTCCCCGGCCCTGCGCCACCTCGGCGGCCCGTACGATGACGGGGTTGTCCATGTCCCCTCCATAGAGGGGGTGGGGATGGCAGAGGACGAAGCCGGCGGTGGCGGTGGAGGACTCGGCGAGCCGGGCCTCGAGGCGCGGCCCGCCCGGCACCTCGATCTCGATGGGCAGCTCCATCTTTCTCAGACCTTAGGCGGGAGCGGGGGAATATTCAAGGGCGGAGGGCCGTCTCAGACAGCAGGGTATACTGCACGCGATGCCGTCGCTGAGCTGTCTCTGGAATCGATCCCGCATCGGGCCGTACGCGGACGGGGCGCTCTCGCCGCGAGCGACACGCGCCGTGAGCCGCCACCTGACAGACTGCGCGACCTGCCATGCCCGTCTCGAGCGGCTCAGCGCGCTCCATTCCCAGCTGCGTGGAGCGGTGGCCGTGCCCCCGGAGCCGGACTGGGCCGGGTTCTGGCCGGCCGTCCGGGCGCGCATCGCCACCGAGCCGGCGCGGCCCATTCGGGAACCATGGTGGCTGCCCTTCTGGAAGCCGGTCTGGGGACATCCCCGGGTGGCGTTGGCCACCGGGCTCGCGACGGTCACGCTCCTGTCCGTCCCCTTCTGGCCGGCGGATGAGGGCGAGTTCTTGCCCGCCTGGGCGGGACCGGTGATGGTGCAGGACGTCGGCACCGCGGATCCCGACGGCAGCGTGATGGTCTATTCCGATTCCGATCGCGGCTCCGAGCGCGGCGTCACCGTGATCTGGGTCTTCGCCTCGCGCTAGCCGGCGCGGCTAGCCGCCTAGATTGGCGAGGCGCTCCCTCGCCAGCGGAGCTTCCTCCGACTGCGGGAAATTGTCGAGGAGGTACTGCAGCCGCGTCTGCGCGAGCCGGGTCTGCTTGAGCTCGAGGAGCGCCAGCGCTTCCTTGTACAAGGCCGTCGGCACCTTGTCGCCGCGCGGATAGTTCAGGCTCACGCGGCGGAACTCCTGCACCGCCTGCTCCAGCTCGCGCGTGGCCTTGTCCGTCTGACCCGCGGCGAGGCTGGCGCGGGCCTGGCTGAACAGGGACTCCCCCACCCAGTACTGGGCTTGGTCCGCGAGCGCGGCGTCCGGATATCGCCGGACGAACTCACGGAAACCCGCCACCGCCAGGGGGTAGTTCCCCTTGCTGAAGTCGAGATAGGCCGCCTGATAGGCCTGCTGCGGCGTGGGCCCCCCCGAGCTCCGCGGCGCCCCCGCCCCCCCCGGCGCCGCAGGCGCCGCGCCTCCCGATGGTGGAGTCGGCGCCGGTCGCGAGGCGAGCTCGCGGCTCAGGGCCTCGATGCGCCGCGACAGCTCGTCGAGCCGGGTGGACACGCGGGTCAGCTCGGTGGACAGCGTGTCGACGCGCGTGGACAGCGCGCCCATCTGGCGGCTGGACTCGGCGCTCCCCTCCCGCGTGCGACGGTCGAGCTGACTCAGCACCGCTTCCGTGTCGCCGCGGCCCCGGTGCACCGAGAGGGTCAGGGCATTGAGGTCCTGCCGGAGCTGGGCGACGTCCTGTTGCAGGGCCTCACCAGTGGAGTCGGCGCAGCCGCCCGCGAGCGGCGCCACCGCGGCGAGGAGGAGCAACACACCGAAGGGGAGCCTGGGGCTCCCCTTCGCTTGCCGCTGCTTCAATGCGGGGTGATCCTTCCCGGCGTGGCGCGCGCTAGCGGGCCTTGACCAGGGAATGGGCCCGCCGATTCTTCTGCCAGCAGCTCTCGCTCTTCTCGCTGCAGACCGGGCGCTCCTTGCCATACGAGATGATGGTGATGCGGTTGGCCTGGATGCCCTGGGACACGAGGTAGTTCATCGTGGCCTTGGCGCGACGCTCGCCCAGCGCGAGGTTGTACTCGTTGGTCCCGCGCTCGTCGCAGTGTCCCTCGATGAGGACGAGGTTGTCGGCGTTGGACTTCAGCCACGCCGCGTTGCCGTCGAGGATCTTCGCGTCGCCGGCGCGTATGTCGTACCGGTCGAAGTCGAAGAACACGTCCTTGAGGTTCGCGTTCTCGGAGAACTCGCTCGGGCGCGGCGGCGCACCTGGTGTGGCGGCGGCGGCGGGCGCGGGCGCGGCGGGCGCCAGAGCCGATGGGCCGGAACCCGGCGCTGCCGGCGCTCCCGGCGACGGAGCCGCCCCGGGTGCGGGAGCCAGGGCCGATCCAGTGGGCGCGGGGGCGGCGGCGACCGGAGTGGCGGGGCGCTTGGGGCAGCCCACGAGGAACAGTGTCAAGACGAGTAGGGGCATGACCGCAAGCACAGAACCCCGTCGTTGAGCCATGGTGTGCAACCCTCCTTTTGGAACGCTGAAGATCCGGGTGAAAATCGAGTCCAATCCTATCACGGAAGACGCGGCGACCATGCAGGACTTGCCGCTTCCGTGGGCCCGTTGGGCACCGGCTGCTGTTCGGAGCCGTCGGGGAGCATGGTGAAAATCCTCGGGCCGCGCTGGCGAGTGGACTGGAACGCCAGGTGCCGGCCGTTCGGGGCCCACGACGCGCTCTCGTTGTCACCGGGTCCGGTGGTGAGGCGCCGCACGTTCGACCCGTCGGGCGCGACGATCCAGATGTCGTGCGTGCCCTGCCGCGAGGTGTAGGCGATGGAGTCACCTTTGGGTGACCACCTCGGCTGGGTGTTGAAGCCGGATTGAGTCACGCGCCGGACATTGGTGCCTTCCACGTCCATCACGTAGACTTGCGCCGGTCCCGCCCGGTCGGATACGAAGGCGAGCTCCCGTCCGGCGGGCGACCACGTGGGCTCGGTGTCGATGCCGGGATGGGTGGTGAGCCGGCGGAAGGCGCCGGTGGCCAGGGTCAGGATATAGATCTCGGGATTACCGTCCTTGGACAGGGTCAGCGCCACCTGCTTGCCGTCCGGGCTCCACGCCGGCGAGGAATTGATGCCGAGGAACCCGGCCAGGAGCTGCACAGGCCGCCGCTCGAAGGCGAAGAGCCGGTAGAGGTAGGGGTAGCCCCGCATGTACGAGGTGAAGGCGAGGGAGCGGGCGTCCGGGCTCCACCGCGGGGAGAGATTGATGGACTGGTTGGCGGTCAGCGGCACCGCGCCCGCCCCATCGTAGTCCATCACCCCGATCTCCTTGGTGCCATTGCGCGGCGCCACGTAGGCGATCTTGGTGTCGGCCACGCCGGCCTCGCCGGTGAACTGCAGCACCACCTCGTCGGCCATCTTGTGGGCGAGCCGCCGCGTCTCGGTGGGCACCACCGCGATCTTCTTCGTCGCGATGAGGCGCAGCTCGGGCGAGGTGAGATCGTACAGCCGCAGCTCGCCCTCGAGGCGGTCGGCGCGCGGGGTGAGGAGGCCGTGGAGCGCGGCATGCGCGCCCGCGGCGGCCGCGTCCGTCCAGGCCTTCTTGAGCGCTTCCGGGTTCGCGGCGGGGAGCGGCGGCTGCCCGCCCACCACGGAGAACAGCGCCGAGAACTTGAGGTCCCCGGCCGTCACTTCAGCGAGCGAGCGCGACAGCCCCGTCGGGTCCGGGCCGCCCACCACGGTGAAGTCCGGCATGAAGAGGTTGAGCTTCTTCGCGCCCCCCGCGAGGACGTTGAGGAGCACGTCGGGGGCCTGCGAGCGCGCGGGACGCGCGGGGGGCAAGACGACAAGGCTCGCTCCCACCACGAGGAGGACGGCGGCAAGGACGGCGAGGCGGCGAGACGCGCTCATCCCCGCTCCGGTTTGAAGTCGAAGCTGAACATCACGCGCAGCGAGGGGCGGCTCCACTCGGCGGGAAGGGGCGCGAAGGGTCGCGCGTCCATGATCGCGCGCAGGGCCGCCTGATCGTAGAACGCGTTGCCCGAGCTCTTCTCGATCTTCGGCATGCCGATGGAGCCATCGCGCTGTATCTCCACCATGACCAGTGGCTTATCCGGCAGCTCGGCGATCTGGGCCTGCTTCTGCCACTCCCGCTCGACCTTGGCCAGCACCTGCCGCAGGTACCAGGCGTGCGGGAAGTCCGAGGCGACCAGGGTGCGGACCCCGGTGCCTGTGGGCGAGCCCGTGACCAGCCCCGGAGGTGGGGCAGGTGGCGGTGGGGCGGGCCGGGCTTCGCTGGGCGTTTCCGCGGTCCGGGTGGCGGCGGGCGGCAGCGGGCGGCGGTCAACCGATGGCGTCGGGGGCGGTGCCAGAGGCGGGAGCTCCTTCTCGCCGGGCCGCGGCAGCGCGGGGGCCCTCGGCGGCAGCGCGGCGCTCGAGCGCGCGGCCTCGGGGAGGGTCGGCGCCTTCGCGGGCTCCGGCGGGCGCGTCTCGCGCGGCGGCGGTGGCTCCGGGGCGCGGGGCGGTGTCGGCACCGCAGGTCGCGGCGCCGCCGCGGTGGGGGCACCCACGGCGGATATGCTCGGCACGAGGTTCACCACGTAGACCTTTCGGGCGTTCCAGCCGCTCCAGATGACCGCGGCGAGGAGCCCGCCGCCGAGGACCACATGCACCACCGCCGACACGGTGAGCGCCGCCATCGGGAGGCGCCGGCGGCGCAGCGCAGGCCCGAGCCGGCCGCGGGGCACCTGCATCGGAGACGGCATGGGAAACTCCCGGGCGACGCTGGTTGCGATCAGCGGTCCCTCGCCGGCTCCGTGACCATTCCGAGCTTCTCGACGCCGGCGCGGCGGATCCGGTCCATGGTCTCGACCACGAAGCCGTACGAGAGGCCCTGATCGGCCTTGAGGTAGACGGTCTTGTCGGTACGGGCCTTGAGGGCGTCGCGGAGGCGCGGCTCGAGCCCCGCGACGGGCACCGGTTTGTCGTTGAGGTAGATGGTCTGTTCCTTGGTGAGCGTGAGGACCAGCCGTTCCTCCACCGCGGTGGGCTTGGCCGAGCTCTTGGGCAGGGCCACGTCGATCCCCCGATGCATCAGCGGCGCGGTGAGCATGAAGATGAGGAGCAGGACGAGGATCACGTCCACGAGCGGGATGATATTGATCTCGGCCAGGTTGGTGCCGATCCGCGAGTTTCCGCCGCCCCCCGAGGACTCGAGCCTAAACGCCATCTTTGGCCGAGACCGCCGTCTTGGGCACGGGACGCGACAGGAGGTTGAGGAAATCGAGGGTGAAGCCTTCCATCTCCGCCGCCCAGTGCTTCACGCGGTTGACGAAGTAGTTGTAGCCCATGACCGCGGGAATGGCGGCGCCGAGGCCGGCGGCGGTGGCGATCAAGGCCTCGGAGATGCCGGGGGCGACGACGGCGAGGCTCGCCGAGCCCTGCTGCCCGATGCCGTGGAAGGCGCTCATGACGCCCCATACGGTGCCGAAGAGGCCGATGAACGGCGCCGCGCTGGCGGTGGTGGCGAGGAAGGGAAGATAGCGCTCCATTCGCGCCACCTCGACGGAGGCGGCGCGCCGCATCGCGCGATCCACCGCCTCGAGCCGGCTCGGCGGAAGTCCGTCCTCCGCCTCGGCGAGCGCGTGCTCGAGCAGCTCGCCGCCGGTCACCCCGCCGGCCGCCTCCTGGCAGCCCGCGATGTAGAGCTGGGCGAGCGGGCTCTCGCGGTGCCGGCGCGCGCCCACGTAGATGGCGGCGAGCCGACGCCCCTCGCGGAACACCTTGAGGAAGCGCATGGACTCCCGGTGTACCTTCCGGAACTCCCACCACTTCTCCACGATGAGCGCCCAGCAGACCACCGAGAAGACGGCGAGCACGAGGAGAACGAACTTCGCGACGGGGCCGGCGTTGAGGACCAGCTCGACGACGCCTGTGTTCAGATTGCCATTGCCTGGCACCAGGGGCTCCTTTTGAAGATGGGCCTTCGCGCGGGAAACGTGTGATTTCGATGATACAGAACGGGTCCGAAGAGTGTCAAACAATTGACAGCGAGGGTATGCCGCCGTATAAGAGTTCCGACATGTTCCGTTCGCCGGGCCCCGTCGCCCTCCAGATCGGCCCGCTCAGCCTCCGCTGGTACGGCATCCTGATGGCTCTCGCCATGGCGATCGGGCTCTGGCTCGCCTATCGCGATGCCCGCCGGCGCGGTCTCGATCCCGAGAACCTCCTCAAGGCCTCCGAGCTGGGCCTCCTGGGCGCCCTGGTGGGAGCCCGCCTCTACTACGTGCTCTTCAACCTCGACTACTACCTGCAGTTCCCTCGCAAGATCATCGCGGTCTGGGAGGGCGGGCTGGCCATCCACGGCGGTATCATCGGGGGCATCCTGGTGGGCGGCGGCTATGCCTACCTGCGCAAGCTGCCGGTCCGCGAGTACCTGGACATCGCCGCGCCCAGCCTCGTCCTGGGGCAGGCCATCGGCCGGTGGGGGAACTACTTCAACGAGGAGGCCTTCGGCACCCCCACCTCGCTGCCCTGGAAGCTGTATATCTCCCCGTCGCACCGCCCCCTCCTGTATGCGCAGGACGATTTCTTCCACCCCGCGTTCCTGTATGAGTCGCTCTGGGACCTGGCCGTATTCTTCCTGCTGGTCTACGTCTTCCGCGACCGCCTCGAGCGCGCGAAGGGTGCGCTCTTCCTCACCTACCTGGGCCTCTACTCCGTGGGACGCTTCATCACCGAGGGGCTCCGCACCGACCCTCTGATGTTCGGCCCCATCCGGGTAGCCCAGGTGGTGAGCCTGCTCGGCGTGGCGGCGGCGGTGATCGGCGTCCCGCTCCTGCTCCGGCGCAGCCGCGCCTGACCGGCGCGCGCGTGCACTTCGCGTTTCTCGGCACCTCGGGCGCGGTGCCGTCCCTGCGACGGGACAACACGTCGCTAGTCTTCGTGGGCGGCGACGAGTCGGTCCTGGTGGATTGTGGCGGCAGCCCAATCCAGAAGCTGCTGCTGGCCGCCGTGAGCCCCCAGAGCGTGACGCGGGTCGTGATCACCCATCTCCACGTGGACCATTCCTATGGTCTGCCCTCCCTCGTCCGCGGGCTCGCGCTCATGGGCCGGACTGCCCCGCTCCGCATCAACTGTCGAGAAGAGCATGCCGAGCCCCTCCGAGACCTGCTGCGCGTGTTCCATATCCTCGGCCGGCCCGATCAGTTCCCGCTCGTCTTCGAGCCAGTGCCGGCCGTCCCGCGCGCCCCGCTCGGCCGCACCGGTCCCTTCACCCTGACCGCTTCGCCCAATGCGCATGGGCCCATGCCGAACCTCGCCCTGCGCCTCGATGCGGCGGAGGCGCCGTCGGTGGTCTACTCCTCGGATACCGAGCCCTGCGAGGCCGTGGTGGAGCTCGCCCGGGGCGCCGACACCCTCATCCACGAGGCGACCTACGCCGAGGGCGACGGGCGTCGTCACGGCGTGCACTCGACGGCGCGCGAGGCGGGGGAGATCGCGGCGCGGGCCGGTGTCCGCCGCCTCATCCTCACCCACATCGATCCCGCCCATCACGATGCCACCACCGCCCTTGCCGATGAGGCCCACCAGCGGTTCGACGGCGAGGTGGAAATCGCGGAAGAGTACATCCCGTATCCCCTGTGACCACCTACGCGTCCGCGGATGGCCGGGGGCAGCTGATCGTGGGGGACGGCCGCCGGCTCGGCGCCATCGGCACCGGTGAGGTCGCGGTGATCGTCACCTCGCCGCCGTACTGGGTGCGGGGTCGCGGTCTCGCCTCCGCGGAGCGCTGGGCCCGGACCTTGGCCAAGGAGTTCGGCCGGCAGTGGCAGCGCGTGCTCCAGCCCGACGGCGATTGCTGGCTCGTCATCGGCGACCGCCACGACGGGCGGGAATGGGTCGGCCTCGACGGGCTCGTCACGCGCTGGATGCGGCGCACCGGCTGGACCCTCCAGGCCAAGGGCTGCTGGGCCCAGGTGCGCTCGCGCGAGCGCTGGGACAACCGGATCAACTACGTGCTCCGCTTCCGCAAGGTGGGCGCTCATCCCGTCCGGCCGCGCTCGGTGACGCTGGCCTGGATGCTGCCGCTGCCGTGGTCGCACCCGGACAGTCGCTGGGACGCCACCCCGCCGGCGGTGATCCGGCGCCTGCTGGCGGTGAGCCGCAAGCGGGGCGCGGTCCTCGACCCCTTCCTCGGCGCGGGGACGGTGGCTCTGCTGGCGGCGCGGCAGGGCCGGCGGTGGATCGGCGTGGAGCGCGACCCGCGCATGGCCGCGCTGGCGGCGCGGCGGCTCAAGCTGCGCCGGCTCAGGACGCGCGAGCGCGGATCCGCTTGACGAGCTCCTGATAGGAGAACTTGGTCAGGACCTCGTTGAACTGGGCGCGGTAGTTGGCGGTGAGGCTGATGCCGTCCACCACCACGTCGTAGATCAGCCAGCGGTCGCCGCGGGCGCTCAGCCGATAGTCGATGGCCACCTCGCCCTGGCGCGTGAGCACGCGCGTGCGGACGGTGGCCTGCTCGCCCTCCACCGACTCCCCCGCGTAGGCGATCTTCTCGCCGCCGTAGCGCTCGAACTTCGCGAGGTAGGCGCGCTCGATCAGCCCGCGAAACAGCTCCGCGAACTCCGCACGCTCCGCCTCGCTGCGGGCGTCCCAGTGCTGGCCCAGCACGCGATGCGCCATCTCGGCCCAGTCGAACAGACCGTCGGTGACCTCCCGCAGCGCCTGCCGCCGCTCGGCTGCCTTGGCGGCGGGCTTGAGCGTGGGGTCGTCGAGGGTCTCGAGCACCCGCTCGATCTCCGGACGGAGGCGGTCCGTGACCGAATCGGCGGCCACGTGCGCGGCGCCCCAGAGGGCGAGCAGCACCATGGACAGGCACAGGAGCAGGCGAGTCGGCGTCACGATCGATGGAGGAGTGCAAGCGATGTGCCCAGCGGTGGCGCTCGCGGCGGCCGGATGCCCTCCGCCGCAACCCGCTGTTTTATTGGGGCCGAATCAATCGATGCTCAAGGCCCGCCCGTCAGCGCCCACACGGGCTACGTCAAATGGACTGGTCCGGGCCGACCAACCGCGTCAGCGTGAGGACGTGGAGCGGGAGTGGCCGAGCCGCTCCTCGACCAGCCGCCGCAGCGAGGCCGCGTCGAAGGCGGTGGCGCGTCGGCTGGGTGGCGCCGCCTCGGTCTTGAGCCCGGTCTCGCTGACGATGACGCAGATGGTGGCGTCACGGTCGAGGGCGCCCTCCGCCAGGAGCCGCTCGAGGACGGCGAAGCTCGCCGCGCCGGTGGGCCCCGCCCAGATGCCCTCGGCGCGGGCCAGCCGCGCCTGGGCGGCCAGGATGGCGTCGTCCTCGGCGTCGCCCGCTACGCCGCCGGTCTCCCGGAGAATGCGGAGGACCCACTCGCCCTTCTTCCCGGGATTGCCGGCAGCGAGGCCCTCGGCCACGGTATAGCCGATCTTGAGCGGGGCCAGCGCCCGATTCTCGCGCCACGCGCTCGAGATGGCGTTGGCGCGCGTCGCCTGGGCGGCGACCATGCGCGGCCGGCGGGGGATCCAGCCCGCGCGCTCCATCTCCGCGAAGCCCCGCGCGGCGGCGACGAAGGTCTCGCCCACCGCCACCGGCGCCACCACCACCTCGGGCGTGTTCCAGTCGAGCTGCTCCGCGATCTCGTAGGCGATGGTCTTCTTGCCTTCGTGCTTGTAGGGATTGCGCGAGGCTCCGCAGTCGAAGAACAGCCGCTCGTCCACCAAGTGATCCCAAAGGCCGATGAGGTCGTCGTAGACGCCGGCGTAGATGACGAGATCGGTGGCGGCGGCCGCCATGTGCAGGAGCTTGGGCGCGGAGGCCTTCTCGTAGGCGAAGATCAGCGACCGCAGGCCCGCGCGCGCGGAGTAGGCGGCCACCGAGGAGCCGGCATTGCCACTCGAGACCACCGAGGTCGCGCGGAAGTTGAACTGGAGCGCGGCGCCCACCGCGGTGGCGGAGGAGCGGTCCTTCACGGTGCCGGTGGGATTGGAGCCTTCGTACTTCACCAGGAGCCGCCGCACGCCCAGCTCGCGCGCCAGCCGCGGACAGTCGAGGAGTGGCGTGCCGCCCTCGCCCAGGCTGACGCGGTGGGCCGGGTCGGCGATGGGGAGCACGGCGGCGTAGCGCCAGAGGCCCGTGCCCGCAAGGAGGACCCGGCCGTCATGGACGAGCCGCGCGGTGTCATAGGTCAGCTCGAGCAGCCCCGCGCAGGTCGCGCACTGCAGCGTGTACCCCAGCGGGTGAGCGGCGCCGCAGTCGATGCAGCGCAGCCCGGTGGCGAGGCTAGTGGACTCCAAATCGCCGGTCCAGCTCGTGGACGATCTCCTCGATGCGGTGTCGCAGGGTGTGCTCGCCCAGCGCGCGCTTGAGCGCGTTCTGGCCGATCTCGCGCGCCTCGTCGGGGTGGGCAAGGTAGTAGTCGAGGTGGCGGCGCAGCTCGTGGAGGTCGCGGTAGGTGATCACCTCGTGGCCGGGGACGAAGAGCGAAGGCAGCTCGTCCTTGTGATCCGCCACCTGGCAGGCGCCGGCGGCGGCCAGCTCGAAGGCGCGCGTGTTCACCCCCACGATGTCGTTCATCGGGTGGTGGTGGTTGAGCGACAGCGTGGCCCCGCAGTAGATCGCGAGCTTGGCCTCACCCCAGACCGGGCCGCCCGCGACCAGGTTCCGCACCTCGGACGATTCCGCGCGGTCCCACCCGCTCCCCCAGAGGCGCAGGGGATAGGAGGCCAGCTCGCGCACGAACCGCTCGCGGTAGGGGTACCGGCTGCCCACGAAGGCCACCGTGCCCCGGAGCTGGCGCGCCCCTTCCGGCGTGGGTGTCACGGGATGGTGGATCTCCGGCACACAGTAGAGCGGGAGGTAGTAGAGATTGCGCAGCCCCACGCTCTCGAGCGAGCGCAGCGCGTACCGCTCCTTGGTAAGGAAGAGATCGTAGGCCTCGATGGACTCGAAGGGGATCATCCATAGCGGATTGTCGGGGAAGAGATTCACGAACAGCGTGTCCACTCGCGCTTTGATCCGGCGGATCACCCCCGGGGTGATGGGCCCGCCCTTGACCACCAGCACCACCGCGGGGCGCCAGTCCAGGCAGGCGCGCTCGAGCCGGCGCAGGATCCAGAGCTGATAGGCGGCCTTGGTGCCGCGGTTCTTGTACAGCGGATTGTCGCGGCGGTACGCGAAGGTCCGGACCTCGTGGCCCAGAGCGCGGAGCTCGTCGCGCAGGTCCATCCCCATGTGCTCGGCCCGCTCGAAGGGCAGGACGATGAGCCAGCGCATCGGCCGCAGCGTATCACAAACGGCATTGACAGGCCCGGCGGGACGGCCGGACAATCTCCCCATCCTGCGCATGCGATCCACCGCGCTCCGCCGCCACCTACCCTCGCTGCTGCTCTTCGCCTCGCTGCTGGCGGCGTGGCAGCTCGCGGTGTCCGCCTTCCGGATTCGCGAGTATCTCCTGCCGGGGCCGTGGGCGGTGCTGCGGGCCGCCGTCGACTTCCGCATCCCGTGGGGGCACCACATCTGGATCACCAGCGCGGAGATCGTGGGCGCCTTCCTCCTCGCCGCCGCGGTGGGGGTGCTGCTCGGCACCGCCATCGCGTGGTCGCCCACCGTGGCCAGCGCCCTGGTGCCCTTCCTCGTCTTCGTCAACACGCTCCCGAAGGTGGCGGTGGCGCCGCTCTTTCTGCTGTGGCTCGGTTACGGCATCTTCCCCAACATGCTCATCGGCGCCCTCATCGGCTTCTTCCCGGTGGTCATCAATACCGCGGTGGGCCTCACCCAGGTGGAGTCGGACATGCTCGACCTGGGGCGCGTCTTCGGGGCGCCCAAGTGGAAGGTGTTCGCCACGATCCGTATCCCGAACGCCTTTCCCTACATCCTCAGCGCGCTCAAGATCACCGCCACCGCCGCGGTGGTGGGCGCAATCGTGGGTGAGTTCGTCGCCTCGCAGGCCGGCCTGGGCAGCGTGATCGTCGTCACCCAGACCAACCTCAACACCCCGGTGGCCTTCGCCGCCCTCGTCTGGATCTCCGTCGTCGGTCTCGTGCTCTACGGTGCCGTCGGCCTTGCCGCGCGTTGGCTCGCCCCCTGGGCGGAGACCGGCGGCGCATCCTGATCGCGTCATGACCAAGGAGACGCCCATGCTCCGACTCGTGCTCGCCGCCGCCCTCACCCTCGCCTTCGTTCCGCCCGCCTTCGCGCAGGCGCCCCAGAAGGTGGTGTTCGCGCTGAACTGGTTCGCCGTCGGCGACCACGCCGCCTACTGGGTGGCCCTGGAGAAGGGCTACTACAAGGACAAGGGCCTCGACGTCGAGCTCCAGAACTCCAAGGGCTCGGGTGACTCCATCGCCAAGGTCGACACCGGCCGCGCCGACGTGGGCCTGGCCGACGCCAGCGTGGTGATCCCGCTGGCGGCCAAGGGCGCCCGGATCAAGGTGGTGGGCGCGGTGTTCGATCTCACGCCGCTGAACATCTGGACGCGCAAGGACACCGGCATCGTCAAGCCCAAGGACCTCGAGGGCAAGACCCTCGCGGCCCCGCCGGGCGATTCGCAGCGCCAGCTCTTCCCCGCCTTCGCGCGGATCAACGGGATCGACGAGAAGAAGGTCACCTGGGTCAATATCGAGCCCGCGGCCAAGTTCGTGGCGCTGTCCGAGAAGCGCGCGGACGCCGTGCCCGACTACACCACCGGGCAGCCGTTCTGGGAAAAGGCGGTGGGCAAGGACAACCTCGTCCGCATGCCGTGGTTCCAGTACGGCTTCGACACCTATTCCATGTCCATCATGGCGAGCGAGAAGATGATGAACGAGCGGCCCAAGGTGCTGAAGGACTTCCTCGAGGCCTCCTACCGGGGCTGGCGCGACGTGATGGAGGATCCCAAGGCGGCGCTGGCGATCTTCCAGAAGCGCGTGCCCGAGATCGACCTCACCCTCATCGAGCCCAACATGATGCTGGGCCTCGAGCTGATGAAGACCGACCGCTACGCCAAGAACGGCATCGGCTGGATGGACCGCGCCAAGATGTGCCGAACCGTCGAGCTGATCAACACCTACATGGACATGCCCCGCAAGGTGGGCTGCGACGAGGTCTTCACCAACTCCTTTTTGACCAAGATCGAACCGCCCAAGAGCATGCGCTAGCCGCCAATGCGACGGGTGGGCGCGCCCCCCTCGGCACGGTGCTGATCGAGCTCGACGGCGTCGGCATGACCTATGCCTCGGCGAGTGGCCCCGTCGAGGCGCTGAGCAATATCTCCTTCGGCGTGGGCCGCGGCGAGCTGGTGGCCTTCGTGGGTCCGTCGGGCTGCGGGAAATCCACCCTCCTCCGGGTCGTCGCGGGCCTCCGGCCCCCCACCGCGGGCCACGCCCGTGTGGAGGGCCGGGAGGTGGTCGCGCCGGTTCCCGCCGTCGGCATGGTCTTCCAGGCGCCGGTGCTCCTCCGCTGGCGCCGGCTGCTGGACAACGTCCTCCTGCCGGTGGATCTCGCCGGGCGCCGGCGCGGTGACTACCGTGCGCGGGCACTGGACCTCCTGCGGACGACGGGCCTCGCCGAGTTCGCGGAGAAGTACCCCGCCGAGCTCTCCGGCGGCATGCAGCAGCGCGCTTCGTTGTGTCGCGCGTTGATCTTGGATCCACCGATCCTCCTGATGGACGAGCCCTTCGGCGCGCTCGACGCCATGACCCGCGACGAGATGAACCTCGAGCTGCTCCGCGTCTGGGGCGAGACCGCGGGCCCGTCGGAGCAGCGAAAGACCATCCTCTTCGTCACCCACTCGATTCCCGAGGCGGTGTTCCTCGCGGATCGCGTGGTGGTGATGACCCCGCGCCCCGGCAAGGTGGCCCGCGTGTTCGACGTCGGCCTGCCGCGCCCCCGCACCATGGCCCAGCGGGCGGATCCCGGCTTCGGCCGGCTGGCGCTGG
>Ga0137403_10003080_pt1 | contig 20102 bp, 19 predicted proteins | sample CZOMad2_1_16fung_FD_122057 | JGI IMG/M metagenome (GOLD analysis project Ga0137403, IMG submission 122057) | Vadose zone soil fungal communities from Angelo Coast Range Reserve, California, USA - CZOMad2_1_16fungal (Hybrid Assembly) | ecosystem: Environmental > Terrestrial > Soil > Vadose zone...
GCGGCCTGCGGGGCCGGTGAAAATGACTTCAGGCATTGATGGTCCTTGGCAAAATCAACCGACTTTGTGCTGGCTCTATCTGGCGCTTCGGCAGACAAAACCTTGCTGAGATAAAGGGCTGATCAGACGTCGTTGGGCGGTGCGCGAACGGCGCCTGGTGAACTTGAGGCCGCCTTCTAGCATGAGGCGAGGGGCAAAAAGCAAGGGATTTCAACATCCGGCAACGCGCTCAAGACGTTAGCATTTCGATTGCCAGCAGACGTCATCATAGCCAATTGGCATAAGCGTGGACCGGTGCGGTTGGTGAGGCGCGGTTCGAGCGATTCACGGTAAGGGTGTTATAATACTCCATGTCTGGGCGGGTCTATCTCGATTGGAATGCGACGACGCCGCTTCGCCATGAGGCGCGCGAGGCGATGGCTGCCGCCTTGGACCTTTGCGGCAACCCGTCGTCAGTTCATGCCGAGGGCCGCCAGGCCCGGAAACTGGTTGAAGATGCCAGGGCCATTGTCGCGGGCAGCGTGGGTGCGCTGACGAGAAATGTCGTCTTCACGTCCGGCGGGACCGAGGCCAATGCGCTGGCGCTTGGATCAGGGCTCAGGCGTGGCTCGAACCCTCCGGTCGAACGATTGCTGGCCTCGGCCATCGAACACGCCTCCGTTCTGGCAGGCGGGCGATTTTCGGCCGACGCCGTTGGCACCGTGGGCGTTACCCGTTCCGGCCTGATGGACTTGGACCGGTTGCGCGCGGCGCTGGCTGTCGGGCCCCCTGCGCTGGTGTCGGTGATGCTCGCCAACAACGAAACCGGAGCCGTGCAACCAGTCGCGGAGGCGGCCGAGATCGTCCATGCCGCAGGCGGATTGCTGCATGTCGATGCGATTCAGGCTTTCGGAAAAACATCCGTTGATATGAAGAGGTTGAGCGCCGATCTGGTGACGCTGTCGGCGCACAAGATTGGGGGTCCCAAGGGGGTGGGGGCCTTGGTGCTGGCCGACGGGCTCACCGGCTTGCAGCCGCTACTCCGCGGCGGCGGCCAGGAGCTCAGCCGCCGGGCAGGAACCGAGAACGTAACGGGAATTGCCGGGTTTGGAGCCGCCGTTAAGGCCGCCCTGGAAAATCTGGACCACGACGGCATTCGGCTTGGCGGGCTGCGGAACCGGCTTGAAAGCGGCCTGCAGAAAACCCCCGGCGCCATCGTGTTTTCCGGCGGCGCACCCCGGCTGCCCAATACCACGCTGTTCACGGTTCCAGGCCTCAGAGCGGAAACCGCCGTCATCGGCTTCGATTTGGCCGGGATTGCGGTGTCTTCGGGCTCCGCCTGCTCCTCCGGCAAGGTACAGCCCTCGCATGTGCTGGAAGCCATGGGATTCGGCCCCGAAATCGCCCAGGGAGCGGTGCGGCTCAGTCTGGGCTGGTCCACTCAAGATGCGGACATCGATTGCTGCCTTGAGGCTTGGCGAAAGCTCTCCGGTACCTTACTTAAGGATCAGCGACGAAACACAGCTTGAATGGTTCTAAGCAGGTGATTTCGTCCGGGAAACATCGTAGTAGTGGTTCCGAAATTGATCCACCGCGGTCCTTGAAACCGCGAGCGGAGGAAGAGAATGGCTGCCGTACAAGAGACGGTCGATCGGGTTCGCCAGATCGACGTCGACCAGTATCGATATGGATTTGAGACGCTTATCGAGTCCGACAAGGCCCCCAAGGGGTTATCGGAAGATACCGTCCGCTTCATCTCCGCAAAGAAGAGCGAGCCGGCCTGGATGCTGGAATGGCGGCTGGAGGCCTATCGCCGCTGGCTGACCATGGCCGAGCCGACCTGGGCGCGCGTTCACTATCCCAAGATCGATTACCAGGATCTCTATTATTATTCGGCGCCGAAGCCGAAGAAGACGATCGGCTCGCTCGACGAGATCGATCCGGAAATCCTGAAAACCTATGAAAAGCTCGGCATTCCCCTGCGCGAAGTCGAGGTGCTCGAAGGCGTGGTGCGGCAAGATGGCGAGAAGAGCTTGGGCGAGCGCAGGATCGCCGTCGACGCCGTCTTCGATTCCGTGTCTGTCGCGACCACCTTCCAGAAAGAGCTCAAGCAGGCCGGCGTGATCTTCATGCCGATCTCGGAGGCGATCCGCGAGCATCCGGAGCTTGTGAAGAAGTATCTCGGCACGGTGGTGCCGACCTCGGACAATTTCTTTGCGACGCTCAATTCGGCGGTGTTTTCCGACGGCTCGTTCGTCTACGTGCCGCCCGGCGTGCGCTGCCCGATGGAGCTGTCGACCTATTTCCGCATCAACGAGCGCAACACCGGACAGTTCGAGCGCACGCTGATCATCGCCGACAAGGGCGCTTACGTCAGTTATCTCGAAGGCTGCACCGCGCCGCAGCGCGATGAGAACCAGCTTCACGCCGCGGTGGTCGAACTGGTCACGCTGGATGATGCCGAGATCAAATACTCCACAGTGCAGAACTGGTATCCCGGCAATTCGGAAGGCAAGGGCGGCATCTACAATTTCGTCACCAAACGTGGCGATTGCCGCGGCCACAATTCGAAGATTTCCTGGACCCAGGTCGAGACCGGATCGGCGATCACCTGGAAATATCCGAGCTGCATCCTGCGCGGCGACAATTCACGCGGCGAGTTCTATTCTATCGCGATTTCGAACGGCCACCAGCAGGTGGATTCCGGCACCAAGATGATCCATCTCGGCAAGAACACCACGAGCCGGATCATCTCCAAGGGCATCGCCGCGGGCGTGTCGCAAAACACCTATCGCGGCTTGGTCACGGCGCACCGAAAGGCCACCGGCGCGCGCAATTTCACCGCCTGCGACTCGCTTCTGATCGGCGACAAATGCGGCGCACATACCGTGCCCTATGTCGAGGCCAAGAATTCCTCGGCGCTGTTCGAGCACGAGGCGACGACCTCGAAGATCTCCGAGGACGTGCTGTTCTACTGCGTGCAGCGGGGCTTGAGCCAGGAGGAGGCGGTCGGCCTCGTGGTCAACGGCTTTGTGAAGGATGTGCTGCAGCAACTGCCGATGGAATTCGCGGTGGAAGCGCAGAAGCTGATCTCGATCTCGCTGGAGGGGAGTGTGGGATGATGGTTGAGCCAGATAATCTAGTCCTGGAATATCTTCGCGGTATTCGGACCGATCTCGGAAAGATGGCGGATTGGATGCAAACACTGAGCGTCGAGATGACGGCGATACGCCAGCATCGCGCAGGTGTAGTGACCATTCAGGAACACGGTCACACCGACATCTCTGCGATCAAGTTACGCCTCGATCGCATCGAGAAGCGCCTTGAACTTGCGGAATAACTCAAGGAAGACTAATGCCGTTACTCGAAGTCAAAAATCTCCAAGTCCGCGTCGAGGATCGTGAAATCCTCCACGGGCTTTCGCTCACCGTGAACGAGGGCGAGGTGCACGCGATCATGGGGCCGAACGGCTCCGGCAAATCGACGCTAAGCCACGTCATTGCCGGCAAGCCCGGCTATGAGGTCACCGCCGGCGAGATCCTGTTCAGGGGCGAGAACCTGCTGGAGATGTCGCCGGACGAGCGCGCCGCCAAAGGCGTGTTCCTCGCGTTCCAGTATCCGGTCGAGATTGCCGGTGTCGCCACCATGACGTTCCTGCGCACGGCGCTGAATGCCCAGCGCAAGGCGCGCGGCGAGAGCGAGTTCTCAACCCCCGACTTTCTGAAGAAGGTCCGCGAAGTCGCCAAGAGCCTGAACATTCCGCAGGACATGCTCCGCCGCGGCGTCAATGTCGGGTTCTCCGGCGGTGAGAAGAAGCGCAACGAGATCCTGCAAATGGCACTGTTCGAGCCGAGCCTTTGCATTCTCGACGAAATGGATTCGGGCCTCGACATCGACGCGCTGCGGATTGCCGCCGACGGCGTCAACGCGTTGCGCTCGCCGGGCCGAGCCATGGTGGTGATCACGCATTATCAGCGGCTGTTGAACTACATCGTGCCGGACTTCGTGCACGTGATGTCCAGAGGACGCGTGGTGAAAAGCGGCGGCAAGGAACTGGCGCTGGAGCTCGAGGCTTCCGGTTACACCCAGTTCGAGGATGTCGCGGCTTAAGGAAATTGACGCCTGATCAGCCTCGTAGCGATCAGGTGCCCGAATGGAAGTTTTGATGAACGTTGCATTGGCCAAAATGAACACGGAAGGCCCGGTCGACGAATTGTTCACCTCGGCACGCGGACGCTTGCCGGGATCGCGCATCGTCGCGGAGGCGAGGCAAGCCGCGTTTGACGAATTTGCGCGTTTGGGTTTGCCGCACCGGCGCATCGAGGATTGGAAATACACCGACTTGCGTGCGCTTCTGCGCAAGATCGCGCCGCTCGCTCCAGCTCCGGACAAAGCGGCATTGGCGCTTGCATCGAAAGCTGTGAAGTCGCACGCGATCAAGGGCACGCAGAAGCTGGTGCTGGTTGACGGGGTTTTCGCGCCGCAGCTGTCGGATATCGCTGCACTTGAAACCGGCGTGCGCGTGCATTCCCTTCGCGAGACTCTCGAGAATGACAGTAATCCGGTCAGGGCCGACCTGTTGCTGACGAAGTTGGCCTCGGGCGCGATGATCTCGTTGAACGCGGCGATGGCCACCGACGGCGTTGTCATCGGAATTGCCGATCAAGCGGGGATTTCAAAGCCGATCTATATTGTCCACGTCGCCACCAATTCGGGGACCTCGGCCTTCACCCGCTCGCTGATACAGCTCGGCCATGGCGCTCGTGCGACATTGGTCGAAAGCTTCATAGCAGCCGGAGGGGCTGCCTCGTATCAGGCTCACGATTCCGTGGTCCTCTCGATCGGCAATGATGCCGAGCTTGAGCATGTCCGTCTTGTGGAGGATGCGCCGGATGCGGCGAACATCTCGACCGCCGTTGTTACCGTCGGAGCCAAAGCCAGGTTGAATACCTTCAATTTGACTGTTGGCGGCGAGGTCAGCCGTTACCAGGCGGCGATCTTGATATCCGGCGAGGGCGCTCACGTCGCCACCAACGGCGTCAACCTGCTCAATGGCCGGCAGCACGCCGACACCACACTGGTCCTGGATCACGTGGTGCCGCATGGCGAAAGCCGCGAGATCTTCCGCGCGGTGGTCGACGATCGCGCGCATTCGGTGTTTCAGGGCCGCATCATCGTTCGGCCCGACGCGCAGAAGACCGACGCCAAGATGATGACGCGGGCGCTCTTATTGTCGGACGATGCCGAGGCCGACAACAAGCCGGAACTTGAGATTTTCGCCGACGATGTCACTTGTGGTCATGGCGCGACCACCGGCGCGCTCGATGACAGCCTTCTATTTTATTTGCGCGCGCGTGGGCTCTCCGAGAAGGAAGCACAGGCGCTGTTGATTCAGGCATTCGTCGGCGAGGCGATCGAATCGATTGCCAATGACGCTTTGCGTGAATTCGCGATCACGGCCGCGCAGCGCTGGTTGGCGGCACGGGGATAGTTTTTCGATCCTCATCCTGAGGAGGCCGCGAAGCGGCCGTCTCGAAGGATGAGTGGCATGAGTGAGGCTTCGTCCTTCGAGACGCGCGCAAGGGTGCGCTCCTCAGGACGAGGAAAAAATGAAGGCGGATATGACCCATCCGGCGGTCTTGAACGGTTCATATGACGTGGCGCGGGTGCGGGAGGATTTTCCCGCGCTGGCGTTGAAGGTCTATGGCAAGCCGCTGGTCTATCTCGACAACGCCGCATCCGCGCAAAAGCCCAATGCGGTGCTCGAGCGCATGACGGAAGCCTACAAGACCGAATACGCCAACGTGCATCGCGGCCTGCATTACCTCGCCAATGCCGCCACCGAAGCCTACGAGGGCGGCCGCGCCAAAGTCGCAAAGTTTCTCAACGCGGCGCGGACCGAAGAGATCGTCTTCACCCGCAATGCCACCGAAGCGATCAACCTCGTGGCCTCCTCATGGGGCGAGCCGAACATCAAGGCCGGCGACGAGATCGTGATCTCGATCATGGAGCACCATTCCAACATCGTGCCCTGGCATTTTCTCAGGGAACGTCATGGCGCCGTGATCAAATGGGCGCCGGTGGATGACGAAGGCAATTTTCTGATCGACGAGTTCGAAAAGCTGCTGACCCCGCGTACCAAGCTGGTGGCGATCACGCAGATGTCGAACGCGCTCGGCACCATCGTGCCGGTCAAGGACGTGGTGAAGATCGCCCACAACCGGGGCATTCCGGTGCTGGTCGACGGCAGCCAGGCCGCCGTTCACCTCGCGATCGACGTGCAGGACATCGACGCTGATTTCTACGTCTTCACCGGCCACAAGCTGTACGGGCCGACCGGCATCGGCGTGCTCTATGCCAAGCACGAGCATCTGGTGGCGATGCGGCCCTATAACGGCGGCGGCGAGATGATCCGCGAAGTGGCCAAGGACTGGGTCACTTATGGCGATCCGCCGCATAAATTCGAGGCCGGGACACCGGCGATCGTGGAGGCGGTGGGGCTTGGTGCTGCGATCGACTACGTCAATTCGATCGGCAAGCAACGTATCGCCGCCCACGAGCACGATCTGTTGACTTATGCCGAGGGGCGGCTGCGCGAAATCAATTCGCTGCGTCTGATTGGCACCGCGAAGGCCAAGGGACCGGTGATCTCGTTCGAGATGAAGGGCGCCCATCCGCACGATGTCGCCACCGTGATCGACCGGCAGGGTATCGCGGTTCGCGCCGGCACCCATTGCGTAATGCCGCTTTTAGAGCGGTTCAATGTTACGGCGACCTGCCGAGCCTCATTTGGCATGTATAATACACGCGAAGAAGTCGACCATCTGGCACGGGCGCTGATCAAGGCGCGGGAATTGTTCTCATGAACGACACGGTTGAAGCCAAGAATCCGGAAGCCAAGAATCCTGAAGTAAAGGAGCTTGAGATCAAAACCGGCAATATGGAAACCCATTCGGCGTTGCCGCCGGAGGAAACCGAGCGGCTGAGCGGCGAAATCGTGGCGGCGCTGAAAACCGTGTTCGACCCGGAAATTCCGGCCGACATCTACGAACTCGGCCTGATCTACAAGGTCGACCTCAAGGACGACCGCGCGGTCGATGTGATGATGACGCTGACCACGCCGAATTGTCCGGCGGCCGGCGAATTGCCGCAGATGGTGGAGAATGCGATCGCCAGCGTTCCCGGTGTCGGCGTCGTGAACGTCAATCTGGTATGGGATCCGGCGTGGACGCCGGATCGGATGTCGGACGAGGCGCGCCTCGTTCTCAATATGTGGTGAAGCGTTCGAGCATGATCGTTCACAGCAACAACGCCGGCATTGAATTGGCCGCGGGATTGACCACATGACTGACATGACACCCACCTCACCAACACCCGTCTCCAAGGCGAAGCCGCGCCCTCGTCCGCAGGTCATGAAGCTGACGGAGGCCGCGGCGCAACGCATTGCCGAACTGACCAGCCGCGCCGATTCCGAGATCGTAGGCCTACGGGTCGGCATCAAGAACGGCGGCTGCGCCGGGCAGTCCTATACGGTGGAATACGCCCACGATGTTCGTCCGACCGACGAGGTCGTCGAGGACAAGGGTGTGAAGATCCTGGTTGATCCCAAGGCCGTGCTGTTCCTGCTCGGTACCGAGATGGACTACAAGGCCGACAAGTTGCAGGCCCAGTTCATCTTCAACAATCCAAACCAGACCGGCGCCTGCGGTTGCGGCGAATCCGTGCAGCTGACGCCGGCGAAGGTGGAGGGTTGAGGGTTCGATGCTTCGCATCGCCCCGGAATGACGGTTTTGGATTATTTCGCAGAGTTAAGATCCATGGACCGCGATTTCCTGATCGATCTGTTTGCCGATTTCGGCCCTGTGACCATCCGCAGGATGTTCTCCGGATTCGGGATTTCCGCCGATGGAACCAACTTCGGGCTGGCGCTCCGCGGCGGGCTTTACCTGCGCGCGGACGAACGCAGCATCCCTCGTTTCGAGATGGAGGGTGCAAAACCGTTTCAGTATCAAACCAGAACCAAGACGGTCACAGTCGGCTCCTATTGGCAGCTGCCGGAGCGGCTGTACGACGATCCGCAGGAATTGACGGCGTGGGCGAGCACGGCCTTGGCGGCGGCGCAGCGCGCAGCACTCCGCAAAGCTCCAAAAGCTCGCAAGCGCGCGAAGAAGGCGGCCAAAAAGACCAAGACGCCGGTGGCGAAGAAATCGGCTGTGAGGAAGAAATGGGCCGCGCGGAAGAAGGCGCCGAGAAGGAAGTCCTCATCCTGAGGAGCGCGCTCTTCGCGCGCGTCTCGAAGGATGGCCGCGAGATCGGGGCCTCATGGTTCGAGACGCGCGAAGCCGCGCTCCTCACCATGAGGGTCTGTTATCAGGCGACCTGGCCCTGGGTCTCGGCGACGTATTCCGGGTCGGCTTCGCAGACCACGCGGTTACGGCCGTTGCGCTTGGCGGCGTAGAGGCAGGCGTCCGCACGTTCGATCAATGCGTCGGTATCGTCGCCGGGTTTCAGCATCGACACGCCGACCGAAATGGTGACGCGGCCCAGGATTTCGCCGGTGGATTTTTTCTTCAGTTCCTTCGACATCACGGCGCGCCGGATGTGATCGGCAACCGTCAGTGCCTGGCGGAGCGCGGTGTTGGGCAGCACAACGGCGAATTCCTCGCCGCCGTAGCGGGCGGTGATGTCCTGGCCCTTGATGGTCTGCTTCAGCGACATGCCGACCAGCCGCAGCACCTGATCGCCGGTGAGATGGCCAAAGGAGTCGTTGAACGATTTGAAGTGGTCGATATCGAACATCAACAGCGAAAGCGGCTCGTTGGTTGCGATCGCATTCTGGACCGACATCTCGATCGAGCGGTCGAAATACTTGCGATTGCCAAGACCCGTGAGAGGATCGGTCAGGCTTTCGGCCCTTATCGCTTCGAGGCTCTGCTGGAGATTGCTGATTTCCGCCATCGACAGCATCAGCCGTTCTTCCAGCGCCTTGTTGGTGTCCCGCATCTCACGGGTAGATTTCACCAGCGAATCGACAATCGTTTTGACCTGGTCGCGGCTTTCCGCAGTGGCAAGCTTTTCGTTCGCCCCGCACAGGCTGGCGTCATAGCTTGCCGACATGCCGAGCGCATCGCCGATCAGCCGCATCACGTCGTCGATTTCGCCGATCACCCGCGCGCCGACCTTGTCGATGCGGTCGGTGGTCTTGATGTGGGAAAGATAGGTCTCGTAGATCTGCTCGAGATCGGCCTCGGTCAGCTTGCCGTTGCGCGCCAGCGTTTCGTTGATGATCTTGTTGAGAGACGAATTGTAGCCGGTGGCGTAGACGTACCAGATTTCATAATTGCGGGGGACGGCGGTTTGCCGCAACGATTTGATCTGGCCCAGCGCAAGTTCGGCAAAAGCCATCGTGCGTTCATGTTCGTCGAGCACTGATCACGTCCCCAAACGGCGGACAGCGTTGCTCGCTTCCCGCTTCAATCGCATAAACTATCCGGCCAAGCTAACGAAGGTTGATGAACGAGCCGTAAACGGGCTCGCGCCGCGCTCCGCAGTTGCGAAATCTTAATGTTTGGAGCGTTTTCGAGCGAAGCATACCTTCGGACCTGGTCCGTGGGTGGATACCGGTTCGCGTGAAGAAAATGCGTCAAACAAAAGATTAGAGCCTCGGTTCTGATTCAATCAGAACCGATTGGGCTTTAGACCCGGACGCGAACGGGTCGCAGCAGAAACGCCGGGAGATGCGAGTGATCGGCGGGTTCTGAGGATGATGCCGCCTCAACTTGCGGTGCAGGCGTGCGGCCAATGGAGGGCGCGCGTGAGGCCGGCGGTGCGGCTGCCGGGGTGAACGCAGCCACCGGGGCTTGCGGCTGCGGGGTGGAATGACGGCCCCCGCCGGCGCGTCGGGGTTCGCGCTCACGCCGCGGCTTGCGTCCGCCGCGGGAGGCTTCTCTGCCTGATTCTCGCTTGCCTTCGCGCGCTTGCGAATCGCCGCTGGGCGAGGCTGTTGCGCCCTCGGCCGGCTGGCCTTCGGCACCGCCATCCGCGCGGGGAATGCTTTGTCCGATCAGTTTTTCGATCGCGACCATCGACTTTTGGTCGAGCGGGGTGACGATGGAAATCGCAGTGCCGGCGCGGCCCGCACGCCCGGTGCGGCCGATGCGGTGCACGTAGTCGTCGGCATGATGGGGAACATCGAAATTGAACACGTGGCTGGTGGTGGGAATGTCGAGGCCGCGGGCGGCGACGTCGGAAGCCACCAAAAGCGGAATTTCTCCCTTGCGGAATTGATCGAGGGCTGCGGTGCGCGCCGATTGATCCATGTCGCCATGCAGGGCGCCGACGGCAAAGCCATGCTTCAGCAACGATTTGTGCAGCAGCGCCACTTCACGCTTGCGGTTGCAGAAAATGATCGCGTTTTGGAGATCCTTGGCGTCGCGAAGCAGGCGCCGCAGCGTGTCGCGCTTCTCATGCGGCTCACGGCCAACGCTGATCTGGAATTGCGATACGCCGACCGCGGTCGTCGCCGGCCGGGACACCTCAATTTTTTCGGGGTTATGCAGGAAGGTCTCGGTGATGCGGCGGATTTCGGGGGGCATCGTCGCGGTGAAGAACAGCGTCTGCCTGGTGAAAGGGATCATTTTGCAGATGCGCTCGATGTCGGGAATGAAACCCATGTCCAGCATGCGATCGGCCTCGTCGATCACCAGCAGTTCGACGCCGGTGAGCAGCAATCCGCCGCGCTCGGTATGGTCAAGCAGCCGGCCGGGCGTGGCGATCAGCACGTCGACGCCGCGGGTCAGTTTGGAGTCCTGGTCGCCGAACGAAACGCCGCCGATCAGGAGCGCCACATTGAGCTTCTGCCCGGCGCCGTATTTGTCGAAATTCTCCTTCACCTGAGCGGCGAGTTCGCGGGTCGGCTCGAGGATGAGGGTGCGGGGCATCCGGGCGCGGGCGCGGCCCTTTTCCAGCATGGTGAGCATCGGAAGGACGAAGGCAGCGGTCTTGCCGGTGCCGGTCTGGGCGATGCCGAGAACGTCTCGGCGGGCCAGAACATGGGGAATCGCCTGTTCCTGAATGGGGGTGGGGGTGGTGTAACCGGTGGCCGCGACGGCGGCGAGCACCTTTTCGGACAAGCCGAGATGGGAAAAAGACATTGAGCCTCTGGTAGATACCGCCGCTTGGAATCTCGAAAAGACTGTCGCGCTCAACCCCGGAACGGCACGCAAATTTGCACGGGATTTTTGGATACGCAGGCAGGCGGCTTAATCAAGATATCGCGTTTCGATACCGGGCCGCATTAAGGCCGGAACATAGGCGCGAATTGGCCAAAGTCAATGGAGCGTGGCGGGAAGCATTGAAAAAGCTTAATGTTTTTACATCAATGCGACCCAATTATCCCTAAATTCCCGCGCGACACCTTGCGGGGTAGCGCGCGTCACACCGGAGAATTCGCCTGCAAAAGTCGCGGCGGTGACCACCGTCGCTCATGTGGTGATAGTGGTGGATGACTTGCGCGCGGCGATTGAACCGGCATGGAACCTTTGCCGACTACCGCATCAGGCGGGCCGCGGCCAAATCCTGCAGGGCGGGGAAAACGGATGAAAAGCTGGCTGTCGTTCGGGGCTTCATTGGCATTGAGCATCACCGCGTCGCTACTAGCGTTCGCCGCACCCGCGCACGCGCAAAAGCGCGTCGCGCTGGTCATTGGCAACAATGATTACAAGAACGTTCCGAAGCTGCAAAAGGCCGTCAACGACGCCCGCACCATGGGCGAGACACTCAAGCAGCTCGGGTTTTCCGTGATGGTGGCGGAAAACCAGACGCGGCAGGCGTTCAGTGAAACCTTGCTCGCCTTCGACAAGGCGGTCGGCGCCGGCGACACCGCGTTCTTCTTCTACGCAGGGCACGGTTTTGAAATCGCGGGGCAGAATTTCCTGCTGCCGACCGACGTTCCGGCCGCGAGCGAGGGCCAGGAGGAACTGGTGCGCGACGCCTCTGTCCTCGCCGACCGCATCATCGAGCGTCTGCAGAACAAAAAGGCGCGTACCGCGATTCTCGTGTTCGATGCCTGCCGCAACAATCCGTTCGAGCGGTCCGGGACCCGCGCGGTCGCCGGCGGCGGTGGCCTTGCGCCAATGACGCAGCTGCCGGAGGGTGTGTTCTCGGTGTTCTCGGCAGGCCCCCGCCAGACCGCGCTCGACCGGCTGTCGAACAATGACGACAATCCCAATTCGGTGTTCACGCGGATCTTCGCCAAGGAATTGCTGCAACCCGGCCAGAACCTCGTTCAGGTCGCCCAGCGTACCCGCCGCGTCGTCAGCGAGATGGCGGAGACGGTGAGCCACAAGCAGATCCCGGTCTATTTCGATCAGATGGTCGACGACGTGTTTTTGAACGGCGTGGCAAAGGCGCAAGCCGAGGCCGCGAAGGAAACGACAAAGGACGCGACCAAGCTGGCCGAGCCGCCACAGAAGGTCGCCGCATTGCCGCCAGTCTCGGTGCCACGTCTGCCGAAAGAAGATTCCGTCAACGCGCCGATCGCGATGTTCTCCCGCCACAATGGCGGCTGGACGGTGGTATTCGCGATCGCCGATCCGACCCTCGGGATTTCATGGCGGATGGGCGAGGCGGGTGATTTCCGCGAAACCGGATTCCTTGACGCGCTCGATCCGCGAACCCGCAAGCGGATGCCCAATCCGTCGATCGAGCTTGCCGCGGACGCTGCAGCCGCGACGATCCAGGTCCGTTACGTCGACGCGTCGGGCGAGTTGCAGGGACCGTTTCCGATCCGGTTCGATCCCGAAGCGGCGCTCATTCGTGACCAGCGAAAAATCCTTGATATGACCGCGACCAGCTGGCTGTCGTTTCGCGAGTTCAACGGGCTTCTGGTCTATTACACGCATCTGATGTCGTATCGTTGCGCGATCCGTGAAGTCCGCGTCGGCATCGACAGCGCGGTGCCGGATCGGGTGCTGAAAATGCCGCCGTGCGATATGCGGGATCCCAGCGCCATCCCTCATGACGCGTTGCCCTATCTGAAGCTTGCGCCCTCGACCCAATTCGTCTCTGTTGAGTTGACCTACCGCGACGGCAGCGTGTCGGAGATCAAGAGTTTCCGGCGCTAAACAGGCGAACAAGAGCTCGTCATGGATGAAAGCATTTCAGCGGAGCGACCTACCCCGCGCATCATCCATGCAAGGTGTTGCATCGTCGGCGGCGGCCCCGCGGGCATGATGCTGGGATATCTCTTGGGACGGGCGGGGGTCGAGACGCTGGTACTGGAGAAGCACGCAGATTTCTTTCGGGATTTTCGCGGCGATACCGTGCATCCCTCGACCTTGCAGGTGATGGACGAGTTGGGCCTGATCGACGGCTTCCTGAAGCTTCCGCATCAGCAATTGCAAAAGATGGAGGGCAAGTTTGGGCCGACCCAAATTCGCCTCGCGGATCTCAGCCGGCTGAACGTCAAATACAACTTCATTGCCTTCATGCCGCAATGGGATTTTCTCAATTTCCTGCGCGAAAGCGGCAAGCGATTTATCTCGCTCAAGGTCATGATGAACACGGATGCGACCGACCTGATCTGGTCGGGCGACACGGTCGTCGGCGTCAACGCCAATACGCCGGAGGGGCCGGTCGAAATCCGCAGCGACCTTGTGGTCGGGTGTGACGGCCGGCATTCGATCGTGCGGCAGAGCGCCAATCTCGAGGTCGAGGAAATAGGCGCGCCGATGGACGTGCTCTGGTTTCGCGCGGGCCGGCACAAGAACGAAAGCGAACGTCTGTTTGCGCGGCTCGAGCCCGGCAAGATGCTGGTCACCTTCGACCGCGGCGACTACTGGCAATGCGCCTATGTGATCGCCAAGGGACAATACGATGCGGTCAAGGCGAGTGGGCTGGATGCCTTTCGAAACGATGTGATTGCGCTTGCACCCATTCTCAAGTCCGGAATAGCGGACGTGAAAAGCTGGGACGATGTGAAGCTGCTGACGGTGGCGATCAACCGGCTGAAGCGGTGGACGCGACCCGGACTACTTTGCATTGGCGACGCCGCGCACGCGATGTCGCCGGTCGGCGGTGTCGGAGTCAACCTCGCGGTCCAGGACGCGGTCGCGACCGCTAACCTGCTGGCTGCAAAACTGGCCAGCGGTTGTCCCTCCGAACACGACCTTGATGCAGTGCGTCGCCGGCGCGAGTTCCCGGTACGAATGACGCAGGCCATGCAGGTTGTCGTCCAGAACAAACTCATCAGCGTCGCCCTCAAGGCGGGAGATCGGCCGCTTCGTGCTCCACTGCTTGCGCGCATCGTCAATGCAATCCCGTGGCTACAGGGCGTCACCGCACGATTCGTCGCGCTTGGCGTGCGGCCAGAGCATGTGCATTCGCCGGCGTCTCCCGGATGATTCCAATTGGCTACCGGTGGGTTTGGCCATGTTGCTCATGACCAACAATTGGGCAGAAAGTGGTCTACGATCAGGGCAAAAGCCCATTTCTCTATCGTCAAATCAGCCGGTCGGCCTAACAATGCGACATACGGTCACCGGAGTCCCTGGCGTTGGGAGTATTCCTCCGCCGATGTGGCTTCCGGGTTGGTATCGCAGGTGGCGGTTCGTTGGGGACGAGCAACCACGAAGATCGGTTCGATAACCCCTATACCCTTGGGTACAACGTAAAGGGCGGCTTGGTCGGCGGCACCGTTGGCTACAACTGGCAGATGTCGAGTTTTGTCTTCGGCCTCGAAGGCGACTTGTCCTGGGTAAGCGAAGTGGGCACCCATCCGGATGATGGACCGGTCGGAAACGTGGCCTTCTCAAGTTCCACGAAGGAAAATTGGCTCGCAACCGCTCGGGCCCGCTTCGGCTACGCTGTCAACAACCCGCTGTTCTACGGGACCGGCGGCTACGCGGGGGCAGGCGTTCAGGCGGCCATTAAGAACAGCTTCACCAATGCCGTCATCGTCTCTTCGACAACCACACGCAATGGCTGGACGGTGGGTGGCGGCCTCGAATGGGGATTTGCCCCGAACTGGTCTGCCAAGTTCGAGTACCTCTACATGAGGTTTGATGACAACAAGGCATTCAATACGCTCGGTCTGGCAGACGGCCCTCGCGGCTCGGTGCCGCTGGACGACAACGTCGTCCGCGCCGGCATCAACTAACGGTTCGGCGGTCCGGCGGTCGCGAAATTCTGATTGCCCTCAAAACTCGGATTACTCAAAGCCCCGGCATCGCCCGGGGCTTTTTCATTTGCGCGGGAACCGAATGGCCGGGGTGTATCAGTTGCGCAACGTTGCTTGGAAATACGTGAGGGAAAGCCGAATTTCTCGTCGTATCGCTTCTGCGATGGGCTTAAAGTCAACGCTATGGTTTGTAGATTTCAGGGGGGCACATATGCACAAGAGCTTTAGATGGACGCTCGCCTCGATCATTTCGTTGGGTGGGCTCAGTGCTGCTTCGGCCGCAGACATGGCCGTGAAGGCGCCCCCGATTGTCGTCGATCCCTCTTATAATTGGACTGGCTTCTATTTGGGCCTGGACGCTGGTTATGCATCGGGTGTTCGGACTGGCAACATAGTGGCCACGTCCGGTGGTTTGGCGATTCCCCCAGCTGTTGCAGCCGGTACTATTCCGACCTCCCTCGGTATCCGCGCTCAGGGCGGATTTGGAGGAGTTCAGATGGGATACAATTGGCAATCTAATCGCCTCGTTCTCGGCGTCGAAGGTGACTTGCAGGCTGCCGGCATCCAGCAATCGCAGGTGCTCACCCATGCGGCTATACCGGGCTTTTTTGCAACAATGCATACGGCTTCAAGCGACCTCAACGTGTTTGGTACGGCTCGCGGTCGGATCGGCTATACGTGGAATCAAATATTGCTGTATGGGACCGGTGGTGTTGCCTTCGGAAATACGTCTGACTCCGCTACGTCGCAAACCGTTCCTCCTCCGCCGTTCGGTTCGGGAGGCATCTCCGACAACACTCGCGTTGGCTGGGCTGCTGGCGCCGGTATCGAGTGGGCGTTCGCGCCTTCATGGTCGCTCAAGGGCGAATATCTGCGCATCGATTTGGGTAGCTCCACGATCCGAGTAGCATTCCCGACAGGCGATTTTATCGACTACCGCTTCCGGCACGCCTATGACGTCGCGAAGGTTGGGATCAACTTAAAACTCGGAGCTCCCCCGGTTGTGGCGAAGTACTGATAACTGAAGACTTTGGTATTTGAAGGGCCCCGGCCGTCGCCGGGGCTTTTTGTTTAGCGAGGGAGCCAGGGCAAAGCGACGCTCGCTGTCTAACCTCAGCCCATGATCGAAAAGCCGCCATCGACGGGAATGGCCGCACCGGTCACGAAGTCCGATGCGCTGGAGGAAAGAAACACCGCGATGCCGGCGAAGTCGGTGGCCGCGCCCCAGCGCGCCGCAGGCGTTCGGGCCAGCACCTTGTCATGAAGGCCAGCGACCTCTTCGCGGGCGCGCCGCGTCAGATCGGTGTCGATCCATCCCGGCAGCACCGCGTTGACCTGAACGTTGTCGGCAGCCCAGGCGACCGCGCAGGAGCGGGTGAATTGCACGATGCCGCCCTTGCTGGCGGCATAGGCCGGCGCGAAGCTGGCGCCGAAGATCGACATCATCGAGCCGATATTGATGATCTTGCCGCCGCCTGCGTCCTTCATGGCCGGGTACGCCGCGCGGGAGCACAGGAACGCGCTGGTGAGGTTGGTGTTGATCACGCTATCCCATTCGGCAAGCGAGAGCGCGTGGGGAGGCTTGCGGATATTGATCCCGGCGTTGTTGACGAGAATGTCGAGTCGGCCGAGTTCGCGCCTGACGCGCTCGACCATGGCGATGACGGCGGCCTCGTCGGTGACGTCGGCGAGGACGGAGATGGCCTCGGCAGCGCCCTGCCGGAGCTCGGTGACCGCCGCACTCGACTTCGCCTCATCGCGCCCGACGATCGCGATCGCAGCACCTGCTGCCGCAAGTCCACGGGCCATGCCAAGGCCAATGCCGCCGTTGCCGCCGGTAACGACGGCGACCTTGCCGGTGAGATCGAATGGTTTCGTTGTCATTGGCGATATCTGCTCCTTTGTCATGGCCGGGCTTGTCCCGGCCATCCACGCCTTCAGGGGCCAGCGGCAAGAAAGACGTGGATGCCCGGGACAAGCCCGGGCATGACGAGTTATCAGCGCTTGCTCTGCCAGATAAGGACCAAGCCCAGGGTAGCGAGCGCCGCGCCATAGCCGGCCCACTGGATCTGCCTGATCATGAAGCTCGATGCCGGCCAGGTGATCATACCGGTGCCCTGACCGATCCACAGAAGCCCCAGGGCAAGCGCGAGAAGGCCTAAGATCAGGAGCAGGGTGCGCATGGGTTTCCTTATTTGGTTCGGGCAGCGCGGCGATCGCGCTACCAGCGGACAGAGTGACGGGCTCCCGGTTTCAGGGCAAGCCTGCCCCAGCGCGATCAAGGGCACAAAAAAGCCCCGGACGATGCCGGGGCTTTTGAACGGCCGAACTCTCGACCGAAGACTTAGTACTTCGCGGCTATCGGCGCGCCACCCCAGTTGAAGCGGTAGACAATCGACGTGCTAACGGTCTGCACGATGGGCTTGAAGTTGATATCGCTGAAGACAGGCAGCCCGGTAGCATTGCTCAGCTGGTTAATCACAACGTTGTCGTACTGGGCCACGCGATATTCGGTCTTCATGAACCAGCCGGGCGCCGAGATCCCAAAGATATTCAGGTTGTTTTCGACGCCACCACCCAAGAACCAACCGTTGCGATCGAAGCCATTGGTGTGCGAAGGAGTGCCCACAGGCGGAAGAGCAGGATTAAAGCCGCTGACCAATGTTGTCCCCGACCAGTGGGAATTCGAGTAACCACCATTGACATAGGAGAGCACGTTCGGCGCTACGAGGTATCCGACCCGCACACCCACAGCCCAGCTTGTCTCAAGTTTTTCGTTGCCAACCGAGAAGGGGCCCTGGTCCTGGATGCTGCCGCGGATGCTGCCGAACTGCCCGTCTGCAAGTACACCGGCGACCCAAGGTCCACCGAACTGCCAGTCATAGCCGCCGCCTACAGTGCCGAAATAGCCGCGGCCGCCCTGCCGTTGTTCCGTGCAGAGGACGCAGACGCCTGTAACGGGGTTCGACGTGAATGTGTCAGCTTCCCACAGACCATAACCGCCACCGCCGAACAGATAGAAGCCGGTCCAGCTCGGAGTCGGCTCGATCATGGCGGGAGCCTTGGAATAGGTCCGGGCAGGAAGATCCGCCGCGAGAGCCGATCCGCTGAATGCTGCAACCGCCGTCAGAGCCAACACCAACTTTTTCATGATCAAACTCCCCGGTAGCCAACGGGTGCACAAGATGCACCGAATCTCAAGGGTTATCTATAGCGGGTTTGGGCCTCCAATGCTGTTGCCGGGCGGGCACACCCGGCGGAAAACGGAGGGACGGATGTGGTTAAAAAAGGGCCAAAAACCCTTCCAATTCAAGGGAGAGCACGGAACCGGCCGCACGCACCCCCCCCAATACCAGCCCACCTAGACGTCCAGCAGGTCGTCGCTGGCAAATTCCGCCTTGTCGGAAATGAAAGCAAAGCGGGCTTCCGCCTTGGTGCCCATCAGCCGCTCCACGGAATCGGCGGTGCCTTCGCGGTCGTCGGCCAAGAGTACCACCCGCAGCAGGGTGCGTTTGGCCGGGTTCATGGTGGTCTCTTTCAATTGCGCGGGCATCATTTCGCCGAGGCCCTTGAAGCGGCCGACATCGACCTTGGCATTGGCGTGGAATTCGCTCTTCAACAGCGCGTCCCTGTGGGCCTCGTCGCGGGCATACACGGTCTTGCTGCCGTGGGTCAGGCGATAGAGCGGCGGCACCGCGAGATAGAGGTGACCCTCGTCGATCAGCCGCGGCATCTGCCGGTAGAAGAAGGTGATCAAGAGCGAAGCGATATGGGCGCCGTCGACGTCGGCGTCGGTCATGACGATGATGCGGGCGTAGCGCAAATCCTCTTCGCGATAATGCGCGCCGGTGCCGCAGCCGATCGCCTGTATCAGGTCGGCGAGCTGCGCGTTGGCGGTGAGCTTGTCTTTGGTCGCAGACGCGACATTGAGGATCTTTCCGCGCAGGGGGAGGATCGCCTGGGTCTTGCGATCGCGCGCCTGTTTGGCGCTGCCGCCGGCGGAGTCACCCTCGACGATGAACAGTTCGCTTCCTTCGGCCGCCGTATCGGTGCAATCGGCGAGCTTGCCCGGCAGCCGCAGCTTTTTGACTGCCGTCTTGCGCGAAATCTCCTTTTCGGCGCGGCGGCGCAAGCGCTCGTCGGCGCGCTCAATGACAAAATCCAGCAGCCTGTTGGCTTGCAAAGGATTGCCCGACAGCCAGTGGTCGAACGGGTCCTTGATGGCCTGTTCGACGATGCGCTGGGCCTCGGCGGTGGCGAGGCGGTCCTTGGTCTGGCCCTGAAATTCAGGTTCGCGCACGAACACGCTGAGCATCACGGCGGCGCCCACCATCACGTCTTCGGAAGTGACGGAGGAGGCACGCTTGCCTTGACCGACGCGTTCGGCGTGATCCTTGAGGCCGCGCAACAGCGCGCTGCGCATGCCGGATTCGTGGGTGCCGCCGTCCTGCGTCGGCACGGTGTTGCAATACGAGGATAGAAAGCCGTCGGCGTCGGCGGTCCAGGCGACCGCCCATTCGCAGGTACCATGGGCGCCAACGCGCCCTGATTTGCCGGAGAAGATGTCCGGATGCACCAGCGTATCGGCGTGGATCGCAGCCGCAAGGTAATCCTTCAGGCCACCGGGAAAGTGAAAGCTGTCCTCGGCCGGAACGTCGTCGAGGCCCTTCAGTAACGCCGGGTCGCAGTGCCAGCGGATTTCGACACCGCCGAACAGATAGGCCTTGGAGCGTGTCATCTTGAACAGGCGTTGCGGCTTGAAGGTGGCCCTGGCGCCGAAAATCTCGGCATCCGGCTTGAAGCGGATTTTGGTGCCGCGGCGGTTGTTGATCTTGCCGAGATCTTCGAGCTTGCCCTTGGGATGGCCGCGCTCGAACGCCATGCGGTACAACTTCTGGCCGCGGGCGACCTCGACCTCAAGCCGCGACGACAGCGCGTTCACCAC
>Ga0137403_10003081_pt1 | contig 20101 bp, 18 predicted proteins | sample CZOMad2_1_16fung_FD_122057 | JGI IMG/M metagenome (GOLD analysis project Ga0137403, IMG submission 122057) | Vadose zone soil fungal communities from Angelo Coast Range Reserve, California, USA - CZOMad2_1_16fungal (Hybrid Assembly) | ecosystem: Environmental > Terrestrial > Soil > Vadose zone...
CGCAAGGGCACCTCGGTTTAAATCGCGGCCAAGCGGCTGGCAGCCGGCCCTGGGAAACTGGGCGGCTCCACGTCAAGCGTCTCGAAGGGCGAGACGCCGGTCGACACCGCGCGCAACCTGGAAGCCATGTCGCCGGATTGCATAGTCGTGCGCCACTCTTCGGCCGGCGTGCCCGGACAGCTGGCGCGGGTGTGCAGTGCGGCGATCGTGAATGCCGGCGATGGCGCACACGAACACCCGACTCAGGCGCTGCTTGATGCGCTCACCATCCGCGAATACAAAGGGCGTCTGACGGGGTTGAAAGTGGCGATTCTCGGCGACATCCTGCATTCGCGCGTGGCGCGGTCGAATATCTACCTGCTGGCAAAGCTGGGCGCGACCGTCAGCGTTGCCGGTCCGGGGACGCTGGTGCCGCCGGAATTCGCCGGCTTGATCGAGCAAGGTGTGCGCGTCGAAAGAAGGATCGAAGACGTGATCGTCGACGCCGACGTGGTAATGATCCTGCGGCTGCAACGTGAGCGTCAGACCGAAGCGTTTTTTCCGTCGATGCGCGAATACGCCGTCCACTATGGTTTGCATTTGCGACATCTGAGCCTGGCGGCGCCCGACGCAATCGTGATGCATCCCGGCCCGATGAATCGCGGGATCGAAATCTCTTCCGAAATCGCCGATGGTGGTCGGTCATTGATTCTGGATCAAGTTACTAATGGCGTCGCAGTGCGCATGGCGGTGCTCTATCTCTTGGCCGGCGCTAGCAAAGAGAACGGCGCGAAGCGAGCGCCGGTTGTTAGGAATGGTGGGAAGAAGGAACGTACTGGTAAGTTATTTGCTCAATGAATTTGTCTTTACTCCCTTCTCACTTTGGGAGAAGGGCTGGGGATGAGGGCGCGCAGCGTACAGCGGAACATTATTAATCGTCAGTCGTGTTTAGCCAAACACAATATTAGGTCAAGGTAGGTTTTTCGCTCAAGCCCTCACCCAGACCCTCTCCCAAAGGGAGAGGGAGTTTAAGAACAAAATAGAAATGCGCTTACTGATCCAAAACGGTTACGTAGTCGATCCCGCGCAGGGGTTTAATACGGGCAAGAACCTGCTGATTGAAAATGGCCGAGTCGTAGGGCTATCGAGTCACAGCGACGGGGTTCCCGAAGGCGCCGAAGTTTTTGACGCCACCGGCTTGATTGTCGCGCCTGGCTTTATCGATATGCACGTGCATCTGCGCGAGCCTGGACACGAATACAAAGAAACAATCGCCAGCGGCGGCGCGGCTGCTGTCGCCGGCGGCTTTACCACCATTGCGGCGATGCCGAACACCAGCCCGATCAACGACAATGCCGCGGTCACCGGGTTCGTGATCGAACAGGCTGAGCGCGCCGGCCTGGCGAGCGTGTTTCCGATCGGCGCCATCACCAAGAATTCCGAAGGAACTGAACTGGCAGAGATGGGCGAGATGAAGGACGCCGGCATTATCGCCGTGTCTGATGATGGCCGCGCTGTTCCCACCGCCGGCATGATGCGCCGCGCTATGGAATACGCGCGCGGTTTCGACTTGCCCGTCATCGATCACTGCGAAGACAAATCGCTCGCCCGCGGTGGAGTGATGCACGAAGGTCACTGGTCGCTGGTGCTCGGCTTGCGCGGGATGCCGGCTGCCGCGGAAGAAGTAGACGCAGAGCGAAACTGTTTGTTGGCGGAGATGACCGGCGCGCGTGTGCATCTCGCGCACGTCTCAACCCGCGGAGCGATCGAGGCCGTGCGGCGAGCTAAGGAAAAAGGGTTGCCGGTGACATGCGAAGCCGCTCCACACCATTGGACGCTGACCGATGCAGCCGTCGAGGATTATGACACGAACACAAAGATGAGCCCGCCCTTGCGTAGTCAGGATCATATCGACGCGATCCTTGAAGGTTTGCGCGACGGCACAATCGACATCATAGCGACCGACCATGCGCCGCATCATGCGGACGAGAAGGCCCTCGAGTACGACCAGGCGCCATTTGGCATCGTGGGTTTGGAAACCGCAGTTGGTCTGGCATTTGACAGGTTGGTTAACGAAGGCGTGATCTCGCTCGAGCGGCTGGTCGAACTATGCTCAACCAATCCGGCCCGGATTTTTAGTTTGGAAGATCGCGGTACGCTATGCGCCGGCGCCCGAGCAGACCTGACGATCCTGGATCCTGAACTTACCTGGACGTTCGACGTGTCGCGATCGAAGTCCAAGAGTCGCAACACGCCCTTTGATGGCTATTCCTTTCGTGGCGCGACCGTGGCGACGCTCGTCGCCGGGCGCATCGTCTATCTTCATCCAGATTACGGACGCGCCATCCAATCGCAGCGGCCGGGAACGCTGGTGAGTTAGATCCGTCAGGCGAGCTGCGTTTAAGACCAGACCCAAAACGATCCACCATGGCACACGAATCGAAACCAGTATTCTTCGTGCGGCTTCGTGTGACTTCGTGGATCGCTTTGTTCATCCCGACAAAGGCTTAACGTAAGCCGACTCTCGTGCTATGTTCTTCGTGCCCGGACAATCGAAAGAAAACATCATGATGAAGCAAACTGTTCGCGTCGCGATTCTTTCATTAGCAGGACTGTGGCCGCTTGGTGTTTGCGCGCAGACTACGATCGAAAAGTCGCCGGCGAAGCCCATCGAGGAACAAACCGCGAAAGCCAACGAAGAGATGCTCTCCGCCCAGCGGCGCTCTTATGCGATCGCGCAGGTTGTCTCACTCACAGACGAAGCTCGCCGCTATACAGACCTGGGCCGGCGGGCTCACATATTGGCCCGCGCCGCCGATACTTTGTGGGATGCGGATCGGGAAACCTCACGCGGGTTGTTTGTCCGCGCCTGGGATGCGGCTGAGGCGGCGGACGCCGAGGCGCAAGATCCCAGCACCAAAGATAACCAGAAATACGGAGTGTTGAAACGAGCGCTGGGTCACGATAGTCGCGCGGAGGTCATCCGCTTTGCGACCAATCGCGATCGCGCTTTGGGCGAAGAGTTCTTGAAAAAGCTAACCGAAGCAAATGAAAAGGAAGCGGCAGACGCGAAAGGTGAGCCAAAGAAACGAACTCGAGAGGACTCGATACTGGGGACCCAGGCCAACTCAAAAAGGTTGGAAGTGGCGCGGAGTTTTTTAGCAGACGGCGAAATTGATCGGGCGCTGGAGTTTGCCGGTCCGGCACTCAGTCAGGTGAATCAGGGTTCGATCTATTTCCTCTCCGCGCTGCGAGAGAAGCGGCCGGCCGCTGCTGATGAACGATTCGCTTTCCTGCTCGCTCGTGCCGAAGCTGATCCTGCTTCCGACGCGAATACGGTTTCAGGGCTTTCGTGCTATGCGTTCACTCCGGGTTCATACATAACCTATTCTCCGAATGGTGGCGCCATGTGGGGTTCGGGACCCTCGGCTGGGCCGCCTCCCGATCTTCCGGCCGGCCTGCGGCAGAGATTCTTTGCAGTGGCCGCCGGCATTTTGGGGCGGCCGTTGCCGGCTCCCGATCAGGATTTCACAACTGCGGGTCGCGGGGGAAAATACATGGTGATCAAACGGCTGCTGCCGCTGTTCACTCAGTACGCACCGGATATGGCCCCTGTTCTTTATTCACAGCTTGCCTCTTTGACCGGTGATGTGCCGGCGGAAGTGCAGAAGAAGGATTCTTTACTAACCTGGAACCTGCAGCCACCGCCCAGCGCCGGGGATGCTTTACTGACGATGCAGGACAAACTTGATCACGCCAAGTCTTCCTGGGAGCGTGATCGAATTTATCAGGACGCGGCGATCGCGCTGTCGAGTAAAGGCGATGTTCGCGCACGCGATATCGCGACCAAGATCGAGGACTCGAGTCTTCGTGATCAGGTTCGACACTATGTCGATTTCGGTTTGGTGCAAGCTGCGGTCGGCGGCAGGAAGACTGAGGAGATAATTCGGATCGCCAGGACTGGTGAGCTGTTTCGGATTCATCGGGTATGGGCTTACCTCCAGGCGGCGCATTTCTTGATGACTTCAGATCGACCCCGCGCGCTGTCGCTTCTTGATGAGGCGGTAGTTGAGGCGCGGCGTCTCGACGCGGACGATCCTGATCGGGCCCGTGCTTTGGTCGGCGTCGCGACCCAGTTTGTGAGCCCGGATCCGGCCCATGCGTGGGAGATTCTGGATGAAGCTGTCAAAGCTGCAAATTCCGCCGAGCGATTCAACGGCGAAGACACCAGGATCAGCGCACAACTCTGGACGAAAGAAGGTGTGAAGTTGAGAGGCGCGGACGTCGCGGACTTTGGTCTCCACGGTATCCTGCGCGCACTCGGCAGAGCCGAGACCGAGCGGGCAATCGCTTTGGCGAAAAACTTTAAGAATGAAACGCCGCGAGCTATGGCGATCCTTACAATCGTCGGAACGGTATTGGAGAAGCCGGCCTCTCAGTCTGTGGGAACCCTGCAATGAAGACGCAGGAGTTTAGATTCCGTAAATCCCCATATCCCGCCAGCACCAACGGATTAACCGGAAGGATCGAGGTGCGAACCAATCCGAGACACCAAAGCAGGCTAAGTTAGTTCCGTGTCCTCTTCCACAGGCGAAATGGTGTTACCTTTATCGAGTCGATCCTATCGACATCTTCATTGAGAATGTCTAAGATAACGATGATTCTGGCGACCCGGGCCAGCGCGAGAACCTGGGGCGCAGGGCGCGACTCCTCTTCCGCTCGTTTTGGTCAAGCTGGTCAGAGACAAATGGTATGACCGATTTAAGCAACGACATCTTCCGAACAATTAATTCCGTGCGTAACGGAACCTCCTCGGAAGAGGTGAGCTCACAGCTTCGAGAAATGATTCATGGCGGGGAGTTGCGGCCCGGTGATCGACTGCCGCCTGAGCGCGATCTGGCAAAGCTTCTGGGAGTAAGCCGGCCCACGCTGCGCGCCGCGATACGTTCGCTCGCGGCCGTCGGGGTGCTTCAGTCCCGGCAAGGGGCGGGCACATTTGTGGTGAAGACCGAAGGCTCGCCTTCGCTCGACAGCAGCCCTCTGCGCTTGATGGCCTCTCTGCATGGATTCACTTCCGGCGAAATGTTTGAGGCACGGCAATCGCTCGAAATGGCAATCGCGGGATTGGCCGCCGAGCGAGCTACGAGCGATCACCTAGCCTCTTTGTCCGAAGAGATCGCCGGGATGTACGCCTCGCTGGACGATCCCGAGCAGTTCCTCGTCCATGATATGCGCTTTCATCAGGCGGTCGCGGCCGCGTCGGGCAATCGGATTCTGACGTCGTTGATGAATATGGTCGCGGCTATCCTCTTCGACGTGCGACGAAAGACGGTCAATCGTGCGAAGGACTTGAAAGAGTCGGCAGAGATGCACCGGCATGTTTACCGCGCCATTCGCGATCGCAACTCGGATGCAGCACGTAACGCGATGCGCGATCATCTGGTGCTGGCGCAGAAGGCGCAGGAATCGGAAGAGCCGCACGGTGGTGAAAATGGAAATGGTGATGGTCCGAGCTGGCGGCCGTGAATGCCGAAGGAGTCTTGTCCATGAGAATTCAAAAACTCAACTGGCCAATCTGGGTAGGTTTGCTGCTCAGCGTGTTTGCGCTGGTGAGCTATCCATTTATTTTTATCCGTTGGCCGATGACTAGAGATTTTCCCTGGGCCAACCTGTTGCTCTTCGGCATAGCTGCTGTAGTTGTGGTGGTCGGAGTTCGGCGGGCGTTTGCCGGTGACCGTTCAAGGAGATCGAAGATCGCTGGCGCGATCGCCGCGACTCTCAGCGGTTTGATCCTGGCATTGTTTATTTTCTCTGTTTTCATCGCGGCGAGATGGATGCCCGCCGCGCTGGGCGCGCCAAAGATAGGTCAGAAGGCGCCGGAGTTCAGTCTTAACGATACGAACGGTAAGCCGGTAGCGCTCTCGGAACTGCTCTCATCACCAATCAATGGCAAGGCTCCGAAGGGTGTGCTGCTGGTTTTCTATCGTGGCTACTGGTGACCATCTTGCAACTCCGAGTTGCGGAGTATTCAGGATAGTCTGGATAAGTTTGGAGTCGCGGGAATTCGCCCGGTGGCGATCAGCGTAGACAGTCCCGATGTTTCGCGCGACCTGTGCCAAAAAGCCGGATACACCTTCCCATTTCTTTCTGATCCTAAGGCGGAGGCGATTCGCCGCTATGACCTGCTCCATCCTGGAGCGGGAATCAATGGTCAGGACATCGCCAGGCCCGGGGAGTTTCTGTTGGATGCCGGCGGCACCGTTCGTTGGGTAAACCTCACGGAGAACTACCTGGTGCGGGCGCGACCGGAACAAATTCTGGAAGCAGCGAAGGCGCTTTAGGTGAGGCGGCTGAAAGCTATCCGCAGATTGTGCAGATTACCCAGAGACAAAACTCGAAACTGTCCGGGATACTTAACTGGATCCTGGCGCTTGGATCGATTCTAGTCGTACGGCTCTTCGGTTGCTGTTTGTAATCGGTGTACTCTGCGAAATCTGTGGATACTCTGAAATCTCTTGCAACCCTAAGCTTCCTGCTCTGCGCTTGCCGTTGCTTCGGCTTCAACTGGCGCGGCCGCTACCTCGTGCTTAGCATACTTATCCATGCCGAACCCCAGAAAGATTGTCCCAAGAATAAACGCGGACGAGAAAAAATACGGCGACGACACGCCGAGATGATCGAATGACCAGCCAAAGAAGAGGGGCGCGATGATCCGAGCGACGCCGCCGTACGTCTGTTGCATTCCCATGTAGAGGCCGCGCTCTCTGGGGGCGATGACCCGCGACAGCAGCGCCGTGACGCAGGGAAATGTGAACGCGGTGCCCAGAGGAATCAGCGCTACGGCGATTGCCAGCATCCCAAGATTCCGCGACAACGGCATGCCGAGCACGCCCGCCGCCAACAGCACGAGTCCCAGGCGTGACAGCTTCGCTTCGCCCAGCCAGTCGACCATGCGTCCGAGCAGCAGCACTCGGGTGAAGACCGAGATGGCTCCGACGTACATGAAGAAATAACCAACCGTTTCTTTGGTGACCTGAAAGCGCACGTTCAGGAAGAGCGCGAGCACCGTGAACGTTCCCTGAAACGCGCCGATGGCGATCGCGTAGATCCAGATGAGGCGCGAGGCAGGGTCGCTCGAATGCGAAATGACACGCCAGATCGCTTGCGACGAACTGCGGCGAACCTCTCCTTCCTGTGGCTGCTCGCTGAAATCGCGCGATTCCTTCAGGTAGCGCGCCACAAAGATCATGTTCAGGATACAGAGCGCAGCCGCCATGATTCCCGGCGCCGCGCCGCCCATCTGCAAAGTTCTCGGTCCCGGTATCAAGTCGCGCTTGCCTAAAGCGATCGCGAAAGAACCCAGCACCGGACCAAGCGCAACGCCCAGGTTGGTGGTAGCGGAAAGCCAGCCGAGCGCGCGCGCGCGATCCTTCGGATCGATCGAGTCGGCCACGTACGCTTGAACCACTCCGACGGTTCCGCCGCCGGCGCCCTGTACCAGTCGCGAGAGAAACAAAACGAGCAGCGAATGGGCGAAGCCGAAAATCAAATACGCGATCGCGGACGCGCCTAAAGCTATCAGCAGAGTGGGCCGACGTCCCACTCGATCGGAAAATCGTCCCCACATCGGTGCGCTCAAGAGTTGCGCGAGCGTGAAGGAAGCGACGATGAAACCCATAATGGTTCCAATTCCAAAGTGCCATCGCAGCAGGTCGATTCCGTCCCCACTCAGCGTCTTCACATAAAACGGCAGCAGCGGAATGATCATCAGCAGGCCGACCATGTCCACGAACGCCGTGGCCATCAGAGTGAAAAGCTTTGCCGGGATCTTTCGCACTTCCCGCCAAAGGATATACAACAAGCCAAGGGCGATCGCGCCGAGCAACACACGCACGATTGGCGATTGGAAGGACTGGGCGATGTTCTGCTGGATGATCATGTTATCTGTCGTCTATACCAAACGGCTTTCAATCAACGATGCGAAAGAAGGTGCGCCACACGGTGTCGGCATCGAGCAAAACATCCACTCGATAAACTCCCGGCGGCAGATTCAGGAGCGGCACTTCCCAGGCGCTATAGGAAAGCTTCTGTGGATTGACGCTAATCTTTTTCGTGCCCGGGCTCTTATTGAGTAAATTATTGTCCAAAGTATAAAGATGTAACGACGGGATACCTTTGCGTTTCTGTTTGGGCAGCCAGGTGACCAAAACCATTGCCCGGGCGTCCTGCCGCGAGAACTCTGACCGCTCTTCGAGCGGTTGCGGGGGATCCATCTTGCGATTCAAATTCCGCGAAAGTACGCCGCTCAAAACGTCCTCGTTGCCTTTGAGCGGCGGCATGAATTGACCTGAACCGGCCAGATTCTCAATTGTCGTTGGATGGCCGGAGGTGGCCGGGACGACCAGGCTGATGGGCAAGACTACTGTTCCCCGCGACGTGCCGGCGAGACTGCGCGCCCCATAAACCTGGTCTTCAACGAACGCAGAACCGGGAATTAGACTGCCGCCAATCAAACCAATCAACTCGCCGTATTCGTTCAATAAGGGAGACCCCTGAGCGCGCCGGCTAAGATTGTCGCCGATACTCAGGCGTTCGCCTCCGCCGCTCAGGCTTTGCTTCCCAACGATCGAAGTTTCAATCAGGACCCGGTTCCCCTCCGCCGGAACATCGAGGACGTAAACGCGATCGCCAACCGCCCAGGATCCTGCCGCGGCAGGTTGCATCGTGGAAAGATGACCGGCATCGACTTTGAGAATGATCCAATCCTGGCGGCGGTTCCAGTCGATGACTTCGTTTGCGTCAACGCGCCGGCCATCGGGGGTGACGATGCGGACCTTGCTGGCTCCATCAACTGCCTGGAAAGCAGTAACCAGCCGATCAGGTCCAATGAAAAAACCAGAACTCAGGCTGCGGCGTTCGCCAGGCTGGTTGAGATTTTCGATGAACACGCTGGCCGTAGCGGCACGTTTGTAAATTTCTGCCGGGATCAGGAATCGTCTCGATGGCACAGGCGTGTCCGGTCGCGCGGAGGCAACTATCTGAAAGGTGTGCGTCCCGGCCGACTCGCCGTCGATGCGCGCGTCCAAGGCCCACATGCCGGTCGCGGGCGTTTCGCCGAGCAGCATGCGGAAGTACCCGCCGAAACGTGTCTGTTCAGCCGTGTAATCAAAGTCAGAAATCATGGTGACCTTGCCGTCCGGCTTCTTCCAGAGTCCTTCGAAGTGATGGGTCCCGGCCGGGCCTTCCCAGGTGAAATACACATCTATCTCTTTATCGCCCGGAACATAAAACACTGAGCGGGGATCATCAATCGCGTAGCGGCCGCCGTTGTCTACTACCTTACTGCCGGAGACGGAACGCACCAGACGAAATCTCGGTTCGGCGGCTTGAGCGCCACCCGCCAACGGCTGCTGCGGCTTCTGGTCTTGCGTGTTTGCTGTCTGACACAACAACACCACCAAGAGCGGGACGAATAAGTTTCGTTTGTGAGCTGACTTAATGATCATCATGCCCCCGAGGATGACTGCGAATGCCTGGCGAAGCCGAATTGTACCACCGTCTCGGCTTTGATTGTGGCACGCGCATCTTGCGCGTGATTCACGGGGACGAATTAGCGGAGCTGCCGAACGGGGCAGTCGATAGCATAAGCGCCCGAATCCTGCGACGGCGCCCTGCGGTAGGTGGTGATGATAATTCTTCATTGGCTCTCTCCGACCTGAGAAAAACGATCCACGAAATCACACGAAGGAAAACGACAAAACCAATTCCACTTCGTGGCCTTCGTGGATCGTTTTATATGACAGGGAAATCACTGCAAACAGAACACGACTCCGACGCGTGACCGCTTGCTGAGCTTCCGCGCAGTGTGCATCAATGTGGTTGTGCGCAGATACATCCTTCTCGCGTCAATTCTTTTCATCATTCTCGGCGGCGTGACTGCACTTATTATTTTTCGTCTGGTACGTCACACTCGCCGTCCACCCACACCACTTGGCTGGCGGGCAAACGTAAACACCTTGGCCGGGGACGGCTCGCCGGGCGATGCAGCCCAAGGGGCGCAATCCGCTTTTGCCGATCCCTTCGGCATCGCCATCAATAACGATGGCGCGATTTATGTCGCAGACGCCGGGGACACCAATCGCATACGCAAAATCGCGCCTGACGGATCAGTCAACACCTTCGCCGGCAGTGTCGAAGGGTTTGCCGATGGTCAGGGGGCGCAGGCGGCTTTCAATACGCCGTCGGGTCTCGCGCTTGATGCGAAGGGCAATCTCTTCGTAGCCGATACCGGCAATAACCGCATCCGCAAAGTGACTCCGCAAGGATTGGTTTCGACGGTGGCGGGAGAGGGAACTGCTGGATATGTTGATGGCCCGGCCAATCAGGCGCAGTTTGATGGCCCCGTCGGAATTGCTGTCGATGCGCACGGAAACATCTACGTCGCTGACACCTACAACGATCGCATTCGAAAGATTGCGGCCGACGGCAGTGTTACTACCGTAGCTGGCGCCGGACTCGGATACGCCGACGGGCCGGCGGTGAGCGCGCTCTTCGATACGCCCTGCGGCATAGCCGTCGCGACCGATGGAATTCTGATCGTGGCAGACACCGGCAACCATCGCCTTCGCAGGATAGCGAATGGCGAAGTAACAACTTTGCCGTTCGCTTTTCCTGATGACGTTGGACCGGCGGATTTAAGAAAGCCGATCGGGTTGGCGCTGACGCACGATGGTTTTCTTTACGTGACTGAACTCGACCGCGGGCGTGTAGTTCAAATTGCCCCCGACGGCCGAGCGCGCGTGATTGCCGGCGGCACCCCGGGATTCGCCGACGGTGCTGATAGCGCTCGCTTCAATCAGCCAACAGGTTTGACTGTCGATCGCCGCGGTGCTCTCTACCTTGCCGACAGCGGAAATTATCTGGTGAGAAAGTTGAGTGCAGCTCCTGGCGCGACCACGCAGTCCGCGAGCGAGCCGCTGCCGCGTCTCAATTCACAAACTCTGGGGCAGGAGTCTATGCTCTGGCCACTCGCGCCTCAGCAAAGTCCGCACGAAGTAATCGCGACCGTTGGCGAAGTTCGCGGCAGCTTTGACTCAAAGGACAGCCGTGATCACTTGCACAGCGGACTCGATGTCGGCGGCGCGTTTGGCGAGATTATCCGCGCGGTGCGCTCAGAAAAGGTTACGAGTCCGGTCGCAAACTGGGGCTTTGACGATCTTAACGAAGGCCTTCGGGTCGGGGTGTTTTCCTACATTCACATGCGGGTCGGGCGCGACAAAGATGAAAAAGTTTTCCACGATCCGCGCTTCGTGCCGGTGAAAGGGAACGACGGCAAAGTCGTGCGCATGCGCGTTCGTCGCGGCACGCGCTTTCAACCGGGCGATGCGCTCGGCGCCATCAACCGCATGTATCACGTGCACCTTAATGTGGGCCCACCCGGGGCCGAGATCAATCCGCTGACACTCTCACCGATCGGATTTGCGGACAAAGTCGATCCCGTGATTGCAAAGGATGGCATTCAACTCTTCGATGAAGCGGGCGCGCGCCTGGTTGAAAAGCAGTCGGGGCGTTTGATTGTCCATGGAAGAGTGAACATCATCGTTGACGCGTTTGATCGGAATGACATGAACGCGAGCCGTCGCCGCCTCGGTCTTTATAGTCTCGGTTACCAGGTGCTCAAAGAGAACGGCACGCCGGCCCAGGGTTTCGAACAGCCGCGCCTCAACCTCGTCTTCAATCGCTTGCCCGCGGATTGGGATGCGCCAAAGATCGCCTATGCAGAGCAGAGTGGGATTACTGTCTATGGCAGCGCTAGCACAAGGTTTCTCTACAACGTGACCAATACCGTCCGCGACGGGAAAGTCGCAGCCGGTGTTTGGGACACAACCCAGTTGCCCACCGGCGATTACATCCTGCGCATCATCGCGGCGGACTACTCAGGCAACGAAGCGCATGTTAACCGCGACGTTTTGTTTGCGGTGAGATAAACTGATCGTGAGACAACCACAAAGTGGTTGCATCCCAAAGCCCAGGGTTGCCGCCGCGGCTACCCTGGGAACCTGAGACGATGTGGTTCAACCGTGAAGCGGTTGCGTCATTTCAAAGGGGTTCGAAGAACGGCGCAACCGCCTTGCGGTTGACCAATTCAAAATTCCAATAGGCCCAGCGTAGCCGCAGCGGCAACGCTGGGCTTTGGGATGTAACCGCTTTGCGGTTGAATATCTATCTGGCGTATCGTTCTCCGCGCCTCGCCACGCAGCGAATACTATTATCACTTCTCAGGACCATCTTATTATGCGAAACCGTATCGTCTGCCTACTTCTTCTTTCGCCGGCCCTGGTATGGTCATCAACCAGCGTCTTCGTATCTTCATCCGCGCAGACGCGCGCGCAATCCGCCACCGCCGCCTGCGCTTACTCATCTCTCTGGGGCGAAGCCGGAGAGAAATGGCAACCCGCCGGTCGCCTGCCTGACTTTTCTTATGCCGGCTACCATGCCGGCGAAGCCCCGGTCCCAAACCCACGCGCCCGTTGGAATCTGAAACGAGATTTCCACGCGGTGGGCGACGGACGCGCGGATGATACGCAGGCGCTCGTCAACGCAATTCAATCGATCCAGAATGGTGTCTTGTTTATTCCCAAAGGCACTTACGTTATTTCAAAACGCATAGACATTACGAAAGGAAACGTGATCCTGCGCGGGGCCGGATCAGGCCAAACGATCCTGCTCTTTCCCAAGTCGCTGGAAGATCTCTTCGGCAACAAACCCAACAACGACCAATCCCAATGGGCCTTTCGACCTGGCTTGATCAATGTCACCGGCAAAGATCCGATCAACGCCGCCACGCGCCTGGCCACGGTCACGGCGCCCGCCAAACGTGGCGACCGCACCCTGCAACTCTCAAATCCAGTTTCAGTAAAGCGTGGTGAGTGGATTCGTCTGGTGGAGAGCGATCCTCCAAAGGACAGTCCAGAGACCGGATCGCTGATTCGATATCTTTACGGAGACCTGATGCCTGCCGGTGAAGGGCTCATTGGCGCGCCGCGCGTGGTGCGATTTTTGTCTCGCGTAAAATCTGCGTCCGGCAACGCCATCGAACTCGAAAGACCGCTCGCCTACGACGTCCGTTTGGAATGGACTCCTGAAATTCATCGATTCACTCCCACGGTTCAGGAGGTGGGCATCGAACATCTGTCCATTCATTTTCCCTGGTCACCTTATCCCGGTCACTTCAAAGAGAAGGGCTACAACGCGCTCTTCTTTCAGGATGTGTCGCACAGTTGGATCAATGACGTTGAGATTCAGAACGCCGACTTTGGCGTTGATCTAGGCTCGACCAACTTCTGCACCGTCAACAACGTCACGCTGACCGTGAGTAGGAGCAGAGCAGTAAGCGACGAAGCGCGCGGCTGGAATGGTCATCATGGAATCGACAGCGGTCATGGCACCGAGAATCTGATAACTCGCTTCGACGTACAGACGAAGTTTGTGCACGACATCAGCGTTGAGTGGTATGCGCTGCACACCGTCTTTGCCAATGGCCGCGGCATTGACCTCAACATGGACCACCACCGCGAGGCGAACTACTCCAGCCTTTTCAGCAATCTCGATTGCGGCGCCGGCACGCTGCCTTTTAATAGCGGTGGTTCAGGCAATCGCGGCGCGCACTCCGGCGCTTACAACACCTACTGGAACATTCACGCCGCCACCCCGGTGCAACTTCCGCCCAACGACTTTGGCCCGCTATTGAATTTCATCGGAGTCGACTGGAAACCCAATGTATCTGCCTCACCCTACCAGTGGTTGATCGAGCGGCTCTCCCCGAAGAACGTGTGTCCAACTGAGTTGCAAGACGCAATGAAAGCGCGGAGGTTAGGTAGAAGTTCCATTCCCTCTCGGAGGGTGTGAGCACGAACCGAGCGCCTGAACGAAGCGCAGTCAGTAACACCTGCGTGAGCGGGGGATCGAGTCGATAGTCAAAGGTTGGGCGACTGGCCCACTTACTGACGCAGGCGGTACTGACGTCAACCCGCCTTCAGTGTCTGTGTAATCTGCGTAATCTGCGGATGCAAGTCCTATTTCTGTAATAGTCCTACACGCTTGGCCAGGCGCGCATCGTCAATCTTCGTCGTCATTGACTCGAACGACGCCGTCGGGCCTTTCCAGCGCAGTTCATCGACATTGCGGAAGAGCGGCGCGTCGGTGCGCAGGGTTGCGAGGGTCTTGAAGAGCAACGCGCGTTCGACGTTTTCGTCCTTGAGAACCCCAGCCGGAAATTCTTCGATGTGGCCGTGACGGTTGATGAGGGTTGCGGCTGTCTTTGCTCCTAAACCCGCGATACCTGGAAAACCATCGGCGGCATCGCCAACCAGCGCGAGATAGTCCGCGATGAACTCGGGCGCGACACCGAACTTGGCGCGGACAGCCGCGGCATCCCGAATCTCATTCTTTCGGCGATCGATTTGTACCACGCGATCGCCGACGACACACTGGGCGAGATCCTTGTCCGGCGTCCAGATGCAAACCTTCTCAACTCTCTTGTTCCTTGCCGCGAGGTGGGCCGCGGAGGCCAGAGCGTCGTCGGCTTCGAGCTCAACCATCGCCCACACGACTACACCCATCGCGGCGAGCGCTTCTTCAAGTGGATGGAACTGCGCGCGCAAAACCGGCTCGATGCCGGCGCCGGTTTTGTAGTCGCGCCACAGACCGTTGCGGAACGATTCAATGACGTGATCCGTGGCGACACCGATGTGGGTCGCGCCGTCCTCGATCATTTTCGCGACCATGTTGAGCACCCCGCTCACCGCGCCGAAAGGCGGATCGGTTTTCTTAAAGCGGCGGATGCCGTAGAAGTGACGAAAGAGTTCGTAGGTACCGTCGATAAGGTGAACGATCATTTGGAATTAGCCGCTGATAAACGCGGATTCACGCAGATAGGAAAAGCTTTGAATTAATTACTAAGTCTTATCTAGTTTCTGTTTCTGATCCGCGCTGATCCGCGTTCATCCGCGGCTCTCCTAAAGCCCCGGGTGATACTCCCGCTCGGTATGACCCTTCAGTTGCGCGCGATAGAAATAAACTTCCCGCAGGTCCCCGGTGCTGTATCGCTTCGCCTGATCGTTGAAGTGCGGAGACGACGGATTGCCGCTCTCGCCGCCGGCGGTCACGGCCCTTGCCCGCACAGTCTTACCGAACTCCACCACCGCCACAAAGCTGTTGCCGCTGGTGCCGTAAATCTTCTTTGAGCCGTTGTACTGACGCGCGCCGAACGAGGCCAGCGACCCCCAGACCGCGGACGTGAAGCCAACCGGGATGCTGGGCCCTGCGTCGCTGAACGGGTGCACGATGTCGTCGGTCAGGCGCTGGAAACGATTAATGTCGCCCCAGGGTGTTTTCCAGGTTCCAAAGTCGGCGCTGAGTTTGTCGGACGCCGCGGCCAGAGACTGCAACAACTGATCTGCCGGAGTTCGGTTGGCGATATAGTCGGGAACCGTCATGCCCGCGCGCCTGGCATCTCCGGCCACTTTCCGCTGAATGTCCTCGGCCCAAAAGACCGCCAGCGAAGTCGGAATAGAAGACGTCGACCAACGCAGGTCCCAGGCGCGCAACAGCGCGATCTGATCGGACGTTTTCGCCTTGAGCGGATTGGTTGACGGCGTTTCGTCCCAGGCTTTGACGAGCGCCGGGACCGGCTTTTCGAACCAGGTGAGATAACTGTCATAGGCCGCCGCGATCAGCGAGTCCAGCGTAAAGTCCTTCTTGTTCTGCAAAACTCTGATCGCATGCAGGCCACGCGCGGACTCAACGCCGTTGTCGACGTAACGCGGGTAATCGGATTTCTTTGGGCTGCTCGGACCCGCGGCGGACCACGGCGAGTTATTGCTGTTATAGAGCCAGCCACTCGCCGGATTGAATAGCAGCGGTGACTCATCCACCGACAGCAGGCCGTGCCAGTCGGTCGCCGAAACCCTGCCGTCGACCGGCCTGGTCCAATCGAATTTAGGATCGCGGCGAGGAATAAAGTTGCCATGGAAATAAGCGATGTTGCCGTCGGCGTCCGCATAGATCGTGTTGTTCGAAGAGTCCGCATGCAATTCCATCGTTTGCCTGAACGCCTTGTAGTCCTGAGCCTTCGTGCGCGTATACGATTCCGTTAACGCTTTTATTGGCTCCTGCATCAAGCGAATGCTTACCCATTTGCCGTTCTCGGAACGGATAATCGGTCCGTGTTGAGTGCGATAGACCGTGAAGGTTTTTTCGGCCATCCCCGTGATGGTTTTGAAAGGCACTTGGATTACTGAAGTTGTTACCGGGCGCTCTTCGTTGCCGTACTCGTAATAAAACTGGTCGCCCTTCTTTGTCACCGTTTCGAGATACTCATCGATAGCGTCGACGGCGCTGGACGTGTGCATCCAACCGCAATGCTCGTTGAATCCCTGATAGATAAAAAATTGTCCCCACGTCACGGCGCCGTAGGCATTCAGTCCTTCGTTACTTGTCATCTGCAATTCGGATCTGAAGAAGAAAGACGTGTGCGGATTGATCAGCAGCAGCGCGTGCCGCACCGACGTGTTTGACGGCGAGATGGCGATGCCGTTTGAGCCCGACGGTTCCGCGGGCAGCTCGCCTTCATTATTCACAGCCATCGCCACCGGCGTCTTTCCGTAGAAAGCCTGCAACTGGTTCAGGTTAATCGTTTCGATGTCTCCGCCGATGCTGCCCTCGGTGAAAGTCAGAGCCATCCAGGGTTCGAAATGCTTGATGACCCTGGGCGTCACCAGCGGATGTTTGGCCAGGTAAAAGTTCAGGCCATCAGCCCATGCATTCATCAATGCTTTCAGCCATGCCGGGCTGGCTTCGTACTGAGTTCTCGTCGCGTCCGGGTCGATGAAGATCTTCATGCGCAAATCACGCCACACGGCGGCCTCGCCCTCGGCTTCCGCCAGGCGCCCCATTGAGTTGATGTAATTTGTCTCTACGCGATTGAAGTCGTCTTCGGCCTGTGCATAGATCGCGCCGAACACCGCGTCGGCATCTGTTTTGCCGGAGATGTGCGCGATGCCCCAGTCGTCACGAGTGATAGTGACGCTGCGGGCCTGTTGCTCCCAGCGCTTAAGGTCCGGGTTCTGGGCCTGTGCGGCGTGCGGGATCACTGCGAACCCGAACACCAGAACAATAACGAGTCTCTTCATTGAGAAGTCCCTCCGCGGATTGGTGGCTCCATAATAAACAATATAATCGGCTTGTTGGCTAGCGGAAAAACTGACAGAGGGTCAGTTGCTGTTTTGGATCTGTTCTGGCACACCGAATCCGCGGGTGATTTCTGCGATGCACTTCTCTGGAAATTCGGGGCGAACTATCCGCCGGTTGAGGTTAGGCTGCGTGTGCACGGCAGTATCTGCCGCGAAGCGACAAAAGATTCTAAGCTACGGAGGTTACCCGCTTGCTAGCGCAAGCGGTTGCGGTATCTTATTTTCCGCGTTCTGTAATCGGCGCGATTCTCCACCGGCCGTAGGCGACGAAAGCCAAGAGCAGGGTCGTTATGAACGGCAATATGGCGCCGACGATTGGACCATTGGTCGCCGTGATCACCGTGGCCCCAATCACTATAATCATCAGCCCGACGGCGGCGAGAGACGTCAACCCCGGCTTAATCCGTAAGGCTCCGGGAAGAATCAGGCCCAGAGCCCCGAGTACCTCAGCCACGCCGAGGAACCGCAGGAATAATCCGGGCAGGTGAATATCTTTTGTCATCTCTGCGATCGGCAGGATCAGCTTCGTTCCGCCGGCCAACAGAAAGAGGAGGGCGAGCAATACTTGAATGATCCACAGTACGATGTTCATGATTAATCTCCTGCTGATAGTCTCTTATTGCTTCGGCCCCGCTTCCGCCACCGCCTTCATTTGTGCCAGCCCCTTCTCGAAATCGCCGCCAACCATTTTGTCGATATTCATGACCAGGTGAAAGGCCTTGGCGATAAAATTCTTGTCGCCGGTCATGCCCCACGTCACCACGGTCTGATTGCCGTTCGGCTTAAAAGTGAACACCGTAGCACTGGTGGCGGCGAACGGCCTTATGAATTCAAGTTTGATGTTGATGAGATCGCTTGGATGACTGTCAGTGATCGTCATCCGTCCTTCGCCCACTTCGCTGTTGCCGGTCCAGGTGTAGACCGCGCCGTTACCTGCCGGCGCGCCCTCGAAGGTTTGCTTCATCGCCGGATCCATCTTCGCCCACGGAGACCAGGCATTCCAGTTATGGAAATCGTTCACCTGAGCGAATACCACTGAGGCGGGGGCGTTGATGGTGGTGGACCGTTCGACGTGATAGGTCGAGGACTGGAGCGCAATAATCACGACCAGCACGACCACGATCACGGCCAGGCCAATTAGGATTTTCTTGATCATCGGGGGTCTCCTTCGTTTTCTAAACTTGTTGAGTAGAGTTCCGCGCCAGCTTCACGATCTCGATAAATAATTTTATTCTTATAGTCCTTACCATCAGGACCATGCAAGACGAATCGCCACGCGCCGCCGGGCCTCAGGTCAAACTCCTGAAAGGTGTCTCCTCATTTCTTTCGAGCCGCCACGCGCCGCGCTGCCTGGCCCTCGTTTTCCGCAATCCGCGTCTTGACGAGTTTTCTCAACAGTGTAGCCGGCAGCGGCTTGGTTGAGAAAAAGCGAATCGTGCCCTTCGATGTTTGATAAGACTTAAGGTCGCTCTGATGGGCCTTGATGGGCGCCGCACCCGGGAAAAAGCTGCAATGGTCGGAAAAGGCCGCATAGGAAACGAGCATGCGGTCGCGGTACTTGAACGTCGGGATCTGGTAACTGATGACTTCGACGGCGTCGGGCACAATAGACTTGATGGTGCGGCGAAGCTTTTCCAGCGCGCTCCGTGAATCCGCGGGCAGTCGTGAGAGATAGTCGTCTACATCTCGCGCGACCGTAGTCTTAGTTTTCTTAGCGATCATCTTCTTCCTGATCATGATAACCACAGATCGGATCAACCTGGCTGCTGATACAAGCCCAGAACATTGCCGGCCGGATCACTGAAGCGTGCAGTTATCTCAGGGGCGTCCACCCCGATCGGTTGCACGATCTTGCCTCCATGGGCCACGACCGCTTCGACTGTCGCGGACACGCTGTCGCACATTATGTAGATCAAAAGGCCGGGCTGTGTCGACGAGGGCCGGCCGGTTACCCACGTGCCGCTTACCTGGCCCACGCCATCGTCAAAGGCGATGCGGCCATCGCCCCGAGTTCTGGTCCCCCACCCAAAGACTGCCTGATAGAAAGCTGACGAACTCTGAATGTCGAGAGCGGGAATCTCGATATAGCAGATTTTTCCGTTTCCGTAAGTAGGCGTCTTGTCATCTGACATAGTTCTTCTCCTCCAAGTCTGAGTTGATTAACCGCAGAGTAATGCGGATACCCTCAACGGGCAAAGGGCTAACTGCATTTCTCAGGCGCGCTAACCCTGGTTCGCGGCTGCTTGCTCGCAGTTGACCATCCACGGAATCCCAAACTGATCGACGCACATGCCGAAACCCGGCGACCAGAATGTCTGCTGAAACGGCATCGTCACGTTGCCGTTCTGAGCCAGCGCGTTGAAGATGCGCTCGCCATCAGTCTTGTCTTTGACATGGATCGACACATTCATGCCCGTGGGCTGTTTATAACGATCCGGCGGAGTATCAGCGCCCATCAAAGTTTGATCGCCGACGGCGAGCGTCGCATGCATGATCAGTTTATGGGTTTCCGGAGGGAATTGATCCGCGCCCGGCATTTCGCCCCAGGTCATCTTGAAGGTTATCTTGGCGCCGAGAACCTGCTCGTAGAATTCGAATGCGGCCTCGCATTGGCCGTTGAAGTTTACATATGGATTCAGTTGCATGAGTACTCTCCTCTGTTTGATGTTTAGCGGTTACAGACACAGATGAATGTTCGATCACTCTTCCCTCTCCCTTTGGGAGAGCACCAACATACTTGACTCATCAATCAACTCGGACGCGTGTTCCGAAGCGCCAAAGGCGCGCGATGTAGAAGCGCCAAAGGCGCGGGATGTAATAGCCCGGGCCAACGGCCCGGGTATGATTCGCGCATTAACCGGAAGCGCTGA
>Ga0137403_10003082_pt1 | contig 20100 bp, 24 predicted proteins | sample CZOMad2_1_16fung_FD_122057 | JGI IMG/M metagenome (GOLD analysis project Ga0137403, IMG submission 122057) | Vadose zone soil fungal communities from Angelo Coast Range Reserve, California, USA - CZOMad2_1_16fungal (Hybrid Assembly) | ecosystem: Environmental > Terrestrial > Soil > Vadose zone...
AGGGAGATCATTTTGAAGTCGATGCCACCTGGCTACGGCCAGAATCGCCCAAGCGAACCGAATCGACCGAGTCGCTGTTGGCAACGGTTGCCGAAAGGGAGAAGGAAATCATTGAATCGGCTTTAAAAGAAACCCAAGGTCGCGTCTCCGGCCCGACCGGAGCGGCGGCCAAACTTGGAATTCCACGCCAGACCCTCGAATCGAAGATTAGAGCCCTGGGTATTAAGAAATCTGACTTTAAAACCATTTATGGCTGAATGTGGCAATGCCTTTCCTAATGCAACACTAAATCAATTGAGGACCTCACCTCCTCCTCAGCGTTCTGCATAGTCCATTGCCCTGGTGAGCGGACCGTAAGGGTCGCCAAGCGGTGCAGTGCGCCCGTGCGCACTGCCAGCCTGAATCGTCGTGAGCGCGCCGTCGTGGCCTGTATTCATGGCATCGAGCAGCGTCCGGGTGCCTCGGGATTCCGGCATCTCGCGGAAATCTCGATCGCAGACCTCGAAGTTTTCGCGACACAATGGGATCGTATATGCGTCTCGATATTTTTCCCGACGTAAAGCCAGCGTTACACCGGCTCCCGCAATACAGGCAGGCGATCTTGTCGAATGGTTCGACGGCAATGCCCGCTCCGCTGTGGAGAATGACCTCCCAGATCGCCTTCGCCTCAGCACGGTCACCCAATTGGGTCGAAGTGGCGTGAGCGTTCCGCTCCGACCAGGTGTCCGGTCATCGATTTCGTTGAGCCGACAAGCAAAGACGGATTCCGTTCTCCGATCGTGTGGGAGTTTACATAGGAGGCTCTTCGATCGGCGCGGCGTTCGTGAGATCAATCTGGAGACCAGAATCGCGGATCGCGGTGTCTGTAGCTGCAATCGCCATCTGAATAAAGCGACCTGTCTTCTTCAGATCTTTCCTATCAATACCGTCGCCAGGAATGAACCCCTTGACTTCTCCTGCAATTTGGCAGTCCAGACTCCCGGCATCAAATAGAGTAATGGGTGCTATACCGCTATGTCCTTTGAGGAGTGCCTGCCAGGTCTCATTTGTCCCAAGGCCGACGGGACTGATCAGTCCCATCACGGTTACAACGACTCTGTGTGATAGTTGTTGATCCATTGCTTCTCTCGCTTACGACTGGAATCGCCAAGTTCTCGGCGCTTAGTGCCATCTCCTTGCGTTCTTGCCACTTGCGGTGCGCCTCCAATGCGGCGCGCTTAGATTATTTATCGAAACATGATTCTTCTTAGGGCTGTCGATCCTTCGCGTGATCACCTCGACGAGTCATTCCCGAACTTTGTAACCACCGCAATGCGCTTTCCCTCCGAGCGCGTGATGTCAGGACCGCAAAAACTTACCGCGTTCACCTGGACGGTTCTTGCCGCGGCCCGTTCGCATCCATGCAGAGCGAACGACAAAATGATGTGGAGGTCGATACTCGCACCGAACCGCGGCTAGCGGCCTACGCTTCTGCGAAGTTGGCCATCCACAAACAATTCCGCCCCCGCACCGTAGCAGCTGTCGTCAATGCTAGAAACACAGGGCCTTCCCGCCGCACTATGATGAAGACATACGCGCCCTCGTTTAACATTCCTCGCTAGACCACACACCAGCAATAGATGTGCCATGGCGAAACAGTTGAACAGGCTAGAGGTGGCATGCAGACGTGTGCTGAAATATCGGCAGCTATGCTGAAGTTTCAGCGTAAGGCAAGCGATTGATAAGGTGGGAGCTTGGGATAAGGCACGGGGTGATCGGTCTATAGGTCTAGAAAGCGAGGGACTGAATCGACCGGTGTCGCTCTGGTCAACGGTGGGCGATTCTAGCCCTTAACCAGGTTTCATCGACTACGAGTGATTCTCTCGCACAGGATTACCCCTCTTTCGATTACATTTTGCAATTCACGAACGTTTCCCGGTCAGTCACATACTTGGAACAAGCCCAGGGTCCCTTTTTGGATCGTTCGGATCTTGTTCCTGGCTTTTTGGCGTACCTATCGGTGAGATATTCGACGAGCAGCGGGATATCGTCCTTTCTTTCACGCAGCGGCGGGATGTGGATTGGAAAAACATTAAGCCGGAAGAAAAGATATCGCCGGAACGTTCCAGCATCCACGCCGCTTTGGAGATCACGATGTATGGCGGCAATCACGCGGATCTCAACTAGGATTGGCCGATTGCTTCCAACCCGCTCAATCTCTTTACTTTTGCAAAACCGGCAAAAGCGCGATCTGGGTCTCTGCCGGAAGGTGCCCGTATCCTACCTTTCGGCTATTGTTAGGAAATTTGCGATTGCGCTTCTCAGAGTTGGACGACTCCGCGTCGCGTACACTTTTTTCCAGCGTGGACCTGACGTATCATTTTGACCATGTCCTCGGGCGGCATCGTCTTGAGCATGTAAGCGCGAGCCCCCCGCTTCGAAAGCACGTTGAATTTCAACGTCGCCTTCCAAGGTAGTGAGCATGATAATGTGGGCCTCGGAAAATTCCGCGCGGATTGCGATTATTCGGATGCGACCACATTCGGTCTTTAGGCTATCGCTCGTTTTCCGGCTCCTGAACATCATTTGGCTCCTCTCCGCAAACCTCGGGCGAGCCATCGCAGCCACCGACGCGAAGAGTCTAGTCGAAAAGCGATATGGCTTGGGACCGACAGTTCAACTTCCGTGCCTCCGGCTGGGCGGCTCCAGATTTTGAGTTTCGCAGCGATTCTGCCCGCTCGCTCGCGCATTCCGGAGAGCCCCCAGTGCTCCTCGCGCCCCGAATGCAATATTTGCGGGTCGATGCCGCACCCATTGTCGCGGACGACAACCCGCAAATCGCTGTCCGCATATGTTAGCTCAACTTCAATGCTCGTCGCCTGCGAGTGACGGAACGCATTGATTATCGCTTCGCGGCCTATCCGGTAGACCTCATCGCGAATGAGCGGGTGTAATGGGCGGACCTGACCTTCGACATGTACGAGCAAATTGGTCGTCTGCTGCACAGCGGATGTCTCTTCTCGGCCACCAAAGCAGTACCGATTAACGGGCGCCATCCACACCCGTCGGCAGACGGTCTGCCTCCTCTAATCTCTCGGTCTTTTTGCTGAAAATTAAGCACAAGTGCCGAGATTTTGCCATGTGACGTGTAAGTAAAATCGAGTCTGCTCAATCGCTTAGCAGCGGCACACATATTGCTCTCTTGTTTAGTGGGAACTGTTGGGCTGGCAATAACTATGACCCCCAAGATTGAAAAGAAGAGGAGTGAAAATCCTCACATTGCTAGCCTTACATACCGGAGTGGAGACAAAGAGAACGAAGTAGGTAAGAAGGCCTCGGCCTTTGCGTCGGGAATCACCGGTAACCAAACGGAACAGGAACTGTGATAGCCATCTAGTGCGGCCAATCCGGACTGCCAACGGGGCCCCCGCCATTGGCGAGATGGCACGATCGATCTAATGTGCTATGTCTGCAAAGACACCCAGCAAACGGCAGGAACATTTCTGGCTATGAGCATTCCAAGAGCATGGGGTCTGACTTGTTTGAACCAATCAGAAGTGAATGATGGAATGTGACAAAGAGCGTTACTCATGAACCTTAGGACACTTGACAGTATGCAGCAAAGAAGTCACATGCATCAATGTCAGCAAAAGCAAACGGGTGATTTCGTTATGAGACAAGTCGGGTGCCCGCCAAATGACATTGGCGTTGGTAAACTCACGGCAAACTGATGGTTCAGTCGGGGGTCCAAGTTTATGTTGATTGTGATGAAAGTACATGCAACAGAGGAGCAGGTACGCGCCGTCTGTGAATGGGTTGAATCTCTTGGTTATCGCGCTCATGCCGTTCCCGGAGCGCAGCGTACGGCTATCGGTGTTACCGGCAACAACGGTGCCATGGCCCCAGGCGCGCTGGAAGGGATGGCCGGCGTGCAGGAAGTCATTCAGGTTTGCAAGCCGTACAAACTGGTGAGCCGCGACGCCAAAGAGGAGGATACGATCATACGATTCGCCGGCAGCGATGGCAGCTTTGGCGGACGCAACCTGGCCGTGGTAGCCGGCCCCTGCTCGATTGAATCCTGTGAACAGGCTTTCGCGATCGCTGAACGCGTGGCCAAGGGCGGCGCGCGGTTTTTTCGCGGCGGAGCCTACAAGCCACGCACATCGCCTTACGCATTCCAGGGCATGGGTGAAGAAGGTTTGAAGATCATGGCCGAGATCCGCGATCGCTTTGGCCTGCGGATCATTACGGAAGCATTGGACGAAGAGTCACTGGTGCTGGTGGCCGAGTACGCCGATGTGATCCAAATTGGCGCGCGCAACATGCAGAACTTTTCGCTACTAAAAAAGGTCGGTCGGCTGCGCAAGCCCGTGATGCTCAAGCGGGGCATGTCCGCCACCCTGGAAGAGTTCCTGATGGCCGCGGAGTACATCCTTAGCGAAGGCAATTATGAAGTTGTCCTGTGCGAGCGCGGCGTGCGCACCTTTGCTGACCATACACGCAACACGCTGGACCTGAGCATTGTTCCCGCAGTGCAGCGACTAACTCACTTGCCCATCGTCGTTGACCCAAGCCACGGCACAGGAAAGCGCAACTACGTATTGCCTCTTTCGCGGGCGGCCGTGGCGGTGGGCGCGGACGGCCTAATGGTGGAAGTCCACGATGATCCTGACCACGCCTTGTCCGACGGCATGCAGTCGATCTTCCCCGATCAGTTTGACGAGCTGATGCAGGATATACGGCAAATTGCGGCGATATTGCACCGCAACGTTCAGGAGCCACGGACGCAGCCGGCGGTAGCTAAGGCCGGCCGATAACTTGCGCTCTTTTACTCTAGCGGCTTGCCTTGCCCTGCTCTACGGCTGGAAGGACACTCCAGAGCCCAGCCCCAATGATCGCGAATACGCGTAGGTCGATGATCTACTTATATGCCAGATGCTGCGGTTAACCGTGGGTGGCTAGCTGTTTCTCGGCACTCGTGGACGGAGTCTGCCATGGGTGAGCGCGCCCGTCGATTGTCCTTCACGCATCTGCCAGTAGCTGACTGACATGATTCAGGTTTTATTCCCCTCTGGAATATTTTGTCGCTTGAGAGAAAAGCTGTAGTCATCGCGACTTTTGCCTTACGCTGTCGTTTGCCTGTGGTTTCACCCCCATTTGATATAGCACAAACGTCGTAGAGATCCAGCTCGTGTTGGTATGGGAGTCACACCGGCCGGCAGCTTTGTGTTCGCGACCAACGTCATCCACAACCGGGTCGTCTCGATCGATGCTGCTGCGACGTATCTTGTACACAATGATCCTTCGGTCTACGACGGGCTTGGCGACCTGGCGTTTTTTCTCAAATATCGGCTATTTTCTGCGAACGAAGAACATGACAACTACATCCTTAACGGCCTTTCTGGGCTGGAGCGTGCCGACTGGTGATCACACGAACGGAGCTCTGCATCCCGTAATCGCGCCACGATTGCCTATGGCAAGGGGTTCGGCAACTTCGATCTGCAGGGCACCTTCGGCGTTGGCTTTCCTTACCGCTGATACGAACATCGTGGGACGGGCCTACGCCTGGAACAACACCTTCCAATATCGAGTATTACGGAGGCTGTGGCCTGAAGTCGAGCTCAACTCGACGTTTTTTCAAAACGGGAAGAACGATGGTCAAAAGCAAACTTTTGTCACGCCTGGCTTCGTCCTGGGCCGATTTCATGTGTGGAGAAGGGTCGGCTTCACGTTTGGCAGCGGATACCAGATCACCACGACGCACTTCCACACCACAAATCACAACGGAATGTTGTCGATTCGCTTGCCATTCTGAGAGTAGCGACCGTTGGTCCAACTACACGGTCGTATCGTTCTGGTTCGTTAAAAGAGCTTCTGAATTATGCAGCGTGATGGCACCCTCGTCTGGCTGGTGGCCTACTGGCACCTTCAAGATCACTTCCACCTTCTAAATGGAATCAATTCCAGGCCCATTGCCGCCGCCATAGTTGTCGGTCGTAATCCCCTTGCCACTCGTCTGCCACAGCTGGTCGTAGCGATATTCCTCTTCGAGACGGGGTGTGGTGGTCGCGAGCGGCGTTACCCAGTGCGGTTGTTCGTCCTTAGTTTGTCTGCGCGGGCAAGCCAATCGGCGAAATAGCCATTCTGAGCAAACACCACACTCGAAGCGAAAGGGACAACCACTACTGCGAGACGCGAGCCTTTGTACATTCATCCTCCAAAGTTGTTAGGGAAACCGCGATCCAACTCACACAAACTATGTATCTCGCTTTGTCTCCAAACATAAAAATAAAAGGGCCGCTGCATCGAAGGCGGCTTGGAGCAACGGTATAAACATTCAATCCACCGGAAATCGCTGACAGGAAATACTTGTCGCTTTCATGGCGGAACCGCAGCTTGCGCGAAGCCTTTCCTTATAACAACAAATACAAGTACCTGCTTCATGACCGTGATGCCAAGTTCGGAGAAGCGGTGAACGAGGCCATAGCCGCCATCGGGCTATCGGCTGCGAGGACATCATTTCGTAGCCCTTATCAAAACGGCGTTGCGGAACGCTGGGTCGAGAGTTGTAGGCGAGACTTACTGGACCATGTGATCCCGTTAAATGAGAAGCACCTCAAGCGGCTGCTATCGGAATACGTTTGTCACTATCATGAAGACCGTACGCATCTCAGCTTGAAGAAAGATACTCCTGCATCGCGGAAAACGGCAGTCATGACGCCGGACTCACGGATCGTTTCTCTTCCGAGAGTTGGTGGCTTGCACCATCGATACGATCTAACGGCTTAGCCTTTCTAATTTTCAGCACTCTCGCGGTCCTAACTCGACGCGGATCGCGCGTACGCGAACGTGAACGCAAGATGCATGCATGTCTCATGTGGTTGATCCGGGATCTCCTTGCGCTGGAAATACCGGCCGGGCAAAAAACTCGGTTCGCCGTGGATGAAACTGCTCCTACATCGATGGCGATTTCAGTTTTGGCGAGGGACAGCTATTGACTAGCAGCGCAGTTGCACAACATCAACGTCCAGTCTCGCCCAAATATTCCGGCGACACTTCTACACTGCATGCCATGGTGAAGGAGATCCAGGATAAGGTCAATGCGCAAGGTGAGATCCGCTACGTCGTGGTCTCTCAGAACATCATCAAACGTGAAACTGTCGAGGATCACTATATGGTTGAAACACATGTGGCCGGAGATGCCGCATCTTGTACCTTGCAGGTTAAGGGGCCGCTTGACCAAGTATAGGCAGATACAAAGTCAAGGGAGCACGATAGCACGTCTGCGAGATGTAACGCCCTTAGCAGTGAAAACGCAAACCCAGCTGATCAACGAGAAAACAGCGAAAATGGGTGTCACAGGATGGAACAAGAGGAAGGTCACTCCAGAAACCTACGCCTTCCAAGTCGTCCGCTCCGGTTTTCACTACCTCTCATTTGGAGCATAGTAATACCCTTTGCGTTCCTCGGCCTCATGAATGGTGTACGTGGGGTCTTTCAATGCAAAAGATGCGAACCCAGCAATGAATGGAGTTCGTGCAAGCGCTTTTCTGGCGATATCAGCTGTTGTGCTCTTTCTCCTTTGGTTTGGAATTCGAGCCTATTATGGGCCACCAGTGAAGATGTCAGAGCAGTGGGGCATGGTGCTCCTTGCTGGAATTGCGACCTCGATTGCATCGGGCATCTGCTCGCTCGGAACCCCTTCCGGCATACGAATCTGGCTGGTTGTGCTGGCGATACTAATGGCCGCGATTTTCGTGATGGGTTTTATCATTTCAATCCCGGTCTCATGACTTCATTTCACAGTGTGAGACTCGCCGATACGGCTGTAAGTGTCCGTACGCCAATGCGGCACAACACGCTCTGGAAGTTGACCTATGTATCCAAAGTCAAAATCTTCTTCTGCCGCCCAACCTAGCACGTAACCAACCGGCAGCATCGCCAAAGCCGCCCAGAAAAGCAGGAAAATACCGAGGCCGGCGAGCGAAGCATTGCGTTTTAGGGTTGAAGACGTCACTCCAGAACAGCCGCATTCCGTTTTGGCGGGAACTGAGTTGCCTGACTAAAGATGACTTCCCGAATTTGAAGACCATTCCTGCCCGGTATGCCGCGGACGATCACCCCTTCAGCACGACACGGACCGCCATTTCTGCGTTGACCCGCTGGCTATTGCCAATCCCACCGCCCGCTCGATTTCCTCAATGAATTCAGCTTCATCTCTGGTAGCGGTAATTGCTCTGTCCCTTACAAATGCTTGCCAAGAAGATCCGCGGTATCGAAAAGGAATCTGCCAGTAACCCTTGTCCAAAATAGGCCGACCTTTTAAGGCCCACGCCATGCCATGGACTTTTTCACATGCCATTTCAGCCTGTTGAATTGTCATTTTTCCCTGCATCTGGAATAAAATATGGATTCTCCAGCAATAGCTGCCGAGTCGCGCTGCCCGGCAGCGGTGAATCAACTTTCATGTCAGAAAGTCACGTATTTAAACTTGATTCTTTAGTTTTTTATTCCCATGACAAAGCAAGCTGCTGGATCGCCCTGACTTTCATCAGGGATCGACATTGGCTGGGATTCGGGGCGAGTTGATGAATCCCGACAAGAAGAAACTTCAGGCAAGGTCGAGATTCCGTAATTTCAGGCGTGGCGGTGCTGAATGACGGCAAAGGCTGCCATTAATCGTCGGTAAACCGACAAGTGGAGACGACCGAGGTCCTGCACTCGACGTTCCAGGAAATCCGCGCGGCCAAGCGGTCGCCGCCTAAGTAGCTCGCGAAGACGGTTTTCCTGACGGAGACAAGCGAGCCTCTAAGAAAGATGAAGCCGGAGCTGAAGTTGCGGCTTCGGTTTTTGCTTTCAACTCAAGACCCAAATTGCCGATACTCCCGCAACTCAAGCAAGTTGTCAGTCTCCTGCCGGTCTGCGATTGTTGCGATGATGAGGTGATTATGTCCCAGGATATGGGCACCTTCGTTGCTCGCTTGCGGCAAGACTATCGAACACTCACTGAGGACTGCATCCGACGCAAGGTGCTCTATGAATTCTTTAACTTCCTTCCCGCACGGCAGGGTCTGCGCTATAGACTCCGAATTCTGGTCAGGCAGCCGAGCGCGCTCGGAACAATCCACTTGGAGGAAGAACGCGCTACCCCAGAAATACGGGCCTGCTGGCAACGCGATTGCGCGGGAAAATCCTGCCCCCGCTGCCTCTCCCTCCGGTGCGACCTAAACGCTCAGCCTACAACTTCGCAGACCTTCCTTCCGGGAGTGGCCAGCGCGACTCAAGTTGCAATGGACTGAAGTTCTCAAATCGGAGTGATCTGTGGTTGAGCGCGCGTGGGGAATTAAGCTTGGGAGTGGAGGTCGCTGTGTTCCTTTCTGGCGAGGCACACGGCATAGAGACAGTACAAGCTGCTCAAACCAAGTTCTTTCCTGCGGCTGTAACACGTCCTGCATCCTAGTATCCCGGCCCTTTTGACATGACCCTCAAAAGCTGCATTTTATTCCCGCGCTCCGACTTTACACAAAACTAATCCCGTGTGGAATAAAACCCGACTAGTTCGGGTTTATGCCGATATAACACGTCTTGGCGGGCGGCGCGAACGAGAGGCATCTCCTTCCGTGTCGGTGCTTGCGTCGCCTGAGTCCAGCTGACGTGGTGCACGACATTTCCTAGACCGGAGGAAACGCGAATGCCGCAAAAGAACCTATTCGATCCGAATCCAAGTGGCTTCATCGAGCACGATGCCAATAATGATGGAATCGACCGCCGGGGATTTCTGAAATGCATGGCCTGGGCCGGCACCGGCGCCCTCTGTACGGTTCAGGGTGGAGTGCTGAAATCTTTTGCTCTGGGCTCACGGATCGATTCACATATGAGGTCCCACAATATGGGAGAGCTGACATTCGTACAAATCAGCGACAGCCACATGGGATTCAACAAGCCCGCTAATCCCGACGTGATCAGCACGCTCAAAGCTGCCGTGGACAAGATCAATGCCTTACCGCAGCAGCCCGAGTTCACTGGCGACATCAGTCATCTATCCAAGCCCGAAGAGTTCGATAACGTTAACCAAATCCTGAAGAGTACCAAAAAGGACATTTTTTTCGTGCCCGGAGAGCACGACGTCCTCAATGATGACGGAAAAAGTTTTCGCGAGCGTTACGCGAAAAACTCCAAAGGACAGGGCTGGTATAGCTTCGACAAAAGTGGGGTCCACTTTATCGGCCTAGTCAATGTGATGAACCTCAAAGCCGGCGGCCTGGGCACACTCGGACCGAACCAGCTTGAGTGGCTTGAGAACGATGTGAAGCACCTGAAGCACAGCACGCCCATCGTGGTCTTTGCCCACATCCCGCTCTGGACGGTCTATCCGCAATGGGGATGGGGGACCGAAGACAGCGCCCAGGCGCTTTCGTACCTGAAGAAGTTTGGCTCGGTCACGGTGTTGAACGGGCACATTCACCAGACCATGCAAAAAGTCGAAGGCAATGTGACCTTCCACACCGCATTTTCGACAGCCTTCCCCCAACCTGCACCCGGCAAGGCTGACGGCCCGGGACCCATGAAGGTCCCAGCCGAGCAGTTGCGTCGCGTTCTTGGCATCACGGATGTCAATTACGTGCAAGGGCGCAACGCATTGGCTGTCGTGGACTCATCCCTCGTATGAGGGATGAGTCCATCCCAAGTTCATCAGTGCCTTACGAGGAGAATGCAACTATGAGTAGAAAACTGCTTCGTGCAGGCTTAATCGCGGCACTTCCACTGGCCATTGCGGTGTTTATTTTGCATCCAAACGGGGCGAAGAGCGAAGAAGCCAGCGCCCCAAGCCACGGAAGTCAAACTGGATAATTTTACCTTTGGCCCCGAATCGCTCACCGTGGCAGTGAAGAGTACAGTGACTTGGGTGAACAAGAACGACGTCCCGCATGTGATCGCCAGCAGTGACGGATTGTTTAAATCCAAGGCCCTGGACACGGATGACGAATATTCGTACACCTTCGGTAAAGCCGGCACGTACGCCTACTGCTGCAGTATTCATCCGAAGATGGTGAGGAAGATCATTGTTCAGCAACAGGCTTTAGTTGAACCGGGGTCGGCTCCGACATAAATGGAGCGAGGAAAAGAGTAACAAGAGTTTTAACCCAAAGCGGATATGGTGAATCCTTTCGATCTGAGAACGATTCTGCTGCCAAAGCACGCACAGCACGTCGTGCTCATCCATTTTCCGATCGCACTGTTTATTACCGGGGTTGGGTTCGATCACTTATCGCGAGGGAAGCGCGCTTCGCAGCTTGCCGGGGCCGCGTATTTGAATCTATCCGCCGCTGCTGTGACCGTCCTTCCTGCTGTTGTGACGGGAGTCCTGGCTTGGCAATTCGCTCTCGAAGAGAAAAGGCTCAAGGGGCTCTTGCTCTTACATCTGATCGCAGCCTTGTCCGCCGCGCTGCTGGTAATAGCGTCGTGGTGGGTACACTGGCGGACGCGCAATGCCGAACCAGCGCTTCTTCCTCGCAACCGCGTTGCGATCGAACTGATCGGAGTGGCTATCATCGCCCTCACTGCGCAGCTCGGCGGAGTCAATTTGTAGATGATTTAGAAAGGAAGTGGATACCGAATATGAAAACCAGAACCCTCCCAGACCACACACCCTCGGATTCGATCCAAGACGCCGGGGAAGATGTTACCCCAGTCGCGAAGAAGGCCGTCAACCGGCGTTCCTTCCTGAAGAACAGCGTTGTCGCCGGAGCTGCGGTGACAGCCGGCGTTGCGATGTTCGAGAACATCCCGTCCGCTCTGGCCGAGGAGAGCCATGGTCACCTCACACGCGGCGACGCGGCAATCCTGCGCTGGCTCGCTGCAGCCGAGATCATCGAAACCGATCTCTGGCAACAATACAACGAACTCGGCGGCATCCAGGATGCCGAGGTCCCGGGTGGCAGCGGGAGTCCGGATTACACTGCGGCCATCAATCAACTCGATGGGGACATGAATCAATACATTCATGACAACACGGAAGACGAGCTGAGTCACGAAACCTTCATCAACGCGTATTTGATTTCAAAAGACGCGTCTCCTGTGAGCCTCGATCAGTTCCGCACGCTGCCGAGCAGCAAAGCCACCGGCGCACAACAGATCGGACGGCTCACCAATCTGACGCAGCTTACGGTAGACACGACCTGGTGGACACGTTACCGCAGCCGCACAGGCAATCCCGATCTGGGCGGCACTTTTCCACCTGCTATTCCCAGCCTAGCGGTCGGTCAGCATCCGGGGATTCCTCGCACTGACGATGACTTGACGGATCCAAACTTCCTGCAGGCCATTGCCAATACCGCCGGCTTTCACTTCGCCAACATCGAAGTAGGAGGATCGAGCATGTACCCCGGGCTGGCGCAGAGGGTGACAAGCGTGGAGGCTTTGCGCATCCTGCTCAGCATCGGCGGGACCGAGATCATGCATTTTCAGACCTGGCAGGATAAAGCCGGGAACGCCCCTCCGCTTACGGCCGTGGACCGAGTGACAGGCGTGGCCGTGACCTTCCCGGATCTGAACAGCCCGCCGTTTGGCGGCGAAGATTTCCAGACCAACCTCATCATGCCCGAACCTACTGTATTTCTCAGTCGCAAGCTGCCTGTATGTTCGATCATTCGTCCGACAGCCACCAAGGGCGCAGCGAAGGCCGCTCTCCAATGTTTCGTGAACATGGGGGTCTTCATAGGCCAGTCACCGGCGTTCTTTGACTTGCTAAATCGTCTTGTGGAGGAAGCTGACGACGCAAAGCGCGGAATCAGCTAAGCACATCTCAGCTGCCTTGGGTCGGCAAGTCCCGCCGTTTACGCGGGCCAGATGGATGACTAATTCCAAAGCTCCCCATTTCTCGCGTGATATGTGCGAGAAGTGGGGCTTTTTATTTTCCGCCTACAAAATTTACCCATTTTTTACAGCCACCCAGGAATATTTCGTTTGCTGCTCCGGTTTGGAGATATGCAAGCCGGAGCATGATGGTTTCTCTCACCTTGCCAAGCACCGGTCCTCGCACAAACAACGAAATGAGGTTACAAGGTCATGTCCAGAATGTTGGCTACGCTTGCGCTAATTTGCGCTTTCCTACAGGTCGCTCCGCTTGCGAAGGCAGCGACGGGTGAAGAACAGAATTTGGCTCAACCAGTCAACGCCGTCATCGAGTGGAATAGAATCCTATTAGCAATCGTTCGCACGCCCGGCGCTCAGCCAGCGGCCATTCATTCGACTCGCAATTTCGCGATTTTGCACGCCGCCATCTACGACGCAGTCAATAATATCGAGCCAAAGTTCAGTCCTTACCTTGTGCGCCTTCAGCACGTTCCCAGGAGTGCGTCCAAGATAGCCGCGGCCGATCAGGCGGCTCATGATGTCCTCGTCTTCCTATATCCTACGTTTCAGGCGTCATTGGACTCGGAACTGCAACAGGACTTCGCGCAGCTTCCCGATAATGAGCGAAAAGCTCAGGGAATAGCCGTGGGGCAGGCAGTTGCCGGCCAACTTCTCGCTGCGCGCAGCACCGACGGAGCGAATATAACTCCACCGTCATACGTGCCGGGAACCCAGCCCGGCGACTACCAGTTGACGCCGCCGAACTTCGCGCCAGCGGATTTTACCCAATGGCCTCAGGTCAACCCGTTTGCATTGGAGCGGGCCAGCAAGTTTCGCCCCGGTCCTCCTCCAGCACTCACAAGCGCCACCTATACTGAAGTATTCAATGAAGTCAAAGATCTGGGATTTATTGACAGCACAACCAGGACCGCGGAACAGGCTCAGATAGGGAAGTTTTGGAATGGTAACATTCAGGACTTTTGGAACGAGATCGCGCAGACTGCCGCAATTGCGCATCACGTCAATCTAGAGCATAGCGCCCGGCTCTTCGCTCTGCTGAATATCAGCCTTGCCGACACTACCATCGCCTTCTTCGAGGCCAAGTACAAGTACAACTTTTGGCGGCCAGTTACTGCCGTGCAATTCGCAGGCGCTGATGGAAATCCGGAGACCGAGCCTAATCCAACGTGGCTTCCACTATCCACGAAGACCGCTCCAGATCCTTCCTACCCCGGCGCACACAGCGCAATCAGTAAAGCGGGCGCGACGGTGTTGAGCTTTTACTTCGGCGACCAATTCACCTTCGATGTCACCTCCGAAACGCTGGCGGGAATGTCGCGCCCCTTCACCAGCTTCTCCGCAGCGGCGGAGGAAGCGGGACTGAGCCGTATCTATGCAGGGCAACACTTCCGCACTGACCACATCGCTGGCAAGAGTCTGGGCGGGCAGGTGGCAGAGTCTATCGACGAGAGCATTCTGTTCCGAGAGGAATAAAAACACCAAAAAGTCCGTTTATCCCTGGCGAGACTCGTTTCGCGGAAGCGGATGATGCACAGGATGAGAAGAAGCAAGTTAGCGGAGTCCAGATTGAGCCTGAAGGTTTTGCCGTTCTGCAAACAGCCGCTTCGTGACGTGCTGATGATCATGCGCGATTCCGGGATGCGTAACCAGAAAGAAGTTTTCACGATGCGTTGGGAGCATGTGGACTGGGCAAACAACCGATACTTCGTCTATGACAGCAAGTCGCCAAAAGGACGAAGATTCGTGCCGGTCAGTCCGCGGGTCCGGTTGGCGCTCCTGGCACGATACTCGGAGCAGAAGGAGGGATGGGTGTTTCCCTCAAAACGAGCCCGGTGCGGGCATCTGACAACGATGGCCAAACAGTTCGAAAAAGCCAGGAAGGACGCAGGATTGCCAAAGGATCTGGTTCTTTACTGCGCACGTCATGGCTTCGGAACGGAGATGTACCGGGCAACCAAAAACCTGTTCGCGGTCATGAATGTCATGGGACACACGGCCGTGAGCACGACGATGAAGTACCAGCACCAGAACATCGATGAGGTGGCCGCCGTGGCCAGCCATCGCGTCCAGTAAGGACACAAAAAGGACACAATCATATTTTCAGCTCAGTAGGGAGTGCTGCCAAGTTATTGAAAAGATGGTGAGCGCGGTAGGAATCGAACCTACAACCTACTGATTAAGAGTAGGCTGATGGGCAGAGTGCCAGATCGTGTTTTAACCATGTAAAATCAATTACTTGCCCGCAGCCAAGCCCGCACGGAAGCATTTGGAAGAGGTATTGAAAAGGCGCACTTTAGCTCATTTGGGACCGAAGCGTACGGCACACTTACGGCACACCTTGGCGGGGTAAACCCCTCTCCTATGAGACAATTCTCGATTGGCACACTTGCTGTTGTTGGTGGGCATCTGCTTCTGCGAGAGAATGCGCATTGGGAACGCCGTGGCTGTTGTTTCCGTTCGAGCGTCAGGAAGCTTGAAAGATAGCAAGGTCTTCTTGAGTATAGGAAGGGTTCAGCCTTCCGGAAGCGATTGAATCGCCCTTGAAACAACGAGGATTGGTTCGTTGTCGCACACTCACAGAAATTCCGTTTGGATCAGGCTGTATGTAGCTTCTAGAGGGCTTGACTTCGTGTGTGGCAAAGCGACATAAGCTGCTAATGAGCCGGCGTTAATTTTTGCGTGCGCGTCTTTAGATTCTAGCCCTCTCAAGTAGACCATTGTTGATTGAATGTCGCGGTGTCCCATCCATTGCTGCACGGTACGGATATCAACACCATGGCGCAGGTGCTCGGTCGCAAATGTATGCCTAAATTTGTGCAAGTAGAAATGTCGACAGTGAGGGCCATCGGCACAGCTGTTTCCGTGTTTTGTGCGACATTGCCGGCAGTTCAACCCGGCGCGCTCGGCTACAAGCTTTACGATCATTATATGCGAGGCGTTCGGATTTCCCTTGGAATTTGGAAAAATCAAGCTGTTTGAATGAGCATGCCGGCGCTTCTTGAGATCCCCCAATTGCTGAATCAATGCTAACGGAAGTGGTACGACCCGCTCTTCCCAATTCTTCGGGGTAAAGTGCCACGCAGTTTTCACCGTCACACGAGCGATGCAGCTATGGAAATCAATGTCCCGCCAAGCGACGCACCGAACCTCACGATCGCGAAACCCTGATGCAAGCAAGAATTTCAACAGAACTCGCTCGTCCTCTTCGGCGTGTCGAAGCAGCAGTTCGACTTCTTCACGTTGATAAATCGGACGAACAGCCTCAACATATGCTGGCCAGTCACTACGCTCAACCAATCGCGCATGGCCGTAATGCCTGAAGAACTGCAGCACGATTACGAGCTTGTTGTAAACCGTACGGCCGCAGAATCCCTGCCTATAGCACTGCATCATAAATTCGAGAATGTCATCGCGCCTGACTTCGTGTATATGGATTTTCCGATAGGATCGATATAAGAGCTTCAGAGTCAGTCGATAGCTGCGAAGCGTACCAAGGCTCCGATGGATCGCGATGAACTCCAGATAGCGCTCAATGGCCCCACTTAACGTGCCCACTATCTGCTCTGGTGCAATTTTAGTGCTGCCGTCAGGCACACTTACGGATAGATTGGAGTTGGCGCCACTCAACTCCCTGTATTTGCGACGCGTTGCTTCCGCAAGTTCATCAAATGTTGTGACCCTCTGCCGGTGACGCTTGCCACGATCGTGCCAATCAAGAAAATATCTGCCCTCTGGATGGTGTTCATCTTGGCCGCCAATCCAAACATGGTCGCGGACGATTTCGCCGTCTTTCTCGACGAGTGCTGCAAATCGCCATTTGCCGGCGACTTTGACGCACTTGATAGCGTTTACACGGTCAACATGTTTCCTAGGCATGACACCAAAGAACCTCTCAGCTGCTCCTAAAAGGTGCGGTATAGCAACTCGCGAGCGGCATAGGCCAGAGAAACGGAGAACTTGGACTAACCCGAGCCCGCTCGGGTATTTGAAAAGAGTATCGCGTTGAGTCTGTTGGGAAAAAGATTACGACTGTACTTAAAATTTTCTCAGGAATCAACTGCCACACTATGCCGACCAAGACCAGAGTTCCATGATTGCAAGATTCGTGTTCACGACTCGAGCGTGCCTTAAGTTCGAGGTCTCGGCGGGCAGGCAAGATCAAAACGCCTGATTGAACACGACTTGGGCAAAGATCCATTGAGACAGCGGAGAAGCAGTATCAGGATAGCCGTTGCAGACAAGTCCGGGTTGGCTTCCTTGCTCGTCATCGAGGAATGCCTCGACCGACGCTGCGGATCGTCACCCGCTGCGGCTCGATCGGATTTTTAGGCGCGTCGGTTTCGATTGCGCTTTTAGAGATGTCGCCGTTTTCGATCGAGTGCGCGGCAATCTCGGCTTTCTCCCAGCTGCGGGTCTTCGCCGATTTCCGGACCTCGCGACCAGCAACTGTGCCGCGAAGCCATTTGGGGCAGCGGCAGTGGCGCCAGAAACGATCCGCGCGTTTCGGGCAGTCCGTGGTGTGGCGGACGTAAACGAAGACTCCCATCAAAAGCGGAGTGATGGTAGAGAGAGATTGCACCTCGGTCAAACGGCGGTACAAAAACGGTACAAAATTTTCGGCCAGGTTGTAAGTGGTTGAAAAAACGAGGTTAGTAATGGTAGAGCTAGTCGGGATCGCTGTGCAGGAGTGTTGAGAGCATGTAAGTTATTGATTCTCCAAAAAAAGCAGAAAGAGCTAAAAAGGCTCAAATGCCGAATCGGCGGTACAAAAACGGTACAAAAACCTTTTGCGTTCGCATTGGATAGTGAGCGGATACTCGGACCTTGTTCAGAAATTAACACAAAAAACCGATCATCCCAATCGAATCATTTTACCGTTCTTCAGGCGACAATTTCATTTTAGTAATCAAGCCATATCTCCCTGTTTCAACCGACGTACACTAGGCTTTGATTCCTTGGTGCAGATCTCATCCGCCGATATCCTTGATGAACGCCGGGAAGAAAGTCCACTCCTCGGTCGCGATCTTCTGAGGGAGGTCGCACAGTTGTTCACGTTCTGTAGCGCTCAATGAGGCGCCACCTCGAGCGAATTCCCAAGGAGCAACTTGCATCGTTGGTGGATGCTCATCCACTCAAGCGGCCTGTGCAACTCTAAAAGATGTCGCACAAGCGACAGCTTTTCTCGCGTCAGGTGACGTGGGCTGATCACCGTTGCGGGCGGAGCAGTAATGCTGAGATGAGCAGCGGAGATTGAACCCGTGCTCTCCTATCGTCAATGATCGACTCTCTGTCGTCGTTCTGGCGACTGGGCACTCGGTTGAGGATATTGAAGCCGCTTTTGCGCGAGTTTGACCAAACATTCCGGCAGATCTAACACCGGTCGAAGAACCCTCGGCGGGAGGCGCAGTCCCCTTCGTAAAACAACTTTTTGCGCCACTACCGTCCACATTAAGGCTAGCTGCTGCGATGACAGAAATCTCGCTAGATACAGTTCTTAATCCATGCTTATGGCACGGTAGTGCCGGGCCATCGTGCTTCCGAAGGGCAAAACAAACCCGCCGTGACCGGCGGGTTTTTATTTCACGAGTCCTTATTTCACCCGCTAGTCGCGATCACCGTCTTCTCTTTCCGTTCTGACAATCTCCCAGACCTGATTCAAGCCATGTTGCTGGGTTACGAACCAGCGTGCCCGCTCCATATTGCGCGACGTGCCGAGCAAGCCCTTGGCGGACGTGTCGCCATTGCTGACGTGCACGCCCGTGGGCTCATTGTCGCCGTCGTTCTGGAAACCGGGTTTGCCCAGGAGAGCGGAGTCCTGCTCAGATGCAGTATCCCGTCCCAAGGCGATGAACCGGGCGTCGCGGAATTCGTTATCGTCGTCATCGTTTCCAACACGGAAGGCCCAGACTGAATCGAGCTTGTTGAGCTGCGTATGCAATGTGTCGCCACGGTCCTCTGCCGCGAGCAACGTATCGTGATCGGCGAAAGCCAGATTGTCGAATGAAGCGTGATCGGCATCGCCAAGGACTGCAATTGAGATGAAACCGTCATTTCCACTGGGCGAGAGCCGCACTCTGAAGATTGAACCCCACGAGCCGCGGGCTGCCAGTGCAGGTGCACCGCCCGCATTCGCGTCGGTGTCGCCCGTCGAATCAAAGAAGAATGTCCGGAAATTCGAGCCCGGAAGGAAAGCCACGTTTTCAGGACGCTTGAACGGTGTCGCTCCGGCCTTCTTGGCTTCAGCGTTGGCGTCAAAGGTCGGGCAGTTGGGGGCGCATGCTCTGGAATCATGCACGTCCACCCACTTCACCGGCCAGCTGGTGCCCGGCATGTGCAACTTCAGCTGGGCCACGGCAAAAACATCAGCCTGAACCTGCGCTGCAGTTGCGCCCCCGAAAACCACCCGTTGCCCATCAATCGTCACCTGCAGGGCCTGCAAGACGCCGCCGTGGCTGATGTTGGTGATGTCTTTCGGCACAAACCGGTAAATGAAGGAATTGGGCTGGCGCGCCGTCTTGGGGCTGTTGGGATTGTTGGGGTCAATATTGGTGGACGTTCCGCCTACATCTTCCGCCAGAATCAGATTCCCTCTGTTGTCGGGATGAATACCTTCAAAACCGCCGTTGCCCAGAAATCCTTCCAGCGTACGCACTTGTGACGGCCAATCGGGCGTGATCTCGATCGGAGCTCCGCCGTTTCCACGCTCCTGCGTGAAGAACATCGTCCGGGTGAACGGGTTCCAGGTGGAGCCGTCAATCGAGCCGAAGCCGGTGATCCCGTCCTGTCCCACGGGCGTCAATAGCGTGATCCGGTGCGCCGGGTCGGTTACGTCGAGATTGATACGCGTGACATAGGCGCGTTGCACACCATTCTCGTGTCCCTGGAAAAGGTAATGCCGGCCGTAATCGAGGCCGGGAGTCGGCCCACCCAGGTTGTGGTCGAATACCAGGAGCAGATTCTCGTCGGGCTCGGTGCGCGTGGGCTCAAACTTCTGCGTTAAGCCATCATTGAGGAGGCCGAACGTTGTAATGATGCCAGAAGGATTCTCGAGTTTGTTAGTGCCTTGCGCGACCAGCACCAGCTTGAATCCAGGTGATATCACATTGTCCGGATGTCCGGACTTTGCATTGGCGAATGGAACTGCTGTTATCCTGGCGTCTTCTGCGGCCGCGGGCAAAATCAGAGTGCCCGCTGTCAGGCCTATAGCAAGTATCTGGGCAATGGTTCGTTTCATGTGTTGCTTTT
>Ga0137403_10003084_pt1 | contig 20099 bp, 14 predicted proteins | sample CZOMad2_1_16fung_FD_122057 | JGI IMG/M metagenome (GOLD analysis project Ga0137403, IMG submission 122057) | Vadose zone soil fungal communities from Angelo Coast Range Reserve, California, USA - CZOMad2_1_16fungal (Hybrid Assembly) | ecosystem: Environmental > Terrestrial > Soil > Vadose zone...
CCGGGTGGTCGTGGCAATGGCGGAATCCGCACCGGAAGTTTTGGTGATGCCACGGCAGTCGCATCGGGCAGCGGCCCGCGGCGCGCTTCTGCCGATAACGCTCACACGGCTGTTGAGATCATCAGCAAGCCGAATCCGATTTACACCGACGAAGCTCGCCGTCGTCACGTCGAAGGTGACGTACTTTTGGAAGTGGATTTCACTGCCGACGGTCAGATCCGGGTGCGTCGCGTTGTCCGCGGCCTCGGCTATGGGCTCGACGATGCAGCTGTGCACGCCGCGGAACGCATTCGTTTCAAGCCGGCGCAGCGCGACGGCCGCTCGCTCGATGTCACGGCCATGTTGCACATCACATTTCAACTAGCGGAATGAATTTGAACGAGGTATTTATGCGCATATTTCGGACCCTACTCACCCTCTGCCTGCTTTCGACGATGATGCTCGCACAGGAGTTGACGAAGCCCTCGGCAGCATTCAAGGATGACGCCGCCGCTGCTGATGCCACAGCGGTGCCGGTGCCGGTCTCCACAACGGCGACGACGACCGCTCAAACTTCTCCGGCGAACGCTCCGTCGGTGAAAGACACCACCGATCTGCTGATCGACCGCATCATCGGCCGCGAACACTTCATGATGGAGTCGATGAGCCATCTCTCCCCCATGCTCGAGACTTACGTGCAGAACATGAAGCCTGACAACGAACTGGGCTTCGTTCCGGCCAACGATGAGTACTTCCTCGGGCGTCTTGACTTCAACAAGCGAGAGACCGGCGAGAAGCTTTTTGTTGACCAGCCATCGATGTGGAAGAAGACTCTCAAGGCTTTGAACCCCATGATGCCCATCACCTACGTGCCGAAGGGGTTCATCTCTTCCATGCTGATCGATGGTGAGCAGTTCGACCGCGCGCATTACGACCTTACGTACGTTCGCCGTGAATTCCTCGGCGATGTCCGCTGCCTGGTATTCGACGTAACCCCCACCAAAAAGAGCGGGGCGTCTAATGCCTACACCGGACGCATCTGGGTCGAAGACCTGGAATACAACATTGTCCGCACCAAGGGGACGCACGATGGCAGCACCTTCAACCATCAGTTCCACTCCGACGTGTGGCGCCAGAATCTGCGCCCCGGCCTGTGGCTGCCGACCTACGTGTACAGCGAAGAGTCCGACATGAAGTACGGCATCGTCCGCAAACTACGCTTCAAGTCACAGACCCGCCTGTGGGGTTACGACGTGAAGTTCAACATGCCGCAGGAAGAGCTGACCCGCGTGCTGGTGGATGATCCGAATGCGGTCCGCGACCACAGCGAGGCTGCGCAGGACATGGGCCCGGTTCAAAGCCAGCGCGCTTGGGAGATCGAAGCCCAGGAAAACGTGCTGGAGAAGCTGGAAAAAGCCGGACTGCTCGCGCCCAAGGGCGAAGTGGACAAGGTGCTCGAGACTGTGGTCAACAACCTGATGATCACCAACAATCTCGACATCCAGCCTGAAGTGCACTGCCGCGTACTCTTGACCGCGCCGCTCGAGTCATTCACCGTCGGCCACACCATCGTGTTGAGCCGCGGCCTGCTCGATGTGTTGCCTGACGAGGGCAGCCTCGCCATGGCTCTCGGACACGAACTCGCCCACATCGTTCTGGGCCATCGCCTGGATACCAAGTACGCTTTCAACGATCACACCATGTTCCCGGACGAGAAGACTTTCCACCGTTTGGGCCTCGGGTTGACCGAGCACGAGGAGGAGGCGGCCGACGCGCGCAGCATCGAGATGCTGAAGAAGTCTCCTTACAAAGACAAGCTCAGCGGTGCCGGACTCTTCCTGAAAGCTCTCGATCTGCGAGCAAACGAGATCCCGAACCTCCTCACGCCGCGTTTGGGAAGCCCAATGTTCCATGGCAAACAGGTCAGAATGGCTGCCCTGATGCAAAACGCTCCTGAGCTGCAGATGACGCGCACCGAACAGATCGCTGCGCTTCCGCTGGGTGGACGCGTCAAGATGGATCCTTGGACAAACGCCATCGAACTGAGCAAGACCAAGCCGGTTCCGCTGCTGCACGCTCGCGAAAAGATGCCGTTCGAGGTGACGCCGTTGATGCCATACATCCATCGCGTTTCCGACAGTCCGTCAAGTGAACCGCCTTCGCCGCAGGGCGCTCCGGCCACGACAAAGCTTCTGCCGGCGAATCCGCCCAAGCAATAAGCACGATATCTTCGCCGCTCCCTTGATGGCGCATGACGAGAGTCATGCGCCTTTTCTCTCTAGCAGTCGCTTCTTGACAGTGCCAAAGCAGGCAGTAGAATCAAGAGGAGCGAGGGATTTGCTTCGCGAATCCTAAGCCGCTGTTTTCAAAGAAGTTATGGCAATCGGTACCAATATCGGACCGCGTGGTCGTGCCATCCTCACCGCCATCGTTGAGACTTATATCTCGACCGGAGAACCCGTGGGCTCGAAGACGGTCGCCCAGGCAGGCGGTGAGCAATGGAGTGCCGCCACCATCCGCAACGTGATGGCTGATCTCGCTGACGCCGGCTATCTCGACCAGCCGCATACGTCAGCCGGCCGAATACCCACAGCCGAAGCTTACCGTTACTACGTCGAGCAACTCACCGGGAAGGCGCGGCTCTCGCACGAAGACGAGGGCAAGATCGACAGCATGCTCGCCGGCGCCAGCGACGTTCAGGAATTCATGGAGCGCACCTCGCGGGTGCTGTCACTGGTATCCAGCAGCGTCGGCGTCGCCATTGCGTCTACCGGCGCGCGCAATACGCTGGAGCACGTGCACTTCTCACGTCTTGGGGATCACCGGATCCTCGCGGTCGTTGTCACAAAGTCAGGATTAGTGCGCGACCGCGTATTGCGCTTGCAGCACGACATGCAGCAGACCGATCTTGAGATTGCCGCCCGCTACATCAACGACAACTTTCGCGGCTGGAATATGGAAGACCTGCGCGCCGAGTTGTTGCGGCGCATCGAGAATGAGCGCAGCGAATACGACCGGCTCATGAAATCCATCGAGCACTTGTACCGGCAGGGGGCGCTGACCGAAGACGTCGCTCCCCCGACCGTCTACCTGGAGGGCGCAGCCAATCTGGTGGAGAGGGAAGAGGACAAGGAACGCCTGGCCCAGATGCTCAAGACTCTGGAAGAGAAGGGAAAAGTGGCGGAACTTGTCGCAGCTTATCTAGACGCGCGTCAGGAGGCGGTGCGAGTTGTTATTGGGCTGGAAGATGTAGCGCCGCATCTAAGAAACCTGGTCCTGATCGGCGCGCCGGCGCGTGCCAATGGCGAAGTGGTGGGATCGTTCGCGGTGCTCGGGCCCACCCGCATGGATTACGAGCACACCATCACAGCTGTCTCGCACATCGCGAGGCTCTTTGACCACATCTTAAACGAGGGGGATGAGTCCCGCTGAGATGAATCTATGCGGCACAACCGTCATCCAATGAAGATTCCCGTGAATAAAGGTAATGGAAAATCCGAAGCAGAATCGCGCGGCCCCGCGCTCGACGTAGATCACGAGCTGCCTGCCGGAGAAGCGGGCGCTCCTGAAGCGTCTTCTGGACCAGCACCGGCACAGTCGGAGCTGCAGAAGGTCCAGGCGGAACGCGATTCCCTCTATGACCGTTTGGCCCGTCAGCAGGCCGAGTTCGATAACTTCCGCAAGCGCGCGTCGCGCGAGCAGCAGGAATTCCGCCAATACGCCGTTAGTGACGCGTTGAAGCAGTTCTTGCCTGTCCTCGATAGCTTTGATCGCGCACTGGCAGTTTCGAACGACGGCGGCGAGGAGAAGCTGCGGTCAGGCGTCGAACTGGTTCGCAAGCAGATGCTCGACACTCTGGCTCGGCTTGGCGTCACTCCGATCGAAGCTGAAGGGTCGGTTTTCGATCCGCAGATCCATGAAGCTATCGAGATGGTGGACACGCGCGATGCCAAGGACAACCACGTCATCTCCGAGTTGCAGCGCGGTTACCGCCTGAAAGACAGATTGTTGCGCCCCGCAATGGTGCGCGTTGCACGAAATCCTGAGAAGTAAGGAACAAATTGTCAGCACAGACCAAACGCGATTACTACGAAGTTCTCGGTGTGCAGAGATCCTGCACCGAACAGGAGCTGAAGTCCGCGTATCGCAAGCTCGCCATGCAGTTTCACCCTGACCGCAATCCCGGCGACTCGGTGGCGGAAGAAAAATTCAAGGAAGCATCGGAGGCGTACGGCGTTCTTGCCGACTCCAGCAAGCGCGAGCGCTACGACCGCTTCGGTCACGCCGGAGTGAACGGTGGTGGCATGGGCGCGGGCGGCTTCGAGGAAGTCATCTTCCAGGACTTCGGCGATTTATTCGGTGACTTGTTTGGCGGCATGTTCGGCGGAGCGGGTGGCGCACGTCGTCGCACTCGTGCTCAGCGCGGCGACGATCTGCGCGTGGAACTAAGGTTGGAATTTGAAGAAGCGGTCTTTGGCGCGGAGAAGGAAGTGAAGTTCCGGCGCCACGAGGCTTGCGACACGTGCCATGGCAGCGGCTCGCAGCCCGGGAAATCGAAGGTTACTTGCAGCACTTGCGGCGGCCAGGGGCAGGTCCGCATGCAGCGCAGCTTCCTTAGCATCGCTCAGACTTGCCCCAACTGCCGCGGCGCGGGAGCTGTGATCACCGATCCCTGTAAGACTTGCCGCGGCGAAGGTTATCAGCTGCGGGAGAAGGTGCTGTCAGTTGCCATTCCGGAAGGCGTCGAGGACGGAACCCAGATCCGCCACACCGGCATGGGACAGCCCGGCGCGAACGGCGGGCCTTCCGGCGATCTTTACGTCGTGCTCGACGTGAAGGAACACTCGTTCTTCGAGCGCGAGGGAAAAGATCTGTATTGTGTGATCCCGGTCTCGTTCCCGCAAGCTTCCTTGGGAGCGGAGATCACGATTCCGACTCTTTATGGCGACCACCTGCTCAAAGTCCCTGAGGGAACGCAGTCAGGCACCTCGCTGCGCGTGAAGGGCAAGGGCGTTCCGGTCCTGCGCGGGCACGGCAAGGGCGACTTGATCGTTGAGATCCGCGTTCAGACTCCTTCCAAACTCAACAAGCGCCAGCGCGAGCTGATGCAGGAACTCGGTACCCTTACCAGCATCGAGAACAAGCCGCAGCGCAAGAGTTTGTTCACCAAAGTAAAAGACATCTTCGGGTAGCCGACATCCACAATGACGCGTCGCCGATTCATTGCCGATGAAGTCGAAGGCGACCGCGCCGCACTCCTCGGCGAACACGCCGCTCACTTGTCGAAAGTTCTCCGCGCTCAAATCGGACAACAGTTCGACATTGCCGCCAATGGGAGCGTCCGCGCCGGGGAGATCACCAGTATTACAAATGGACGCGTCGAGTTCCTTCTGCGGGAAGAAGTCACTGCCACGACAGGGCAGCGGGAAGTCATACTGTTTCTTTCCATCTTCAAGTTCGATCGCATGGAGTGGGCCATCGAGAAGGCGACCGAGCTGGGCGTCGCCAGCATCGTTCCTGTGACCGCCCGCCGCACCGAGTCCCATCTTGCTAGCGCCGCCACAGAGCGGGTGGAGCGCTGGAGACGTATTGCTCGCGAGTCCTCGCAGCAGTCGCGCCGCATTTCCGAGCCCGTTGTTTCCGGTCCGCTCAAGCTTAAAGATGCGATTGCAACCACCCAGGGATTTCGGATTGTGCTCTCCGAGCATGAATCGCCATCGCGCCTCAGCCTGAAGCACCTGCTTAGCGATCGTCCGGAGGAGTCCCTCACCGTCGCCATCGGCCCCGAAGGCGGCTGGACCGAAGAAGAACTCGAAGTGTTTGAGAAAAATGGCTGGCAGTGCGCCTCTTTAGGCGCGACCATCCTGCGTGCGGAAACCGCCGCCATTGCAGCCCTTGCCATCGCGATTTCCTGAATCCTGCCGCTTTTTCCACAAACTTAAGTACCTTTTAACGTTGCCATTGCGACAAGCCTCCTCGATAATAGGACTTTCGCATGTTATTCGCCCCCAATCCGAAACAAAAGATCGCCATCGAGCACGAACGCGGCCCGATGCTGGTAGTCGCCAGCGCCGGCACCGGGAAGACCAGCGTTCTGGTGCAGCGCGTCGCGCGGCTTGTCCACGCCAACCTTGCCGCTCCCGGGGAGATCCTGTGCGTCACCTACATGCGCAATGCGGCCCGGGAGCTGAAGGAGCGCATCGCTGCCGAAACCGGTGCCACCGCGCGCGATGTCCAGGCTTACACCATCCACGGCTATTGCGAGGGCGTCCTGCGGCGCGCCGGTCAGGATTTTCGCCACATCGAAAAAGAAGATCTCTGGATCTACCTGCGGCAGAACATTCAATCACTGGAGCTGCGACACTTCAGCAAGGCGAGTAATCCCGGAGAGTTTCTGCACGACCTGTTGGAGCTATTTGACCGCTGCAATGACGAGCTGAAGACCTCGGCTGACTACGCGGCCTACGTCGACAATTTGCGAAAAAGCGGAGCCTCGCTGCCTCGCGTTGGAAAATTTCCTGAGGGGTACGAGCCGGCGCGGGAAGAGATCCTGGGGCGCTGCGAAGAGATTGCGCGCGTCTTCGCCAAACTCGAATCGATCCTCGCGGCCAAGGGCATGATGACCTATGGCCAGATGATCCCCGCAACCATCAACGTATTGCGGAACAGCCCGGCCACTCTCGCCCAGGAGCGCGAGCGCGCCCGCTTCATGCTGGTCGACGAATTTCAGGACTGCAACCGCGGCCAGATCGAGCTGATGGCGCTGCTCGCCGGGGACGACCGCAACATCTTCGCCGTCGGCGATCCCGATCAGGCCATCTACCGTTTTCGTGGAGCCACCAGCGCCGCCTTTGAAGAATTTCTATCCTTGTATCCGGAGGCGCGCGGCGTCGTCCTCGATGAGAACCAGCGCTCGCGCACGCCAATCCTGCGTTGCGCCTACACCTTGATCCACGAGAATCCTGGCATCGCAGTCCCCACGCGCGCGGGGGATTCCTTTGCGCGGGCGCTACCAATCTCGGTCCGCGACAACAGACAGCCGGCGGCACTGCAGCCGGTCGTGGCTGCAATCGGGAAAGGGCGTGAGGCGGAAGCCAATGAAGTGGCCGCTTGCATCGAGGAGATGCGCAAGACATCCTCTACCTCTTCCAGCAAGCCGCGCTTCGGTGTGCTTTATCGTCAGCATATTCATCGCAACGACGTGGTGGCCGAACTCGCGCGCCGTGGGATTCCCTATGCGGTCAGCGGGCTAAACGTGCTCGATACGCCCGAGGTCCGCGATCTTGCCGCCATCCTGCGGGCAATGGTGTTCCCCTACGACGGCACCAGCCTCTTCCGCGTTTCCGCGCTTCCCGTCTTCGGCATCGACGGGGCAACCATCCAAGGCATGCTGAGCAAGGCACGCGGCAAGACCCCGCTTCCGGAGCTGCTTGCCACCATTCCCGGCGGTAACAAGGTTATTGCCGCACTCGACGAAGCGCGTCGCGTCGCTGTTAATTCCGGGGCGAGTGCGTCCCAAGCCGCAGAGATCGCAGTCCGGAGATTTCACCTAGATCGTCACCACGACGCCGTCGATGCATTCGTACGTTTCATTAAGAACTGGGAATTTAAAGCAACTACCGAGATCGGCGAGCTGCACGAGTTCCTCGCCTACTTCGACTGGTTGTCGGCGGCTGGCATCACGGTCAACGTGGATTCCGAGGACGATCCCGAGCCGGATCGCGAAGTCGTGCGCTTGATGACTGCTCACTCCGCGAAAGGACTCGAGTTCGAACACGTCTTCATCTTGCGCGCGAACTCGAACACCTTCCCCAAGAGTTACAAAGAAGCGCTCTTCGAATTTCCCCAGGAACTACGCGCCAGCGGCATCTTCCAGGGTGATTCGAAGTCGGCGCACAACGAAGAGGAGCGGCGGCTCTTCTACGTCGCCATGACGCGCGCGCGCGATACCTTGTCCGTCTGCGCAGCGCCGGGCCGGGGAGCGAAAAATCCTTCACCTGCCGGTTATTTGCGGAACCTTCTGTGCGATCTGAAACTCCGACCCACGCTCGCCAAGAATCCTCCGCCGGGTGCGACCGATCTCCTGGTCGAGCGCCAGATGCGCGCCTACACACTCGATACCATCGCGGCGCGCGCGGCAGAGTTGCAGGAATCCGCGGCTGGCGTGGCGAGTTGGCTCCTGCGTCCTCCGTCGACAACTCTTGCGTCAGCGTCGCTGAGCGCGGGCGCGATCGATCGCTATGACACTTGCCCGCTGAAATTCAAGATCCACTTTGACTGGAGGGTTCCGGGCAGCGTCTCGGCAAACCTTCTGTATGGCAATGTGATGCACCAAGTCCTCAAGGATTATTACGATGCGGTGCTCGCCGGGAAACCGCGCAGCGCGGAGCAATCCGTCAGCCTCTTCAATCAGCTTATGGACGAGGCGCCGTTCGACGACGCTCATCAGCGCGAACTCTATCTTGCCAAGGGTAGGGCAGAGGTGGCCGAGTTCGTCGCTTTGCACAAAGACGAGACGCCACCCAAGATCCTGGCGACCGAGAGAACATTTGATATCAAAATCGGCGAGACCCGTGTCACCGGACGCATCGATCGCATGGACGACCTTGGCAACAGCTGCGTGCGCATCGTTGACTACAAGACAGGCATCCCCAAGGACCAGGACAAAGCAGACAAGAGCCTGCAGCTTTCGATATATGCTCTGGCAGCGCAGGTCGCCTGGGGACATCATGCGGAGAAGTTGGTCCTCTACAACCTGGCTGACCAGAGCGAGATCGAGACCACGCGCGAGACCGTCGAGGTCGAGGCCGCCCGCGCAAAGATACAGGAAGTAGCCGAAGCGATCGCGGCCGGCGACTTTCACGCGAATCCCGGACGCCACTGCGATTGGTGCGATTATCGCGAGCTGTGTCCGGCGACCGAGCAGCGACTGTACTCCATAGCGTCAGCGCAAGCCGCCGTAGGAACGAACTGAACTTCAATGTCGATAGAAATTAGGGGAGAGTGATTTGGCGACGGTGATTGCAACTATTGCGGCGGTGGCCGCCCTGCTAGCAGTAGTGATGGCGATGCGCGGCCGCAGCAACGGCGACGCGGCCGTACTTCGCAGCGACATGGACCTGCTTCGCCAGAGCACCGAGCGCGCCGTGCAGGGAATCAATTCTTCCGTCAGCACGCAGCTTCAGACCATGACCCTCAGCGTTCAGACCGGTCTCGCCGCCGTGAACACCGACGTCAGCAATCGTCTTGAATCCATCAACCGCAGCGTCGCCGACCGCCTGAAGGAAAATGCCGCATCTATCACCACCTCGTCGCAGCAGGTGAATGAGCGCATCTCCAGCGTGCAGACGACTTTTTCCGCTCTTCAGAAGCAGGTGGGCGAGATGAGCGAGCAGGCGCGCGCCATTGCGGAAGTCTCGAAGAGCCTGGGCGACCTTGAGCGCGTGTTGAGCGCTCCCAAACTGCGTGGCGGGTTTGGAGAGCTGCAACTCGAGAATCTGCTTTCTCAGGTATTCGCGCGCGAGCAATATGACGTGCAGTACCGCTTCAGCACCGGCGACATTGCCGACGCTGTGCTCCACCTGCCGCAGGGAAAAGTAGCCGTCGACTCGAAGTTTTCTCTGGAGAACTTCCGCCGTACCTTTGACGCTCAAAATGACGCCGACAGAAAGGTCGCGCGACGCGAGTTCCTGAAAGACGTCCGCAAGCGCATCGATGAGATCGCCAGCAAATACATCCGGCCAGCGGAAGGCACGCTGCCGTTCGCTCTGATGTATATTCCGGCGGAGAACGTCTACTACGAGGCCATCATCCGCGACGAGGACGGCAACGACCTCTACTCCTATTGTGCGCAGAAGCGCGTGTTGCCGGTCTCGCCCAACTCGCTTTACGCCTATCTGCAGACCATCGTGCTGGGCATGAACGGAATGCGCGTGAGCCAGCGCGCCGAGGCCATCCTGCGCGAGATCCAATCGCTGAAGATCGAGCTGGAACGGTTTGAAGACGTGTACGGCAAGCTGGGCACGCATCTGAAGAACGCCGCAGGCAGCTACGATGCAGGCGAACGCGAGTTGCGCAGGCTTGAGAACCGCATCATCGCGCTCGACGGATCTCCCGGAGAACAGCTCTCGCTCGTGGATGAGAAGAAACGCGCACTCGGCGCCGGAAGCTGACAGCTCATAGCAGAAAAAACTTTGGGGGAGGCTCGTCGCCTCCCCCGTCGGTTTTTGCCTTGAAGTTTCTTACTTCTTTTTCTTTTTTGCCTTTTTCTTAGCTGCCATGGTTCTATTCTCCCTTCCATTGTTCATGGAAAACTGCAACGTTCGACTGTTGCATCCTTCTTTTGTAGAGCCATTGAAAAGTGAAGTCAAGAAAAAAATCAGTGTGTGTTGCTCGTGACATGGCGTCATCATGGTCGAGATGGAGCACTCGACTCACGGTGCCAGCCTCATTGCCACCTTCAGTGCGATGCCGCTGAAGAGATCCTGCCACGCGTGCGCCATCATTCCTGATCGTAAACTCTTCCGCCATGCCGCGAGGATCCCGAATAAACATCCGTAAATCGCTATCAGCGCCATGAACTTCCAACCTTGATATCCGTGCGATGCTCCGAACAAGATTCCTTGCGCGACGATGGCGAGCGCAAGATTGTTCGTCCACGCGCGGAACTGTTGCTGGAAATAACCGCGATAGATCAGCTCTTCGCAAAAACCGGCAGTCATGGTGAGCGCGACGAACGCCGCCATCTCTATGGCGCCCTGCGGAACGATAAAGCCAAGTGTCTTCTTGAGGTCGCTGACTTCGCCCATGGTCTTCGCCGGATCGAGGGTGGCAAGACCGAGGCCCAATTTCGCGGCTGCCAGGATCAGGGACGATGTGATCCAGAATCCGACCGCGATCGCGAAGTCGAGGAATCCGTCTTCGGGTGACTTCCAGCTGCCGCCAATGACGTCCCGCAGGCGCACGCCACGGCGCTTCAGTCCCAACCAGATGTAACCCACGATCACCCAATCGACGATCATGGTCGCCACATACAGAATCAACCGCCCGTGCGGCCGGCTGGCGTTCGCAGCCATGCGTTCAGATCCGGTGAACGACATCGCGAGTACCGCCAAGATCAGTCCTATGGTGTGCAGCGCCGGCGCGATCGGCTGCCGTGGAGTTAACGCTGGAGCTTGCTGCAACGGAGGGATTAGGTCAGTGGCCATCGTCGTCCTGAGAGTGGTTTTGAGTCCGTGCTGGCTGCGCCACATCTTATAATGAGAGGTTGTCATCCAGCGCAGGAGCGAACCAGATATGCCTTCATATAAAGACACAGACGTCGTGATCATCTCCGGCGTGCGTACTCCGATCGGCAAATTTCAGGGCAGCTTGTCCGAGCTTTCGGCCACCAAGCTCGGCGCCATCGTTGTGCAAGAGGCCGTGAAGCGGGCCAACGTCGATCCTGCCAAGGTGGACGAGTGCATCATGGGCAATGTGGTCAGCGCCGGGCTGGGCCAGAATCCAGCGAGGCAGGCGGCGATCTATGGCGGGCTTCCGCCCGAAGTCGGCGCCATGACAGTGAACAAAGTTTGCGGCTCCGGACTCAAGGCGGTCGCTTTGGCCGCGCAGGCCATTCAAACCGGGAATAGCGACATCGTTGTCGCCGGCGGCATGGAATCCATGACCAACGCACCCTACCTGCTTCCGCAAGCGCGCAAAGGCTATCGCCTCGGCAACGGGCAGATCGTCGATTCCATGGTCCAGGACGGCCTCTGGGACGTTTACAACAACTACCACATGGGCATCACCGGCGAGAACGTCGCCGAGAAGTACGGCATCACCCGCGAGCAACAGGATGAGTTCGCGGTCGCCTCGCACCGCAAGGCGGTCTCGGCCATCAAGGAATGTCGTTTCAAAGCGCAGATCGTTCCGGTCGAGGTGCCTGGAAAGAAAAAAGGCGAGACCGTCCTGTTTGAGAAAGATGAGTCTCCTCGCGAGGACACAACGATCGAGACGCTGCGTGCTCTCAAGCCGGCATTCAAGAAAGACGGCACCGTCACCGCGGGCAACGCTCCCGGAGTGAACGACGGCGCAGCGGCAGTCGTGGTGACAAGCTACAAGCGTGCCAAGGAGCTCGGCATCGAGCCGATGGCGCGCATCGTCGGTCAGGCGACCAGCGGCATAGATCCGCAGTGGGTGATGATGGCGCCGGTGTCGGGCGTCCGCAAACTCTGGGCCAAGACCGGTTGGAAGAATGAAGATGTTGACCTTTACGAATTGAATGAGGCTTTCTCGGTGCAGGCGCTCGGGGTGATGAAAGAGTTGGGTCTCGACCTCAACAAGGTGAACGTGAATGGCGGGGCGGTGGCTTTAGGGCATCCTATCGGAGCCAGCGGCGCTCGCGTTCTGGTCACGCTGCTATATGAGATGATCCGCCGCGACGTGCACAAGGGCATCGCTGCATTGTGTCTCGGCGGCGGAAATTCGGTAGCAATGGCGATCGAGCGCTGATCAGCGAGAAATGAAAAGGGCCGCCGCGATGGCCGCCCTTGTTTTTTGCTGCGAACTTGCTACTGCTTGAGCAGGTTGGTAAGCCGTTTGTGCAGCGTCGTGATCGACTTAGTGAGCTTCTCCAGCCCTTGGGTGCTGTACTCGATCTCCTGCGAATCAATATCCATGACCAGTTCGCGCGCGTGCTCGGCAGCAATCCTCACCCGCTCTGCATTGATCTCCACGATCACCGGATAGGGGTCCTTGCCTTCATTCGCTGAACGGAGCCACTGCGCCAGATACTCTGCGTTCTGATGGGTGTGGGTGACGGAATTCTGGAACGAGCGCGTCACTCTATGGTCAAGGTCGGCGGAATTCACCGCCTCCTGCAATTCGCGCAACTCTTTGATCAGCGACTGTAGCCGTGACGCCAGCCGCGCATTCTCCGCGATCCGTTCCGGTGAAAGCACCGGCACAACTTTCTTCGGAAGCTTGGGAGTTGATACTGCTTTGACCAGATCGCGATCGATCGGCTCGATCATGGCCGTGCCCAGACCAAGATTCACGTCGTTGCTCTTTACCACGTGCTCGATGAATCGCTCCAGCTTGAGCTTGTCCTGCTCTTCCAGGTGAATGAACGCGATTCCCATTCCTACCATGGGATGTGAGCTGCGACTGATCCCATCCGAGCGGATCTCGCCGACCAGCGTTCTCAGCGTGACACGGACACGGGTTTCGATCGGCAGTGGAGACGCAGTCTCAGCATAGAAGCCGGAGGCGCTGATCTTCTTAAGCGTGGCCCACACCGGCTTGAGGACGCCGTCGGGCAATACTTCGGTGGTTGCGTGCGCCGTGTAGCGCGGATGCATGCGCTGGCGCGCATAAACCACTGGGGCAGCAGCCGCTGCCAACGCCGCACCGCCGGATGACCCGTTCCCCGGCGCGGCATGCTGGCGCGCACCTTCCGCCGGCACAGCTTCGTGCCTCTCTGCCATTTCCTTGGACAGGTGTTTTCCCCAAATATTTTTTTCGGGTTCCATCAACCGCAGGCCGACCTGTCCGGCTTCGCCGCCGCCCATCGTCCCCGTCCATGCGATCTTGTATCGTGCCTTTTGGCTACCGTGCTGGATGGTGATCTCGCCGATCTCCGGCAAGCAGAACAGGTCAACCAACCGCGCACCGAGGCGCGTCACGTCTACCGCGTGGGCGGTCTGCATGAACGGCATGCCATTCATGTCGATTCCCCACACCCGCACCGGTAATTTGGTGGGGATCCGTTCTTCGCGTCGGCTGGCCATGGTCTAGGGATTGATCTTTGGTTAAAGGTTCAGAAGATCGAGGTAGTGTCACTGCCTCGCAGGTTTGACTTCAGCTCTTTGTCTTTGGGCATTTCCTTTTTGATGAGTCGCGCCAGACGCGTGCGCAACTCATCAATAGCGTTGAACAACCCTTCCAAGCCGGCAGTATGGTCGCCGATCTCAGTCGCATCGATGCCAACCGCGAGCCGCTTGGCCAGCCGGTGGGTATGCTTCACGCGCTCGGCATCCAAGTGTGGCATCACTTCGTACGGGTCACGTTTCTCCGCTTCGAGTTGCAGCCATTGCTCCAAGGTCCAGGCGGCCTGCCTTGCGTGATCGATGGAGTCTTTAAAATCCTGCGCCAACCTTGGGTCCACGTGGTCGGAGATCAGCTCCTCGTGCAGGTCTTTGAATTCGGAGCGGATTCGCGACAGCTTTTCCAGCAGCGTCGGTTCCTGTGAGAGCGCCTTCGGCCGGCTTGCTGATGCTGGCGCCGGTGTTCCCGGCTGCTGCGCAGGCACCTTGGGACGGTTTGCCAGCGGCGGCACCGGAGTGGTCGTGGGCGGCGGCGTGTAGGTCTTTGGCGTCGGAGTGCTGTCCGCAACAGAAGAACGTGCCGTGACGTCTGGGATCCCAGCCCCACCGGCCGACGCAGCCTTGCTTCGCAGCACCGGGGCTGGTGGAGGCGTTGGCGTAGTTGGCTCCGCGGTTGGCGGTCCTAGTCGGCGAGAGCTTGGAGGCGTCGGAATCCCTTCCTTTGCGGCCGCCATCGCCTTCGCCAACCGATCGGGCTTGGAGACCGCGACTGCGTGGTCCAGGCTGCTCACGATCGTACTCAGCAGGTCGCGATCATGCGGCGACATTTCAGTGAATGAGATTCCCATACCCACGCCAGGATGGCACTGGCGAACGATTCCATGACCGCGCAACTCACGTTGCCGTATGCGCATGTCGAATTGGACGCGCGTATTGACCGGGAGAGGATTTCCTAATTCCGCATAACAACCGGATGCGCTGATGTCGCTGAGAAGCGCTTGCAGCTTAGCCGCTCCACCTTCGGGACTGATTTCAAGCGAGCCCGTGCATGAGACCCGCCGATGAACCCGTCGCGCACCGGGCTTCACGGGCGGCAATTTGCTCACTTTCATTCCCATGCTGTCGCGCGAGACGATGTTGTCGGCGAGCGCCACCACACTGCCCATCCCCGGGATCGGATGCGGGTCGATAGCCCATTTGCGATCGGGAAGCTGGACGCCCCAGATGTATTTGCCGGATTCGACGCAGTGCACGCCAACCTGTCCCGCTTTGGCACTGCCCGGATTGCCCACCCAGACCACGCGAAAACGCGCCTTTTGTTCGCCATGCTGGATGCCGATCACGTCGCCCTTTTGGCAGATGTGTTCAATGCCGGTAATGCGCGCGCCGGTGCGGGTTATGTCAATGGTTCGTGCCTGGCTGGAGAATGGGCGCCCGGCGCTGTCCATTCCCCAAATGCGGATGGAAAGTTCGTTCGGCGTCCGGTCATCAAGGCGGCGTCCCATGGGTATGAAAAACTACGGTTGAATCGGTCAAAGTTTACTTCGATTTACATAGCCGGACAAGGGAATGTTTTGCGAGGAGTTACTCCGTCGAGCCCAAGTAAGAGATGAGGCGTTCACCTTAATGCCAACATAATACGGCGGTTAAAAAGTATTTTTTGCTGTACTTGATGGCCGCAGCCATCAAGAGGTCTAACTCAGTGGTTTCATTTTCCGCCCTCCACCTCTATACTCCGCAATTCACCATGCTCTTCAAAACCATGAGCGCCGCCGTGTACGGCATCGATGCCAGCATCATCGAAGTCGAGGTGGATGTCTCCGGCATCAAGACCAACGAAGACCACTTCCACACCGTAGGCCTCCCGGATGCAGCCGTACGCGAGAGCCGTGAGCGCATCCGCTCCGCCTTGCGCAACTGCGGATACGATGTGCCGCCCACCCACATCACCATCAATCTGGCGCCGGCCGACATCAAGAAAGAAGGTTCCGGATTCGATCTGCCGATGGCGCTTGGGATATTGGGAGCCTATGGGGCTCTCAACAAAAAAGACATTCCCGAATATGTGATGGTCGGAGAACTCTCGCTTGACGGCGGTGTGCGCGGCGTCCGCGGCGCCTTGCCGATCGCCATCTCTGCGCGCACCAGAAAGATCACGAACCTGATCGTGCCCGAAGTGAACGCGCAAGAAGCAGCGGTGGTGAGCGGCGTGAATGTCTACGCGGTGAAGTCTTTGCTCGACGTGGTGCGCTTGATCAACTCGCCCAACGGCGCCAAGCCCATCATCGTGAATACGGCCGAGACGCTGAATGATGACCGTAATTTTGGTGTCGGATTTCAGGATGTCCGCGGCCAGCAGACTGCCAAGCGCGCACTCGAAGTTGCCTGCGCCGGTGGACACAACATTCTGATGATCGGTCCGCCCGGTTCCGGCAAGACCATGCTGGCGAAACGCATTCCCACCATCTTGCCGCCATTCAGTTTTGAGGAAGCGCTGGAAACGACCAAGATCCACAGCGTCGCCGGCGTCCTCGAGCCGAATGCAGGATTGGTCACGGTGCGGCCCTTTCGTGCTCCACACCACACTATCTCCGACGCGGGATTGATCGGCGGCGGCATGGTTCCGCGACCAGGCGAGGTTTCGCTCGCTCATCATGGTGTGCTTTTTCTAGACGAACTTCCGGAATTCCCTCGCAACGTTCTTGAAGTAATGCGCCAGCCGCTGGAAGACGGCAACGTGACCATTGCTCGCGCCGCCATGTCACTGACTTTCCCGGCGCGCTTCATGCTGGCAGCCGCCATGAACCCGTGTCCGTGCGGGTTCTTTAATGACAAATCCCGCGAGTGCCATTGCACCCAGCCGATGATCCAGCGCTATGTCTCCAAGATCTCCGGACCATTGCTCGATCGCATCGACATCCACATCGACGTTCCCGCGGTGAACTACAAAGAACTGCGCGATAAGGCACAGGCGCCTGAAGGGTCGGCCCAGATCCGCCAACGGGTGATACGTGCCCGCGAATTGCAGCTTGACCGCTTCGCCGCCAACAAGGAGCGAATCTATTCCAACGCGCAGATGGGTTCGAAACAGATCCGCGCATATTGCGAACTCTCCACCGATTGTGAACGTCTGCTGGAGCGCGCCATGACGCAGCAGGGACTCAGTGCCCGCGCCCACGACCGCATCCTTAAGGTGTCGCGCACGGTCGCCGATCTGGAAGGCGCCGCGCACATCGCGCCCAAGCACATCGCCGAAGCCATCCAATATCGCACCCTCGACCGGTCCTATTGGGCATGACCGGGTCGGTGACCCCAGGCCATGTCCCAAAAACCCATTGCAACTCACTCCTCAAGAACATAAAGTTCGCGTGCTCCACAAGTTCTCGGGGTCTTGTCACCTTTGCTGAAGGCCTCGATCGTGACTGCACGTAACCCAGTCGCTAGTCTCGGGCTCCCAACCTTGGGCACGCGGCGTTCAGACCCTCTGGCAGGAGGCTTGAACGTATGCACCGGTTTCTTAAGCGTCGAACAGAAATCCTCACAACCACACTTCTGGTCGCGGCTTTTTCTTTGGCAATGACCGCCAACGCCAGCGATCCCCCAACCGAAGCGCTCACTGGCTTCGATAACGGCACCAACGGCCTGGTGGACCAGCCGACTCACGATGCCGATACCCTGATCTTCGAGGAGCGTGATTCCATCGCCAAGGGGCTGGGGCCGGTCTACAACGCGCAATCCTGCGCGGAATGCCACCAGAGCCCGGTCACCGGCGCTGGAAGCCAAGTCTCGGAGTTGCGCGCCGGGCACCGGAATTCTTCAGGGGCTTTCGTGGATGCACCCGGCGGCTCGCTGATCAACGATCGATCCATCGATGCTGGCATCCAGGAGCGTGTGCCCGGTGCAGAAAATGTCCGCACCTTCCGCATGTCGCTGAACACTCTGGGTGACGGCTACGTGGAGGCGATCGACAGCAACACCTTGCTCGCCATCGCCAACAGTCAGCCTGGGCAAAGCGGGGGCAGGATCGCGGGAACGTTCATTCAGGTCCCAGTCCTGGAGGCCGCGGGCAACAATCGTGGAGGACGATTCGGGTGGAAGAACCAGAATGCAAGCTTAGTGTCGTTTTCCGCCGATGCCTATTTGAATGAACAGGGCATCACTAGCACACTCTTGATGCAGGAAAACACATCCATGGGAAATTCTGTGGCGACGTACGACAACGTCGCGGAGCCCGAGGACGAGGACAACGACGTCGAGATCTTCGCTCGATTCATGCGTGCCACCAAGGCCCCGCCGAGAGACCTTGCTCTGGCCGCAACCGCTGCTTCACGATCCGGCGAACAGCTTTTCAGCCAGATCGGTTGCAACATCTGTCACGTCACCCGCATTGTCACTGCTCCCTCAGGAACGGCGATCAATGGAGGTGCCTTCGCTGTTCCCGCTGCCTTGGGGAATAAGGTCATCCATCCCTACAGTGATTTTCTGCTGCACAATGTGGGGACAGGGGACGGCATCGTCCAGAACGGCGGGCAGGGGACTGCAAACAAATTGCGTACGCCGCCACTTTGGGGCCTGCGCACGCGTGACCGCCTGCTGCATGACGGCAGCGCGCTCACCCGCAACGATGCCATCCTGAGACATGGCGGCGAAGCGACAGGTGTCATCAACAACTACAATTCGCTGGGCATCACGCTGAAGAACAACTTGATCACATTCCTGAATTCGCTCTAAGGATTCAGGCGATCCGTGCTTCAATGAAGGGGCTTCGACCGAAGCCCCTTTTCTATGCCCACTGTCCTATTCTGCGACCCGCAACACTTCAATATCGTCGACAGCAAAAATCCGTTTATGAAGCCGGGCGAGCCGCTCGATTTAAAACTTGCACGCCAACAGTGGGAATCAGTCAAGCAGACATTCACCGATGCAGGCTTCGCGGTCCATGTTCTAGCTTCAGTCGCGGATCTTGAAGATATGGTCTTCGCCAACAATCAGATCTTTGTCGGCGAGAGCAGAGAAGGGAAGTTCATTGTTCCGAGCCGGATGCGCTATGCATCGCGCCAACGCGAAGTTCCTCACTATGTCTCATGGTTCAAGCAGCGGGGATATCGCGTGATTGAGTTGGACTATGGCGAAGACTACCTGGAAGGCCACGGCGATCTGCTCTGGCATGCGGACGGATCTAAAGTTTGGGCGGGATACGGATTCCGTTCGACCTTGGGAGGTGTAAAGAAATTTGTGGCAGCCATGGAACCTTTAGGCATCAAAGTGATTCCGGTTGAATTACGCGATCCGCGCTTCTACCACCTCGACACGTGCTTCGCGCCGTTGACTTCCAAAGCCGTTCTCGTCCATCCGGCAGCATTCACCCCGCAGTCCTATCAGACCATTCAGCAGAATTGCGAACGTGTCTACATCGTCGGCGAAGATGATGCTTTGAAATTCGTGTGTAACGGCGTGGCCGCTGGCGGCAGGTTCATTACCCCGCATCTTTCGCCGCAACTCGCCAATGCGCTTTCGCGCGAACGGTTGGAACCCGTCGTGGTCGACACCTCGGAATTCCAAAAGTCAGGCGGCAGCGTGTGCTGCCTCAAACTATTTATCTGAGTCGGTTAAAACGTATTCGGGTGGAAATCCGATCTGCCGTACCAGTTCTGCGTAGCGCGGATCGCTGCGGATGGGATCGAAATCGGGATCGACTCGAACCTGTAACAGGCCAGGCTCGTGGATTTTCACAGCTTTGAACAATGTGCGAAGAGCGTTGTCCGGCATACCGGCTGATACATATGCGTTCGCCAGCCCCCAAAGGTCCGGCTGGGGGCGCTCTTGTATCTCCTTCAGCTCCTGCTTCGCGACGAACGACATCGCTGCCTCATACCCGTGTTCGTGGTACTCCCGCACGTACCCGGGTACCCAGTCAGCGTGCCCGTCTAGAGGGAGTGCCTTTCTGCACTCGGCCACAGATTCATCAATTTGCTTCAGGTACCCTAAGTCGACGCACAGAGCGCCGTGGGCAAATTGTGGGTCATCTGCTAACAGCGAACGCGCCGAGGCCACCCCATTCTGGTAATCACGCGCAAAGAAGTATTCCATCGTGAGCTGCGCTCGCAGGTCCACGCGAAGGGGATCAAGAGCAACCGCCTGCTTGCGCTGGTTCAACGCTTCTCCGACGTTTCCCGCGATCCTGAGATAACGCGCATAAACAGCGTGAGCTTCAGGCGAACTGGGATTCAACTGCAAGGCACGCAGCGCATGTTCGCGAGCGGCGCGCCAGTCCCAGTCGTGCATCAGCTTGATCTGGGCAATGGCGGCGTGGGC
>Ga0137403_10003085_pt1 | contig 20095 bp, 16 predicted proteins | sample CZOMad2_1_16fung_FD_122057 | JGI IMG/M metagenome (GOLD analysis project Ga0137403, IMG submission 122057) | Vadose zone soil fungal communities from Angelo Coast Range Reserve, California, USA - CZOMad2_1_16fungal (Hybrid Assembly) | ecosystem: Environmental > Terrestrial > Soil > Vadose zone...
GGGCACTCATCCCTGAGCGGGCCATTGTCTTACAACGAAAACAAATGTCAAGAATTAAATTTTTATATCAAAGTAATTTGCCGGGATAGCGAGGTAATGAGCCATGAGCCTGAACAAGCGAGGACTCGTGCGTGTGCTATAGGCCTCCAGTGGTCAACGAATTTTATGGCGCCGGCGTGGGCGTGTTGATCGCTACCAGAGTTGGCCGATCATAAAGTTGTATGCGCAGGGTCACCTGCTTGCGCTTGTCAAACGCTGCTTTGTCTACGGGATAAGAAAAGATCGCAACGCCATTAAAAGATGTTTTGGTGGGAATCTTCAGGTCTTCTTTCAGCCAGTCGGCCTTCGCCTCTGCCAGGGGAGGAAACGCCTCCATGTAGCGCGGGGCATCCACTCCCGGGGCCGCGCTGTCATTGTATTTCTTGCCGTCCGGCGTCTCCACCTCGGCCTGAATCTGCTTGATCCATAACGGACCTTCAACCTGGTTATCCAGTTTGATCTGGATGGCCACCATGGTATTGCCTTCCTGTGCGGCCGAAACTACTTTGGTGATAGCCAGCGATGCGCTCGGCTTTGTACGATTCGAAAGCACCACCACCGCCACCAGAATCCCCACGACCGCCGCGGCCACCAGCAGCGGCGCAATAGGTGGCAGGGTCCTCTTGGCGCTGTCCATTTCTTCCGTTATAGGAATATGTCCGGCATCCGGCGCATCGGCCGCCTTTGCTTTACCCGTTTGTTTGGCGTTTGGTGGATTGCTGGGCATTGGCGTTGTGGGGTTGGCATTGTCAGGCATAAGAGTTGCTCCGGGAACAGGATACTCTTGTGGGCGGCTGAAATCACCGTTAGTGCAAAATAGAGGAGGGCGTGCTAGGAAATCTCCGCCAGTACCGGTCGTCCCCGCCGCACGATCCTTGCGAACTCCGCCGTCGGCAGCGTATTCAGCACATCTTGCTTCGTCAGCCACGCGCGGCGCAGCTGCAAAACGCCATAGCGGATCTTCTCCATGTGCGACGTATGGTGCGCATCCGTATTAATAATGAATTTCACGCCCTTCGCTTTGGCCATCCGCAGGTGCTGATCTCTTAGATCGAGCCGGTCAGGATACGCATTTTGCTCCATCGCCACGCCGGCCTTGGCCGCGGCGGCAAACACTTTGTCATAGTCATAGGTAAAACCGTCGCGGCGTAGCAGCATCCGCCCCGTCGGATGCCCCATCAGTGACGTGTTTGGGTTCTCGATCACTCGCAGCAGGCGGTCCGTCATCTGCGCTGGCTCCTGATTGAAATGGGAATGCACGCTGGCAATCACAATATCCATCTGTTCCAGGACTGAATCAGAAAGATCAAGTTCGCCATCAGCCAGTATGTCAACCTCGATGCCGGCAAAGATCGTGATGCCGTCAATGGCCTTCGACGCCGCGCGTATCTTCTTGATGTGCGCTTCAGCGCGCTTGTCATCCAGACCATTCGCGAATGCCAGGTTCTTCGAGTGGTCGGTGATGGCCATGTATTTGTAGCCGCGTTCCCGCGCCGCCAGCGCCATTTCTTCGATAGTGCATTTGCCGTCGGTTTCCACCGTATGCATGTGCACATCGCCCTGAAGATCATCCTGTGTGATGAGATCCGGCAGCTTGTCTTCCGCGGCGGCCTGTATTTCGCCGCAGTCTTCACGCAGCTCTGGTGGAATAAATTTCAGGCCCAGCGTCTGGTAAATTTCTTCTTCGGTCTTTCCGGCCACGCGCTTGCTATCTTCCATGCGCACCAGGCCGTATTCATTCAGCGTGTAGCCCTGCTTAATGGCGCGTTGCCGCAGCTGGACGTTATGATTTTTTGAGCCAGTAAAGTATTGCATCGCCGCGCCAAAAGAATCCGGCGGAAGCAGGCGCACATCCACCTGCATGCCGCTGCGCAATTTGATACTCACTTTGTTCTCGCCCTTGGCCAGGACTTCAAGAATCCCCGGAAAGTTGACGATGCGCTCAATGACCGCGTTGCGGTGTGAATCCGTCTCGCAGCACTTGCCCGTCACCAGCAGATCAAGATCACCCACGGTTTCGCGGCCTCGACGCAGCGACCCCGCAGGCGTCACCTTTTCCACGCCGGGCAGCCCTGCCAGAAAATCCGTCATTTTCGTGGCAATCTCATCGGCGGTATTCAACAGAAAGCGCCCGGTCAACTGCCGATAATTCTCAATCGACTTCAGAATCTTCTGTTCCGACTTTTCGCTCAGCCGCGGTAGCGTACGCAGTTTACCTTCGCTGGCCAGTTTGGCCACGCCTTCAACATCGCAAATCTGGAACGCGTCCCAGATCAGAGCAATGGTCTTTGGTCCCAGCCCGGAAATCTTAAGCAGTTCCAGCATCGACGGCCGGAACTTCTGCAGCATCTCCTCATGCATGCTCAACTTGCCGGTTTGCATCAGCTCTCGGATGTTTGCCGACATGCCCTTACCGATTCCCGGAATTGCCAGCAGCGCTTTCTCGTCCTGATAAAGTTCTGAAACCTGTTGCGGCCAGCCTTCCAGCGCCTCCGCCGCCCTTTCGTACGATCGAATGCGAAACGGGTCCGCCGACGCGACTTTCATCAGGTCGGCGGTCTCATAAAAGATGCTGGCGATGGCTTTGTTGTCCATTGTTTGTGCAATCCCGAGCGGAGCGAGGGAACTCTATCGCTACGATTATATTGAGGATTAACTTGAAACAAAGTTATTCTGGAATGGAAAATTCTGAAGAGAGTAGGGTTCCCTCACCCGCTCGCCATCCATTGCACCAAAATCGGGTGCGTTGGCCTGGCTTCGCGGGTTCGGGATTACAATATGCCCACCATCCTGGTCAACGGCGTCAACCTCTTTTACAAAGAGTCCGGCAGCGGGCCAGAGACCATCGTTTTCTCCCATGGCCTGCTGATGGATCACACCATGTTTGAGCCGCAACGGGCCGTGTTTGAAAAGCAATACCGTGTGATCGCCTACGACCATCGCGCCCAGGGCCAATCCGAAGACATAGGCCGTGGATATGACATGTCCACCATCGCCGACGACGCGGCCCTGCTTATTCGCGCGCTCGAGGCCGCTCCCTGCCATTTCGCCGGGCTCTCCATGGGAGGCTTCGCCGGCATGCGCGTGGCGGCGCACCATCCCGAACTGATACGAACGCTCACTCTGATGAACACCACCGCGACCAGGGAAAAAGCCGTGAACCGTATCAAGTACGGATTTCTGGCCCAGATGATAAAGCTGTTCAGCCCCGCGCCATTCACGCCGATTGCCGTCAAAGAGCTCTTTGGGCGCACCACCCGCCTCAGCGCAGCGCGGCGTCCCATGCTGGAACAGTGGACAGGGAAACTGCGTGCACGCCCGCGCAATATTGCCCGATCCTTGCTGGCGGTCGTGAATCGCCGCCAGTTCCGGGCGGAGGAGATGGCCGCAATCCGCTGCCCCACGCTCGTCATTACCGGCGAAGACGACACCGCCCAGCCGCCAGGCAATTCAAAAAGTATGCTGGCCGGCATTCGCGGTGCGCGCCACGTCAACATTTCCGGCGCAGGCCACAGCAGCTCCCTGGAAACGCCTGAGGCCGTGACTGCCGCGATGCACGACCTATTGCAAACCGCAATGAATGCTGTTCCCTAGCTGAGCGATGACGTTTGGACCCGTCGCACGTAAGATGCCCCGCTATAATCGAAACAACGATATGAGAAGAGATCTCCCCGCTATCCTTGCGTACACAGTCGTGACTATGTGGATGACTCTCGTCGTCGCGGCGCAAACACAGCCCGCCCCGCCTCAAAAGCCGGACGATATTCCCGTCACGGATGGAACTTCCGGACCCTGTTCCATCGAATTCTCGGTAACTGACTCTGACGGAAAGCCGGTCTACGCCGCCCGCATCGACGTCCATCTGGCATACGGAGCGTTCGGCGCGCACAAGCTAGATATGGGCGTCTATACCAACGCCCAGGGCAAAGCCAGATTTACCGGACTCCCGGCCAAGGTCCGCAAACCACCGGTCGAGTTCAACGCCAAAAAGGACGATCTCGTGGGCGTGGCCACGATGGACCCCGCCACGGAATGTCAGGCAAAGCACGATATCGTGATGGCGAAGGCTAAACTGCCAACGCCGTAAGTCACTCATGGTCAGGTATTCGTGTTAATGCTGACAGCTGAAGAATGTCCTGGCAATCTTGGCAGTTTGGGCGATCTTGGCAATTGCCTATTTTCCACACACTTACCGCATAATTCACAGAGCAGAACTAGCTATAATTTGAATAAGCAATCATGTCTGAATTCGTCCATCTTCATCTTCATACCGATTACTCTCTGCTGGACGGGGCCTGCGGCGTACCGGGCCTGATCAAGCGCGTGGCTGACATCGGCCAGAAAGCCGTGGCCATGACGGACCACGGCAACATCTACGGCACGGTGGAGTTTGTGGATGAGGCGCAGAAGAAAGGCATCAAGCCGATTGTTGGCTGCGAGCTTTATGTCTGCAAGAAAGACGACCATCGCGCCCCGCCGGAAGGCGATACCTACAACCACCTGCTGGTGCTGGCGGAAAACGAAGAAGGCTATCGCAACCTGATCAAGATCACCTCAGAAGCCAGCATGCACGGCTTCTATTACAAGCCGCGCATCAGCAAAAAATTTCTGGCGGACCATTCCAAAGGCCTCATCGGCCTGAGCGGCTGCCTGGCCGGCGAAGTCTGTGAGAACTTGCTGGCAGGGAAGTATGATGCTGCGCGCAACGCCGCCAGTTTCTATCGTGAGATTTTCGGCAAAGACAATTTCTTCATGGAAATCCAGGACCAGGGCCTGCCGGAAGAGCATCGCATTCATGCCGACCTGATGCGTCTGGAAAAAGACCTCGGCATTCCCATGGTGGCCACCAATGACAGCCACTATCTCTGTGAAGATGACGCCCACGCGCAGGACGTGCTGGTCTGTGTGCAAACGGGAAAGTCCGTCAACGATACGAACCGGCTGAAGTTCCACGGCAACCAGTTTTTCGTCAAGACCGCCGACGAAATGAAGCAACTCTTTAATGGTCGTGAAGATGTTCTCAAGCAGTCGCTTGCCATCGCCGAACGCTGCAATTTCAAGCTGAACAAAGTCAAAAATCCGTTCCCTGAATTCACAGTTCCAGATGGCTACACGCTGGATAGCTATTTCGAACATGTCGCGCGTGAAGGTTTTGCCCGGCGATGGGACAGTCTGGGGCAGATTGAAGCCGCTGGCCGGCTGAAGAAATCGCGTACGGATTACGACCAGCGCCTGGCGCAAGAAATCGCCATCATTCAGCAGATGAAGTTTTCCGGCTATTTCCTGATTGTCTGGGACTTCATCCGCTACGCGCGTGAGAATTCCATTCCTGTCGGTCCAGGCCGCGGATCCGCCGCCGGCGCTCTCGTCGCTTATGCCATGGGCATTACCGATATCGATCCGCTACAGCATGAGCTGCTTTTTGAGCGCTTTCTGAATCCTGAGCGCGTTTCGCTGCCTGATATCGATATTGACTTCTGCATGAACCGCCGGGGAGAAGTCATCAACTATGTCACGCAGAAATATGGGCGTGAAAACGTGGCCCAGATCATCACCTTCGGCACCATGGCCGCCAAAGCCGCCATAAAAGACGTGGGCCGCGCCATGGATATTCCTTATGCCGACGTGGATCGCATCGCCAAGATGATTCCAGCCACCATTGGCATCACGCTGAACCAGGCGCTCGACGATGCGGGGCCGCTTCAGGAAGCCTACGAAAAAGAAATTCAGGTGCGTGAGCTGATTGATACGGCGCTGAAGCTGGAAGGGCTGGTACGCAACTCCGGCGTACACGCCGCGGGCGTGGTGATTTCTCCCATGCCGCTCACTGATCTGGTGCCGCTGCACAAGACCAAAAACGACGAAATCGTGACCGCCTATGATATGAAGGCGATCGAGAAGATGGGCCTGCTGAAGATGGACTTCCTGGGGCTCACTACTCTTACCATCGTCGACGATGCCCTGAAACTGATTGCGCAGCGCGGCACCGCCATTGATCTGGAGAAAATTCCTCTCGACGATCCCAAGACTTACGAGAGCGTTTTTCATACGGGCCTGACTTCCGGCATCTTCCAGTTTGAATCCGGCGGCATGACGGACGTGTTGCGGCGCTACAAGCCCAGCTCGATTGACGACCTCACAGCGCTGAACGCTCTTTACCGTCCCGGCCCAATTCAGGGCGGCATGATCGATGACTTTATCGATCGCAAGTGGGGGCGCAAAAAGGTCGAGTACGAACTGCCGCAACTGGAACAACTGCTGAAAGAGACGCTCGGCGTCATTGTCTATCAGGAACAGGTCATGCAGATCGCTAACGTCCTGGCCGGCTATTCGCTGGGTGAAGCCGACCTGCTGCGTCGGGCGATGGGCAAGAAGAACCCTGAAGAAATGGCCGCGCAGCGCCAGCGCTTTGTGAAAGGCGCAGTGGAGCGTGGTTTCCCGGAAAAGAAGATCGTCAAAATTTTCGATCTGATGGAGCAGTTCGCCGGTTACGGATTCAACAAGTCACATTCTGCGGCTTACGCGCTGCTCGCCTACCAGACGGCCTATCTCAAAACGCATTATCCGGTGGAGTTCATGGCGGCCCTGCTGACCTCGCAGATGGGCAACACTGACAATGTGGTCAAGTACATCAACGAATGCCGCGAGATGGAAATCCCGGTCGAACCGCCCAATATCAACGTAAGCGACGCTTATTTCACTCCGCACGACAGCGCCATCCGCTTTGGATTGGCGGCAGTCAAGAATGTGGGCCGCAACGCCATTGAATCGATCACGGCTGCGCGCAAGGAACTGGGCCGGTTTAGCTCGATATTTGAATTCTGCGAGAAGGTCGATCTCCGCCTGCTCAACAAGCGCGTGCTGGAGTCTTTGAACAAAGCCGGCGCTCTGGATGACTTTGGCTATCGCGCACAGATCATGGCCGTATTGGATAAAGCCATGGAACGGGCGCAGAAGACGCAGCGCGACGCGGAAATGGGCCAGCACGGCCTGTTCGGCGTATTTCAGGAAGAGGAGTCGAACGGCTCAGGAGAAAAGCTGCCCAACGTCCCTGAATGGGACGAACATCAGCGCCTGGCCAACGAGAAAGAAGTGCTGGGTTTCTTCATCACCGGCCACCCAATGGAAAAGTATACGGACAAGCTCACAAATTTCCCCAAATACAAAACTGTGGAGATGATTAGCCAAATGATGGCTGGCACAGGCCGCGACGAATTCATCGACACCGCGGGAGTGATCTGTAATGTCCGCCCGATGAAGTCGCGCAAAGGCGATCTTTATGCGCAGGCAATAATGGAAGACATGACGGGCACGATTGAGGCTGTTGTATTCCCCGATTCTTATAAAAAGCTGCAAGTGATTTTGAAGCAAGAAATTCCAATGCTAGTGAAGGCCAGCGTTCGGGTGGAAGAAGGCAGCAACCCAAAGATAATCATCAACCAGCTCACGCCACTTGAAGAAGCGCAGCCGAAACTGCCTCGCTCCATCCGCATCCGCGTGCCGCTGGATACCGCCACTGAGGCCACGGTCGACGCATTGCACGCAATCTGCCATGAACGCAAAGGCGAGGCCAAAGTGTTGTTTGACGTGGAACGTACAGGCGACTTCATGGTAGTGATGGAAGCGGACGGATATAATATTTGTCCAGACCGCAGTTTTATTGCGCGCGTGGAAGAGTTGGTCGGGCGCGGCGCGGTCAGGGTTATCGATTAGCCAGGAGTGTGCGTTGGACCCAGCAGTGAAAGCGCAGCGCCAGTTAGAGGTCATCGAAGGGCAAGTTGCCCAGCTTGAAACGCGCGCCGGCGCTGACCATGAAGCACGCCTCCAGCTGAAACACCTGCAACATCAGATCAATTTTCTGCGCGAGCAGATCCGCCTCCACATCAATGCCTGGCAAAAGACGGAGTTGGCTCGGCATTCCCAGCGTCCATTCACCATGGACTACGTGGAGCGCCTTTTCACTGACTGGAGTGAGGTACACGGTGATCGGGGTTTCGGCGACGATCTAGCGATCATGTGCGGCATGGCCCGGTATCACGGCGAAAACGTGATGGTCGTTGGCCATCAAAAAGGCCGCGACACTAAGCAGCGGGTTTATCGCAACTTCGGCCAGGCAAATCCAGAAGGCTATCGGAAGGCATTGCGCTGTATGAAAATGGCGGAAAAGTTTGGCCGTCCCATCTTCACCTTCGTCGATACTCCGGGCGCGTATCCCGGTTTGGGAGCTGAAGAGCGCGGTCAGGCGGAAGCCATCGCGCGCAACCTGCGGGAGATGGCGCGGATCGAAGTGCCGATCATCACAACAATTACCGGCGAAGGCGGCAGCGGAGGAGCGCTGGCAATTGCCGTGGCCGATCGCGTGTTCATGATGGAGAATTCGGTTTACTCAGTCATTTCACCTGAGGGCTGTGCTTCCATCATGTGGCGCGACGCGTCTAAGAAGGAAATCGCGGCGCAGGCGCTGCGTATTACCGCTCCGGACCTGAAAGAAATGGCGATCATCGATGAGATCATCCCTGAGCCTGACGGCGGCGCGCACCTGGACCACGATGCCGCGGCCGCAATGGTGGATGAAGTCCTTTTAAAGCATTTTAACGAGCTGAAACACCAGCCGGTGCAGCAGCTCCTCGACGGCCGTTACAACAAGTTCCGCCAGATGGCCCAGTTTTATACGGAATAAAATTTGCCTCCTCCCGGAACGATCGTTGCGCACGCGCCCTGCCGGGTGGACCTGGCCGGCGGCACTCTGGACCTTTGGCCCCTTTATCTTTTTCATCCCGGCGCAGTCACCGTTAATTTTGCCGTCAACATCCTCACGCGCTGCAAAGTCACCCGCCTCACCGACGACAAAATCCGCCTAAAGTCGATTGACACCAAGGTGGAAGAAGAGTTTCGCAACTTTGGCGAGCTCTGTTCCGCGCGCAAGTTCAAGCATCCACTGGCGGCGCATCTGGTGCGCTTCTTTGCGCCCGACGGAGGCTTTGAAGTCGAGACACACTCTGAGTCTCCGGCCGGAGCGGGTATTTCCGGCTCTTCCGCGCTGATGATCGCTACCACCGCGGCTCTGGCTCGCTATACGGGCAAGAAGCTCGACCGCGAACAGATTCGCGTCATCGCCCAGAACGTGGAAGCCCAACTGATCAAAGTCCCCACGGGATGCCAGGATTACTATCCTGCGCTGTATGGCGGCGTCAGCGCGATTCACCTCGATCCCGATGGCATCCATCACGCCGCCGTGCGTGTGGCGCCGGAAGAGCTGGACCGCCGATTTGTGCTGGTCTATACCGGAGCGCCCCGTAAATCAGGAATCAACAATTGGGAAGTGTTCAAAGCCCACATTAACGGCGACAAGAAGATCTTCCACAACTTTGAACGGATCGGCGAAATTGCCCGGGCCATGCATCACGCGCTTTCCATGGCAGACTGGAAACAGGTGGCCAAGCTCCTTCGCGAAGAATGGAAGCTGCGCAAGACCAATTCCCCGAAGATTACTACGCCAATGATCGAAAAGCTGGTGGCCGTGGCATTGCGCCAGGGTGCTCTGGCGGCCAAGGTCTGCGGCGCGGGTGGAGGCGGTTGTGTGGTGTTCCTTACGGAACCGGAGAACCGCGAACACATTTCGGCGGCCATCCGCAGCTACGGCGGCCATGTTTTGCCGGCGATGGTGGCCAGGGACGGATTGACTGTCAGCGGCAGGTCCCTGGGAGCAGAGTAGACACTAAAATTGGCCGTTTTCCCGCACTTTGGCATCTAAGTTGATGGCTGCTAAATAGGTTGAAAATTCGCGCAAATTAGCGAATCATGGAAGAGACAGCAGCCATAGGTGCTCCCATGCTACGCAATGTCGCACTCCCTTTTTTCCTGGTCTTACTTGCTTGCAGCCTGGCTGTGGGACAAGTTCCAGCGCCGTCCAATCCTGTGCAAGTCCCCCAGGGCCCACCCCGGCCTGTTATTGTCGTCACTCCGGGCAACTCATTGGATTCACATACGCCTAAGCCTCCTGACGCGCAGACACAACCGCAGCCGGATACTACACCCCGCTTGAAGCCGGCAGATCTCGACAACCGGCAAAAGCTTGCTGATGGCACCAAAATGCAGCTCATTCGGGTGATGGACGCTGAGTTTGTCCATGTGCGCAAGTATTTCCCCGTAGGCGAAAAGAACATGGTCATTGCGCCCGATGGCATGGTCAAGCCCGGTGACGCGCAACTCTTCAGGATGGCCCAGACCTATGGCGCCGCCGCCAAGGTCGGCGATCGCGTCCAGATTACCAACATCGTTTTCAAGGAGAAGTCGATTTACTTTGAAATCAACGGCGGCCCAAAAAAGAAAACCAAGTGGTACCAGCATATTGAGATTTCCGGCATGGGCGGCAGCGCCGGCGGAGTCGATCCCAATCAGGCCCAGCCTACGGGCGCAGCCGTAACGCTCGAATTCAAGAAACATGTTCCGGAAATGACGGGCGCGGAATTGAAGCAGATGCTAACTCCGGTGCTGGACTTTTCCGTCAAGACCGCCGCAGAGGTGTTTGTCGATACGCTTCCGCCTAAGATCAGGGAGGCCGTCAAGCGGCATGAAGTTCTGGTCGGCATGAACCATGACATGGTAGTCATGGCGAAAGACCGCCCGCCGCAAAAGGTCCGCGAGAAGGATGACAAAGGCAAGGAATACGAAGAATGGATTTACGGGGCTCCTCCTCAGGACGTGGTGTTTGTTCGCTTTGCCGGCGATGAAGTAGTTCAAGTGAAGATCGCGAAAGTTGGCGGGCAGATCACCGTAAAGACTGAGAAAGAAGTTGACGTACAAGATGGCGTGCCCACGCTGGCGGCGCTGAAGTCGAGCAACAGCCCGCAGGACGTGAGCGGTGCGCCAGAGCCGACTCAGCCTGCGCATCGGCCCACGTTGAAGCGGCCTGACGAGCAGCCTGATCCCATGGTGCAGCCCGCCGGAGGCGCCTCCGCGAATCGGCAGCTGCCACCGCCACAGCAGGACGAGCCGCAATGGGGCACCAACGGCAAGCAACCGGCTTCAGGAAATACCGATCAACAGCCGGCCCAGGGTCAGGAGAAAACTCCGCAGGACCCAGTGAAGACACCTCCGCTGTGAGAGGGCTGACGCAAAACGGCACTGCGGTTTAAACTAGAGATGTGAAGATTGCTCTCGGGCAGATCAACCCTACGATTGGTGATTTCACCGGTAACTCAAAAAAGATCATAGAGTTTTCGCGCCAGGCCCTTACGCTTGGCGCGGAGATGATTCTCTTTCCTGAACTGGCTGTCTGCGGCTATCCTCCGCGCGACTTGCTGGAGAAACCCGCTTTCGTTGAGCGCAACCAGCAGGTGGTCAATGAAATAGCGCAGGCCGTTCCTCAACTTACCATCATCTGCGGTTTTGTATCGCCTGCGAAGGTAGAAACCGGCAAGTCCGTGATGAATTCGGCGGCCGTGCTGCGCCAGGGCGCGGTGCAGTTTGTTCAATCGAAAATGCTGCTTCCCACCTACGACGTTTTCGACGAACTCCGTTACTTTGATCCCGCTGAATCGCAAAAGCTGCTTCCGCTCGCGGGCAAGGAGTTCGCACTCACCATCTGTGAAGATGCCTGGAATGATAAGCACTTCTGGCATCGCCGCTTGTACCGCGTAGACCCTGTCGACGAACTCCTCCACGCCGGCGGCAACATGGTGTTGAACATTTCCGCGTCACCGTATCACCTGGGAAAGCGCGAATTACGTCGCCAGATGCTGGAAACCATTGCGCGTGACAACAAAGTGCCCGTGTTGTTCGTGAACCAGGTGGGCGGGAATGACAGCTTGATCTTCGACGGCTCCAGTATGGTAATTGCGCCCGATGGCCGCATCGTGGCCCAGGCAAAATCGTTTGAGGAAGATCTGGTCATTTTTGATTCGGACACGATGCGTGGCGATATGCACGAGCAGATTGCCGTGGGCAACGCCAGCGCTTATGCTGCCCTGGTGCTGGGCACCTGCGATTACGTCCGCAAGTGCGGCTTTAGCAAGGTAGTGATTGGATTGAGTGGAGGCATTGATTCCGCCCTTACCGCCGCCATCGCCGTGGATGCGCTGGGCAAAGAGAACGTGACCGGCATAGCGATGCCCAGCCAGTATTCCTCTGAGCACAGCATCAAAGACGCCCGCGAACTGGCCTGCAAGCTGGGAATCCGCTTTGAGGTGATCGCGATCGGCGAGGTGTTTGGTGGCTATCGTAAAGCGCTGGCGCCATTATTTGCGGGCGTGCCGGAAGACGTTGCTGAGGAGAATCTCCAGTCGCGCATTCGCGGCAACATCCTAATGGCGTTTTCCAACAAGTTCGGCGCACTGGTGCTAACCACGGGCAACAAGTCTGAAGTAGGAGTCGGTTACTGCACGCTCTATGGCGACATGGTAGGCGGGCTCGGCGTAATTTCTGACGTCCCCAAGACCATGGTGTACAGCCTGAGCCGGTACGTGAATTCCCTCAAGCCTGTCATTCCGCAATCGACAATCGACAAGCCTCCATCCGCTGAGTTGCGTCCTGGCCAAAAAGACTCTGATACACTGCCGCCATACGAAGTCCTGGACAATATTCTGGAAGATTACGTGGAAGATTACCGGACCGCGGAGCAGATTGCCGCTAATCACGGCTATGAAGTAAAGCTGGTCCGTGACGTGATCCGCATGATCGAGCGCAGTGAATACAAGCGCCAGCAGGCAGCTCCCGGATTAAAAATTACGCGAAAGGCTTTTGGCTTTGGCCGCCGTTTTCCCATCGCACAAAAATCGGAAGTCTAAAAAACAATGACCAAACTGAATATTCTTGCTTTTCTTGGCGCCACTCTTGTCGGTTTCGCCATGGCATCAGCACAAACCAGTGCCGCTCCCCAAAAACCGGCTACGAGTCACAAGGGCCCAGCAGCAACCAAGACCGAGGCCAGCAAGCCCGTTTCTGCGGCCGCGAATGCATCCAAGGCCGTGCTGCCAACCACGGAAGAGGTGGGCGCATACATGAAGCGCAGCTTCGGCTACGATCCCGCGGTTACGTGGCAGATCATCGACATCCGTGAATCAGTTGCTCCCGGTATTCCTGAAGTGATCGTGTCCGTGAATAAGGGAGAACCGTACCATTTATTTCTTGTCCCCGCCGCTCAGACTGCGTTGGTGGGCCAGATGATCCCGTTTGGGCCGAATCCATACGCGGCGGCCCGAGCCAAACTACAGGGCGCGTTTGGTCCCAGCCGCGGCGGTGAGAACAACCCCAAGATTGATGTTGTGGAATTCAGTGACCTGCAATGCCCGCACTGCAAGGCGGCCCAGCCAATCGTGGAAAAGTTGGCTGCGGATTTCCCCCAGGTGCGCTTTACCTTCCAGCAGTTCCCCTTGCCCGCCAGTCTGCACCCATGGGCCCTGAAAGCGGCCCAATACGCGGACTGCGCGGGACAAATGGACAAAGATGCATTCTGGAAATATGTTGATGCGATTTTCGAAAATCAGGGCGGCATTGCGCTGGCTACCGCGGATGACAAGCTGAAGGAGCTAGCTGCAGCCAACGGGCTGGATGCAACAAAAATAGCCGCATGTGCCGCGTCTCCACAAACCGATGCCCGGATCAAGAAATCATTGGAGCTGGGACAGTCCCTGAACGTTAACCAGACGCCTACAATGCTCGTCAACGGTCGTGCAGTACTGGGCTTCGCCAACATTCCGTACGACAATCTGAAACAACTGGTGCAGTTTGAAATCGATCACGCAGGGAAGTAAGCGCGGGCAAATCGAAAAAACTGTTAGGGCAAATCGCACGATGGACGAAGCGGTGGAGTTTCCTCTATCAGTGTCACCAATGAAAATCAAGTGGTAAGAGTGCGCTACGGAGCCAGAGTCCAGAAAACACTGCTGCCTCGATCGTGGAACGGTTTACGCACCACGTGTGGCGTAATCACGATCAACAATTCATTGTGAATGCGCTCTTTTGAGGTCGAGCTTAACAATGTTCTCATGCCCGGAAGATTGCTGAGCAGCGGCAAACCCCGGACGGAACGTAGTTCCTGCTCACTCATTAATCCCATAATCACGGATTGTTCTCCATCGTGCACCGTGATTGTTCCCACGTAAGAACGGCTGGTAATGTCAGGAATGCTATTGACTTGCAGTGTCCCCAGGCCCTGAATTTTCAGGTCCATCACCAGGGTCACGTCGCCGTTGGAATGGTAATGTGGCGTCGCTTTTAAGGTGATTCCCAAGTCTTCATACGTAAATTGCGGCGTGTTTCCCACTTGAACCTGGCCGCGAGAACTGAGGGCAACGTTGCTGAACGTGCTGCTCACGATAGGGAACCGTGTGCCCACGCGAAAGGTGGCGGGTTCGCCGTCAATAGCGCGTAACGTCATCGCTTCCAGATTCGTGGCGATAGATGTGTTCATCGACAGCTTCGCGCTGATCGAAGGGACGGTGATTCCGGTCAACCCCTGCCCTTTGCCAAAAACTAAAAAGGGCGCCAGCAGCGGAGAGCCAGCCAGATTGGCAAGCTGCGATGGAGAGATGGTGCTTGGATCAATAGTCCCGGTACGGTTCAGCTGGTCGATGACGCTTTGCGCGCCCGGACCCAGGACCCGCCTGATTTCTGAAGGAATGCTGAATACCTGAAAGCTTGTGGGCAGGTTCAGGCCTGCGTCGCGCAGCCGGTCAGTATCGATTTCATATTCCTTGACGTCGAGCATCAGCTCGGGCTTGGCGTCCATCAGGTTATCAAGCAAGCTCGCCGCCGCTTCCACCTGTTCCCGGGGAGCGCGGACCGTGATGGTATTTTGGGTCGGCTGAATGCTGACGAGCTTCATGTCGAAAATAGTGCGCATTACGTTGACCAGATCGTTCAGGTCCGTTTGCGCCGATACGTTGCCGACATAAAACGTACGTAGTGCCAGGCGCTCATATTGCTTTCTGGTCTCGACCGTGTCAGTGGCCACCATGGCGTCATGACTGGAAATCGGCGCCCAGAATGCCTTCATCATTTTGCCCGCTATGTCAGCTGCCGTATAGAAATCGACATTATCCAGGTCAAAGCGGATGATCCGGCTGGTCAAGTTCTGATCAAACTGCATGGAGATGCCAAAGGCAGCCCCGATCTGCGTATAGATTTGCCGGGTATCGCCCTGAAGATGAAAGCTCTTCCTGCCCGGAGCGGGTTGCAAATTGATCTGGTCCACTGAGGCCAGCAGTTCCAGAACATGTTTGTGTTCGGAATCTCCATCAGGCGGCGCGACATCATGCAGGCGTTGCGCGAGATAGGCATTTTGGGGATCAATAGAAAGTGCTGCGCGAAAGTGCTGGGCAGCCCCGATTGGATCGCCCGCCGCCGCCAGGTGGTTACCAGCCTCAACTTGCTGGCCGATAATCTGCTGCCGTAACACCTCGCCCATCGTCATATATTCCACATTGCCAGGCACCAGTTCCTGGGCCTTCAGGACGGCCAGCAGGGCATCGTCTGGCTTGCCCGCCCGTTGCAGGTCCTGCGCATTCTTGAATTCTTTTTCTGCGGCTTTTTTATCTTCTTTGGACACGGCGGATTTCGGCCCATCTGCGGCCGCGCAGGCCAGGCAGAGAAACAGCGACAGAATGACGAAGGAGATCTTCATGCGGGAAACATCATTGTACCGTTATTAAGAACGAACTATGCCTGGAATATTGCGGGCGATTACCTAAGTTTGCTGCCAAATCAATTGGCAAGAGCCAGCAGATCAGTACCGCAAGCAAAGCAAGCATCGGGACCATGAGCCTGCAGTTGGGCGAAACTGTAAATTCCGGTCGCCAGGGCGATCACCGGCACGCCAATGGTTCGCGCGGCTTCAATGTCCAATGGTGTATCGCCAACGACGGTTACGGAAGCATTTCCCCCGAGTCGTTGGCGGGCCAGATCAATGCCGTGCTGGAAGATTTCAGAGCGCAATTCTCGCGGGAAGGAGAATGACCCGAACGCGAACAGCGGCCTGAGCCCGGCTTTCTCCAACTTCAGCCAGCCCACGGTTTCCAGATTCCCTGAAGCCGCTCCCAACAGCTTGCCCCGCCTTTGGAGATGCATCAGCAACTCCAGAATCGACGGACAAAGTTCAGGGCTCAACTGCTCGCGGTTCTGCTGCACCTCAGCGCACATCTGTTCCACAATCTGAGGCAGGCTCGCGTTGATGGCAGAGTCCTGCAAGCCTGCGCGCTGCAATACGGCCCGTAAGATACCCACGTCGGTATTCCCGTGGACGGGTACGCCCTCAATGCTGGCTTCAATGCCCAGAACATTGCGAATGGCGTTGCGGAAGGCAAAATAATGGACGGCGTCTCTGCTGTTGAGCAGCGTGCCGTCAATATCGAACAGGAAGGCGTCGGCGCTGTCCCAGCGAAATCCAGGACGCACGAACGCTCTTCCTCCGTCGGGATCTGGAGCCAGGTTTGCCACGTTGAATTGGATTCGATTGCAGAACGAAACCGATGCGTGCCTTTAGCGGACCAACTTTTGCTTGTCCAGTACTGGCGGTTTTTCGCTTCGCACAGGGCGTCTTCCGCCATCGCGCAGCTGGCGAACATCCAGCTTCAGTTCAGCAATCGTCCGGCTGAGCGTATTACGGTGCATGCCCAGTTCCCGGGCCGCTTTGCACTGGTTCCCCCGGTTCTGCTGCAGGACGTTCAAGATGAAGCGCTTCTTGAATTCACGCACGGCTTCAGAATAAAGAATGCCGCTGCTATACATCTGCGCTACGAGTGCTTCGAGCTGGTCCTTCACAGAGTCTCCTCACTTTCCAGATGCGCCAATCTTTTGTCTCTCTATGTTTATTTGTTTGTCGCTCCCGGACTGGGCCCACCACGGAGTTTGATGATCCCGGCGCGAAACTTCTGGCGGACATCGGAAGGTGCCAGCCAGCTTGCACCGCGTCCCGCCACCAGAAAATAACTTGCCAGTTGTGAGCCAGACAGCTCTGTTGACTCAGGTACAAAAGCCGTGATCGCCATTAACCCAGCGGTCACTATCACCATACCCCGTACAAAACCAAACGCCGCTCCCAGCGCGCGATCAACCGATCGGAGTCCTGCTTCGTGCACCATCCAGCGGGCTATCCTTGCAAGAGCGCCCGCCAGCAGGACCACCAACACAAAAATCGTAAGAAAGCCCGCCAAGTCCGCAAAAGCCGGCAACTTGACGTACTGCAAAAACCACGGGGAAAGCTTGCCGTACCCCCATGCTGCCAGCAGGAACCCAACTACTGCACCTGCCAGGCAGATCACTTCAAAAAAGAACCCCTGGGCCGCCGCCAGCAGCGCCGAAAGGAGCATGATCACGAGGATGATCCAATCAAGCGCGTTCATGCCGTCGGCGTCTCAACCTGCGGGCAACTCATGCCCCGCCAAAATCCTGTATGCCTCTATGTACTTCTCGCTCGTCTTCCGCGCAACATCTTCCGGCAAAGAGGGAGCGGGAGGCTGCTTGTTCCACTTGATCGCTTCCAGATAGTCGCGAACAAACTGTTTATCAAAAGATTCCTGCGCTTTGCCCGGCTGATACTTGTCCGCGGGCCAGAAACGCGATGAATCCGGAGTAAGGACTTCATCCGCAAGAATGAGGCCCTGCGAGGTCTGGCCGAACTCAAATTTCGTATCGGCAATGATGATGCCGCGCCCGGCTGCGTAGTCGGCCGCTGTCTTATAAATCTTTAACGTCAAATCGCGCAGTTTGTCTGCCAGCTCTTTTCCCGTGCGCTTGGCCATTTCCTCGATCGAAATATTTTCGTCGTGGCCGCTCAGCGCCTTCGTGGCCGGCGTAAAGATGGGTTCAGGCAGCTTGTCAGACTCTTTGAGGCCGGAAGGCAGCTTAATACCGCATACGGCGCCGGTCTGTTGATATTCCTTCCATCCCGATCCGGAAAGATACCCGCGCGCCACGCATTCAATATCAATCATCTGCGCTTTGGTTACCAGCATGGAGCGCCCGCGCAGGTCGTCCGCATATTTTTTGAGCGGAGCCGGGTACTCTTCCACCTTGGCCGTGATCAGATGGTTCTTCACTACGTTCTTCAGGAATTCAAACCAGAAGAGCGAGAGCTGCGTGAGCACGCGGCCTTTTTCCGGAATGCCTGTGGCCAGAACGTAGTCGAACGCGGAGATCCGGTCCGTGGCGACAAACAGGAGTTGTCCATTCAAGCTGTACAAATCGCGCACCTTGCCGCGGGCATGGAGCGTCAGTTCCGGGAAATCTGTCTGCAAAAGGATTCGGCTTTGGGCGCTTTGACTTGTCATGGCAGAAATACGTGGGCGAGGACGTATTCTAGCCTCTCAACTGTTTTTGTCAACCGTGGAAATTGCGGATTGAAACAGTCCGCGCGAATGTATCGCACAAAAAAATTCTAAGAATTGCACAAGCTGTGAAACCCGCATGAATCAAGGATTTTCTTCCATTGATTTTCGTTCGACTTTGTAGTACCGGTTACTAAAAATTAAACCTGCATCCAAAAATATTTTTTTAGAATGTGCAAAATATCAGTTGCTGAAATTCACGGAGCCGTACGTCAACCAGTCGCTGATGAATGTTGTTTAAGCCAATTGCTTGACGAAGGAAAAACTCTTTGGGGGCGGCGAAAAATTCTTAAGGCCGGATCTCAACCCTTGTTCCCACCGGGACGAGCTTCCAGATCTCTTCAATCTCTGCGTTCGTCACGGCGACGCACCCATCCGTCCAGTCGGTTTGGCGGTTCAGAGGCCCCAGATAGGCAAAAGGCCTGGCCAATCCATGAATCATAATCGCGCCGCCGGGTCTTGATCCCAGTCTGCGCGCTCGTTGCTGATCGGCCGCGCTGGGATATGAAATGTGCAGCGACAAGTGGAACTGGCTATGCGAATTCTTTTCGTCGATTCGGTAGTCGCCCTCAGGCGTTTTGTGGTCGCCTTCAACTCGCTTAGGGCCAACTGGTACGGATCCAAGAGCTACTTTATAAGTTTTGAGGACTTTGCCGCCGCTCAATAACGTCATGCTGTGAGCGGATTTGAAAATGACAATCTTATCCGCGTGAATCGGGGCAGCAACCGCCGCACAATACAGTCCCAGGATGAGGACAACTGTGAGTTGAATGCGGTGGTCGCGCATATTGCTTTGACGATTACGCTGAAGCCGCCCGCGGCATTCCGCTTTCCGCGCCAAACTTCACCGAGACAATCTTGGACACGCCCGGCTCCTGCATGGTCACTCCATACATTAACGGCGCAATCGACATCGTCTTCTTGCTGTGCGTGATGATGATGAATTGCGTCTGCACCGCCATTTCCCTGATCAGTTCGGTAAAGCGTCCGATGTTGGCTTCGTCCAGCGGGGCGTCCACTTCGTCCAGGATGCAGAAGGGGCTGGGCTGATACTGGAAGATTCCCACCAGCAATGACAGCGCTGTGAGCGCCTTCTCTCCGCCGGAAAGCAGCAGCACGTTCTGCAGCTTTTTGCCCGGAGGAGACGCCACCACATCGATGCCGCTTTCGGCCGTGTTCAGTTCATCCGTCAGGCGCATGAACGCTTGGCCGCCGCCAAACAATTTGCGGAACGTAAACTGGAAATTCTCATTGATGCGGTCAAACGCTTCCTGAAACTTCTGCCGGGAGAACTCGTCGATCTCCTTGATGGTGGCCTGCGTGTTCTCGATGGATTCCAGCAGGTCTTTGCGCTGGGTCTCCAGGAACTGGTGGCGCGTCTCGGTTTCCTTGAATTCCTCCAGCGCCATCATGTTGACCGGCCCCATATTGTCGAGCTTCGTGCGCATCTCGCGGTAGGTATTTTCTTCCAAAGCCAGTTGCTCGCCTTCGACCAGCGGAATTTCCGCATTGGCGCGCAGTTCATCCGCATTGACACCGAGCTCGTTCATACAGGATTCCGCCATGTGGGCCAAGTCAGATTGTAACTTTGCCAGCAGCGTTCCGATCGCGCTTTTGCGTTCACGCGCAGTATCGAGCTCAACGCGCGCCGCTTTCAATTCATGATCGATTTCGGCAATACGGGCGCGAACCTGGTCAGACTCGTGCTGTAGCTGCACCCCAGTGGCTTC
>Ga0137403_10003086_pt1 | contig 20093 bp, 10 predicted proteins | sample CZOMad2_1_16fung_FD_122057 | JGI IMG/M metagenome (GOLD analysis project Ga0137403, IMG submission 122057) | Vadose zone soil fungal communities from Angelo Coast Range Reserve, California, USA - CZOMad2_1_16fungal (Hybrid Assembly) | ecosystem: Environmental > Terrestrial > Soil > Vadose zone...
AGTTGAAACTGGTCTGCGGCACCAGATAGGGCCCGAAATCTCCGGTGTATTCGATTTGTTGTGCGAATGACCCAATCAGAGCAATGCCGCCCGACACGATGTTATAGCAATTTGCGATGCCAAACTTTGTGCACCACGCGGTACTGCTCAAAGGGGGCTCGTATCCGTATGTGGTCCGGACATAGCCGCTGCGAAATTCGTTGACCACCGTTGGGCTGATCGTTGACGTTAGGCCGACTGAGGCTCCGGAGGGATAGTTAAAATTGGTTCCGGAGCCGAAACCGGATGGGAGAATTCCGAGGGAAGTTGTGTTGGTCTGGGCTACGTGGCCGTGGCTGTAACGCACAAACAAGGAGTTCTTCGAGTCGAGAATGTAATCACCGCGGATGTCCCAGTCGTCCCAATTCTCGATAACTGTTCGATTGAGCTTGAAATTATGCTGAATGGGATTGCAATTGGAATCTTCGGCGTGCGTGCAATTCGGCTCCGGGTAGGCGTTGAGGTAAGCCAGAGCCGCGGGGTTCAGGCGGTTTGCCGGAATAACGTTCGGCTGCGCCCCAGTGCCCATGAATTGCAAAGCGCCGTTGGGGTTTGTGGCTGTTTTCGCTACCGAGCCATCGGTCGTTGGATCGTAAATGACACCATTTGTTGGCAGGGAAAGTCCGGCGGTCATTGTGGGATCAAGCAGCGCGGAAAAGTCGGCTTCTCCAGCTAAAGCCCCTGTCCCTCGCATAGCGTCCGTCGGAACCGTGGAATACGCTGGTCCGCTGGGCACGTTTTGCCGCAATCCCTGGTAATCACCAAACAGAAAGAGCTTGTTCTTGATCACGGGCCCGCCGACGTCAGCGCCGAACTGGTTCAGCCGCAGTTCGCCCTTCTTTGCTGTTTCAAAATAGTCCGCAGCATCCAACTTGTCGTTGCGGAAAAATTCCCAGCCTGCACCGTGGAAACTATTGGTACCGGATTTGATGGTGGCATTGAGCACGGCGGCTCCGGAGCGGCCGAACTCGGCGCTGAAGTCCGTGGTTTGAACCTTGAATTCCTGGATCGCATCAACGGGAGGAAGGACCACAAAGTTCGTGCCATTGAGAAAATCGACGGTGTCCGAGTTGTTATCAATTCCATCCAGCAGATAATTATTTTGCGCCGGACGTGAACCATTGGCGGAAAAAGCGCCGCTGGCTGCGTTGCCGCGTGTGTCCGCTTGCGGCGAGTTCACTCCGGCAGCCAACTGCGCCAGGAAGGTGAAGTTTCTGCCATTTAAAGGAAGGTTGTTTACGTTACGCGAGTTGACCACCTGGCCCAGCGACGCATCCTCGGTCTGAAGTACCGGGGCCTCGGTCGTGACCTCGACCGTTTCCGTGACCTGGCCCGCTTTAAGGGAGAAATCAACTACCACGGACGCGCCGACGTTGACCGTAAGATTCTTATGTTCCGCAGACGAAAAACCCTGCATCGAGACACTGACTAAGTAGCTACCGATCCTGACGGGCGCGAATTTATATCCGCCGTCGTCGCCCGTGGTCGTGGAAAGCTTGGTGGCTGTGCCCTCATTGGTCAGGGTGACCGTTGCGCCCTTCACGGTGGCTCCCGAAGCGTCGGTGACGGTTCCGAGGATGGCGCCGGCGTCAACTTGGGCATAGAGGGAGGGTGCGCTGAACAGCACGAGGCTGACTGCCAAAGCCAACGAGGATCGCAGTGTCCACGACGAAAGCGGCTTGCTATTCATAGTCCAGTATCTCCTCAGGTATCTCTGCACCGACATGGGCCGCGTTACGACTTAAGCGCTTAACCTTTGGGGTAACGCTTACCCGTAAAGGTTAGTCAATTTGTACTACTCCCGACCGCAGCCGACATTACACCTCTGTGAACGCGAGTGTCAAGCTGAAAGTTACAAAGATTTACACAGGTTAAGCGGTTACGCTCTTTTTTGATTTCCTATGGTGGCTAGGAGCGGGTATGCTCCCGGAAGCCGGTAAGACTGACCGATGCGTCCGTCCTGACCGGGAAAACGATTTATGGGCCTTACCATCCGAGATGTCGCCAAAGCTGCCGGGGTCTCCACCGCTACGGTTTCGAACGTCCTCAACAAGACTGGCAAAGTAGGGCGGCGAACGCAGCTTTTGGTGCTGGCCACGGTTAAACGGCTTGGCTATGTGGCGAACGCTCACGCCCGCAACCTGGCTTCGCGGGACAGCCGAACGTTGGGAATCATCGTCTCCGACATCGAAAATCCGTTCTTTCCGGAAGTGATTAAGAGCTTTGAAATCCGTGCGCGGCAGCTTGGATATGAAGTCATCCTCAGCGACACGAACTATGATCCGCGGCGAACACGGGAAGCGGCCGAGAGGATGATGGAGCATAACGTGCGCGGCGTTGCCGTGATGACGTCCGAGATCAGCTTACGTTTGATTCACGAATTGGCGGCTCGGAAAATTGCCGTGGCGTTTCTCGATCTGGCACCGCCGCGGGCATACATGAGCAATCTCAGAATTGATTATGTTTCGGGGGTCGAGCGCATCGTCGAGCATCTTTATGAGCGCGGACATCGGCGCATTGCATTCGTCGCCGGAAGGCCGAGGCTGAAGTCTAACTCAGAACGCCAGGAGGCCTATGAGAAGACAATGCTCCGTTTGGGTCTCGAGCCGGGGCCGGTTTTGGCGGGCGACTTGCGTTTCGAAGGAGGATTGGCGGCGGGGTTGGCGATTGGCAAGATGGATCCACGACCGACGGCCGTGGTGGCGGTGAACGATCTTACGGCGGTCGGCGTGATTAAAGGGCTGGCGCAGTCGGGCTGCCGTGTCCCGCAGGATATTTCAGTAACCGGATTCGACAACATCCGGCTCGCCGAATATAGCAACCCTTCGATCACCACGGTGGACGTCCATCGGGATACGCTCGGACAAATGGCGGCCAACGCGTTGCATGAGCTTTCTTCCGCCAAGGATCCGAACGGCCGGGAGTATCACATTTCGGTGGAGATGATCTTGCGGGAGTCTTCCGGGCCCGCGCCGGGGGAGCGCTTGTCTTAGCGGTCCGCAGCGAGTGGGTGCTAGCATGCAAGAAATGAGCTGCGGTAGCGCGGATATCCGCGAATGATGCGTTCCAAAAGCTTAGACTACCGTCTAACACGCCGGGCGTTCCTGGAGAAGATGCGGTGGGCACCGTTGCTTTTTCTTCCGGCGCCGCTGCGGGGATCGCCTTTCCGGCAGGCCTTTGCGGGAAACGTTGCCGATCGAAGCACACCAATCCCGCTGGCCGATTTTCGCCTGAACCCCCACTATCCAGTGAAGTCTCCGTTGGAACAGGTTCTTCGCCTGGTGGCACCGGGCTCCGATGAGTACGTCACCGAAAAATACGCGTTTGAGATTGGACGGCTGCTTGATGGCTGGGGGAAAGAGCTGCGGTCCGCGCCGCATGGTCTGACGGTGCTGGCGCAATTCCTCGATCCTGCGATCGAAGGTGTTTCGTTCGTTCCAGAAAGAGAGCGCGTGGTTCGTTCAGGAAACGGCATCGAGGTATTGCGGAGGCAATTTTCGGCCTGCGCGGTGGCGGGCCGGGAAGGATTTCTGCAGGAAATGCACCGATACTTGAAGGCTCTGCTGCGCGTGGAGACTGCGGAGTTTGAAATTGTGGGTATCCAAGAGAGGCCGAGCGTGGAGAGGGCGGGCTTGTCGAGAGGCGTCGACGTCGATATTCGCTACGATCTAGTCGGAACAAGGGTCGGCGCAGCGCGCGAGGAGCGAATCGGGCAATGGCGCACGCGATGGAATCATGATGACGCCACCGGTTGGCGCGCGATTCGTTGGGTTGCGACGGAAGAAATCGTCAGTAAGAGCAGAGAGCCCATCTTCGTGGACATCACGACGCAGGCCCTCGACCAAACGGATTCGTACCGGAATCAGTTGCGTCATGGGGTGGATTATTGGCGCACGGTGTTGGACGGAGCCTGCGGGATCGGTGTGTACGGGAACAACGGCGTTGCGGCCGGTGATTTCGATGGCGACGGATTGGACGACATCTACATCTGCCAGCCTGCGGGCCTGCCCAACCGGCTCTATCGGAATCGCGGAGACGGGACGTTCGAGGATGTGACGCGTGCGGCTGGAGTGGATGTTTTGGATGGCACGGCGTGCGCCCTATTCGCTGATTTCGAGAACAAGGGGCTGCAGGACTTGCTGGTGGTTTGCGGCAGTGGGCCGCTTCTGTTCCTGAATCAGGGGAATGGAAAGTTCGAGCGCAAGCGTGATGCTTTCAAGTTTGTCAAGCCCCCGCAGGGTACCTTTACGCACGCTGCCGCGGCGGACTATGACGGCGATGGACGACTCGATATCTATTTCTGTCTGTACAGCTACTATGTAGGCCTCGACCAGTATCACTACCCAACACCTTACTTCGACGCGAGGAATGGTCCGCCCAACTTCTTGCTGCACAACGAAGGCAATGCGACCTTCCTGGATCGAACCGAAGCCACGGGGCTGAATGCGGAGAACGACCGCTACAGTTTTGCTTGCGCCTGGGGCGACGCAAACGGCGATGGTTCGCCAGACCTGTATGTGGTCAACGACTTTGGGCGGAACAATTTCTATCGCAACAACGGCGAAGGAACTTTTGCACCGGTCTCCGCAGCTGCTGGCGTTGATGAAGTCGGCGCGGGGATGAGCGCCTGCTGGTTCGATTTTGATAGCGATGGCAAGCAAGACATTTATGCCGCCAACATGTGGTCGGGAGCTGGCTTGCGAGTTTCGGAGCAGAAGATCTTTCACGAAAACGAACTGGAGGAGATTCGTACCCTATATCGCCAACATGCGCATGGAAATTCGCTATATCGCAACCTAGGGGACGGCAAATTTGCTAAGTGCAGCAAAGAAGCGGGAGTCGAGATGGGGCGTTGGGCATGGTCTTCGGACGCTTGGGACTTTGACCACGATGGTTACCCAGATCTATACATCGCGAATGGATATATATCAGGGCCAGAGGTTTCCGAGGACACAGCAGGTGACCTCTCGAGCTTTTTCTGGCGGCAACTGGTGGCGAAGTCGCCTCCGAGCGCGACACCGTCGCTGCAGTATGAGCAAGGATGGAACGCAATCAACGAATTGATTCGGTCGGATGGTTCTTGGAGCGGGCGGGAGAGAAATGTCTTCTACTTGAATAACCAAGACGGTACGTTCTCGGAAGTGTCGGGGGCGGTCGGCATGGACTTGCTCGACGACAGCCGGTCGTTTGCACTTGCCGATCTGGACCAGGACGGGCGGCTGGAGGTTGTTCTCAAGAACCGGAACGCACCGCAAGTGCGGATTCTACGCAACGCCATGAAGGAGATTGGCAATGTGATCGTCCTGCGCTTGCGGGGAATCAAGAGTAACCGCGACGCGATTGGGGCGGCAGTGACCGTTGAAACCGCGGGGCATCGACAGACGAAGTATTTGCAAGCGGGTTCCGGGTTCTTGTCGCAGCACACGAAGGAGCTTTTCTTTGGTGTTGGGAAAGCGGAAGGGACGGTGGTTGCAACGGTTCGCTGGCCGAGTGGGTTGACACAGAGCTTGCTGGGCCTGCCAGTAAATCATCGCATCGAGGTTGTGGAGGGATCAGCGAATTTTCAAGCGAAGCCACTAGCTGTTTCGAAGCCTACCGCTGCGGAGGCAGTAACCGCCGAGAAGCCTGAGCTTCTGCCAACGACAGTCGAGACGTGGCTGATCGAGTCCATTCCGGCGCCGGAATTCACTTTACCGGATGTCGCGGGCAATCTGCAGGCTCTTTCATCCTTTCGAGGGAGTGAGGTGCTGCTCACCTTCTGGGCGACGGGTGCGGCGCTCTGTCAGGAGCAGTTGCTATTGTTAGAGCGATTTCAGGCCAAACTAGCGGCCAACAGGCTTCATGTCATCGGGATCAACGTCGATTCTGGTGACAACGCTGATACGGTTCGTGCGTTCATCGCCCAACAGCAGGTCACGTTCCCCAATTTGCTGGCGACACAAGATGCGAGTGCTGTGTACAACATCGTTTATCGCTACCTGTTCGACCGACGAAGAGACCTCGCCCTCCCCTCTTCATTGCTACTGGATCGTGCTGGCATGATCGTGAAGGTCTACCAAGGGTCGGTTGATCCTGAAGGTTTCATGCGAGATGTGAAGTTGCTGCCAATGAGTCCGGAGGAACGCATCCGCAGGGCGTTGCCCCTAGGAGGTACGCTTCACCAGGATGTCTTTCAGCGGAATGCTTTTACCTACGGGGTGGCATTTTTTCAGCGCGGATTTCTGGAGCAGTCAGAAGCTGCCTTCCGGCAAGTCATCGCAGCTAAACCTGACGATCCTGAAGCATATTACAATCTTGGAACATTGAATCTGCGCAGGAGCGCTCTGGTTGAGGCGCGTGAGTATCTGGAGCAAGCCGTTAAGTTACGGGCGCAATATCCAGAGGCCTGGAACAACTTGGGCATGATCGCCGCTCAGGAAGGCCAGGCAGACGAAGCGATCCGCAATTTTCAGTATTGTCTATCACAACGGCCGGACTACGCGATTGCGTTGCTTAATCTAGGAAACATATATCGGCGGCAAGGATCAATGGAGGAGGCGAAAAAGGCGCTGGAGCAGGCGTTTACAGTTGAACCGGAGAATCCGGAGATCAACTATGGTTTGGGAATGTTTTATCTGCGGGAAGAAAAACCAGACCAAGCATTACGGTACTTGGCGCGAGCTGTGGATCAACGTCCCGATTTTCCCGAAGCACTCAATAATCTGGGAGTGCTCCTGGTACAGCGGAAAGACTATCCAGCGGCTAAAGAACGGTTCGAAGCGTCTATTAAGACGTCCCCGAGCTTTGACCAGGCCTACCTCAATCTCGCGCGGCTCTATGCGATTTTGAACGACAAGGAGAAAGCTCGCGAGACTCTGCGGACTCTGTTGCGCTTGCAGCCTGATAACAAGGCGGCTCAGCAGACGCTCGAAATGCTAAATTGAGTTTGCGATGCTGTCAGATCGCGCGGAGTGTTTTGGCAGGATGGTGATGAAAGCTACACTTCTTCTTGCAAGCCTTGCTGTTGCCATCGCGTCGTCGGGGCAACAGGCGCCGACCCGACCGGCCCGGGCAAGGCAAGCCGCACAAGTTCCATCATTTGTTCTCGAAGCGGAAGAGCTGTTAAAGCAGGGTTCGACGGCAGAAGCGAAACAAAAACTTCAGCAACAGCTTGCCCTGCACTCATCCAGCGTGGAGGGCTATAACCTGCTGGGAATCATCTGCGCGGGCGAGAGAGACGATGCCAACGCGCTGGATGCGTTTCAGCACGCGTTGCTGCTCGATGCTAGTTCGCCGCGCACGCACAATAACCTCGGGAACCTTTATGTTACCGAGGAGAAATTTGATCTAGCCGAAAAGGAATTTCGGACGGTGCTGCGGATAGACCCGGCAAACTCGGAGGGAAACTTCAATCTGGGGTTGGCGCTCATGGCCCGCGGACGGCCGGCGGAAGCGATTTCACATTTTCAACGGGCCGCAGCGGCCAACGCCGCAGCCCGCTTCAACCTGATTCGCGCGTACCTGCAGACGGGCCGCAAAGCGGAAGGGTTGAAGCTGGCGAACGAGCTATCGACGCGGGCGAAGGACGACGTACAACTGCACTTCACGTTGGGAGTACTGTTGGCTTCCGAGAAGCAGTACCCCGCCGCGCAGCTCGAACTGGAAAAGGCGAACGCGCTGAAGCCCGAGACCTTTGAGATCCTCCACAACCTTGGGCAAACCTACTTACGCGCCGGCCAGTTTGGCAAGGCGGAGTTGGCCTTGAATCGTGCGCTGCACTTGAAGCCTGAGTCGCCGGAGACTCTGTACCTGCTGGCGCAGGTCTACGACGATCAGACGCGGGTGGTGGACGCGTTGGATCTGCTGGTGCGTGCGCACAAGCTCGCGCCCCAAAATGCGGACATCATCTTCCTGCTGGCTCGAGTCAGCATGTCGCAGAATTACTTTGAGGATGCGATTCCTCTCTTGGAATCGGGATTGAAGATTGCGCCGAAGCGAGCTGATCTGCGCGCTGCTCTGGGCGAGAGTTTTTTCATGGCAGGCAAGACAGAGAAGGCGATAGATGAGTTCAAGGCGCTCATTGATCTGGATCCCGCGGCGCGGTCGTACGCCTTTTTGGGGCTTTCCTACCGACATTTGGGCCGCTTCGACGAAGCTAAGAAGTACTTTCAGGAAGGGTTGAAGCTGGATCGTCACAATGTCTCTTGCTTGTTCAATTTAGGTTTTATTGAGGAGCGGCAGGGAGATCATGCCGTCGCGGAGGTGATGTTTCAGCAAGTCTTGAAACTGAATCCCGATTTTCCCGAGGCTCTACTGGAGTTGGCCAATCTCCGGACCGCTACTAAGCAATTGGAACAGGCTGCCGAACTCCTGCGGCGGTATGTGAAGGTCAGTCGCGATCCTTCCACCGGATACTACAAGCTGGCTATGGTAGAGAGGTCCCTGCACCAAATGGATGCCGCGCAGAGAGACCTCAGTGTATTTCAGACCTTGTCCAAGAACACGGCGGCGGGCCCGTATCCCTACCAACATCTCTTTGATTATCTGGACAACCGCTCAGCGCTTGATGCGAAGGAACGGACGCAACTGGACTTGACCGAGTTGACAGCGCAGATTCAAAAACACCCAGACCAGCCGCGCGACTTGTATTTGCTGGCAGAGGCCAACCTGAAACTCGGGAACGTCGATGAGGCGCGCAAAGCGATTGCCCAGCTGGACGAAATCAGCGCTAGCGACTACCGGACTCAGACGGGAGTGGGGGTTCTGCTGGCACGGTTTCGCTTGTATGACGATGCCATCCGGCATTTCCAGATGGCTCTCCAGGCCAGCCCCGACTCGGATGATGTGAAGTATGACCTGGCGGACGCCTGCTTCCGAAAGGGCTCCTTCGCGGAAGCGCTGGAGGCGGCGGAGAAGGTTTCGGCGACAGGACAGCAGGATGATACGTTCTTGTCTCTGCTGGGCGATATTCAAGCGCACCTCGGCGAGACGGCGCGCGCCGCGGAGATTTTTCATGATGCAATCCGGCGGAACCCGGACAAAGACCAGTATTATCTCTCCCTAACGCTCGTCCAGCTTCGGCAGGGGGACGTAAAGGGTGCGGAGGAGACCTTGCAAAAGGGGCTAGCGCGCGTGCCCGGATCGGGAAAATTGCTTTGGGGAGCGGGACTTGTTTCTGCTTTGGAAGGAAAAACTTCGCAAGCGGCAGAACGCTTCGAAAGAGCTGTCGATCTTTTGCCCGAATGGATCGGAAGCTACTCGACCTTGGGTGTCTTTTACTTTCAAACCGGACAGATCGAGAAGGCGCGAGAAGTGTTGAGCCGCTTCAAAGGAAGCACGGCAGGAGGCAGCCTGGATGTGAACCGGATTGAAGCGACATTATCGAAAGTGCCGGCGACGGCGTCGTCGGCGAGTGCACCAATGCCGATGGAAGCTAGACAGCAGCTGCTGCAATTGGCACTGTCGCTCGCGGACCGCACGCTTTGAGCTTGGCGCAGAGAGGCTCAGCGCGTTTGCTGCGAATAGCGGATGCTAGAATTCATGCACGGTTGAGCTTCTTCTGACTCCAGATGTTCCGGCTGCCCTCTCGACTGGATGACCGCCTTCTTAGCAACCCAGGCATGGGAAATCGAATGAACCGAGTTCGACGGCGGTGTTTGGGAGCGACTTGTGGTGTCCTTTTGACTTTTGGTTCGGGTGAGGCACGCTCGCAACTGCCTCCGGCGGGTCCAACGTCGAAGACTTCCGATCCTTCCGTCGCCGTTCGCTTCACCGATGTGCGACAAGCAGCGGGCATCACCTTTCTTCAGGACTCTACACAGAGTGACGAGAAGTTTTATCTCGAGACGATGGGTACCGGCGTTGGCTGGCTTGACTACGATCAAGATGGGTGGATGGATCTGTACCTTGTTCAATCGGCGGCGACGGATCTTTACAAGCCGCCGCATCCCTTGCGCTCGGCGCTTTACCACAACAACGGAGACGGAACGTTCACCGATGTTACCGAGAAAGCAGGAGTCGGTGCCGAGGGGCACTACGGACAGGGCGTTGCGGTAGGAGACTTCGATAACGACGGATATCCGGACTTGTATGTGACTGGGTACGGGCGTGCGATCCTCTATCACAATAACGGAAATGGAACGTTTACAGACGTTACCGCCAAGGCGGGTGTCGCAGACGAAGACCGGTGGTCCACGAGTGCTGGCTGGTTTGACTACGATAAGGATGGTTGGCTCGATCTGCTGGTCACGAATTACATCGAGTGGACGCCAAAGAACAACGCCTATTGCGGCGAAAGGCGGCCTGGCTACAGGTCGTACTGCCATCCCGGCAACTACAAGGGGCAGAAGACCAAGCTTTACCACAACAATCACGATGGAACATTCACCGACGTCAGCGATGCGTCCGGGGTGGGGAAGCCCGAATCCAAGGGGATGGGCGTGGTGCTTGCAGACTTCAATAACGATGGCTGGCCGGATATTGCCATCGCCAACGACTCGTGGCCGAATTTCTTGTTCCTCAACAAACATAATGGGACGTTTGAGGATGTGTCGTTTCTCTCGGGCTTGGCTGCGGGCGAGGACGGACGTTACGAGGCCGGGATGGGCATTGACGCTGCCGACGTGGATGGCGATGGCTGGCAGGATGTGTACGTCACTCACCTTGACTTTGAGTTGAACCGGCTCTACCACAACAATCAGAACGGCACTTTCGATGACGACACATTTCGCTCGGGAATTGGCAATAAAGCAGTTTTGCTGAGCGGCGTTTCCATGAAGTTTCTCGATTATGACAACGATGGTTGGAACGACATTGTGCAGCTTAACGGCGCGATGCTCGACAACGTTTCGCTTTACCACAGCGAAGTGACATACAAGGAGCCGCTGCTGATGTTCAGAAATCTGGGCAAAGGGCAGTTCGAAAAGATTCCTCCTGACACGTTGGGGCCGGATTTTGCGCGTCCCATTGCAGGACGCGGAATCGCCACTGCTGACTACGACAACGACGGGGACATTGATATCGCCATCAACAATCGTGGGGACTATCCCGAGCTCCTCCGCAATGATGGAGGCAACGCCAATCACTGGCTCGAGGTTCTGCTGATCGGCACAAAATCGAATCGCGATGGAATCGGTTCTTCGCTCAAACTGACCTCCGAAGGATTTGTCCATGTGGAGCAATCTAAGGGTGGCATGGGTTATATGTCGGCCAGCGATCCGCGGATTTTATTTGGGCTGGGCAAGCGCACGAAGATCGAGTCTTTGGAAATTACCTGGCCCAGCGGACAGGTTGACCGGCTGGCGAACGTGCCAATTGACCAGATCATTGCGGTCAAAGAGGGGACGGGGATTGTTCCGCATGCGTTTCCCAAAATTCCCAGCCCTCCGGTAGCGACAACCAGGCGATGAATCATCCCCGGCGTCAGTTTCTTGGATCTTGTTTGGTTGTGCTTGGCAGTGCGCTGATGGATGCTCTCGCCACTCCGCTGTGGAGATGGGCAAAGACACCACTGCTCACGACGGCGGCTGCGGCGAACTCGTCAGCTTCTGCCGTCACTTTTGTCGACGTCGCGCAAGAGGCTGGTCTGACCGCTCCAAACGTTTGGGGAGGCGTTGATCACAAGAAGTACATCATTGAAGCCAAAGGCAGCGGGCTGGCCTTCTTCGACTACGACAACGACGGATGGCTGGACATCTATTTAACGAATGGAACACGCTTTGATACTGACTGGCCAGCGGGGCAGGCCCCAGTCTCGCACCTCTACAAGAATAATCGCGACGGCACGTTTACGGACGCCACGCAGAAGTCTGGACTAGGGCGTACGGGCTGGCAAACCGGCGTTTGCGTCGGAGACTACGACAACGACGGCTGGGATGATTTGTTCTGCTGCTTTTGGGGACACAACGTTCTGTTCCACAACAACGGAGACGGGACGTTCACGGATGTAACTCGCAAAGCGGGAGTTTACGACGAGAAGGTCCGTTGGGGATCTGGCTGCACGTTTCTTGATTATGACCGGGACGGGAGGCTGGACCTTTTCGTTTGCAACTACATCAAGCTCGATCCCGCAAAAACTCCCTCTACTAATGCGCCCGATCAGTGTCAGTGGAAGGGCATACCAGTCATGTGCGGGCCGCGCGGCCTACCGGGAGATACCAACGTTCTTTACCACAACAACGGCGACGGAACGTTCTCCGATGTTACGGAGAAAGCTGGAATTCTCAAACCGGGCCCGAGATTTTCCATTACGGCCGTTTCCTACGATTTCGACAACGATGGCTGGCCCGATATTTACGTAGCCGTGGACTCGCAGCCGAGCATCCTGTTTCATAACAACCACGACGGGACATTTACCGATGTTGCAGTCGTGGCGGGATGCGCTTACAGCGAAAACGGCCACGAGCAGGCCGGGATGGGCGTGGGAGTAGCCGACTACGACTGCGACGGCTGGTTCGACATCTTCAAGACCAACTTCGCCGACGACACTTGCAACCTCTACCACAACAACGGGGACGGAACTTTTAGCGATGTAACGTTCTCGTCGGGCATAGGGATCAACAACCAGTATGTCGCGTGGGGATGCGGATTCATTGATGTTGACAACGATGGCTGGCAGGACATCGTGCAGATTAATGGGCATGTTTACCCCGAAATTGAGGGGCACGGAATTGGTCAGACTTACAAGAATCCGCGGCTTGTCTACAAGAATCTTGGCGATGGCCGATTCAAGGATGTTTCAGCGACGATGGGGCCGGGCATCACGGAGCATTTCTCGAGCCGTGGCGCGGCTTTTGGGGACTATGACAACGATGGCGATATGGATGTAGTGGTTCTCAACCTGAACGACCCGCCATCGCTTCTTCGCAATGAGGGCGGCAATCAGCAGAACTGGATCAAGATTAAACTAGTGGGGACGCAGTGCAACCGGACGGCGATCGGAGCGCGGGTGCGGGTCACCACCGGAAAGCACGTCCAAATGGACGAAGTGCACAGCGGCTCTAGCGTGATGTCGCAGAGCGACCTTCGGCTTCATTTCGGACTCGGAAAATCCGAGACGGTGGATCTGATCGAAGTGAAGTGGCCGACGACACAGAAGCTGGAGCGCTTCCCGCAGGTAAAGGCAAACCAGATCCTGACCATCCGCGAAGGCAGCGGGATTGTCGATTCCGTCAAGCCCAAGGCCAAGTAGCTAGGCTTTTCTCCGCCTTAGGAGGCGAGCCGGTAGTTGGACGCCACGTCGCGAAATGCAGCCAACTTTTTCGCCCTGGTATCTTCGTTCCAACCCAATTCCGAGGCCATCAACTCGGTGACCGTCGGCGCCATTTCAAGAGCGGCCCGAGCATTCAAGAACAGGGCTCGAGTGCGTCGCGCGAGAACGTCTTCCACGGTGCGCGCCATTTCACTTCTGGTCGCCCAAACGATCTCGGCTTTCACATAGGGCAGCTCAACATGCAGTTGCTCCCCGAGACGGGGATTGGCGTCAATCAGCTTGCGAATGTCATAAGCATCTGAGCCGTACACAGCCAGCGCGCCGAATTGTTGCGCTGCACTATGGAATCCGTGGATGTTGAGGTGGTGGGTGACGCAAGGTTTCTCAGGCAACTGCGCCAGTAAGGCTGCCTGATCGACGCAGTCTTCGGCCATGTGACGGTACGTCGTCCATTTCCCGCCGCAGATCGTTACAAGGCCGGAGCGATCAATGTGAATGACGTGATCACGTGCCAGTGCCGCGGTATTTGTTGCTCCCGGAGCGCGCACTAGAGGCCGGATGCCAGCGAACACGCTCAGCACGTCACTGCGCGTAGGGGCTTTGTTCATGTATCGTCCTGCGGTCGTCAGAACAAATTCGATTTCCTGCTCCAGGGCGACTGGCTCGAGCGTGGCGGCGGCGACTGGTGTGTCTGTGGTGCCGACCAGCGTGTGGCCATGCCACGGGATGGCGAAGAGGACCCGTCCGTCGCTAGTGTGAGGGACGAGAATCGCGCTATTGCCGGAGAGAAAACTGGCGTCAAAGACCAGGTGAATGCCCTGGCTCGGAACGATCATTGGCTCGACGGCGGGCTCCGCTTTCTGACGCAATGCATCGGTGAAGGCGCCAGTGGCATTAATGACCACTCTTGCCGTTGCACTAAATTCCTTGCCCGTTTCAACATCGCGCGCTTCGACTCCATTCACGTACCCTTGGTTATCTTTGAGCAGCGCCGTGACTTCCGCGTAGTTGAGAAGCGTAGCGCCCTGCTCGTGTGCGGTGACGGCCATATGGATCAGAAGGCGGGCATCGTCAAACTGACCGTCGAAGTAAACGGCACCCCCACGCAGGCCCTCGGTCTTCAGGGTTGGGAGGTGTTCCAGGGTTTCCTCTTTCGAGAGAATTCGAGATGTTCCAAAACCATATTTCCCAGCGAGAAGCTGGTAGAGCTTTAGGCCAAGTCCGTAGAAAGGCGCTTCCCACCAGTCGTAATTGGGTACGACGAAGGCCATGTCATGTACGAGGTGGGGAGCGTTTTGCAGGAGGAGCCCGCGTTCTTTCAAAGCCTCCATCACCAGCCCGATATTCCCTTGCTCTAGATAACGCACGCCTCCATGCGCGAGCTTTGTGCTGCGGCTGGATGTGCCTTTGCCGAAGTCGCTTTGCTCCAGAAGGAGAACGTCGTACCCGCGCGATGCGGCGTCGATGGCGACGCCGACACCGGTAGCCCCGCCGCCCACGACGATTATGTCCCATGTTTGCGGATGCGCTTCGATTCGGCGCAGCATTTCGGTTCTATTCATGATTCGATCTCAGACAGTGCTTCGAACATGCGCTCCTGTCATCCAATCCCATCATCCAATATTCGCGGCCTTAATAATGACCGCGCCGATCCCGCCGGCGATCAGCGGGCCAAGGATTGGTACCAGCGCGTAGCCCCAATCCGAATTTCCCTTGCCACTAATCGGAAGGACTGCATGCGCCACGCGGGGTCCAAAATCCCGCGCTGGATTCATCGCGTATCCGGTCGGCCCGCCTAGGCTCAGGCCCAGAGCCCACACCAGCACTCCCCACAACCAGGGACCATACCCCGCCGGAAGGCCCGTTGCTGAGACAGCTTTGCTTCCGAAGCTGAAGCCAACCACGATCAGGCAAACGGTGGCGATGATCTCGGTCAAAAGGTTGGCAGGAAGATTACGAATCGCGGGTCCGGTACAGAAGATTCCGAGCTTCGCGCCCGGGTCCGGCGTCTCCTGCCAGTGTGCCAGGTATGTGAGCCACACCAGAGTGGCGCCAGCGAATGCTCCGAGAAACTGCGCGGTCCAGAACGGGACAAGATGCGACCAGTCTCCCGTGACGACTGCCGATGTCAACGTAACCGCTGGATTGATATTGGCCGCTGGACTGCCGAAGGCTATCGCGGTAAATATACCTGCGACGACGGCCAGTCCCCAGGCCGTAGCAATGACGATCCAGCCGGAGTTTTCGCCTTTGGATTTCTTCAGAAGAACATTCGCGACCACGCCGTCGCCCAGCAGGATCAGCACTAGTGTGCCCATGAATTCCCCTAACAATGGTCCATGCATTGTGGGTGAACCTCCTCGCGAACCTTCGACCTATTTCCTAACAATCTACGGCGATTCCACCCAGTCAAACGATCTAGTCACGGCTTTTTTCCAAAAGCGATACAAGCGCTCACGCGAAGCCTCGTCCATCATCGGTTCCCATTCTTTGTCCACCGACCAGTTGGCCGTAAGCTCGGCAGTATCCTTGAAGAAGCCGACCGCCAGCCCAGCCGCATAGGCGGCCCCCAGAGCCGTGGTTTCCTTCACCATCGGACGCACCACGGGTTTCGCTAGAATGTCAGACTGGAATTGCATGAGCAGATCGTTCATCACCATCCCACCGTCGGTGCGCAGGACATCCAGCGTGATCCCAGAGTCTTTGGCCATCGCGTCAACCACCTCGCGTACCTGAAATGCCGTGGCTTCGAGGACGGCGCGGGCAATGTGGCCTTTGTTCACGTAGCGAGTCAGGCCAGCAATTACGCCCCGCGCATCGTCCTTCCAATACGGCGCATACAAACCTGAAAAGGCAGGCACGAAATAAACGCCCCCGTTGTCAGTCACCGTTCGGGCGAGTGTTTCAACGTCTGCGCTTGTCTCGATCAGGCCCAGGTTGTCGCGCAACCATTGCACCAAGGCTCCAGTGATCGCGATACTTCCTTCCAGCGCATAGCATGCCGATTTCGTCCCGAGTTTGTACGCTAGAGTGGTGAGCAGTCCGAACTTCGAGAGCACAGCCTTTTCGCCGGTATTCATCAGCATGAAGCAACCGGTCCCGTAAGTATTCTTGGCTTCGCCGGGCTTGAAGCAGGCCTGGCCCACGAGCGCGGCCTGCTGATCGCCCAGATCGCCCGCGATCGCAACTCCGGCAACGGCCGATAGCGTCGCGGCGCCATACACTTCGCTGCTCGACACGATCTTGGGCAAAATTTGAATGGGGATGCCAAAGTCTTTCAGGATAGCGGAATCCCACTCCAGAGTATTGAAGTCCATCAACTGCGTACGGCTGGCATTGGTGACGTCGGTGACATGGACGCCCCCCTGCGGCCCACCGGTGAGATTCCAAATCAGAAAGGTGTCGATGTTGCCAAAGAGCAGGTCTCCGGCTTCTGCCTGCGCGCGTGCCCCTGCGACCTCTTCCAGAATCCAGCGGATCTTAAGACCACTGAAATAGGTTGCCAACGGCAGGCCGGTCTTGGCGCGATAGCGATCCTGGCCGCCGTTCGCGGCGAAATCGGCCACCGCAGAGGCAACGCGGGTATCTTGCCACACGATCGCGTTGTAGACCGGCTTCCCGCTCTTTCTGTGCCAGACCACCGTGGTTTCGCGCTGGTTGGTGATGCCAACGGCAGCCAAGTCTTCAGGTTTGAGACCGCGGGCTTCCATGGCCTCCTGGATCACGTCCGCGGTGCGGCTCCAAATCTCTCCGGGGTCGTGCTCGACCCATCCCGGCTTAGGATAAATCTGTTCGTGCTCCTGCTGCGCCGTGCACACAATGCGTCCGGAGCGATCAAAGACGATGAAGCGGGAACTCGTCGTTCCCTGATCAATGGCGCCTATGTATTTGGCTATCGTGGCATTTCCCCTGGCTGCTCCGCGACGCGCATCTCTGCGGCCTCATTTTTCTGCGACTGTGAATACTAACCTATTGCGATGGTTTTCTGGCGCATGAGAGCGGAGGTATCGCAACCTGGTGTATACCTTACGCACGGAGCGAATCGCAGATCGGCGATTGAAGTGGAGATTGCACTCACGAGTGTGCTCAAGGGAGAGGAGAGCGTCGATGTTTCGATTGTCTAAGTCGGTTTGCGGGCTTGTCCTTCTGGTGGGATGTTTGGCTCAGGGCGCGCCTTCTTTGGCCCAGACTGCCCGCTGGAGCGAGTCAAAGGCCAACGCGTGGTACGAGCAACAGCCATGGCTCGTCGGTAGCAATTACATTCCCGCGAGCGCCATCAATCAGTTGGAGATGTGGCAGGAACCCACTTTTGATCCCCAACAGATCGACAAGGAACTGGGCTGGGCTGAAGGCATTGGCATGAACACGATACGGGTATTTCTGCACGATCTGCTCTGGCGGCAAGATGCCCCCGGATTTCGCAAGCGAATCGACGCGTTTCTGGCCATCTCAGCCAAGCACCACATTCGCCCGGTATTGGTCCTATTTGATTCCTGTTGGGACCCTTCGCCAAAACTCGGGCCGCAGCATCCGCCCATACCAGGCGTCCACAATTCCGGTTGGGTTCAGAGCCCCGGCAAGGTTGCGTTGAGCGATGCAGCAGAGTATCCCGGACTCAAAGCATATGTTGAAGGCGTCGTGGGAGCGTTCGCAAAAGATGACCGAATCCTGGCGTGGGACTTGTGGAACGAACCAAGCAATGGCAACGGTGGCGCCTACGGCAAGGTGGAACTCAAGGACAAGCAGACGTATGTTCTGACTCTGCTGCCGCAAGTGTTCGAGTGGGCGCGTTCGGCGCGGCCATCACAACCGTTGACGAGCGGCCTGTGGGAAGGCGCAGACTGGTCTTCAACCGACAAGCTCGACCCCATCGCCCGGGTGCAGCTAGAGCAATCCGATGTCCTTTCCTTCCACAACTACAGCTGGCCTGAGGATTTCGAACGGCACGTGAATGCTCTGGAAGCGTACCACCGCCCGTTAATTTGCACGGAATACATGGCGCGCGGAGCCGGCAGCACCTTCGACACAATTCTGCCCATCGCAAAGAAGCTTAACGTAGCTGTTATCAACTGGGGACTGGTGGTTGGCAAAACGCAGACGAACTTGCCATGGGACTCTTGGGAGAGGCCCTACGTGTCGAACCCGCCACAAATCTGGTTTCACGAAGTGTTCTACCCGGATGGCAAACCCTATCGGGAGAGGGAAGTGAGCCTCATCCGCGAACTCACGGGACGCGGCAGTAGGCGATAGAGTTCTACGAAATCTAGGTTGTCGAAATCCCGCGCCAAATGTTTTGCCCAAAAGTACCGGGAACGCCAAGCCTTGGCTGCCAGCGTTCCCGAATCCTAACTAATCGTCGTCCCTATGCCCCAGATCACTCCAGAAGAAGCCCCAGTTGATGGAATACGGGCCGGTCCCGCCGTTGGCACTTTCGTCTTCCGTGTAAGGTTCGTACAGATAGAAGTCGCCGCGACTGGTTTTCAGGGGGATCGGTGTCAAGTTAGAGCAGACCGACGTTGCCGGGTCGAAGGCAACGCAGGAAGAAGCCCCACCGCTGAGCGCAGTTGCATTCGTCAAGTCGGTGGCCAAGGTTGCCGTGGCCGCGCTGTAAAGTGTGGCATCGGCGGAGACGAGAGTGAGGTCAGAAACCGCACCTATGGATGAATATTGAACCACGCCGCTGAATTGGTTGTCGTCATTCTTCGTGACGCTCAGTGGATAGCCGCTGCCGCCGGAGGTGGATCCAAAGCCAACGCTGGCGTTGCCCACGTCGTAGTACACATAGAGTTGGCCCGGGTCGAAAGCGGCCGAAACGCTCCGACCGCCGCTCACGATCGTCACATGGGCGTTTCCCGTGGTGTTCATGAATCCAAAGGAAGTCCCGTTGCTGAAGGGCACGGCTGTGGAGGCATCGGCGTCGAAAGAAAGGTAGACTTGCGCGGCCGAGTAATGATGGTGGCCTAACTGGACATCTGAAACCACATAGCCGTGATAGGAAATAGGCTTGATCGCGTCATCCGAGTGCGTCGCGGGCAGTGAAGGGGCGGGGCCGCCGGTCTTCCCTAGCGTGGCCACAAAAAATCCGCCGAATAAGGTGTCATTCCCACTGTCGTTGTCGGCCGGGACTCCGAGCGAGTACGGCGCATACAGGTAGAAATCTCCCTTGTCCGTTTTCAACGGTGTGGCATCCACACACTGAAACGGAAACCCCACACAAGGCCAGGCACGCCCACTGAAGGCTGTATTGCTAACGAGATCGACGGGAAGAGTCGCCAACCCTGGACTGGCCACGCCGGGGCTGAAGATATCACCCCAGTCGAGAGTGCCATCCTCAATTCCGAGGGGATACGAAGGCTCGAGCCCGGTTGCGGTGAAGGAACTGAATCCTATGCCGCGGGCTCCCACGTGAGGAGCACTGTCTGTGTTGCCGAGGTCCATGCTGACAAAAACCTGGTTCGGCGCGAACGTAGCGTGTACGGCCTTTCTGCCGCTGATAATAGTTACAGACGCCGTGCCAGCCTGGTTGGTGTAGATGTCTACGGATCCTTGCGTGGGGTCGTTCGGGTCGATCAGGGGCTGAATGAACTGCACGTAGTTGGTGTCGCTCTTCAGGGTCAGATATACGCGCGCGTTATGAAAAGACCAAGCCCCGAGCTTGCCATCGGTGATCGTGAAAGTGGTATAGGTAATGGGTTCCGCCTGGGCGGGCGATGCTAGCAATAGGAACAGTCCACACAGGACGACACCTAGCGGCACAGCTTTGCCCAGGAAGTTGCGGAAATGAGACAATTCTTTCATATTCAAAACCCTCCCTCATTCATTTGGATTGAACGTTCGAGGCGGGTGGGGGAGGACTCAGGCGGCT